>Ga0208300_100017_pt1 | contig 318733 bp, 264 predicted proteins | sample 23_taG_FD_184096 | JGI IMG/M metagenome (GOLD analysis project Ga0208300, IMG submission 184096) | Marine viral communities from Cariaco Basin, Caribbean Sea - 23_WHOI_OMZ (SPAdes) (version 2) | ecosystem: Environmental > Aquatic > Marine > Oceanic | place: Caribbean Sea: Cariaco Basin...
GGTTACGGTTGCAGCGCTTCCGTTGAGCAGGCTCTTAACGCACGCCGTTACTGCATTCCGACGAGTTTTATGCATTTTATAGCTGACAAGCGATACGACTTTGTTCACAATAGATAGGGCATTCATGACTGTTTGGCCTCAGTGAAGTTTGGCGATTGATCTGATCACCAAACGTCATGAATGTTCCTATCTTTTTTATCTCGCTGATATCGTTATATTATTTGTGGGGATACCTCAGACTCTGACCCCATTTTTTGAGTTATTGGCGTTTAATCGGTAGCTCGGTGGTGTTTTTCACCTGCTTTAAGGCGAAGGTTGAGCTTAAATGATCGACAAGAGGCAGGTGAGTTAATTTCGTTTTAAGTAAGAATTCGTACTCTTCAATACTTTCCACTATCACTTTTAGTAAATAGTCTTTTTCACCGCTGGTGGTATGACACTCCACGATTTCATCGATGTTTTGTACGGCATTTTCAAAATCGGTTAGCGAGTCACCGTCATGGTTTTTCAATGTGACATAGATAAAGACCGACACACCTAAATTCAGCTTTTTGCTGTTTAGTAATGTGACTTTACCAAGAATGATGCCGTCGGCTTCCATTCGTTTGACACGTCTCCAGCACGGAGTATGCGACAATCCAACACGCTGGCTTAAATCTGCCATCGACACCGTGGCGTCTTGCTGAAGTACGCGCAAAATCTCACGGTCAAATTTATCCAATTTCATTAACACTGTTTCCGTCGTTTTTATGATGTTTATTATATATCAAAAAAAATTCTAGGATAGCTGTCCTAGAAAAATTGTAATCAATTCTATTGCGTTTCAGTTTGTAAATTTCATTAACAAACTTTGCAAGGCCTGTCCTCAAAACAATCGGATACACTTGGCAAAATGTTGCTGATCTTTGCGAGGCCGATAAGTGTACCGCAAATCATCTTCAGACTCTCACATCATCCCAAATGAGCGGCGTTTCGTTTTCGTGACAGCTAGACCTTGGGTAGGCTTTAATTCATCACAGTATTAATAGGGAAAATATGTCAGTTTTTGATCACCCGGAGTTCAATAATCACGAACACGTTGCGTTTTATCATGACGAGAAGGCGGGCTTGAGCGCCATTATTGCTGTACACAATACCAATCTGGGGCCAGCACTTGGCGGTTGTCGCATGTGGCCCTACGTAAATAGTGGTGAGGCATTGACCGATGTGTTGAGACTGTCAAAGGGGATGACGTATAAAGCAGCCATGGCTAACTTGGAGCTTGGCGGCGGTAAATCTGTGATCATCGGCGACCCTCGTAAGGCTAAATCGCCAGAAATGATGAAGGCAATGGGCAAGTTTGTTGAATCATTGGGCGGCAAGTATTTCACTGCTGAAGACTCTGGTATTTCAGTAACGGACTTGCAAACCATGGCAACCGAGTCGGATTACATCGCTGGTGTTAATGCTAAATACCACTATGCGGGCGAAGTACCTGACGGAAACCCGGCTCCGTCTACAGCATACGGTGTGTTTGTGGGATTGAAGGCGACGGTAGAGTACGGCTTGAAGCGCAGCCTTGATGGCGTCAGTGTTGCTATACAAGGTATGGGGCACGTTGGCTACCGTCTTGCAAAGCATTTGCATGAGCACGGTGCCAAGCTTTATGTTGCGGATATCTATCCCGAGGGTGTTGAAAAAGCAGTATCTGAATTTGGTGCGACAGCTGTAGCGCCGGAAGAAATACTGAGCTTAGATGTGGATGTGTTAGCGCCATGTGCGTTGGGTGCAGCCATTAACGATCTGTCATTGCCTGAAATCAAAGCCAAAGTAATTGCAGGCGCTGCAAATAACCAGCTTGCACGTGAAGATATTGGTGAATTGCTTCAACAACGCGGCATTCTGTATGCGCCAGATTACGTGATCAACGCGGGTGGCGTTATCGACATCTTCCATCAGCGTATGGAATCGAGTTCTAATGAAGCGCTTCGCGCACATATTGAGCAAATCGGCGAAACGCTAAAAGAAATTTATACCCGTGCAGAGCAAGAAGGGGCGGCGACAAACCGTGTTGCCAACCTTATTGCCGAAGAGAGATTTTCTTTAAAGGGTTGAAAACTCTCAACCAAATAGTCATAATGCGCCCCGCACTCAGGCAGGGGCGAATGACTTTGCTTTGAATGCGATTTTCTATGGTGGGCTTTTGGTCCTCCCGCAATGATACTCTGTGAACCCGGTCAGGCCTGGAAGGGAGCAGCCGCAGCAGACGACTCATGTGCCGGGATGTGGCTGGAGGCCCGCCACCCAAATTCCTTATTCGTCTTCTTTTTTAGTCTTTTCTATTTCATCTAAGTACTTGAGCGCTTTGCTGATAGCATGCTCAACATTCATTTCCATTTGATTTCGTTCGCTCTGAGGCAGGTAAAACGCCATGTCTACTTCGTAGCGGATATAACGTGGTGGAACCTGATTTAAGGCAAGACAGCACAAGTCTGCTAAGTAATCAGGACTTTTCGTGGTATCGAGCCCCAGCTTACTGATTCTTTCTAAAACCAGGTGTTCATAATAGTTATGGATGTCGTCATCTAGTTTCATGTTCATTCCCCTTATAATTGTTGTTAGCGCCCTGCGTAAAAGTGCTGTGGTATGCAAATATGTTGTGCGGAAAATACAGCACTTGTCCAATTAATTGGACACATTTTTATACAAGCTAAATGGCACAACACGAACCTTGGCTATATATCCTTATAATGTATAGCTTGTATTCTGTGGATGTCGAGTCGACGGTGATAGAATTACGAAGTTAAACAAAGCAATAAGGCAAGAACGACATGAAAAAAAATATAGAGCCCTGCTACTACGGCGATTACCTACAGCTTGATAAGATTTTGGGGGCGCAGGACTTACAGAGTGAGAAGTACGGTGACGCGGCGCACGAAGAAATGCTGTTCATTATTGTTCACCAAGTTTATGAGCTTTGGTTCAAGCAGGTTCTTCATGAATTAAATGCAGTAATTGATACGTTTAATCAAGAAACAGTTAAAGATCAGCAGCTAACGCTAGTGGTGCATCGCTTACAGCGAGTCATACAAATTCAAAAGTTAATGAACGATCAAATTGCTATCATGGAAACCATGACGCCACAGCAGTTTTTGTCGTTTAGGGACTACCTGGTGCCCGCGTCGGGCTTCCAAAGTATACAGTTCAAGCGTTTAGAAATATCACTGGGCCTAAAGCGTGATTTCAGAATCGACTTTGATAAGCAAAGCTTTTACAACCGTCTGACAGATAAAGATAGAGCGTTATTGGAAACCCTTGAAAGCAAACCTAGTTTGTTTGAGTTGGTCGACAAATGGCTTTCAAGAATGCCGCTTCTAAAAACGGAAGGTTTCGATTTTTGGCAATATTATAAAGATGCGGCAGACGAAATGTTGAAAGACGACCACCATACAATTTCAACCAGTGACATGCTATCTGATACAGAGCGGCGACAAGAGCTAAAAGACTTACAAGCAACGATGGAGAACTTTGATGCGTTGTTTGATGATACGCAGTTTGAAAAGTTAAGAGGCGAGGGCAAGTTCCGCTTGAGTCATAAAGCATTGCTTTCTGCATTGTTTATAAAGCAGTACTCTGAAGAGCCTATCTTTAACCTGCCGTTCCAGCTTATTACCGCACTCACAGAGATAGACGAGCAACTCACTATATGGCGCTATCGTCACGCAATGATGGTTCAGCGCATGCTGGGCACTAAAATTGGCACTGGTGGATCGTCAGGACATCATTACCTCAAGAAAACCACTGAGTCTAATCGTATCTATTTAGACTTTTTTAACATGGCAACCTTCTTACTTCCCAAAAGTGCATTGCCAGAATTGCCTGAAACTGTAAGAAGACGACTGGGGTTTTATCTCCAATAGTTTGAAAAATATTAAAAATAATGAATAAACGCTGATTTCTTTGTTTTATTTCTTTGGGTTCAACAGTTCATCGCTCAAAAAGAGCTACTCGTCGCGCTCATTCAAAAAACGTGTTGATTGTTCGTCTTTTGTTAGTCAATTATCCTTTTGGATAATTTTTATTATCTTCAATAAATACAAAGGTTTAGGTTATCTTAATTGATAGTTAATTAAAGTTTAACACTAAGCCGAGACTAACCAGGGAATACAAGAATGTATCAAATAAAAAAAAGTGCAGTTGCTTTAGCCGTTGCTCTATCAATGAGTGCGGCAGCACCAGCATTAGCAAACAGCACAAATGGATCTATTCAAGGGACATCAGTCCAAGTAAACGGTAGCGGTCTCGCGAACGTAACAATTACGATTGAGAACTTGGAAACGGGTTTAACACGTTCTGTGCAAAGTGACGAGTCTGGTGATTTCCGCTTTCCATTGCTACCCGCTGGCAACTACAAAGTTACTGCAGAGAAAAACGGGTTTCGAACTACAATTCAAGACTCTGTAAAAGTTGGGATCAGCGGTAAAACTAACCTAGATATGCGTCTCGCTAGTGACGACGTTGAGCGAATTGAAGTTACTGGAACGACGATAGCAATGGTTGATGTAACTAGTTCAAGCACCGGTATTGTGGTTGATAGCGTTACATTAGATAGAGTTCCTGTTCCTCGTAATTTGACGTCGGTTGCACTTCTTGCTCCGGGAACGACTCAAGGTGATTCTCTGCGTTCGGTGACCTACCATCGATCGGTGGAGCTTCTGTTGGTGAGAATGGTTATTACATTAACGGTTTGAACATAACAAACTTTCGTACTGGTGTTGGTTCTAGTGAGCCTCCATTCGATATGTATGAAACTTTTGAGGTAAAAACTGGTGGTTATTCAGCAGAATTTGGCCGAGTTACTGGTGGTGTTATTAACGCCAAGACAAAGAGCGGTACCAATGAATTCAAAGCTGGTGCGAATTTCTACTGGGAGCCAGATGCACTTCGTGAACAACGTAATTCATCGAGAAACAACGTCAATGGCTTGTATCGCATCGACAACACACAAGATGAAGTCAACGAATGGGATGTGAATGTTTGGGCAAGCGGTGCGTTAATAGAAGATAAGCTATTCTTTTACGCTCTATTTAACCCTCGCTCAGCAGAGAACAACTATGTAGGCGAGCAAACTAATACGGCCGATGGAGTACTACAAAACGGAACTTTTGAGAAAGACGAAGATGCGTTTTGGGTAGCGAAACTTGATTGGTACGTTACAGAAAACAACATTCTCGAAATCACTGCATTTTCAGATGAGCGTTCTACAGAAATTACTACTTACGATTCTGTAGACGGCGGTGACTTTACAAATGGTCGTGTAGGTTACGAAGACGAAGGTGGATTAAATTATACCGCTAAGTGGACAAGTATCATCAATGATGACTTCTCAGTATCTGCTCAATATGGCGTAAATAAACAAGATAGAACTGTTCGAAGTGAGTTAGATGGAAATCCTGCTGTTTATTATCGCTATGACAGCACCGCGGCATTCGTACCAACTAATACTTGGGCTAACTTCACTGCTGAGCAAGGTGATGATGAACGCGAAGTAATACGTTTGGATGCAGATTGGTATGCAGGAGATCACTCGATCAGATTCGGTGTTGACTACGAAAAACTGACATCAAATAGCAACACGATTAACTCTGGTGGCGCATATTACGTATATTACGTTGATGATAGCGACCCTGCAAATGAAGAAATTTATCAAGTCCGTTATCGCGACTACAATGTTGGTGGTCAGTTTGAATCGAAGAATTTTGCATATTACGTGCAGGATCAGTGGCAGGTAACTGATACATTAGTTATCAATGCAGGTATTCGAAACGATACTTTCGAGAACTTTAATGCTGACGGCGACTCTTTTGCCAAACTGGATAATCAATGGGCGCTACGACTAGGAGCTGTTTGGGATGTCTTAGGCGATGGAGAGACAAAAGCGTGGGCTAGCTATGGCAGATATTATCTTCCTATAGCGGCTAATACGAATATTCGTTTGGCAGGTGCCGAAACCTACACGCAAGAGTATTATGAGTTTGAAGGTTTTGCTGATGAAGCACCAGGTATTCCTAACCTAACAGGTGCAAAAACGCAGCCGGATGACGTATTCGCTGATGGCACTGCAAAATCACCTGATGAGATAGTAGACCAAAATCTTGACTCAATGTACTCAGATGAATTCATTGCAGGTTACCAATTTCAGTTGAACGATGAATGGAGTATGTCAATTCAAGGAACATACCGTGAACTTTCAACGACAATTGAAGATGTCGCGATAGATGCCGCAGTAACCGAATGGGCAGAAGCTAATGGCTATGGTGATGTAACTGATATTTGGGACGGCTTTCATCAGTATGTATTGACCAATCCTAATTCAGATATGCGCATTGGAACCACTGAATTACCAGGAGCGGAAGGTGAGTTAGTATTCATGGACCTGTCTGCTGAAGATTTAAGGTATCCTGATTCAGTCCGTAAATATGCTGCCCTTGATTTTATGTGGCAACGTGCTTGGGATGGTGTGTGGATGTTGAACGCAGCGTACACATGGTCGCATAGTTGGGGGAATAATGAAGGTTACGTTCGTTCTGATAATGGCCAGGATGATGCTGGTTTAACAACCTTGTTTGATCAACCAGGATTGCTTGATGGTGCATATGGGGACTTACCGAATGACAGACGACATCAGGTTAAATTATACGGAGCATATGCCGTTACTGATGATTTAACGCTAGGTGCAAACTTCCAATTCTGGACAGGTCGCCCAATTAATGCTTTTGGTTATCACCCAACTGATATATTTGCACAGGATTATGATTCAGAATCCTTCTATGCTGGCGGTGAGCTTGCTCCCCGTGGTTCTCGTGGCAGAACCAGCAGCTATTACTCGGTCGACCTTTCTGCGTCTTACAATATAGATATTGGTGAAGATCAGACACTAGTTGTAAGAGCTGACATATTTAACGTTCTTAATAACGATCGTGTAACTGAAGTAAACGAGATTTATGACGATGAAAGCTCGGCGGATCCTACAAACCCAGAAGTGAATCCAAATTACGGACTCCCAACTGCGTGGCAAACGCCGCGATATGTTCGCTTTAGCGTGAATTACTCATTCTAATTTTAAATTTCTGAAAAAAGTGAAGGCGAGTTGGTATGTATACTTTAGTAGTATGACGCCGCTCGCCTTTTTTTGTATAAATATCGAGCTGCTAATGTTTGATTTTGATAATTAAATGTAAAATGTAAGTTAATGTTTACAGATTAGAGTTAAAAGACAAAAAAAAATTGAACTTTTGTGAAACACCCGTCTGATCCCAGTTGACCCTTCGCACAGGATGTGGTTATTATCAAAGTGAGGCTTTGACCTTACTAATAATAATTCGTTATATAAACGATTTAAGAAACACACACTAAGAGTTTTAGTGGTCCAGGGAGACAATACATGTTTACAAACTCTAAGCTGGCTAAATCAGTGAAGTTAGCGTGCGCATTCGGTGCTGCATCATCTATCGGCTTCACTGGTGCAGTTAACGCACAGGAAACCGAACAAGCAGCGGAAGCAGTAGAAAAAATCGAAGTAACAGGCTCACGTATCCGTCGTACAGACATCGAAGGTGCAAACCCAGTTACAGTAATGTCTCGAATCGACATTGAGCGATTTGGTGTAACGTCTATCGGTGACGTTCTTCAGGCTATCCCTTCTGCAGGTTCTGCTATTAACACCAACAACAACAACGGTGGTAATGGTACAACTACAATCAACATTCGTGGTATCGGTTCAAACCGTACTCTTGTTCTAGTTAACGGTAAACGTTGGGCTCCAGGTCTTGGCGGTTCAGTTGACCTTAACAACATCCCAGCAGCAATTATCGAGCGTATCGAAGTACTTAAAGATGGTGCTTCTGCTGTATACGGTTCGGACGCAGTAGCTGGTGTTGTAAACATCATTACTCGTCAAGATTTTGAAGGCGTTCACGCGTCTGGCTACATGGGTCAGTACGATGAAGGCGACGGCAACAAAGAGCAGTGGGATATTGGCTTCGGTACTTCAAACGATAAAGGTAACGTTTACTTCAACATTTCTTATGTAGAAGAAGAGCCAACATTCGCGGGTGACCGTGAAATTTCAGCTGTGCCTGTATTCGGTGCACCTACTGGCTTCGGTGGTTCATCTGGTACGCCTAACGGTCGTCTCTTTTATACAGATGCTCAAGCTAACGCTTTTAATGCGCAACTCAATGATAACGGTGAGATAGTTCCTTGGACTGGAAGTAGTGCTTTTAACTTCGCGCCACTCAACTATCTTTCAACGCCGCAAGAGCGCACAAACATTTACTCTCAAGCTCGTTATGAGCTAACAGATAACTTAAGTGTAAACGTTACGGGCTTCTACGGTAACCGTCGTTCTTCGCAGCTGCTTGCTCCAACGCCGTTATTCTTGGGTTTCGGTACTACTAATGGTGTAACAATTGCCGCAAACAACCCTTACAACCCAACTGGGTTAGATCTTTCTGACCAAAATGGCGTTGACGCAGATGGAAACTTCGAGGCGAACAGCCTTTACTTCTACGGCCGCCGCATGATGGAAGCTGGTTATCGTCGATTCGCGCAAAACGTTGACCAATACCAATTTAACGGTGGTTTTGAAGGCGTTATTGAAATCGGCGATAAAGAGTTCTTCTGGGATGCAACCTATACATTTGCTGATATTACGCAGAACGAATTGACTGACGGCTTACTTAATATGGATCGTGTGGCAAAAGCGCTAGGCGATGTGAACGCATGTAATAATTCAGACGACGGCTGTGTACCACTAAATCTGTTTGGCGGTTCAACTGCTATCGGTGAAGGTTCTATCACGCAAGAGCAGCTAGACTACATCACGTTTACAGCACAGGATGCGTTGAACTCTTCTTTAGAGAGCTACACTGCTAACCTTTCTGGTGAAATCATGGAGCTACCTGCGGGTTACCTTGCTTTCGCAACAGGTTATGAAAAACGCTGGCAGTCTGGTTACGATCAGCCTGACGCGCTAATTGCAGCGGGTATTACTTCTGGTAACTCTCGTCAACCAACGTCAGGTGACTTCAGCGTTGAAGAATTCTATCTAGAACTTGCTGTTCCTCTACTTTCAGATATGCCTGGCGTAGAGCAACTAGACCTTGAACTAGCGACTCGTTACTCTGACTACAGCAACTTTGGCGATACAACAAACTCTAAAGTTGGTCTTAAGTGGCGTGTAAACGAAGACTTAATTGTTCGTGGTACATGGTCTGAAGCATTCCGTGCTCCTTCACTATCAGAGCTATTCTTGGGTAACAGCGATAGCTTCGTTTCACTTCAAGATCCTTGTAACGGTGGTGAAGCAGGAAATCCAAATGCACCAGGCTGTGCGGGAATTCCAGCAAGCTATCAACAGCCTAACCCACAGATCAGAACTACCGTTGGTGGTAACGCTGACCTACAGCCTGAAGAAGCAGAGAGCTTTACATACGGTTTCGTATACTCTCCTGCACAAGTTGAAGGCCTATCAATCACGTTTGACGTATTTGATATCGAAGTTGACAACGCAGTATCATCTGTTGGCGCGCAAAGTATTCTAGATGCGTGTGCTGAAACTGGTACGCAATTCTGCTCACTTATTGAACGTACATCAGGTGGCGCCGTAACAGAGCTATTCAACGGTCTTGTGAACCTTGGTGGTCAAACAACATCTGGTTTTGACTATAACGTTGCTTATAACTTCGAAACTGAGTTTGGTGACTTCCGTCTTAACTGGGATGGTACATATGTAGACGAGCGTACAACAATTGTTATTGACCCTGTAAGCGGTGAAACAATTGAAGAAAATGACGCTGGCCGTGCATTTGACCGTGACGTAATTCCACGTCTTCGTACTAACCTGTCTGTTACTTGGGCATACGAAGATTGGACTGCGAACTACCTAGTACGCTTCATTGGTCACACAACTGAAGAATGTTCATTCGGTACTTCTACAGATGCAGATGGTAACTACCTAGAAGATACACTATGTAGCGATCCAGGTGAGACTACATTTGATGATGACGGTAACCTAGTTAAAGATAGCTTCAACGAGCTTGAAGATATGGCTTACCACGATGTGTCTGTTGGTTATGCAGTTACTGATAACCTTCGTCTAACGCTTGGTGTTAACAATCTTTGGGATACTGACCCAGAAGTTTCTTTCACTACGTTCGCGAACAGCTTCGACCCATCAATGTATGAAATCCCTGGAAGATTCTTCTACGGTCGTGTAAATCTTGAATTCTAATTCAATGATTGCATAAGATTTTCAAAAATTTAAAGGCCTCGTAAGAGGCCTTTTTTGTAGGAGAATATTGTGAAGAGCATTGAACAACTCCTGACAAAAGCAGATTTGCATTTTCAAAGGAACGAATACAGTCAAGCTTATGATTGTTTACGCATTGCTGGTCAGTCAGGACATTTGTATGCCGCATTAGACTACGCTTATCACATCGCACCAAATAGCCCCAAAGCAGCTATCGACTATCTGAGCGCATTACCAGACAACTCAAAACCTACTGTAAGGTTTCACTGTTTACTCATTTCACGGTTTTATCTATTTAAAGAAATGAATTATGCGCTGGTGAGTGAGCTCGTCAGGCTTGCTTCAGCAGGGCATGCAGAGTCCTTAATTGTATTACTTAGTTGGACTGAGCAAAACACATCGGTTTACGCTCAATTGAAGGGTACATTAGGTCGCCATAATCCCAACATTTATCGTCAATTGTTCATGGGAGACCCTAATTACGCCGATGTTTCTACGTCTTTATGTGAAGATACAATCATCACCATGGTACTTGAAAAGCAAACCTCGCTACTAAATAAAACTAAAACTGTTGTTGATAGCAACAGTATCGTTTGTGAAATGAGCGGCGTACTGTCGGATATTGAATGTGATTACATGCTTCTTCGATACAAAAGTTTACTTCAGCCATCTATGGTTTTAAATCCATTGAATGGTAATCCCATGAAAGATGATATTCGCACGAGTGAGGTCGCTATTATCACTAATCAATGGGTAGATTGGATAAGTCGCGATGTAGAAGTGAAGATGAGCCGTATGTCTGATACAAAACCTCAGCATGGTGAACCACTAAATTTACTGAGGTACAAAGATGGCCAAGAATACAAGCCGCATTATGATGGGTTTACTGATACTCAACTAAAGCAAACCAGTATTATTGAAGAGGGAGGCCAGCGCACCCATACGATATTGGCATACTTGAATTCATTGAGTGAGGGCGCTACTCACTTTCCCAAGTTAGGAATAACGATCTATCCAGAAAAGGGAAAGCTAGTGAGTTTTCTTAATGTTGATAAAAATCTGGCGCTAGAAAAACAGAGTTATCATTGTGGCCAACCTGTCTCTACAAATGAGAAATGGATGCTTACAAAATGGGTGAGGCTAAATTCTACTCAGTATGGTAATTTAGTCCATGGAAGTTAAACCAAATATTTTTTCAAGGAAGCGATATGAAAACATTAATTCTTTCAGGTATGTTGAGTGTTATAGCATTAGCAGGTTGCAGCTCTACCTCTTCAAATGCAAGTTCTTCTACCGAGCAAGCAAGCAACAACATAGCTAGCAGTAAAGATGATGGCATGGTGTGTAAGATGGAGCGAAAAGTCGGTTCAAATATGATGCGCCGAGTTTGCTATACAGCAGAAGAAAGGGAAATGATGGAAGAGGCCGCACGCGAAAGCTGGACTCGTATGCAAAGAGGGACTGAAACTTCAGGCTCAGGCTTGTAAAGTGAACGAAGGCTACTATAAAGTAGCCTTCTCGTTTCTAACGCTACTTATTAAAATGACAAAGCAAATTGAACAAGCCCTTAAACAACAGAATTTTGATCTCGCTACAGCGCTTTATTTAGAGTGGTACGAATCTTCTCCCCTAGACTTCAAGATCGAAGGTAGCCAGCCTTCACGTGTTAAAGCTACACATATTGCTAACGCCGCAAATCTAGCGCGAAGAGCAGGTTTCAACGAACTGCAGTTTGTTAAAGATATATCTCTGCGATTAGGTGAAATGGTCAAAGTTTTGTTTGGTCTTGCACAACCTTCTTTTTCAAACCCGCTTCAACGACCTAGTTTCATTTATATTCCTGAGCTTACCAGTAAACCGTTTTACGATATTCAGGAATGTGAAGGATTAAAGAGTTGGATACAGAGATTGCAGCCTTTTAAAGATGAGTTGTTGGATATAGGCAAAGTATCAAAAAGCAAATATGTTGAAGAGTTTGAAAATCTACCGAATTTGGAAGAGTGGAACAAGCTAAGAGATGAATGGCTCTCTACCCATCTAATAAAAGGTGGGGAACACAGTGAAGTGTTTAAATCGTTAAGTGAACCGCTCCGTGAAGTATTGGAAAGGGCACCATTGGCGCATTGTCCACCTCATGCACCTGAAATGTTTGTTTCTGTGCTAGAGCCTGGGGCATACATCCCTCCGCATTACGGAATTTCAAATTGTAAGCTTACTGTGCATATACCTTTAAAAGTCACAAAACATGCATCGTTGAAAGCGGGAGACGAAATATTCAAGTGGGAAAATGAACAATCCGCGATGATCTTCGATGATAGCTTTCTACATTCCGCAAAAAATGAGAGCGATGAAGTAAGAATTGTGCTTATTTTTGATATATGGCATCCAGACTTATCTTCGTTAGAAAAGGAAGGATTGGCAAAGTTTATGACAAAATTTGCTGTCTGGAACAATGGGGTAGGTAAGTTAGCTAACTTAGATACACAGTTACGAAGAAAATAACAATAGTATGAATATAGTACAACAGCTCGTCTCAGCTTATAACCAGAAGCAATATCAGCAGATTATCCAATTTATTGAGAAGCAGTTATTTCTGTTGCAAAAAGACCCAGTATTTATTCAACTATTCTGTGGCTCGCTTCGCCAAGTTCAGCGAGTGAAAGAAGCTGAGAAATATTTAGTAAAAGGGCTGAAGAAATTTAAAAATCACCCCGAATTATCAAATGCTTTAGGTAATTTATACCTATCCACTCGGCGAATTGACTTGGCAGTATCAACCTTTCAAAAGGCGAGTGAATTAGCGCCTAATAATGTTGATTTACACTATAATTTGGCACGTGCACTAATTGAAAAAAATGCGTTAAAGCAAGCGCGTATAGCAGCAGAAAAAGTTCTAGCGTTAGTGCCGAATCACGTGCAAACGAAGCTAATTTTGGCAGACATTTTTTCGAAGCAATCAGACTTTAATGAAGCCATAATCGTCTTAAAAGATGTCTTAGCTATTAGTCCAGAAAATATTGTTGCTTTGAACAATATCGCCAATTTGTATCGCAAAATTGAAGACTATGAACAAGCATTAAAGCATTTTGAATTAGCGCTTTCTAAAACTAATGCTAACCCTACTATTTTAAGAAATTATGCAGCAGTACTCGCGCTATCAAATCAAAGAGAGCGCGCGGAAATGGTGTATCTGAAAGCATTGAAAGTTGCACCATCTGATTGGGAGCTTCAGGAGGAGCTGGCCAAGTTTCTATGGGAAGAGGGAGTTGATGCGCCATTTGTTCATATTGAGTCATATATCAAACGACAACCTGAAGACGATAGCTTCAGGTTTCGTTTTATTCAGTTGCTAATACAAGCCGACGAATATCATGCGGCAAAAGAGCAATTAGACTTACTTACTACAGAAGCGATTAAGACTCACGAAATTGCGCCATTGAGGGCCAGAGTGCTCAGAGAACTAGGTGAGTATGAGGCTTCTATTGTTGAAATAGAAAATGCCAAAATACAGTCAAATAAAGTGGCGCTATTAAGTGAGAAGGGCTATTCGCTGCTTTGTTTGGGGCGCGCAAAAGAAGCACTCAACTGCTTCAACCAATTGATAAAAATAGAACCACTAAACCAAGGTTGGTGGACAATGTTATCTACATGTTGGTCTATGGCCGAACAAGAAAACCGTTATAAATGGTTGTGCGACTATGACAAGCTTGTTTACGTTAACGCTATTAAACCTAGTCCAGTTGATACTGCTAATTTCAATGAAAAACTAAAAACTGCCCTTGTAGAAAAACATCAGAATCAACGGCATCCTATTGGACAATCATTGAAGAATGGGACGCAAACATATGAAGATTTATTCGTCACATCCTTACCTATCATTAAAGAATTGTCGGAAAACATTTTAGCGCAGGCAAAACTATTTACCGCGCAACAGTGTGCAGACAAAACCCATCCGTTTTTATCACGGTTAAGCGATAAGCTTAAATATATCGGTTCTTGGTCAGTAAGATTAAGAAATGGAGGCTTTCATAAGTCTCACTACCATCCAGAAGGATGGTTAAGCGGCGTTTACTATGTGGATGTGCCTAAAGCCGTTAATACGGATGGGCAAGGCTGGTTGATGTTTGGTAGGGCTGATATTGCGAATCAACGATTTGAAGGGGATTATGCAGTCAAACCCGAAGGGGGAACGGTCGTTCTGTTTCCTTCATATATGTGGCATGGCACTAACGCCTTTACCACTGATGAACACAGATTAACCGTTGCCTTCGATATTATTCCAAACGAAAACTAAACGTAGTTACACTTTTTCTAGCTTAAACGCCAGGGTGTAGCGGGGCGTGTAACAAATTCTATTGGGCGGTCTGCCGACGTGTTTGATCGCACCATGGAAAATTGCAACACGAGCAGGTTTTGGTGTGCATGCGAATAAGCAATCGTCGTTGTTGTCATAGAACAACGTTTCTCCTCCCCACTCAATGTCCCATTCAGGTGCAATATAAACCAAAACAGTGAACTCATTCGCATCAGGTGCACAATCTGTGTGCGTAAAAAGCATATCTCCGTACGATGCGTGATTCACATATCCTCTATAAGCACTAAAATCTTGTTTTGTAATACCGCGAATGGCCTCAATCGCTCTGTGGTATACGGGGAGGGTTCTAATTTGCTCAGATGTTAGATTCACTGCCCAATGCCGATATTCTTGTGTATCAGGTCTAGCAATTTCGTCTCGCTTGAACGCGCTTACTTGTAAACCTTTGAATAAGCTTTCCGCTTCTGCTTGAGTACAAAGGTCGTCGAAGATCCACAGGGGTTTGTTCTCAATCGTAATCTGGTGAGTTGGCGTGAATGTCATTGCATACTCGTCTGTATTTTGGATTTTTCATGAAGTTTATATGATTAGCCCTTCTTTTAATAGCAAGTAACATCTAGGTTAAAAATCATATCTAATTTCTGCGAGTAGCCAGAAATGCGCGCTGATAAATTGTTAAATAAACTTGGTAATTGATTATTAGTTAATCGATTAAGGTGTCAGTGATGCTCCATTCTTGTTTGATGTCATTATTTTGGAATGAAATCTGCACTGCTAATGAACACAAATTAGGCAGACGGAATGAAATCTACTAGGTGTAAACAGTGTGTTACTTGACTAAACGTAACATTCCATGTGAGTATATTACGTTCGTAGTACTGACAATTGACGTCGGCGCTACATTCCTGAAACAAAATTGTGAAAGTTTTATACGCCCCTTGCCCGAATATTTTCCTATCGGCGAGGATTCAAATAAGAAATTTGGTTGGGAACTATGTCCAAAATGAGCAAGAGAACTCTTATTGCTTCTACTGTTATGGGTGCATTCGCACTAACAGGTAGCGCAGTCTCTGCAGATACGCTTGAAGATCTTCATAAAGAAGAAGCGAAAATCCACGCGGCTGCAGCGAAATCTCAAGAAAAAATCAATACGTTGTTTGAACAGTCTCAAGAACTACTTGTTGAGTATCGTCAAACAGTAGATGAGACAGAAAACCTTAAAATCTACAACGATTACATCGCAAGCCTAGTTGCAGACCAGCAACGCGGTATCGATTCATTACAACGTCAGATCGATAGCATCGAACAAACTAAGCAGGGCATCGTTCCTCTTATGTTCCGCATGATCGACAGCCTAGAGCAGTTCATCAAGCTAGACCGTCCAATTCACTTAGATGAGCGTCTACAGCGTGTTGAGCGTCTTCGCGACCTTATGGCTAACTCTAACGTAACTGTTTCAGAACAGTTCCGTCAGGTATTAGAAGCTTACCTAGTAGAAGTTGAATACGGTACTAAGATCAACTCTTACCAAGGTACTATCGACGACGCAGGCACAGAAGTTACTGTTGACTTCTTTAACCTAGGTCGTACGGCGCTAGTTGCACTTTCTCTAGACCAAACTCACGCATGGGTATGGAACAACGAAAGCCGCGCATGGGAAAAACTGGGTGACGAGTATCTGTCTTCAGTTGTTGACGCAGTTAAAATGGCTAACAACGTCATTCCTGCGGATCTGATTAAACTACCAATTAGCGCAGCGGAGTAATTGTTAATGAAACCAGTATTCAAATCTCTTTTAGCCGCTGCGACAGTTGCAGTTGCAGCAACCGGAGCGCAGGCTCAGGAAGCAAAGAGCCTGAAAGACCTTCTAGACCAGGTTCAACAGAACCGCGTTTCTGAAGCTCGCCTAGATAAGCAACGCGAAGCTGAGTTCCAATCAGCACGTGCTGACAAGCAAGCACTTCTTCGCAAAGCACAAGCAGATCTTAAAGCTGAACAAGCTCGTGGTGACCGTCTACAGAAGCAATTCTCAGACAACGAAGTTACATTAAACGAGAAAGCTGCTGAGCTAGACCAAGCTACAGGTACACTTGGTGAAATGTTCGGTGTGGTACGTCAAGCATCTTCTGAAGCTTACGGCCGTATCTCTACATCAATCGTAAGTGCACAATTCCCTGGCCGTGGTCAGTTCCTTGCTGAAATGTCAGAAGACTCTAAAGGTCTTCCAAACATTAAAGAACTTGAAGACCTATGGTTTGCTCTTCAGAAAGAAATGACTGAAGGCGGTGAAGTAGTTAAGTTCACTACAGAAGTTGTTAACCTTGACGGCGGTTCTTCACAGCAAGAAGTTGTTCGTGTTGGTACTTTCAACCTTGTTGGTGAAGCTGGTTACCTAGCGTATGACGCTGAAGCTGAAGTTGTTCAGCCTCTTGGTCGTCAACCAGATGGTCACTTTGTAGCTTCTGCTGACGAACTAATCGGCGCTAGTTCTGGTTTTGTTCCTTTCTTTGCTGACCCTTCTCAAGGTGCAATCCTTGGTCTATTGAAGCAAAAAGCGACAATGTCTGAGCGTTATCATGCTGGTGGTCCAGTTGGTTACACAATCACAATTATGCTTGCGATTGGCCTACTAATTGGTATCTACAAAATGATCACACTAACGATCACTGGTGGAAAAATGCGTTCACAGCTTAAGAACGTAAACAATCCTTCAGAAGGTAACCCACTAGGTCGTATCCTTAAAGTTTACCAAGAGAACAAGACTGCTGATGCAGAAAACCTTGAGCTTAAACTTGATGAAGCGATTCTTCGCGAGCTTCCAAAAATTGAAAGCGGCATCAACGTTATCAAGATCTTCGCAGCGATTGCTCCTCTACTAGGTCTACTAGGTACAGTACTAGGTATGATCGAGACATTCCAAACCATCACACTATTCGGTACAGGTGACCCACGTATGATGGCAGGAAGTATCTCTATGGCTCTTGTAACTACTGCTCAAGGTATTATCGCGGCTCTGCCTCTAATCCTTACTCACAGCATCGTAGCTTCTCGTAGCAAGTCAATCATCCACATTCTTGATGAGCAAACTGCGGGTATCGTAGCTGCTCACTCAGAGTCGGAGAAAGCGTAATATGAATTACCTGATTGGATTATTCGAATCGGTCAGGGACTTTATCGCTACCGGCGGTGACGTACTATACTTCGTTGCTGCCGCGCTCTTTCTCATGTGGGTTTTAATGATTGAGCGTTACTGGTATTTAACCTCGGTCTTCCCAAAGGTGAAGAAAAACATCATCGCGAATTGGGATGCCCGAGCAGATACCACATCATGGTATGCGCATAGAATCCGTGACGCGTGGATTTCTCAAGCGTCAGACGACCTTAACGCTAGAATGCTGATTATCAGAACCATTATTGCAATGTGTCCACTAATCGGTCTACTTGGAACAGTAACCGGTATGATCAGTGTTTTCGAGACAATGGCAACACAGGGCACCAGCAACGCTCGTCTAATGGCAGCTGGTATCTCTATGGCAACGATCCCGACAATGGCGGGAATGGTAGCCGCGCTATCTGGACTGTTCATCAGTTCACGTCTTGAAGCGAAAGTGAAGCTGGCAAGAGAAGGGCTAGTTGATAGCCTGCCACATCATTAGAGAGAGAGATTATGGCTCGAAAAGTCAGAACCGAGGAAGAAGATGCACAGATCGACATGACGCCCATGTTGGATATCGTGTTTATCATGCTGATCTTCTTTATCGTTACCACTGTTTTCGTTAAAGAAGCAGGGATCGAAGTCAACAAGCCAGATGCGAGCCAGGCGATTCTTCACAAAAATGCAAACATTTTCATCGCCGTAACTGAAGACGGGAATGTATGGCTAGATAAGCGTGAAGTTGCGCCGGACAGCGTAAGAGCGAATATTGAAAGACTGCTTACCGAGCAGCCTACTGACTACGTAATCATTCAAGCTGACGTAAAAGCGAAGCATGGTTTAGTAGTTGAGATTATGGATCAGGTTAAAGCCGCTGGCGTTAACCGAGTCTCGGTAGCGGCAAGGGGATAAGATGTTACGTATAATTGTATCTATACTTTTAGGTGCTGGTGTTGCATTTGCCCTTTTCGTTCTAATGGCCAAGTTGATTGAAAATTCATCTAGACCAGCAGACGAAGTACCGCCTGCACCGGTTATCGATATTGTAATGCAGGAACCAGACGACCAGACGCAGACGCGTACTCGTGTTCCACCACCACCGCCACCTCCGCCTCCACAGCCTCCTAAAATGGAGCAAGTAGAGCCGGAAACAGCGGAACCTGATGCAGATGGCTTTAGCTTAGCTATTCCAGCTATCGACACAGGTGGTGTTGGTGTAAACATCGGTGGTGTTGGTGCAATGCAGCGTGATGGTGAAGCAACACCTATCGTTCGTATCGACCCGAAATATCCGCCTGATGCAGCCCGTGACGGCCGTGAAGGTTGGGTAAGACTGTCTTTCACTATCAATGAAGTTGGTGGTGTTGAAGATATCGAAGTTATCGAAGCTGAACCTAAGCGCGTATTCGACCGTGAAGCACGTCGTGCTCTACGTAAGTGGAAATACAAGCCTAAGATCGTTGATGGCAAGCCAGTTAAACAACCTGGCATGTTCGTACAGCTAGACTTTAAACTGGAGCAATGATCATGATGAAACGTACATTCAAAATGTCAGCCGTTGCTTTAGTGCTAGGCGCAGGTGCGGTGCTTTCAGCACCCGCTGCCCTAGCGCAGTCAGCACCTGTTGTTTGTCCTGGATATGAGAAAGGAAAAACAACGCTTGTAGGTGAGCGTACCGGTAAAAAAGTTCAGAAAGCTTTTGAGTTCTACAATGAAGACCAAGTTAATGAAGCACTAAACGTACTTTACGAAATCGACGCATCTGACGATTTCGATAGAGCTTACGTAAAGCGTTTTATTGGTAACTTACTTGCTGCGCAAGAAGGTCAAGGTGGTAAAGCTTTAGGGTATTTGGTTGAATCAGTTGAACCAAAAGTTCTAAATGACCTTGAACACTCTCAAACACTTAAATTACTAGGTGATTTGAGCATGCAGGAAGAGAAGTACACTGATGCCATTAAATGGTATAACAAGTGGATGGACTTCACGTGTAAAGAAGACGCAGACGTATATACGCGTTTGGCACAGGCTTACTTTGAATCTAAGCAACTAGCGAAGATGGTTGAGCCAGCAGACAAAGCGATTGCTTTGTATGAAGAGCCAAACAAAAACCCGTATGTATTAAAGCTAACTTCTTACTACGAGCGTAAGATGTACCCTGAAACGGTTGCTGTGGCGGAAGATCTTGTTAGAACTTTCCCTCAGGAAAAAACTTGGTGGTCACGTCTTGGCTTTTTCTACATCTTAGTTGAAGACTATAAGAAAGGTCTTTCAACGCTAGAACTTGCTTATATGCAGGGCTATCTAGAGAAAGAGTCAGAAATAAAGACGCTTGCTCAGCTTTATCAAAGTAACGGTATGCCTTACAAGGCGGCCAAGTTGCTTGAAAAGCACGTGAAAGAAGGCTTGCTAAAAAATGATGCCGATATGTTAGCAAACGTAGCTAATGCTTATCACCAGGCAAAGAACTTCAAAACAGCTGCCGACTTGTATGCACAAGCTGCTGCTAAGAGTTCAGACCCTGAGCATTATCGTAAGCAAGGTACACTTTTACTTGTAGCGGAAGACTACAAAGGCGCTATTAAAGCACTAGAGAATGCTCTAGAGCGTGGTGCTGAAGACCCTGAGAAGATTCACTTCACGTTAATGGAAGCGAACTTCTACGCAGGTAACTTCAAGTCTGCTTACAAGCACGTACAAGAAGCTAAGAAAGATCGCTCTCTACGCCGCAACGCTGCAGCGTGGGAACCTTATATCAAGGAAAAAGCGAAGAACCGCGGTATTAGTATCTAATATGTGGTTTTAGCAAAAAAGCCTCCCTTTGGGAGGCTTTTTTTTGCCCTTAATTTAGTAAGTGAACTTTTCTCGAATGGGATTTTATTTATAGGGCTTTAACACCAGTCCGCATAGGTCATTACCCACTCAGCTAGAATTAAAATGTTCGTAATCGCGACTTGTTAACGCAGGTATAGTGGCTCTACGCCAAGCTGATTATTTGTATTTTCAGGCTACAGACTTTCTATTATTTGAAAGCAGGCAGAAGTGCTTCTCTTATAACAATAGTGACTTCTTTTAACCCACTTGCTTTTAGGTTTTCTTTGTTAAATTTAGAAACAAGTTGCTTCGCATTCATATCTGAATGTGTAAGTACTTTTCTGAGAAAGCGCTTCGTGTTAATGATTTCAACAAGACGCCATAGCGTATACAGTATTGTGTTATTTGGCTTGTTCAGTTGAGTATTTGCGCTTGGTGTAGGGTGAGTCTCCGCATAACGCGCAATTTTATGTAATATCGGCCAAACATCATCTAAAGTGCGTGTGCCTTGGGTAAAATGTACTAACTTTTCTACATAGATTGTCAGTATGCTAATGGGCACGTTGTCTAACTGGTTATCGAATTTAAAGCTCTCTTTTAGCGCTACCAATTCAGAAAGCAGTTTTTTTGCTCTGTTGGAATGAGGATATAACGCTAGTGCACTGGTTTCGCCACTGGCTTTATTAGGCTTTCGCCCATAGTCTACAATCTCAAATCCATTTCTTGTCCAAAAACTGTCTAACTTTTGTGTCGTTCCATAAGAAGTACAGATAGCGTCAATACTTTGCTTCTTGGCTTCATCACTAACTCTTTGTAGCAAGTAACTGCCCATACCCTTACTCTGCGCAAGCGTATCGACGGCAATACGGTTAATACGCCAATATCTAAACGTTGCTGTTTTTGCATCAGCAGACAACAGAGCAAGTCGCTGTGCACCTAAATGCCCTTTAGGACGACGCTTTCCAGACGCAATCCCCAATGCGCTATCGTTCAGGTAGTCGCTACCTTCAGCGTTTATGATTGCAGCACCTATCACGTTGTCGTTGAATTTAAGTATGGCAACAAGTACATCCGGGCTATCCATCAAGCGCATAAAATCATCGGGCGTAGTTTGATAATGGGCTAATGAAAGTAGCGACATTATTTGCTGAAGCGCGTCTTCGGAAATGCTTTTAAACGAACTTATGGAAAAATCGTAATCTATCGGTGGGTTAATACTGTTTTTGAAATTAATCTCGCCAATATTGCGCGCCGCATCTCTGTCCTCAAATAAACAAGTCGTATTGAAAAAGGCTTCAATGGGATCATGTTCGAACCATCGTAACGGCGTTGATAGTCTTAAATGGATAGCTGATGGCGGTAAACTAGGGATGAGTTTGTGAATAAAACCACTGCCTGAACCTTCATAACCCAAAAGCGTAGTACTAAGCACCCACTGCTTGTGGTTGGCTATGATCCGGTATACATCCGGGAGGGGGATTGAAGCCGCTTCATCAACAATTACAACGTCGTACTTTTCATCTTCTGTGGTATATAACAAGGCACTGTCAGGGGGCACCCATTTTACACTGCCAAACGTCGCTGCCTCATTCTTATCACCAAGGATTAGTTGGGTTTGAATGTTAGCGGTGGATTGTTGTTGTGTTCTGACACCTGCTATTTCGTACTGTTGAATACGTGAAAGCACGTTCTTCACATTATCAAAGCGTTCACTGGTTAATAGTACATTTTTACCCTGTCTGATTAGGCTTTCAATGAATATACCTAATAATGATGACTTGCCTCTGCCTCTTGGGGCAGTAATTAGCGCGTTTAGTTTATTAAGTGAGTGTGCTTGATATAAACGACTGTATGCCTGCTCTTGCTCTTCTGATTTAAATAGTGAGCCTCTATAGACGTTTGATGTTACGCCTTGGCTAATGCGGTACATAGCCGTATCTGGAAGCGTGGTTTTTTCTTCAGTGTGAAATGCCACGTAGTCGTTGTTGCGCAGGTGCTTTATAAAACGTTCGAGGTATCGACTCTGTTTAAGCGTAAACCCCTCCGACAGGAACGAGACCGAAATATTGTTAACCCATTCACTCAATACAGGGCAAATAAGTATTAAACAACCACTGCGTTTAACGATACCCGCCACTGCCATCACGTCGCCAGGTTTGAATGAATCGCGACAGTCTAATGTGGCAATGTCACATTCGCTCCCCAGCACTTGTTTGCGGTTCTTTCCCTTAAGTGTATCGCCAGCAAAATTCACAACGCTTATAGATGAGACTTCATCTACAAAGGCTTGAACGCTACGTATGGCAGCTTCACAAAAATCATCATTGCCAGATATTACAAGCATTCTCCGGTGAAGCGGGCAAGTCACGTTTGATAAGTGCGAAGCGTGAGAGCTTTTTTTGCAGCCATTTTCGCCGCTATTTTCAAAGTAGGGGGCTAATAGCCATTCGCGTAATTGAGTTAGCGCCATGAATCAGTTTTTTCGGTATAATCTAACGCTATAGTAGCGATTTATTATGAGGAATTCGAATGCGCTTTCTTTCTCGGCGTCTAGTTATGCCAAACGACCTTAATTACGCCAATTCTTTGTTCGGTGGCCGCGCGTTAGAATGGATAGACGAAGAAGCTGCAATTTGGGCTATTTGTCAGCTAGAAACTAATTGCTTGGTAACTAAGCATATTGGTGAAATTAGTTTCGAATCACCGGCTATGCAGGGTGATATCGTAGAGTTTGGTCTAGAAACTAAAGCTGTAGGCCGTACGTCTATTACCGTAAGCTGCTTGGTACGCAACAAAGCAACCAAGAAAACCATCTGTTTTGCAGACGATATCGTTTTCGTAAAGGTTGACCCTGATACGCGTCAACCGACGGCACACGGCAAAACGTTGGAAGTTTTAAAAGCACAAACTGACGATGAAGTACGTCGCCTAAATATGAATATTGACGCTGAATAGCCCTCAGCTTTCAACGCCTTATATCATATATAAAACCTTACGTTAGCTTAACGTCTTATCTGCTTGACGGCGTGTATCGAACTGGTAGACTCCGTCGCAGAAGTTGAGTTTGCTAGTTTGAGCAGCGCAACACTATACCAAGGGGTGTCCGTTTTCGGTCTGAGATCCACATTCGTGGGAACCCTTAAACCTGATCCGGATAATACCGGCGTAGGGATGGTTCACAATATAGCCTTATCACCTGCCGTTAGACCCGGATCTTTTTTCTTAAATAAGAATAAGAGATCCCATGTATAAAACACTTTTCACACTTTCACTGCTTGCTAGTTCCGTTGCGGCCTATGCGCAACAAACCAATGTAAGTAACACTTCAGATAGCACGCCATCAGATATTGAGCGCGTCATCGTATCTGGTGATTTTCGTCAAACTACACTCGACCAGTTAAGTGCTAGCGCGACCATTTTAGATCAAGAGCGTCTTCGCAGTAGACAGCCGAGCCATATCGACAGTGTGCTAAACAGTATTCCAAACGTAAACTTTGCAGCTGGTGCGTCTCGCGGCCGCTTCGTGCAAATTCGCGGTATTGGAGAGCGTAGTCAGTTCGCCGAGCCTATCAATCCTTCTGTAAGCTTTATCGTCGATGAATTTGATTTTTCAGGCCTTGCTGCGGCAGGTCTTATTTTTGATACTAAACAACTAGAGGTATATCGCGGACCTCAGGCTACCTTATACGGCACAGGTGCATTGGCCGGAGCGGTTAAACTCTCCAGTAATGACGTGGGTAGCGACGCCCCAGACTACGTTGAAGCCCGCATTGGGAACAAAGAGAGTTACCGTATTGAAGGCGCCACTGGTGATGATATCAACACGGATTGGGGCTATCGTGTTGCGCTGGTTCATAATCGCAGTGATGGCTTTGTAGAAAATACGTTCTTAAATAGAAGCGATACCGCGAATATCGATGAAACCGCACTGCGCTTTGCCGTTGAAGGCAGCGTAGATGAGCGAACCACACTTGCACTTACTTATCGCTGGTACGATATCGATAACGGTTACGATGCATTCTCGCTAGACAATGACAACAAAACGCTGTCTGATGAACCAGGATTTGACGAACACCAAACCCACGCTGTTAGCGCGCGCTCTACAACCAATACAGCAGCGGGCGACTTTATTCTAATTGCCACCCATGCTTCTCACAATATTGCTTATGGCTACGATGAAGACTGGACATTCACAGGGTTTCACCCGTGGGGTTATACGTCTTTTGACGCCTATTTTCGTGATGTAGAAACACAGACCGGCGAGATGCGTTTCGTGTCCTCTGACAGTGCCGCACTTTTTGATGGTATGACTGACTGGACAATAGGCGTATTTTATAAAAGCACGGAAGAAAAGCTGCTACGTCAGTACACTTATTTGGATAGTGACTTTGCCAGTGAATACACGCCTACGACGACCGCTATCTATGCTCAGACTGAAAGTCGTTTGAACGAAAATTTAGTACTTGTAGCAGGGTTAAGAGTAGAAAACTACGATTTTGATTACGCTGATAACAACCAGCTTACTCGCGCGTTCGACACCACCATGGTAGGCGGGAAAATCGCGCTTCAGTATACACAGGGCGATCACTTCTATTACGGCAGTATTTCACGCGGATATAAAGGTGCAGGTTTTAACCCCGACAGCCGCGTGAATGACAATCAGCGATTCTTCGACGAAGAGTATAACTGGAACTACGAAGTAGGCGTTAAGGGCCCATTATTTACACCTGACCTAATTGCTCGCGCTGCAATTTTCTATATGGATAGAAAAGATACTCAGGTGAGCGATTTTGACGTTATCACTCGTGATGACGGTACGGCAGGGTTCGTAGATATTATTGATAATGCTGATTTAGGAACAAACAAAGGAGCCGAGCTAGAGCTTAGCTGGATTGCTAGTGATGCATGGCAGCTTGATGCAAGTGTTGGTTACCTAAGCGCTACCTTTGAAGGGTATACGCTTGCAGACGGTACTGAAGTGTCTGAGCAAAGACAGGCTCAATCACCTAAGTGGACCGCAAACCTGTATAGTGAGTACGCACTTACAGATAACATGCTTTGGCGTGTAGATGTAGATTACAAAAGCGAATACCGTTTTTCTGACGGCCATGATGTAACCTCGCCAAGTACTACGCTGGTTAATTCGGAGATTGTGGTGCTACACGGTGATTGGCAGACATCACTGTGGGTACAAAATGCGTTTGATCGTGAGTACTACACCCGTGGGTTCGGTGGTTTCAGCAACGACCCTCGCGATGAGTATGCTTTCGATGAGCCATATTACCAAATAGGTAACGGTCGTCAGTTTGGCGTTACTGTTAAGTACGCGTTTTAAAATAAAAGGAAACAGACATGCAAGTTATGGTTGAACTGTCGTTGTACCCATTGGTTAACGAATACATTCCACCTATTCAAGATTTCATTGATAGGTTAAATAGCTATAGTGATATTGCAGTTTCAACAAGTTCAACCAGCACGCAGGTTACAGGTGACTATGGTGTGGTTATGAAAGTACTTGGTGAAGAAATACAAAGAACCCATGAAGAAGTGGGGCAAGCTATTTTCGTGGCCAAGTTCTTAAACTTCGATGCCATGCAATCTAGAAAATCATCTTAATGGCTAGCTTTTTTTCTGAGTTTACCTCACAAATTGCCGCTACTTCGCTTTTAGAGTGGGTAGCGGTTGTCCTCGCTATTGCCTATGTGCTGTTAGCCGCAAAACAGAACAGCTGGTGTTGGCTGTGCGCTTTTGTGAGTACCGCAATTTACACCTGGCTATTTTGGCAGGTGACTTTGCCATTTCAGTCTGCGCTTAACTTCTTTTATATGATAATGGCGGGATACGGTTATTATCAGTGGTCGAAAGGAGCGGAAGATGGCGATGTTAAGCCAGTGCTTCATTGGCCGTTCTGGGCTCATTTGCTCATTGTGCCGAGTATGTTATTGCTCGCTTGGGTTCTGTCTGAGGTGGCAGGCTCACAGTTCAATAGTGAGTACCTACTATTAGATGCGAGCATTAATTTATTGAGTGTAGTCACAACATTTATGGTGGCGCATAAAATCCTGCAAAACTGGGTTTATTGGTTTTTCATCAATTTAGCGTCCGCCTATTTATACCTGCAAGTGGGTTATGCATTATCTGCTTGCCTGTTCTTAGGCTATGTTGGTTTTGCGGTATTTGGGTATTACCAGTGGCTAGTACAATATAAAAAACAAGGTGAACAGGTTGGATATCATCGCCACGCTGCAAAAGGCGCTTAATCTTAGCGAAAGTGCGAAAATTTCGTCACACCCTGCTGGAGCGGTAAATCACGTTTACCGCGTTCAAGAGCTCGCAGATAGTCAGTTCCCCTTGATTGCAAATAACCTTCAAAGTAGTGGGCAACCAAAGTCGGATCATAACCCTGTCGACTTAGCGGTGAAATGGATGGGCGATGATGACTTTAGTGGGGTTAATCGTGCGCACCAATTTGCTTTGCAGCAACAGCTTTATAGGTTGGGAGTAGCGCCGCAACCTATATGGTTAAGCGATGATGAAACCATCTGGGTTGAGCAGTGGCTAGAGCACAGTGAAAGTGCGACGCTTTCAATGCTTGAGCTGGCCAACACCCTCGCTCGTATTCATTCTTTGCCCATTACCGCTAGGCCATTAGATTTAGCATCAAGATGGCAGCATTATATTAATGTTGCACAGCTCGATATGAGCAGTGAGCTTTATCTAAAAGCCCAATCATTGCAAAAACAAGTAATAAAAAGTGAACAAGACGATGACGACTATGTGTTATGTCATAATGACTTGCTAACTAATCACTTATTACTGAGCGCAGATAACTCACTCAAAATTATTGATTGGGAATATGCCGCCATGGGAAACCGCTACTTCGATTTAGCAAGTTGCTGCCTTATCAATAAACTTGAAATCAATGAAAGTAGAGAGCTCGTTAAGCATTACGCCAAGCTAATGAATATCGATGAGCACGACGCGATAGCGAAATTTGATCTGCACACCGAGATTGTCGCTATCACTAATGACCTGTGGTTTACTGCGCTTAACGCCAATAAGGTCTAATTGTCATAAACTGCTCCGCATTTAAAGTGACGCTGCATAGAAGTCGGTTTAAAAGCGGGCAATAAGACAAAACACAGGTGATGGATAAAGCCTATTTGGTGTTATTCGATTGAAAAAAACAGCGCATTGCGTGTTATTCGATTGAAAAAAACAGCGCATTGCGTGTTAATTAAGCATGCAGTGCATGGTAGTGATAAAAAGGCTTTACCTTTTTAATGTCATCCGTATAATGCACAGCGCGCTAGGGGTGTAGTTCGAATTGGTAGAACAGCGGTCTCCAAAACCGATGGTTGGGGGTTCGAGTCCCTCCACCCCTGCCACTTTCTCTTCTTGTGAACGTTTACGTTCAAATCCTACATCGTTTCTTTGTTAAATTCTTCTTCAATTTTCTTAGCTTCTGTTGCTAGTGCTCAATTTGCTGCAGCTGTTTCATTTCCTCTTATACCAAGGGCTAGGCATTATAAATTCGCGAATAATACTTAAGAATCAACGCTTATGAATTAGCGCTTGAGCATTAAAGAGCAAGTACAATCCAAGCAAAAGAACGCGATAGTTATTCAACCAAGCCTGCAACTTTAGTAAACTAAACAAATATAATGAACTATTCACGTTAGGTGTTTTTACGCAATGTCTCTTACTTCATATCAGCAGGCGGTTTTACAGGAAATGGGGATCCCTGTTTGGATCACCAAAGACGCCTACACTGAGCTAAAGCAGGAAGACCAAGCGAAACAAAACAACGCCAATGCAGCACAACGCAACGTCGGCAGTACAAATAGTTCATCGACACAGTTACCCTACAGCCAAAACGCTCAAACCAATAAGCCGCCTTCAACGCCAATATCTCAAGAAGAAAAGCAATCACGGCTTGCTCAGTTGAGAGCAAATGTTGGCAGTAGCGCGAAAGATAAGGCTAAGCCTAAAGACGGCGGGGCAGCAAAACTTTCCACGCTTGGCGCATCGCACAATGAAGGGAAAGCAGGGCAAACCGAAACAGGTGCTTCACAGTCACACAACACTTCGCCGTCTTACGACAATGCGGTTGCCTCGCAAGAGTCTTTAACAAAGTCTATTGGCGCAAAAGGGCCGGTATCGCCTGAAGGTATCCCGTTAAGTGCCGAACAGAAAGCAAAATCACAGCAATGGCTGAAGGACTTGCAGCTAGCCTGTGTTCAGTTGGGTATACCGTCACAGTGGGCTAGCACCATAATGATTGGCCGTACGCTATCGGTAACCGAAACGGCCATTATATTGCCAGCCACACCGCTTAAACTCACAGCTGTGCAAAAACGGGAGCTGTGGGCGCAGCTTATCAGCGCAGCACGCGAATTAAACCATTCAGCTAACGGCCAGTAGTCGCGTCGATGAAGTTAACAATCGTACCGCCACAAGGCTTTAACGAGCACATTGAACTTGCGCATGCTATCCATCAAGAGGCACAAGTGTCGCCTTGGAAACTAAGTACCTTCGCGGATTGTTTCACGGAACCCTATTACGGGGTGTTTGCCTTTGAAAATGACAAGATTGTTGGCTATGCCATCATGCTTGAAGTCGTTGATGAAGCTACGCTGATGGATATTGCGGTAGACAGTGGCGCAAGAGGCAAGGGGGTAGGTCGCGCTTTAGTTGATTTTGTCATTGAGACATCGGTAAAAAATGCAATGCGTGAAATGTGGCTAGAAGTGCGTGAAAGTAACCATACTGCTATTGCGCTTTATGAGAGCTCGGGGTTTCAGCATATAGAAACCCGCAAAAATTATTACACCGTAAAAAATAATGATGACGGGCATGACAAGAGTAATGGAAACAGCGCACAAAAAGAAAACGCTAAAATCATGAAGTGGACAAATCCCACCTTAGCCTAGGGCCTGTTGACCTTTGGTGTACGAATTTTGGTCTAAATGGAAGCCTTTTAATCGCGAAACAGTCCTGCAAGCCTAGCGGGCTAAGTTAAAGGACTGTGACAAAAAGTAAAAGGCTTCCATAACGACCCCTTCGGGCAGCGCCTTTGTGCCATCTATACTGCGTTGAATGTTCTCGATTTAGAACCACTAAACCGTCAAACATTCGCCTTGTCTAGATGGCACACAGACCGCTGCAAAAATGTACAACAAAGGTCAACAGGCCCTAGTGTTTGTATTCCTAGGCATATACGTTTCGCGTATATCAAAGCATTATCTGAACTCAGCATACGCTTCCAGACCATAGCCGTGCGTGTTTAAATTAGAACACGTCCCCATCAATCAAGGTAGAAATAGCATGGCTAAAGTGCTCAACAAGGCTTTAATCTCATCAAAACGATTTGCTATAAATGTGGTTACCTACAAAGAGGGTCATAGCGTGTTAGAACATAATGACCCTATGGGCAGCGGGCGTTACTTTAAATTTAATGTAGTACTAAAAAAGCCGAAGCGCGGCGGTCAATTTTGGGCAGAGAAAGTCATCTTTAATCTCTTTAACCGCATTTACTTTTTTCGGCCAGATAAGTACATGCACAGCGTAAGCAAAATAGAAAGAGGTGAGCGGAAGCTGCTGTCTGTTGCATTGTACCTGTAAGTCAAAGTGTTTATCAGTGATTAACCACCCGTATAGCAAAGTTTCCACAAGGTTTTAAAAAGTTGACCATTTGGTCGATAAATTGGCGTGTTTACACGGTCAGGAAGGTTTTAATCCCTTGCTAATTCACTTATATTTGCGCCCTCAAAATTCTCCGCCTACATTCAGCTTACCAGGCGGTAGAAACTTCTCTTAACGCAGTTCGTGTAATTGGATTTTTTAAAACGCATGTCTTCATCATCGGTGGCGGAAAAAGAGCAATCAAAAGGCATTAAAATGCTTTTGGTTGCGGTGTTGTGTTTAGGGCTTAACTGGCCAGGCATGAAGTTAGGGCTTGAGATTGTAGGGCCTGTATGGATGGTGTGCTTGCGCTTCTTGTTAAGCCTTCCGGTACTCGCGCTGTTTGTACTTATCACCAAAAAACGTTTACCGGTGCTCAATCGTAAAGATCGCTCGGTGGTGTTTGTCGTTGCCTTTTTCCAGTTTATCCTATCAATGGGGCTTATTACTGTCTCACTGCAGTTTATTCCTGCCGGCACGGCCAGTATTCTTATTTACACCACACCGCTTTGGATGCTGCTTATCGACACTCTATGGTATCGGCAACGTCCGCCTTCTAAGCGATTAATTCTAACCGGTATATCTACCATTGGCTGTGCAATGATTTTATTTGCTTCGGGACAACCGGGCGCATGGCTACCGCTCTTTGGTATGTTGCTGGCATCTGCATTGTGGGCGGTCGCTATTCGAAGAGTGTCTTTTCATAAGTGGAAGGGAAGCGTCATTGAAGCTGTCTTCTGGCAGTTTACCATCGCAGGTTTCGCCATGCTTGCTATTGCACTGATAGTTGAACCAACACCTAATTTTGGGGCTTACGATATAAGCGATTGGTTACTATTGGCGTACATTGGGCCAGTGGCAACGGGTCTCGGCTTTGGGCTTATGGTAGCAGCGGGGCCTAAATTGCCACCAGATAAAATTGTACTTATTAGTACACTTACGCCGATAGTGGGTTATGTAAGCTCTGTGATATTGCTTAAAGAAACGCTGCTGCCTATGGTTATGGCCGGCGCAATATTGATGATAGCCGCGCTAATAGTAAATGGCCTCCCCCAAAGCACACTTAAAAAAATATTAGGTAAAGGCCACGCGAAATAAAGGTAAGTTAAAGAGTTAGTCGAGGCTGTATAAAATCTAAAAACGCAGAGATACGAGACGATACCGCGCTATTTTTATAGTATACCGCTTGTACCGACTCTCTGCGGTTTGGGCTGACGATGTCGTCACGAAATAGCGCTACCAGCGAGCCTGCACTGATATCTTTGTGTACCATAAAGTGAGAAAGTAACGCGATACCTTGACCTGCCAAGCACAGCTGGCGAATAGTTTCGCCGCTTGACGCACGAAGACTGTACTGCAAGTTAATATCTTGCTTGAGCGGCCATTTATTTAGACTTGGTGAGTCACTAAAGCCAATCAGTTTGTGTTTGTTTAGCGTGCTAATTCCATCCTCACCTTCAGATATGGGATATTTTTCAAGATACTGTGGGCTTGCCACAATATGCAGCTTACTTTTTCCTAAACGTCTAGCGTGCAAGTTAGAGTCGCTTAAATCACCAATACGTATTGCGATATCGGTTTTATGTTCCAACAGGTCGATAATGCTGTCGTGACTGGTGATATCGAGTGTTATGTCAGGAAATGCTTCTCGAAATTCACCCACTAACGGCGCTAGCTGGTGGAACACAAACGGGCTCGCAGCATCAACCCGAAGTTTTCCAGAAGGAGCCCGCTTTAATAGCCGTAATGCTTCTTCACCTTTTTCTAATATATTTAGCCCGTCTCTGGCATATTGCAGGAAAAGCTCACCTTCTTCTGTTAGTTCCAACCGTCTGGTAGTGCGATTCAATAGAGTTACATCTAAGCCATCTTCAAGACGAGTAACTGCTCTACTAACTTTTGCAACCTGCTGATTGAGTAGATTGGCAGCACTGGAAAAACTACCTGTATCCACAACGGTTAGGAACGCTTCTAAATCTTCAGTTTTTGATGAGACTGGCATCGCACACCTTATATTTTCAAATATCGCAAAAGTATTTTGTCATTAGTGCTGTTTTTTGCAAATAAATTTATCGTCAAACTGTACGCACTTTATTAATGGCTTTCAAAAAACGGTGTAGTTGTTCGTTCTAGAAGCCAATGGTGGCGTTGTTAATCAAGCCATCTCGTTAATTACTTTTTGAGGATAATTGAAATGCCTATTGCATTATTTGCGTTAACGTTAAGTGCGTTTGCTATTGGCACAACAGAGTTCGTGATAGTGGGGCTTGTCCCCACCATTGCTACTGATCTTGGCGTTACGTTACCGAGCGCAGGCTTACTGGTAAGCTTGTACGCCGTTGGTGTTGCCGTTGGCGCACCGGTTCTTACCGCCCTTACGGGTAAGTGGAATAGAAAGCATGTTCTGCTTAGCTTAATGGCGCTATTTGTGGCTGGTAATATTCTTGCTTGGCAAGCGCCTAGCTACGAGAGCTTAATTTTAGCTCGCATTTTGACAGGCTTAGCGCACGGTGTGTTCTTTTCCATAGGGTCAACTATTGCTACAGGGCTAGTGGCGAAAGAAAAAGAAGCCAGTGCTATTGCCATTATGTTTACGGGCTTAACTGTAGCCTTGGTTACTGGCGTACCTTTGGGTACCTGGATTGGTCAAAACTTCGGTTGGAGAGCAACCTTCCTTGTGGTTTCCGTGCTTGGCACACTTGCGCTAATAGGCAGTGCGTTGCTGGTACCGAACAATCTTAAACAAAGTAAACCGGCCACCTTGAGTGAACAAATGAAGGTGTTGGTTCAGCCTCGTCTGGTATTAGTGTATCTAATGACGATATTGGGCTATGGCGGCACATTTACGGCATTCACCTATCTCGCTCCTATATTGCAGGAAGAGGCTGGGTTTGCGCCCTCAGCTATCAGCTTAATTATGCTGGTTTACGGTGTGTCTGTCGCGATAGGCAATATTTATGGCGGCAAGCTTGCTGACAAAAAAGGCCCAATCCGCGCGTTAACTATCATCTTTTCAGCCCTTGCGGTCATCTTGTTTGCCCTGACATTTACCATGGGCAGTAAAGTTGCCGCAGTGATCACCGTTTTAGTGTGGGGTGCCTTTGCCTTTGGCAATGTTCCAGGACTTCAGGTGTACGTTGTTCAATTGGCAGAGAAGTTTACCCCTAATGCTGTTGATGTCGCTTCAGGTTTAAATATCGCGGCATTTAACATTGGAATAGCTGTGGGCTCAATTCTAGGCGGTGCAATTGTAGACGGTATGCAGTTATCTGATACCGCGTGGATTGGTGCAATTATTTCTGTTGCAGCGTTACTTGTTACACGTTACAGCGGCTACTTAGACAAGCGCGCACTCAGTACTGCGAATACGGCGAATAACACAACGAGCGCGTAGGGAGGTCATAATGACGACAAATACCTTTGATAAGCTTGCACAACATACGTTCTCAGTAGGTGTAGAACTTCCGCTAGATAACGACTGGGCGCATTTCGACGCCACAAAAGGTACGCCATTCGGCGTACCTGATATGACCGAGCATCACAGCCGTATTCAATTAGCCGACAAACTAGGGTTTAAAGCAGCGTGGGTACGAGATGTACCGGTTTACGACCCTAGCTTTGGTGATGCAGCTCAGGTTTTCGAAACCTTCACTTACCTGGGCTATTTAGCAGGTATCACAGACAATATTCTATTAGGCACAGCCGCTGTTGTTTTGCCTCTTAGGCCGCCATGGCTTGTTAAAAAGGCGGCAGCAACGGTGCAGCAGCTAAGTAACGACCGCCTTATACTCGGTGTAGCCAGTGGGGATAGACCGGTTGAGTATCCGTTGTTCGATGTCGATTTTGACAGTCGTGGCGATCACTTCAGGCAGTCACTTGAAATTGTAAAGCATGGAGAGAATTCACTTGAGCCTGGCATGTCGCTGTTACCGCGCTCAACCACGCCGCCATTGTACGTTGCAGGGCTCGCTCAGCAAAGCCCTCAGTGGGTTGGAGAAAATATGGACGGTTGGCTGGCGTATCCAGGTATACCGAACGAGCATGTAAAGCGCGTAGAACTATGGCGAAATGTCGCGGGCAACAAGCCGTACGTTAGCTTTATTCATCTTAATTTGGTTGAAGACGATGAAGCGCCCATAAAACGCCACCGATTCGGGGTTGAAACTGGTGTAAATGGGCTTATCAGAGAACTCAATGCAATGAAAGAAGCGGGGGTTGATCATATTGGCCTGCACTTCAGACGTAATACGCAACCAGTAGAAGACGCGATGCAGCGCATTGCTGACATGGTATTACCTCACTTTCATAAATAACGGAACCAACAAGGAGGCATCATGCCGAATGTAAATCAGTCACAATCTAAAATTCCTTCGCTAGGTGTAGGCACGTTTCGCTTAAAAGACGATGAAGCCTATAACAGCGTGACAATGGCACTTGAAGTGGGTTTCCGTCACATTGATACGGCGCAAATTTACGGCAATGAAGAAGCGGTAGGTCGCGCTATTAAAGACGCTATTACAAACAATCTTGTCGCACGTGAAGACCTTTACGTCACCACCAAGGTGTGGAATGACAAACTGAATAAAGCAAGCTTTGTGGATAGCGTAAAAGAGAGTTTGGAAAAGCTTCAACTGTCGTACGTTGACCTGCTACTTATTCATTGGCCGTCACCGGAAAACGGTGAAAGCATGGAAGAGTACCTAGGTGAATTACTGCGCGTTAAGGAACTGGGACTCACAAAAGAAATTGGTATTTCTAACTTTACCGTGGCACAAATTGAAGAAGCGGTGAGTATCTTGGGCGAGGGCGTTATTTCCACGAATCAGGTAGAGGTACACCCTTATCTTACTAATGAAAAAGTGCGTGCAGCGTGTGAGAAACACGGTATCACAGTAACAGGATATATGCCGTTTGCTGTTGGCAAAGTGTTAAAAGACGAGACCATCATTGCAATTGCAGATAAGCACGGCGTGAGCACTGCTGAGGTAGTGGTAGCCTGGGAGCTGGCCCATGGTTTAGTCACTATTCCATCGTCGACCAAGCGCAAGAATCTAGAAACCAATTTCAAAGCGCTTGAACTTACCTTAGGCGCTGACGATATCGCAAAGATTGACGCGCTAGATTGTGGCGACCGTCAAGCTAACCCAGATTTTTCACCTGCGTGGGACTAATCGGAAGAATCACTGTGTTAAGGAGCTTTTATGCAAGCTAACGTTTGGCAATTTGAACAAGCTGGCGCACCACTGGTAAAGCAGGTACGCGAGTTTTCTGAGCCGAAGGCAGGGCGTATTGTCGTGCGCAACTATGCTATTGGCATTAACCCAGTTGACTGGAAGTTTATCGATGATAACCCGCGCGACTGGGAAAAAGGGCATATTCCCGGTGTGGACGGTGCGGGTGTTGTTGCCGCTGTAGGTGAGGGCGTTGATAACAGTCTATTGGGTAAGCGTGTGGCTTACCATCATAGCCTAGGTGAAAGCGGAAGCTTTGCCGATCATAGTGAAGTGTATGCTAGCCGTGTAATGGTCGTGCCGGAAAGCGTTGATTTTGCACTAGCTGCTGCGTTGCCATGTCCAATGCTTACTGCCTGGCAAGCGTTCAGTAAAGTGCCGGTCCGAAAGGGGGCTGACGTGTTAGTCAGCGGTATGGGCGCCGTTAACAAATTGCTGGCGCAAATGCTTTCTCAGGCCGGTTTTAATGTACATGTTATCTCAGGGAGCTTTTCGCAAGAGCAAGCTGCGGAGATGGGCGTAAAAGCCATCCATCGCGGTAAGCCTGAAGGGCAAACCTTTTACGCGCTTTTTGATGCAAATGGTCCAGACTATGCGGCGTCACTTGTACCGCTTCTTGAAGCTAATGGTCACGTAGTGAGTATTCTAGGTCGTATTGAAGTGCCTGTTGATGCGCCTTTCACGCGTACTATCTCTTATCATGAGATAGCGCTAGGTGCGCTGCATGATTATGGCGATTTGTCACAGTGGCAGCGTTTGGTGAAAGACGGTGAGGCTCTACTTGAGCAAGTTGCTGCGCAAACGTTGGTTGTCGAAATACCTAACGTGTTTGAATTTGATAATTTGAACAACGCGCTGCAATTTTCAAAAGAAGACAAGCGAAAGGCAGTGGTTGCGGTTTCATAAAGCCGGAATGATTAAGGTCCTTCTCTATCCTTAGCGATCTAAAAGGCTTCCTCTGCTTGCCTAAAGGCTTCGACGATATCGTCGAAGCCTTTTTTATTGGGTCAACAGGCCCTAGAAGTAGCAAATCAACTTTTCGTCCACAAATTTTAACCAGTAAGCGTTATAACTACAGGCCTTCTAAGTAAACGTGTGGTGTCGTGTAGCCTGGAATTTGTTAAGTAGACTGTGTACGACATAAATTACGCACAGGCTAAGTGCAATAGCTACGACTACTGATGAAAAGCGATACAGCGCACTATAAATAATATCCTGTTGTGGAGAGAGTGACTGGCCGTACAAAATGCCAAATGTGGTAAGTACGCCAAAGCCAGTGCCAGCACCACCACCGCTAAGCACATGCTGGCGGCTGATGAAAAATACCAATATCCATAAGCTGAAACTTGCGAAAAACAACGTGTCACTGTAGTTGAGCAAAATGAGCTGGGCGAGCAGGGCAAGATTACATCCAATTAGCGTGCCCAGCGCTCGCTGCCAGCCACTCAATGTGGCTCCTTTCCAACACAGTGGAAAAAGAATCAATACACTTGCTGCTTGTGCTGATATCGAATCTACTAAGTCGAAGGTTTGAAATACAGCAAACGATAGCGTGGCGACAGTGGTGCATAATATGACTTCGTGGCGAATACTTGCTTTATCTTTTGCCGCTTTGGGTAAAGGCGTGCGCGGCTCCTCATCGGGAAAAACAATGTGCAAAGCGAATGCAATTATCAATGCCAACAGAATTGCACCGATGTTTGATATCACTAATGCGTAGATATCTATTCCATCGCTGCTGTAGCTGGCAAAGTGTAGCTGCAGCGAAAGTCCTACAAGGGAAAACGCACCGAATAAATACAGCGTACCTTTACTCATTTGCCAAAACAGAAAAGCGAAAGTGATGGCGATTAGCGGCGTGATCAGCAATGGATGGCTTCCGAACAAGCCGTATACCACTAAAACAGCCGCCGCCGGAAAGATAGTTGCGGCAAGAAATTGTCGAATAATGTGACCATTTAAAACGGCTACCAGTCCAAGCAACAAAATAGGGTACAAGGTAAAAAATATCGGATTAGGCCAATCCAGCGCTTTCGATATAGCAAAGCCCAACGTGGCGCCGGAGGCGATCCTAAGCATCTGCTGGACATCATTTTTACTTAGCTGTGAATCCATAATTTAAGTCTAATAAATGAAGTGCAGCAGGCTTATAAAGTGAATTTGAATGTTCGCTGCCACACTTTCAATAGGGTTGTCTGGAACTATCTGCACGGTAGCGCGAGCGCCACTGGTGAGGTGGCTTAACGATATTTCTTGTTCTTCAAGCTTAATGTGGACACGTTGGCGCTGTGCATCTCGTACCCATCGATTCGACTTTTCAACGCTTGCAAGGGTGCCGTTGGCGGCAAGTTGGCCGTCGCTTACACCAGCTTCAAATTCTTCCACTTTAGCTTCAAATACTTTACCCGGTAGTGCATCAAAAACGACGTTAGCGCGAATGCCTTCTTTTACATTGGCGAGTGATTTCTCTCGAAAATCTGCAACCACATCTAGCGTGTTATCGACAACTGAGGCAAGGGGCGTACTTTGTTTAGCATAAGTGCCTTGAGTTACCTGCATGTTTGCCATTATGCCGTCATGCGGTGCTTTAATTTTGGTATAGGCTAAGTTCAACTCTGCCCGTTTAACCGCATTTACCGCTTCTAGATATTTTAGGTTTTTGTCACCTTGCTCACCTCTTGCAACAACTTGCTGGTTTAGATCGGCTTCAAGCGCACTAATTTCAGCTTCAGCGCTTTTAAGTTGCGCGTACGCTTTGTCCACGTTTTGTTGAGATACCGCTTTAGTTTGAACTAAGGAATTGAGTCGTTGAAATTCACTGTTGCGTTCGTCGTAAACCGCCGATGCAGCGTCTATTTTGGCTCTAATCGCTTCCGCTTTCGCATCTATCTGAGCATTCTCTAACTCCACATTTGCCAAATCAATTTGCGCCTTTTCAAGGGCAATTAGGTAAGGTGTCTCATCTATAACAAATAAAACCTGCCCTTCCTTGACGGTTTGGTTATTTTTGACAAGCACCTCGTTTATCGGCCCATTTATCTGAGGAGAGATTTGCGTGACCTGATGATAGACTCTCGCCTGTGGTGTCATTGGCATGCGTATATCTGCAATAATAAAGTAGATAAAACAGATGGCAAAAGCGACTAAAGCCAGCTTTATATAACTAGCAAATTCCTGATCTGGTGTTCGTTGACTCACTTAAGTGACTCCAATAATTTTGCGGCATTAACTTCAATTTTTTGAACACATTTAGCCATAATGCGTAACTCTTCTTCAGATACTCCTGCGTACACTTCATCTCGCAGCGCCATCAATGTACTTTCGATATCATTCATTCGACCTTTGCCCATATCTGTGAAGTAAAGTAAGCGACTTCGTTTGTCGTTAGTATCTGTAACGCGTTTGATTAACCCGGTAGTTTCGAGCTGTTTAATTGTGCGAGTTAAGCTAGGCATTTCTATTTCCAAGCTTTCAGCCACCATCTGTTGCGTACAGCCCTCACCAAGTAATGACATATGAATCATTACGCGCCATCTTGACTCTGTAAGATCGAGATGAGCGACCGATTCAGTGACAGTTCTTCTGCACTTTTGCGCAGTGCGGGCAAAAAGCGCAATAAGTTGAAGTGGCATAGGTTCTGAAAATGACATGTAAAAACCGTTAATTTAATTAGCATGCTAACTATTTTATTTGTTTAGCATGCTAAGTAAATGGCATTGAGATGAGAAAGAGATTTTGCAAGTTGAGCGTGAATTGAACGGGGGGAAGGCTCTCCATTGAGCAGGAAAATGGGGAAATTTGCCTTACGGTGCCCGAAAATCAGGCATACTCTCTCAGTCCATTTTAAGTTAATGCAGCCTTTGTGGAGTGATTAAAGCGTTAATAACGACTTTAGCTTTTTGAGATATCGACGGCTCACGGGAACTGAATCTCCCGTCTTCATTAGAAGCGTAGCAAGGCCATTATCCAGGAGTTTAATTTCCGCAACGCATGATAACCTCACCAAGTATTGACGGTGACATCGAACAAGCGCGGTTCTCTCTTCTAAGGTTTTCAATGTGAGCTGCGTGTCTGCTTGTTGTTCTAGCGATCTAACATGTACGCCCGCCACATCGCTGTAAGCAAAATGAATATCAGATTCGGGTAGCAGTAATATGCGCTGATGACCTACGCAAGGAATATGTACTAACGTGGGGGAGGCAATAGCGTCAATGTCAGTTTGGGGCTGAGTTCTCTTTTTAAGCCTGGCAAGTGTTTTATCAAGCCGCTCTGGTTCCACAGGTTTGAGCAAGTAATCAAACGCGTTATCTTCAAATGCCTGAAGGGCATACTGTTCAAATGCGGTGACCAGCACAACATAAGGCATGGTGTCTAAATCAAGCATAGCCAGCATATCGAGTCCAGAGAGCTGGGGCATTTCTATATCAAGAAATATAACATCCGGACGGTGTTGTTTAATTAATGCCAACCCCTCTATGGCGTTCGCGGCCTCACCTAAGACTTGTACTTCATTGGTTTCGTTGAGTAACTGGCAAAGCTCCTCTCTGGCGAGCGGTTCATCGTCAATAACAAGCGCGCGAAATGCTGAGTTCTTAGTCATTGTTAGCCCTGATGAGAATGATAGTGAGTGTGTGGAATGGAAAAGGACATCCGAGTGAACTGGTTAGTTCGACACTCGATCACCAGGCCTGCTCGTTGACCAAACTGATGAATAAGCCGTTTATCTACAATATCCATCCCTAAACCTGCGTGTTGTTTTTTTGTAGGTTTGTACAAGCCAGCATTATCTTCAACGAGAATGTGAATGTGGTTATCTGTTGTACATCGTACATTCAAAGTTAAATGCCCACCCTCTATTCGTTGGGCGATACCGTGTTTAACCGCGTTCTCAACCAGTGGCTGTAACGTAAAACTTGGTAGAAGCGCTGACATGGCAGCATCGTCACACTTGATGGTAACCTGTAGGCGTTCGGCAAAACGCGCCTTCTCGATTGCCAGATAAGCATTAACGTGGTCAATCTCTTCTTTTAGTGTCACCACCGCGGTGTTTTGCTTTAAGTTTATTCTAAAAAAGCGTGACAAGCTTAGCACGAGCTCTCTGGCCCTTTTGGGATCGCGACGAATAATAGCGCTAATCGTATTGAGCGCGTTAAATAGGAAATGAGGGTTGACCTGTGCATGCAGCAGCTTGATTTCAGACTGTGAGAGCAGATCTTTTTGCTGCTGATACGCGCCGTAAACAATCTGACTTGACAGTAATTGAGCGATACCTTCTGCCATTGACAGGGTAACCGTCGACATAAACTTCCGTTTGGGTTCGTAAAGCTTAATGGTACCTACCACCTCAGAGCCTGAGTGAAGTGGAATAATCAACACTGAACCCAGCGGACAACTTTTGTTTAATGTGCACTGATAAGGGCGCTCAGCGCCATCTAAATGGACTATTTTGTTATTGTTCAGTGACTCCATCGTACTTGATGACGATATGGGGGTGTTTGGTAGGTGATGATCGGCACCCGTTCCGATAAACGCCAGAATCTTTTCTTTATCAGTAATCGCTACCGCACCCACATTCGTTTCTTCATAGATAATACGTGCTACTTTTTCTGCATTAACTGGGGTGAATCCAGATGTGAGCACGCCCACTGAGCGATCTGCTATGGATAGTGCACGTCGTGAAAAAGTGGCAGAGTACTTTTCAAAAATCGTTTTTTTGTCAGATAAGATACTGATAAAAAGTGCGGCCCCCACAGAATTTGCAATGACCATAGGTGCGGCTATAGCGCTGACCAGTGCGTAAGACTTTTCAAAAGGCTCGGCAACGGTAAGCAGTATAGCCATCTGAAACAACTCTGCTATGAAGGTAATGACACCAACTTTCCATGGGTTGAAAAGATCTAGACTTTTGTTCTGGCGAACATAGTAAACGTGCATGAGGCCGCCAATAAGACCTTCCAGCGTGGTGGAAATAGCGCAGGCAACATCAGTAAAACCACCCAATGAATAACGATGGAGGCCGCCGGTCAATCCTACGGCAAACCCAACTACTGGACCGCCTAGTAATCCTCCTATAACTGCCCCAATGGCTCTGGTATTGGCAATGGCGTCGTCTATTTGCAGACCAAAATACGTGCCCAGAATACAAAAGGAAGAAAAAACTACATACACCAAGTACCGGTGTTTGCGATGAGAAGAAATGCTGAGAATAGGAAGAAAAAGCGGTGTTTTACTCAGCATATATGCGAGCACAAGATACACACACATTTGTTGAAGTAGCAAAAGTATGAGTTCCATGCTTGCCAATATTACCGCCGATTAAAAATGAGCCTCATTATAACCCATGTCAAAAGTACAAAATAAATAGCCGCCCTATATAAAGGGCGGCTCATCATATTACACGTGTTTAGTGTAGGTAGTTACGCGTCTACCGGTTGGGAAGGTTTTTCAACATTCACAGATGATGGCTCAAGCGGCGCTTCACCTTTCCCCTTGGAAATTCGAATGACGTAAACCGTGGTGATTAGCGATGCGATAAGCCCGATGGTTGTCGATACATTCATCGCCATACCGAAACCCAAGGTGTCGTTGTTTAGAATAAAGGTAACGCAAACGGCCGTCATAAATATTGCTGGTACCGTAGTTATCCAGTGCAGTTTATTATGTCTTAGTAAGTATGCAGACGCGGTCCACAGCATCATGACGGCTGTTGCTTGGTTGGCAAATCCGAAGTAGCGCCAAATTACGCCGAAATCGACTTGGGTAAGAATACCGCCAAGCACAAACAATGGGGCGGCCATGAACAAGCGGTTACGTATACCTTTTTGTTCAACGTTAAAGTACTCGGCCATGATAAGACGACTTGAGCGAAATGCGGTGTCGCCAGACGTAATAGGAAGAATAACCACGCCAAGAAAAGCCAGTACGCCACCAACAACACCTAAAAGACCGAATGATGAGGCATAGACAACGTTTCCAGGGCCACCATTGGTAATAGCTGCTGATAGTCCTTCTAAATTGTCGAAGTAAGAAAGGGCAATGGCACACCAGATAAGGGCAATCACACCTTCACCTATCATTGCACCAAAAAACACAAAACGTCCGTTCTTCTCGTTCTCCATACAGCGAGCCATAAGCGGGGACTGGGTGGCATGAAATCCAGAGATAGCGCCACAAGCGATAGTGATAAAGAGCGCTGGCCAAAGAGGCATATCGTTAGGATTTAAATTCGTCAGCATATCACTTGCCGTGAATTGGCTAAGTATCGAGTGCTGGTCAGAATAGCTGGCCGCGGCTAATAATCCCACCGACATGAAAATAAGAAGGGCTCCGAAAAACGGATAAAAACGACCAATAATTTTATCTACGGGAACAATGGTAGCCAAAATATAGTAGGCAAAAATAATGGCGACCATAGTGCCAACTTCAACATGCCATGATGTCTGATCATTAACGAGATTTGTGATCATGCCTGCGGGCGCTGAGACAAAAACTACACCTACCAGTAGAAGCAGCACAATAGCGAACAAGTTCATAAAGTGCTTAGCGCCTCGGCCCAAATAACGGCCAGATAAGCTAGGCACAGATTCGCCATTGTTGCGAACTGACAGCATGCCTGAGAAATAGTCGTGAACAGCGCCGGCAAAAATGCACCCTAATACAATCCAAAGCATGGCAGCTGGGCCATATAGTGCACCCATAATAGGACCAAATATAGGGCCTACGCCAGCAATGTTCAGAAGCTGAACGAGATACACCTTCGGTGTAGACATGGGAACAAAGTCTACGCCGTCTTTTTGGCTATGTGCAGGAGTGGGGCGTGCTGGTGTGACGCCAAATACCTTCTCAACAAAGGCGCCATATATAAAGTAGCCAGCAATAAGCGCGGCTACGCAAATTAGAAACAATATCACAGGGCGTTGTCCTTATTTTTATAAATAGGGTTTATAAAAAGGGTCTGTCACTTGTGTTGTAAACGGTGTGTACAACAATGTTTGAAATAGGTTAACGATGTGAAAGTGTGTATGCATGAAAAAAAGCAGTGAGTGGTCGCATAGCAAATTAAGCGGTAGGGAGTATGTAATTTCGCTCTACTGTTACGTGCAGTAAAATGCTAAAATCCGCGCAATTAATTACCAAGCCGTATCAAGCGTTTTACCGCAATACTGAATTTGCGCGGAAAAGCATTGCTTATCCGTTATGAAACGCGCCTGTAAGTAATTGATTTACAGGGATAATAGATAACGAAGATAAGTATTGATGTCAGATAAGAAGCTTCTAGAAGAGATTAAAAAGCGACGTACGTTCGCAATCATATCGCACCCGGATGCGGGTAAAACCACGATTACCGAAAAAGTATTGTTATTCGGACGCGCCCTGCAAACTGCCGGTACCGTAAAAGGTAAAAAGTCAGGTCAGCATGCTAAATCTGACTGGATGGAAATGGAAAAAGAGCGTGGTATCTCGGTAACCACCTCGGTCATGCAGTTTCCATATAGCGATCACTTAGTAAACCTGCTGGATACTCCGGGGCACGAAGACTTTTCTGAAGATACCTATCGTACACTGACGGCCGTTGACTCATGCCTTATGGTTATCGACGCAGCGAAAGGTGTAGAAGACCGAACCCGTAAACTTATGGAAGTCACCCGTTTGCGCGATACGCCGATTGTGACTTTCATGAACAAGCTTGACCGTGATATTCGCGATCCTATGGAACTGCTCGATGAAGTAGAAACCGAGCTTGATATCCTGTGTGCACCAATTACTTGGCCAATTGGCTGTGGTAAGAGCTTTAAAGGTGTATATCACCTTCACCGCGACGAAACTATTTTGTATCAAAGCGGCCAGGGTCACACTATCCAAGACGTGCGCATCATCAAAGGGTTAGATAACCCTGAGTTAGATACTGCAGTAGGAAGTGACCTCGCTGAAACCTTGCGTGACGAGCTTGAGCTTGTACGCGGAGCATCTAACGAATTTGAACAAGAGCTTTTCTTGGAAGGCCAGTTAACGCCAGTATTTTTCGGTACAGCATTAGGTAACTTCGGTGTTGATCATATGCTTGACGGTTTGGTTGAGTGGGCACCTGCGCCACTTGGACGCGAAACCGAAGAGGGGACTATCGAAAGTACCGATGGTAAGTTCAGTGGCTTCGTATTTAAAATTCAGGCCAACATGGACCCGAAACACCGTGACCGCATCGCGTTTTGTCGTATTGTGTCGGGCAAGTACGAAAAAGGCATGAAAATGCGCAACAGCCGTTTAGGTAAAGATGTGCGTATTTCTGATGCATTAACCTTCTTGGCTGGTGACCGTTCATTGCTAGAAGAAGCCTATGCCGGCGATATCATCGGCTTGCACAACCACGGTACCATTCGCATAGGGGACACCTTCACGTCAGGCGATAACTACCGCTTTACGGGTATTCCAAACTTTGCGCCTGAGCTATTTAAACGCATCCGCTTGAAAGATCCGCTTAAGCAAAAGCAACTGCTGAAAGGGCTGATCCAGCTTTCTGAGGAAGGGGCGGTACAGGTGTTTAGACCGCTTGCCAACAACGATTTGATTGTGGGCGCAGTAGGTGTGCTTCAGTTTGACGTAGTTGTCGCTCGCTTGAAAGCCGAATACAACGTAGACGCGCTTTATGAGCATATTAACGTGAGCACTGCCCGCTGGGTTTACTCTGACAATGAGAAGAAGCTTGATGAATTCCGCCGTAAAGGTGAGCAAAACCTTGCACTAGATGGCGGCGATAACTTGACGTACATCGCACCTACTATGGTGAATTTACAGCTAGCGCAAGAGCGCTACCCTGATATTCAGTTCAAGAACACGCGCGAAAATTAAGCTAATAAAGATTAAACAAAGACACAATATATTATGAATATACATGCACTATTAGTTAACCGTTTCACTGAAGCTCTACAAGAAATGGGCGTAGAAAATGCGCCAGTGCCAGTTTCGCGCAGCGCTCGACCTGAATTTGGTGAATATCAGTTTAACGGCGCGATGGCGCTAGCCAAGCAGCTTAAGCAAAAGCCGCGCGATATTGCAGAGAAAATTGTTGAGACTGTAAAGCTCGACGATATTGCCAGCAAGCTAGAAGTGGCGGGCCCTGGTTTTATCAACGTTCATTTAAATGACGAATGGCTGTCTAATCAGTGTGAGTTGTCGCTAACCGACCCACGTTTAGGTATTGCTAAGTCAAAAGAACAAAACATTGTTGTTGATTACTCATCGCCTAACCTGGCCAAAGAAATGCACGTGGGCCACCTGCGTACTACTATCATCGGCGATGCTGTGGTTAAAGTGCTTGAGTTCTTGGGCCACAACGTTATTCGTCAAAATCACATGGGCGACTGGGGCACACAGTTCGGCATGTTGCTTGCGCACCTTTCAGACAAGCTACAAGATGAAGTGGCTGAAACTGCACTCTCTGATCTTGAAGACTTTTACCGCGAAGCCAAAGTACGCTTTGACGAAGAAGAAGGTTTTGCCGACCGCGCCCGTGAATACGTAGTTAAGCTGCAGGGCGGTGACGCTCAGTGTCTGGCGCTATGGGAAAAGTTCATTGACGTGTCTATTGCTCACTCAGAAGAAGTGTACGACAAGCTAAACGTAAGCCTGACCCGTAAAGATATTATGGGTGAGTCGGCTTACAACGACGATTTAGCCAACGTAATCAGTGACCTTAAAGCGAAAGGCCTTGCAGTAGAAGACCAAGGTGCGCAGGTGGTGTTTATACCTGAGCTTGCTGATAAAGAAGGTAACCCTGCGGTTTACATCGTTCAAAAGTCGGGTGGCGGCTATTTATACGCAACGACAGACCTTGCGGCAATGCGCTATCGCAGCGGCAAGTTAAACGCTGACCGTACGCTGATTCTTACCGATGCTCGCCAAGCACTGCACTTCAAGCAAACTGAAATTGTGGGCCGTAAAGCGGGCTTTATGAAAGAAGAGCAAACTTACGAGCATTGCCCATTTGGAATGATGCTAGGCAGTGACGGTAAGCCATTTAAAACGCGTACTGGTGGTACGGTTAAACTGGTCGAATTGCTTGATGAAGCCGTTGAGCGTGCGGGTAAGCTTATCGCAGAGCGCGACAACGATTTAAGTGAAGACGAGCTTAAAGAAGTCGCTCACAAGGTGGGTATTGGCGCTGTGAAATACGCTGACCTATCTAAAAACCGCACAACTGATTACATGTTTAATTGGGACTCCATGCTAAGCTTTGAAGGTAACACCGCGCCTTACCTTCAGTACGCCTATACCCGTGTGAAAAGCTTGTTCAGAAAAGCGGGTGTGGATATGGCCACCATGCCAGTAGATATCAATATTGCTGAGAAACAAGAGCACGCGCTAGCTGTATTACTTATGCAGTTTGAAGAGGTGATTGGTACAGTATCTCGTGAAGCCACGCCTCATGTACTGTGTACTTACCTCTATGATGTGGCTTCAGCGTTTATGTCATTCTACGAAGCATGCCCGATGTTAAAAGACGGTATTGAGCCAGCTGTACGCGATAGCCGTCTAGCGTTGTCAGCTCTGGTTGCCAAGACGCTAGAGCAAGGATTAACCCTACTTGGCATCGAAACACTAGAAAAAATGTAGTGTTCGCGGTACAACATACATATTGATAACAAAGAGGCTGACATTGATTGTCAGCCTTTTTTTATGCGAAACATAAGCGTCAACCCTACAACGCTCGTTAGCGCTAATCGTGATCGTTATACCAGTGGGCATAGATTATTGCGTACTCAGCGAGACTTAAAATGTTCGTAATCGCGGCGTGTAACCGCAGGTACAGTGGTATAACATTTCGATTAGAACCGATAGGGCGATAGCTTCCTATAAATCAGACAACTAGAACACTACTTAAATTAACGACAGGAAACTCAAATGACTAAGATCCTTGCATTTGCAGGTAGTACCCGTAAAGGTTCATTCAACCAAGCTATTATGAAAGTTGCCGCAGAGGGCGCACGTGAGGCTGGCGCAGAGGTTACCGTTATAGACCTAGCTGACTTTCAAATGCCGTTGTTTAATGAAGATGAGGAAGCCGAGTTTGGTATGCCTGAAAAAGCACAGGCGTTCAAAGAATTGCTAATGAGCCATGATGGTTTTCTTATTGCTTCACCAGAATACAACTCAAGCTATCCCGCACTACTAAAGAATGCCATCGACTGGGCATCGCGCATGGGGGAAGGCGAAAAGCCATTACAAGCATATCGCGGTAAGGTGGCTGGAATTATGGCTGCGTCTGCTGGTGGGCTAGGCGGCATGCGCGTGCTGGTGGTACTGAGAATGTTACTTGAAAATCTAGGTACTATGGTGCTGCCGAACCAAAAAGCTATTGCGAAGGTAAATACGCTTATGGAAGATGGCGCAATTACGGATGAAAAGACGATTAAGCAGCTTAAAAATTTGGGTAAAGAAACTGCTGAGCTTGCCGCCAAAGTAAAATAGCTGAAAGTAGGTAATCAAATTTGAAGCCTACTAAATAAAGACTGGCCACCTTGTAATTGCAGTATCTATACGTGGCTAGTCTTTGGTTAATGTTCGAGGTTTTAATTTTGTGCACGGTTAGTTGAGGGTGCTTAAATTCAACTTTTAGCGTGTTACTATAGACAAATCATTACTGCAAAATCTGCTACAGACGCACATATCTCCAAAAATAAAATATTCATGAAACTTACTCAAGAAATAATAAATCAAGCAATGCAGGCCTTCGGTGCCGGTGAATTTAGCCGAGTCATATCGACGCTTTCTCCTGTCTATGAGCAGCATCCAATGGCAAAAATGGTATATGCTACGGCACTAGGAAAGGTTGCTGAATTTACTACGTCGTTTGAAATATTTGAAAGCCTTCAGTCTGATTATCCTCAAAACACTGATGTGGCGTATAATTATGGGCTATTGCTAAAAGAAGCTGAGCGGTTTGATGACGCACAAATGCAGCTTTCAAAAGCGATAGCAATTAACCCAAACTACCACGTTGCTTTTCATGCACTTGGAAATTTAATGTCTGAGCTTGGCCGAAATGAAGAAGCACAGTTAGCATATGAAAAAGCAATAGCAAAAAATCCTAAAAATATTCAGTACGGACAAAGCCTGAGTAAGTGTCTTTATCAGCAGGAAAAATGGTCTCAGTTGGTCGCGCATATTAAAAGAGAGGATCTTCATCTAAGCGATAAACTTAGCGCTGAACTGTATACAGAAGCATGTTACAGAATTCATTCGAGAGGAGAATTAGCTAAGCAGAGTAATATACTAAGTTCAACGTACTCAGATTCTTATTCGATCCACTATTTTTTGGCGTTGTCAGCATTGGAGTCGAAGCGTTACGTTCATGCAAAACGTCATCTTGAAAAATCACTTTCCCTCGCTGATTCATCGGATAAAGAAGAGTTACTGACATATTTAGACTATGTTTCTTGGCTACTCAATGCCACTAAAGACAACCTTGATGTCCTCAATAGAAAGTTTGAAAACACCGATAACATTCAGTTACTAGAGCTGGCCTTTAACATTAACGAAAACAGGCGTGAGTTAGCTGAAGCTGAGAAGTTTCTTGGCAAAATTCAATTAATTCAAGCTGAAGGCGACAAGGAGCAACACGAGTTAAAACGTTCGCTGTTGGCCTTCGCAAAAGGAGAGTTTGAAGAGGGGCTGCGAATTAACGAGCACTTCTTAGTAAAACAACCCAAAAGCCTTCCTCATCTTTACCAGAAGATTAGAACCCTTGAAAAGCTTAAGCGTTTTAGCGATGCCGAAGAGGTCATCAGGTTTATCGCACATAACGTGAATAACCTTCATTCCAGTAAATTCGCAGATTTGTCCTCTGGCGTCATGCTCAATGGTTTTGATGTATCACCTTCTCCTATCGTTAACACGTCAAGTAACAGCACAAACATTCTCTTTATTGTTGGATTTCCTCGTTCGGGAACGACATTGATAGAAAGTTTGTTACTTAAAAATGCGAATGTTGAGTTATTAGAAGAAACAGATGCCGTAGAAACCTTCTATAACCAGATGGTTGAACGCGAGATTGTTGACCCTGAGACGGGTGATATAAAGCGTACAAACCAAAGTGAACTAGACGCTTTGGCAAATGACTATCTTGAGCATTTAACGGCTTATTCTCCTAGTGTTGACAGCAATAAACTCATCGTAGATAAGATGCCGCTTAACTTCCCTTATTTACCTGCAATGTTGACCTTGTTTCCTAACGCAAAAGTACTTTGTTGCCTACGTAACCCGAAGGCAGTTGCGTTGAGTTGTTTACAGTTCGAGGAAATCAACTTGTACACCGTTGAGCAATTCGCTGAGGCTTTTAATAAAGTCTTCACGTGCTGGGAAAAAATGGAACCAATTTTAAGGGACAGAGCAATAAGCATTAAATATGAAGATGTTGTTGCTGACCCTGAATCTTCTATAGCGTCCATATATCAGTTTTCAGGGCTGACAGAAGGGGAGACTAAGACCTTAGAAAGTAATAGTTCGCCTTTGTTCCAAACACCGAGCTACTATCAAGTTAGTCAACCAGTGTATAAGTCTTCAATGCAAAAGTATGAGAACTATCCAACGCTTTTCTCTGAATGTCCCCCTCTTTTAGATGAATGGGAGCAAAAGTGGGGATATTAAGAAAGTAAGTATGAATGGGTGTTAGCGAAGGTAATGGGCGCTGGCTATATCGAACGGCTCAATGTTTTCTTTCCACCCAATTACAGTTACCAGTTAATAGGACAGTTTATACATTCGTCCATGAAAGTGCCCTGAAATGTTGCGTAGTGGATGCGCGTGCCGGTTAGGTTTGCTCGATACAAACTTGCATCGTTCAGTTTTGCTTCCTGAATATTGGCGTTAATCAGTGAAGCACCTTCAAAGTTTGCTTTGTTCATCCAAACCCGCTCTAAGCGTGCGGCACGTAAGTTGGTGTTTACCATTGTCGCACCTGATAAACGCGCTTGGTCCAGGTTAGCACCTGAAAAGTTGGAGTTAGTGAAATCAACCCCTTGACCGAAAAGCGCCCAGCCATCTACGCCTTCTAAGTTAGCGTTGCGAACTTTTGAGCTGCGTAAATCTGCGTGTTTTAAGTTGGCGGTAGCTAAATCAGCGTGATCTAGGTTACTTTTCTTAAACGTCGCATAGCTTAAGTTGGCGTGCCTTAAATCTGTTTTGTTGAACTTAACGTTGGTGAATACTGCCCCGTGCAAATTTGCATGGCTCAAATCAGCACCGCTTAAGTCTGTATCGCTACACACTGTCTTTGGTTTTATTTCACATCCGTTGATAATTTTCACGTCATCTTCGAAATCGGGAATGGCACTGGCAGTTGCTGAATATAGGACAACTAATAATATGGGGAGTTGTTTGGTTGCTTGAAAACGTAAGCGCATGAGAGCTCCTTAATGCCGAGAGGCGTTTTCACCGCCTCTCGGTTTGGTTTGTTGCAAAGATAAAGCTATTGTTTAGCGACGTTTTGCTTTTTATTATGATTAGGAAGTTTAAATACCCAGAACGAACCACCTTGCGCGACAGGTTTGGTGAGTTCAGCCATATCTCCACCCCATAGAGGTACTGCACCACCATACCCTGACGCTAAGCCAATGTATTGCTCACCATCTTCTTCCCAGGTTATAGGGCATGAAATGATGCCCGAGCCCGTTTGGAACTTCCAAAGTTCTTCACCGGTTTCTTCGTCGAAAGCTTTGACATAGCCATCGCCCGTTCCGGTAATAATGAGTCCGCCTTTCGTCGCCAGTACCCCAGCCCACATAGGAAGTTTCTCTTTGTGTGTCCATTTAATTTCACCTGAAATGGGGTCTACGGCACGAAGTACGCCCACGTGGTCGTCATACATGCGCTTAATTCTAAAACCCTGTCCTAGGTAAGCGGCACCTTTTTTATAGGTCACTTTTTCCGTCCAGTAGTCTTCTTTCCAGTGGTTTGCGCCCATATAGAACCAGCCGGTATTCTGGCTGTAGGCCATCGGGTTCCAGTTCTTTCCGCCCAAGAATGGAGGCGATACCTCTATTGACTTTCCTCGTTTTTCACCCGGCTCAGGCAGTGGCGGGCGCTGTCCGTCTACTTCAACTGGGCGACCCGTGTCAGGGTCAATGTGTGTGGCCCACGTAATGTTATCTACAAAGGGAAATCCTCTGATGAATTCACCGTTTTGTCTGTTAACTACATAGAAAAAGCCATTTCTGTCTGCATGAGCCGTCGCTTTTATGAGCTTTCCATTATCGTAATAGTCGAATAGAACAAGTTCATTGTTGCCAGAGAAATCCCATGCGTCGTTAGGTGTATGTTGATAGAACCATTTAACCTCACCAGTGGTTGCATCTACACCCACTTGTCCGGAAGTATAAAGGTTATCCCAATCTCGCGGATCTCCACCTTTGGCGGTGCGTTTCCATGTATTCCAAGGAGCGGGGTTACCTGCACCTATGATGATAGTGTTAGTTTCAACATCGAAGCTTGCACTCTGCCATGGTGCGCCACCACCGTGGTGCCAAGCCTCAACCATTTCGCCGTTTTCATCCTTTGGCCACGTTGTCACTTCGTATGAACCACCCGTGGGTGTGCTGTCTTTTCCATTTAATCTGCCCATGTGCCCTTCAACAAATGGACGCATCCAAATCTCTTCACCGGTTTCAGGATCGCGTGCAAACAGTTTTCCTACAACACCAAACTCATCACCTGATGAACCGTGAATAAGCATGACCTTTCCTGACTTTTGGTCTTTAACAATCGTAGGTGCCCCCGTCATGGTGTAGCCTGCACGATAGTCTTCAAAGCGCTTCTTCCATTTTACTTTGCCCGTTAGCCGGTCAAGGGCAACAACGCCAGCATCCAGCGTACCGAAAAAGACTAAGTCACCATAAATTGCTGCGCCGCGATTTACCACGTCACAACACGGTCGAATCCCTTCTGGAAGGCGGTGGGCGTAGTCCCACAACTTCTTACCTGTTTTTGCCTCATAGGCGTAGATACGGGAGTAGCTACCGGTTACATAGACAATACCGTCGTACACGATTGCTTGGGACTCTTGACCCCGTTGCTTTTCATCACCAAAACTCATCACCCAAGCCGGAGATAGCATGTGTACATTTTCTTTGTTGATTTGATCAAGTCCGCTGTAACGCTGAGCTTCTGGACCCATACCATACATCAGCACGTTCTCAGGCGTCTTGGCATCATTTTCAATGTCTGCCCATGTCACGCCATCGTCCGCATATAAATGTGAACTCGTACCTAAACCAATAATTACGCTTAAGGCCAATGAAGCCTTTGAATAGAACTTAGCCATAGTTTTATTTCCACTGTTACCTTGATGTTGTGTTAACAGTATGTAACTAAGTAGAGGCCCTGATAAACGGATTCCGTCCTTCAAAATACGGGAAAAATTCCCTTAGATTGAAGTGTAATGAAAACGCTAATATATTGATTTACATGAGGTATCTTTATCATGAGACAAAGTTAGTACCAAAGGGGTATAAAAAAGATACGAAAGTACAGGGAAGTTTTCCCGACCTTGTTTAGTGGCGCTTGTTTAGCTGGCAATTTTGATATAACCCTGCTTTATGGCAAGGTGAACAAACTCGGCATTTGTCTGTAGCTCAAGTTTTCGCTTGAGCTGGGTGATAACGTTTGAGACCGTCTTTTCAGAAATGTTGAGGCTTTCAGCGACCTGTTTTCGGCAAAGCCCGTTCGCTATACCAAGGAATATATCCAACTCTCTTTGTGTCAGATCTGTTAAGTTGCCTCCGGAATGTGACAGGTTGAATGTAGCGAGCTCAATGGCAGTATTGTGTTCTAAATAACGGCGGCCTTTAATGATAGATGTCACCGCGCTTATCAGTACATCAGGTTCACTTTGTTTACTAACATACCCCATTGCCCCTAGTTTCATAGCTCTATCGATGATAGAAATATCATCGAACATGCTGAACATAAGTACTTTTGCGTGCTCCCAACGCTGAACAATATATTCCGCTAGCGTGAGTCCGCTGGTGGCTCCTAAATTAATGTCTAAAATAATGAGGTCGAAGTGGTTCGCACGAAGTGCATTTGTGGCTTGCTGCGCATTTTTTGCATTGGTGACGACAGCGCCTTCGAGTACCGAAGATAACAGCGTAGAAAAGCCTTCTCTCACTATTGCGTGATCATCAACAAGTAAAATTTTCATAGCTGCGCTTTATTCATATCACCATAGAATGAGCATGCCACGGTAGGCGTGTGAGACGAATAGCACTTTAGTGCTCATTCATCTCACACTTTAGTAGGATATAAGTTAATTCAAACCGCGCTGTGTTTCTAAGTAGCTGGCAAAGCTGCCAAGCTAGTGGTTTAAATATCTGCAAACATTTCGCAATTTTTGTCAGCTAGTTTTAAATGGTCGTCGTAATAATAGTCAGTTGCTTGATTGTCTACCTAAAGCACAATTGTCAATTATGTGTTTTGAGCTAATATTCGAACATACTTTGAAAAAGTACTAGATAATATAAACTTTTTAGGTTCTCAATTATTGATGTCAGCGCAGACCCGGATAAATTCATTTTTCTTTTTAACTACTCACTTACCGCAGGTGACATTGCTTTTTTTGTCTTTGTTCATCCCACTCGCGGGGGCAAAAACAGTCGTTACAACGCCTTCCTTTAAAGTACTTTCTACTGAAAATGGCCTGAGTCAAAACACTATTAACGACATGCTTATCGATAGAGAAGGCCTACTGTGGATAGCCACAGAGGCTGGGCTAAATCGGTTCGACGGTAACCAAAACAAGCAATATGTGGGGCAAGACAACGAGTTTGCTGATGACGGTATTTATACATTGTTCGAGGACCAGAGCGGTGACTTGTGGGTAAGCACTTACAGTAGTGGTATTTATCGCATCGATCGGCAAACCGGCACGTCGAAAAGGTTGATTAATGTTCCTTATAAAGAACAGCCGTCTTGGTACCAATACGCTTCCCACTTTATTTCTGCGCCTAGAAATATCATATATGTTGCACTAGACCACCTTATTATCGAATTTGATCTAGTAACAGAGAAAAAAGAAATTGTTTTTGACCTTCTTTCCTCTAATAGTGAGCTTTCAAATGATGATGTTATCCGTTACACCTACTTAGCCCGCGACGTTTTATTCGTTGCCACTTCTGTAGGCCTCTATGCTAAAGATTTGCAGACTGGCGATATCAAGAAGATTGAGCATATCAGTTCAGACGATGCCAACGTAAACAATATCAACACTAAGCTGATAGTCGTTGATGAAAATAAGAAATTTTGGCTAGGTACTGTTGAGGGGCTCTATCAGTTTGAGCTTTCCGACTTAATGAGCTTTGTGAAAAACGATGAAGATATGCCGCTCCCTAAACAAGCTGTTGAGTCTTTGAATATATGGGATCTTGAGCAAATAGAAGGTTCACTCTATTACATGTCCACTGACCAGGGGCTGTATACTATTGACCTGTCTACAAATGTGTTAACACATTTATTTCAGCCGTCAGACTCACGGTTACAAATAACAGACGACGATTTGTACAAAGTGGCAATAACTTATGACGAACAGGTGTGGCTTTCCACTGGAACGTCAGGCGTTTTGCTGTGGTCGCCTCAGTCTACGCTATTTGAAAATGTCATGGGCGACGGAAAAAGCAGCGATAAATTGAGTGATAATATCGTCTATAGCTTTCATGAGGCCGATGACGAAAACCTATGGGTAGGCACTAACAATGGTCTAAATTTGTATCACTCAAATACAGGGAAAGTAGAGCAGTTTTTGGTAACCGACGATGATAAAGCCGTTATTTCTTCGGGTTCTATTTTTACGATTAGACCCGCCGAAAAAGATCGAATTTGGCTACTTACGTACGATGGTATCGTAAAATTTGATACAGTCAATAAGCGACCTGTTGATTATCCACTTGGTAGCCCGCAAGATAAATTTTTAAATTCAAGCAAGGCGTACGACTTAATCCGTATTTCGGAGAGCCATTACATCGTCGCTGCCGATGGCAAGTTTTGGAATTTTAATGACAGTAAGGGAGAGCTATCCCTTTCCGAAACGCTCTCGTCTAACCTAGATTTTGACCAGCTTTACACATTTTTACCTGACCACGGGACGCAAAGTAATTCAATACTAATATCGATGATAGGAGAGTTGTGGCGTTTTGATGCATTAACTGGAAACTTAGAGATGTTACACCAAGCGAGAAAGTCTCAATCGGAGTATGCTATTCACCCGACTGACACCGTTTTGGATGACAATGGTATTTTGTGGATTACTTATCCCGGTCATGGGTTGTATGGAATCGATTCAAAAACCAATGAGCAAAAATACTTTTTCGACACGAGTAACTTACTGCCGACTAATCTCGTTGTAAGTTTGGAGAAAGATCAAAATGGTGATATCTGGATAGGGAGTCACCAAGGAATTCTTAAACTCGATCCTAAAACCATCAAATTATCGCAATATGGTCCTACGGAAGGACTGGCTACTAACGAGTTCACTTGGGGCTCAAAATTAGGTATGAGTGATGGGAAAATAGCTTTTGGCTCGCAAAAAGGTTTCACTATTTTGCAACCAGAGCGGTTTGATGACCAAGACAAAGTGGCAAGTTCAACATTTATTACTGATGCAAGCTTACTCAGCCAGCCGCTAAAGCTTGGTATTGGCAGCATTAATGATAGCACTTTATTACTGAAGTATGACGATGTCGGCCTGACTATTCGCTATTCCGATATGCGGTTTAAGAACACGTCGACTTCTTACTATCAATATGAATTAAAGGGTGACGTTTCCGTCGTATACCCCCCTACCAAATCCACGGAAGTCACTTTCCCACAGTTAGACCCTGGTTTATACGAATTTACTGTTGGGCGAATTGATCCCGTGAGTAATGTTTTTGGGCCTCGCGCGAGCTTGAGAATTAAGGTGGCATATCCAATTTATGCATCGCCTGTGGCTTATTCTATTTATCTTCTTATATTATTTGTAATTACTTTATTTATTTATGCTCGCCGCAAGAAAAATAGCGAAGCACTTCGTGCGGCACACTCTGAAGCACTAAAGCATAAAAATAGATTGTCTATGGCGCTAACTGCAAGTAATACCAAAGTTTGGTCTTGGTATGAAGATTCGGACAAAGTTACCCAAGAGCGTATTGTAGACGACCTAGGTTACTCGGAGACGGGCACAAGACTTTCGTTCAGAGAGCACATATCCCTTGTTCATAAGCACGATATTACTGCTTTTTTAGAGCAATGGGAGAAAGTCGTTAACGGACAGTCTAGGGGTATTGATATCAGCTATCGCATGAAAGCGAAAGACGGTCATTATGAATGGTTCAGAGATGTAGGGTCTTTAGTTGTTAATAATAAAACAGGTAATAGTAAAAGGTTAGTCGGTACTTACTCTAATATAACTGAATCGGTGAATGCTGAATTCAAAGCGCGATTATTCGGTGAAGCATTTCAATATACTCGAGACTGGGTTGTCATCTTCGATAACAATTTTCAGGCTATCGTTGTTAATCAATCTTTCAAAGACGCGCTTGGCATTGACAAAGATGCAAATCTAATAGAAGAGCTCAACTTGTTGTATCGTGGCCAGAAGCAGCAGCTCGAAGAAGCGTATACGGAAATGCGTAAACTTGTTCCAAATGAGCACTGGAGTGGCGAAGCTTACATAAACAGTTTCAAGAACCAGCGCTACGCGGTGAGTATAAGAGTGACCACAGTATCGAGTGAACGCAATGGGCAAGAAATTGATCGCTACTTGGTGATATTGTCTGATATAACGCAGCAAAAAGACGCACAAAACGCGCTTGTTCAGTTGGCAAACTATGACAATTTAACAGGTCTACCCAATCGCACTCTTCTGCTTGACCGCCTGCAGCACGCTTTCTATCAAGCTGCACCACAACAAAGCAGAATAGGATTATTCTTCATCGATTTAGACCGTTTCAAACAAGTTAACGATAGCCTTGGACACGAGGCCGGTGATGAACTCCTAGTAACGGTTAGCAAACGTCTCGAAAAGTTAATCAGAAAGTCTGACACGGTAGCGAGACTTGGCGGTGATGAGTTTGTCGTTCTTCTTGAAGGTGTTGGTAGTGTGCAGGACCTTGGTCATATTGCCAATGATATTATACAAGCATTGGGGCAACCTATTACGCTCTCCAACCAAGAGGTGAGCGTATCGGCGAGTATTGGTATTTCACTTTATCCAGATGATGCGCAACTTCCAGCAGAATTACTAAAGAATGCCGATATTGCCATGTACCATGCTAAAGAAGCCGGCAGCAATAATTTTCAGTTCTTTACCGAGCACATGAATGAGCAGGCGCGTTCAAAACTTCAATTAGAAAATAAACTGAAACACGCCTGCATCAATAAATCTTTTTCAAACTACTATCAGCCCATTGTGTGTTGCGCGACAGGTTCTATTGAAGGCTTTGAAGTATTGATGAGATGGGAAGACGGAGATGAAATGATTTCACCCGATATTTTCATTCCAGTTGCGGAAAATATTGGCATGATAGCTGAAATGACCACGCAACTTATTGAGCGAGCTTTACCTGTTCATAAGCAACTGTACGCAGATAATAGCCGCGCTTACTTATCAATCAATTTAAGCGCAAAACACCTCATAAGTGAGCATTCGTTAAGAGATATAGTGGCGCTAATGCAATCGAATGGTGTTCCACCAGAAAGTATTCGATTTGAAATTACAGAGAGCGCTTTGATGGAAGATTATGACAGTGCCATGCATGTCATAGGAGCGCTAAAATCTAAAGGGTTTATCATAGCGCTGGACGACTTTGGTACGGGTTATTCGTCATTGAAATATCTTAAGGATTTCCCGATTGACGTACTAAAAATAGATAAGAGCTTTGTTCAGGGTATTGGTCTTAACAGTGGCAATGAAGCAATTATTCTAGCGACATTACGTATGGCTGAAAGTCTGAATATCGAATGCGTGGCGGAAGGGATTGAGACATTGGAGCAGGTCGAATTCTTTCAACGCAACGGCTGCAGGTATTTGCAGGGCTTCTATTTCTCTAAACCTGTTGCCGCTGACAAGCTATCAGGCTTAATAAACGCAATGAAAACGACTGGCAAATCGCTAAACTAATAGCGACTTGCTAGCGCCGCGCTACATGTATACTCAAATATTTTATTTCAATCCGCGCTGTGTTTCTAAGTAGCTGGCAAAGCTGCCAAGCCAATGGCTGCCCATATAGTGCATGTCACCAAACACCGCGTTGAGCCCGGCCTCACGATGTGAACTTAATGCTTTCTTAAGCACAGGTAAGCGTTTGTCACCTTCAGGCAAAGCTTGCATTATGCCTTCTATCATCCACGCTCGGCTGATGTTCAGCCCGTCTAGGTGAGCGAGTTTACCATCCGTCTTGTCAGTCACTGTAGCGGGAGCTAGCCAATTTGATGTTCTAGCTGTGAGGCTTGGAAAGAACGCTGAAAGCCATTGGCTATAGTCCTTTTTAGACATTACTCTTCGCATTAAATCGGCTTCGGCCAAACACGGTGATAAGAAATCTTGTCCCGAAGGCTCGTAGGCAAGAGGGCACTGTGTATCGTCTTGATAGTAGTCTTTCACCCTGGACGTTAACAGCGCTTCAAACTCCTTATTACCTGCTGTTTTCGCCCAATCCAACATTAAGCCAAAAGCAAAGGCGGTTTGGCTATGCTCACCCGTACGGATTGGGTAAGCTAATTTGGGTAACCATGCGCTTACTCTGGCTACAATTTCGTCCTCGAGAGGACGTAAAGTATTTAGCCATTTTGTTGCTTCAGGAAGGGAAGATTGACGTAGTTCAGCGGTTAGCTGCAGGAACCAAGCAAGACCATAGGGGCGTTCAAATGAGGCATTGTTTTCACGCTTAAGGCTCGTCAATTCACCTTGGATATTTTTAGGCGTAAAGCTGATGTTGAGCTTTTCAATGATCTCATCCTTATCCACTGCATCTTGCGCAGTGTTTAGCATTCTTACTAAAAGCCAATGGCCATGAACCGACGAGTGCCAGTCTAAACAACCATAAAATGAAGGGTAGAGTTGATTGGGTGCCTTAACGTCATCGCCGTTATTCATCATGTGTTTCACTACATTTGGAAACTCTTGATGAATACAATGAAGCGCGAGGTTAGCAAAAACGCTTTCGTAATTGTTGTTAGGAATGTCAGTGTTGGCGGTCGCGTCTGCGGCTCGGTTAATACTAGTGTTGCTTGTGTTCGCAGTTTCAACAGTCGACGTACTAGTAGCAAAGGCAGTGTGTGCAGCAAACGCTGTGGCAAATGCAACTGTACAGCTAACAACGTTTTTTATTTTGATCATAATTTTGCGCGCTTTATCAATGAGAAGTATATCGCCAATGTATAGAGATAAACGCTTTGAATAAAGTGCTGCGCGATACATAACGCCCCAGCACTTTAAACAGCAGAAACAGGCTATTTAAGCAGGAGCTCCGATGGCCTCTAGTTTGGTGGTGTATTCAGCGAATGAGCCAATGGTCTTTTCTACCCAACCAGCATTATAGTAAGTTTCACTATACCGCTCTCCGCTGTCGCACATAAGCGTTACGATCGATCCCATTTCTCCTCGCTGCTTCATTTGTTCAGCAATACTTAATGCGCCCCATAGGTTTGTGCCGGTAGACGGGCCGGCTTTAATTCCCAAGGTGTTGTTTAACCAATGCATGGTTGCAATACTGGCGGCATCGGGAACGGCAATCATGTCATCTATAACGTCATGCTGAAAAGAGGCTTCCACTTTAGGGCGTCCTATCCCTTCTATGCGGCTTCCACGGGTAGCAGTAAGTGTATGATCGTTGTTTTTGAAGCTATCAAAAAACACACTGAATTCTGGATCTACCACGACAAGCTGAGAAGCGAGACCTTTGTAGCGAATGTAGCGCCCAATGGTGGCTGATGTTCCACCTGTACCTGCACTCATAACCACGGTGTGTGGAATAGGGTGGGGCTCGGCTTTCATTTGCTCAAAGATACTCTCAGCAATATTGTTATTGCCACGCCAGTCTGTAGCGCGCTCTGCGAAAAGGAACTGATCCATAAAGTAGCCATTGAGCTCGTGAGCTACTTTGGTTGCTTCGCTGTGCATTTGCGTAGGGCAATCTACAAAGTGACACTGCCCGCCATATCGCTCAATAAGCGCGATTTTACTTTGGGCGGTAGATTTAGGCATAACCGCAACAAACGGAACGCCAATCATTTTAGCAAAATAAGCTTCAGACACCGCTGTGCTGCCTGACGAGGCTTCAACCACAGTAGTTCCTTCTACAATTTTTCCATTACAAAGGGCGTACAGAAAAAGGGACCGGGCTAGACGGTGCTTGAGGCTGCCTGTTGGATGGGTGCTTTCATCTTTAAGGTAGATATCAATATCTCTAAAGGCGATCTGCTCTAATTTGATTAAGTGCGTATCAGCCGAACGTTGATAATCTGCATTGATAATATTGATCGCTTTTGAAACCCAGCTTTTCATAACCTTCTCTCATTCACCCAAAATGCGAAACGTTAAGCGTAGTTCGCTTAATGCTAGCTGTATAAAACAAAAATAGAATACCAGTTAAGAACGAGTATTTGATTCTATTATTTTAGTATTAGGGCTTTATAGTAAAAAATATTTCTTTCATAGGTCTCATTTGTGAAAATAAATTCCGTTTTTGTGTAAGAGCGAGAGCATGTTTGTCTTGTTGATAAAACGGTCTTTAATAAAACAAAAAAGTTCAGATAAGTCGCTAAAGTTGCTATCTTTGCATTTCGCTTTTACTTACAGGTAACAACATGAAAAATAGGGCGCTTTTCTGTGCGATAGCTCTTCTACCCGCATCATTCGTATCTACGCTAGCTAGCTCGCAAGAAGAGCAAATGCTTAAAGTTGCAACGTTTAATGTAAGTATGGAAGCCACTAACTACAAAGCGTTGGGTATGAAGCCGAGCGACCAGGTACTTCAATACGTTCTTTCAACGGGTGAGCATAGCCAAGTTAAAAACATTGCTGAAATTATTCAACGCGTTAACCCCGATATCTTGATGTTGAATGAATTTGACTACATTGCAGATAAGCGTAAAGGGGTAGATGCATTTGTTAAGAACTACCTGAATGTTTCACAAGGCGGCCTTGAGCCTGTGGATTACCCATATACGTATGTGGCCACAGTCAACACAGGGGAGCCCACGAAATTCGACTTAGATAACAATGGCAAAGCAGAAGGTTTTGGTGGCGATGCATATGGCTTTGGGCTTTATCCCGGGCAATATGGCATGGCGCTTTTGTCGAAATACCCTATTGATGTTGATGGTATTCGCACCTTTCAGACGTTTAAATGGCATCACATGCCTCATCCACAGGTTCCTATTATTCCCGATGAGAGCGGAAGTACTGATAAGGGCAAGCCATGGTACGACGTAGAAGAGTGGGCCGCGCTAAGGTTGAGTTCTAAGTCTCACTGGGATGTGCCGGTGAAAGTAGCGGGCAAAACCGTACACATACTTGCTATGCATCCAACACCACCTAATTTCGATGGAAGCGAGGATCGCAACGGCAAGCGCAACTTTGACGAAATTAGGCTTATGGCAGATTACCTTTCTCCGGATAAAGGGGCCTACATTTACGATGATAATGGCGAGAAAGTCAGCCGGTCAGAGAACGCGCGTTTTGTACTTGTTGGTGATTTTAACGCGGCGGATATTGGAGATAAACATCGCGAGGGTGTAATTGAACAGTTAACTGAGCACCCGTTAGTTAATAACGACATCATTCCAACAAGCGCAGGTGGTGCAGGCGCGTCAGGTGCAGAGTTTAGTAACCGCTTTACTGCCTATTGGGGAGCCAGAGCTGACTATGTTTTGCCATCTCGATTTGGCTTCGATGTGAACGATGCTGGCGTTTTCTGGCCTGCAAAAACCAGTGACCTATATCGATTAGTTAAAGACCGCGAAGCCAGCTCAGATCACAGGTTAGTTTGGATTAGCTTGTCGTTGACCGACGATAACTAAAAACCACAATTTTTGTGTTAGTTAATAGATAGAGGTATTATTACACTGTCTATCTAATAACGTACCGAGAAGCCATTGAAGTTTGTGTCTCGCACTTTTGTGATGTGTTTGCTGTGGGTGATACCCATAGATGGCTTTTCGGTAGAGTCTTCTCAGCTCATGCCGCTCAACCGGTATTTCCCTCAATCGTGGGGAACGAAAGACGGGCTTCCTCACAATAGTATTCACGCACTAGCACAAACGTCCAATGGGTATCTATGGGCGGGTACCTGGGAAGGTGTAGCTCGGTTTAATGGTCAGCAGTTCACTGTATTTACCCGCGGCGCGCAAACAGGATTACCAGACTCCGGCATTCGAAGCTTGTATTACAACAAGCCCCGCGACGAGCTACTGGTGGCAGGAAACCGAGGCGGTGTAACGTCGCTTATTGCCGAGCAGTGGCATGCTCAAGCGCCCCTGTCTTCAATGGTTAATCATGCATTCAGAGACAGTAATAACGTGTTATGGTTTGCGCTGGAAGACACGGGGATTGCAATGAGAACGCCTGACGGCACGCAAAAAGAATACATTGTAAATTCGAGTGCTTACCGCATAATCGAAGACGGATTTGGCGTAATCTGGTTTGCAACAAGCCAAGGGTTATTCAAATACATAAACGATAAATTTCAGCTAGCTGTACCCGACCACAACATACTCTCTGGTCCATCATTTACTCTCGCTCTTGATAGCAAAAAACGTGTTTTAGTTGGCACGGAACACGGTGTTTGGCAGCAAAGAAACGGTACCTTCGCGCTACTTCACAGCTCACTTGCCGACAAATCAATTAGTAGTATTTTGCTTGATCATCAAAATAGCATTTGGGTAGGCACCATCAATCATGGCCTTTATCGTCTAAGTGACTTAGGCCTAGAAAAACTGGATGCGACAGCAGGTCTTCCCAATAACCGCGTTTTTTCACTGCTTGAAGATTTGGAAAAAAATATCTGGATTGGCACTAATGGTGGTTTGTTTAGGCTGCGTCGTGCGCTATTTACCACATTCTCGCAAAGCCAAGGAATGAGTGGAGACTTTTTGCGAACTGTTTTGCAAACGTCTGATGGCAAACTTTTATCAGGTGGAAGTGCTGGATTAGATATATTTTCCAATGATGCGTTTTCCAGCGCATCGCTCACTACGGGTGAAGCTTTTTCTGTACTCAGTTTGGCAGCGGTAACTGAAGAGGTAACGTTAGTTGGCACCTATACAAAAGGTGTGCTGCGATATGAAAATGACCAACTTACTCCTTACCTTAATAGACATTTAGGGTTACCGAGTAATGAAGTAAGAGCCATTCTTTTAGCGAGTGATGACAGTGTTTGGTATGCCACGGCGCAAGGTGTAGTTCAACAAACACCAGATGGAAAACTAAGCCATTTTAATGAACAAAATGGGCTACCTGCCCATTTTTCGATGGGCTTGGCAGAAGATCGTGAAGGACGAATCTGGATTGCTACAGGGATAGGGCTCGCCTATATCCAACAGGGTATTGTGCACGTAGTTTCGTTTCCTGAACATTCAGATGCGCAGCACGCGTTCAGTTTTAGCGTTGTTGAAAAGGGAACTTGGATTACAACCGATAGAGGACTTGCGTATTTTGACAATGCTACTCAGGCACTTAGTGTAATCGAAAAGTCGCAGGGGCTTCCCGTAGATAAACTGTTTTCAATCGGTATAGATCACAACAGCGGTGTATGGCTAAGTTCAAACCAAGGGGTCATTCTCACTTCACTATCAAGTCTTAAGGAGTGTCTGACATATCCAAGTGCATTATTGGAATTTGAACATTTTAAGGAAGAAAATGGCCTGGCGAGTATTCAAATCAATGGTGGGTCACAGCCATCTCAGTTTGTTGATGTAGACGGAAATGTTTGGCTTCCTACTGCGAAAGGGCTCGCCACAGTAACGCCTGCAAACCTTGCCATGTTGAGTGAATTCCCTATTCCGGTAAGTATAGAGGCGGTACTACTGGACGGTGCTGACCAGCAATTTGATACGGATAAAAGGGAAGTAGACGTAACGCCGTTAACCACGCGAGTTGCGTTTCAGTATGCAGGGTTGGGTTTCGCTATGCCTTCGCGTATAGAGTATCAGGCTATGTTAGTAGGATATGACCAAGATTGGGTTAACCGTCATCAATTTAGAATGACTGAATACACTAATTTAGCACCTGGTCGTTATCAGTTTAAAGTACGTGCTCGTTATATTGGTGGTCCCTGGCAAGAGATTACGTCACCATTTTCTATTCGCGTGTTACCCAGTATTTATCAGACATTTGCTTTTAAATTCTCGGTTTTTCTTTTCTTCTGTTTTGTTATCTATGCACTTTATAAAGTACGTTTTCATCACTTGAAAAAATCAGAAATGATTTTAAAACAAAGGGTCGATGAACAAACCAGATCACTAGAATTACAAACCAAGCGGTTCGAGTTCCAAGCAACTCACGATGATCTAACCGGTATTGCAAATAGACGAGCATTCGACCGCTGGCTTGTACAATATTTTGAAGAGGCTAAAGCGAAACAATCTCCTCTATGTCTTGCCGTTATCGATATTGACCATTTCAAACAGGTAAATGATCAGTACTCTCACTTAGTAGGGGATAAAGTCATTACTGAGGTGGCCCGTATATTAAATCGCGAAGTTCCGCATTATGCTAAATGTGCAAGGTGGGGCGGCGAAGAGTTTACTGTGTTGTTACCCGAATATGACTTGGTAAATGCAAGGGTAGCTATGGATCATGTTCGAAAAATCGTGGCAGCACATGATTTCAGTTTTATAGCGCAAACGCTGAAAGTCACAATCAGTATTGGTGTAGCAAGTGCAGATGGCGCGAGAGATCACGACAGAATGTTAACCCATGCCGACCAAGCACTTTACACTGCAAAAGAAAATGGCCGCAACCAAGTGACCATTTTCGAATAAACGATAAGTGAGGTAGTGGTTAATTACTACAACATCTTTAACCTGACTTTGCAGTAAAGCCTTACTGTGGCGATTGGCCCAACTGCGCTTCTTCGCGTTCTCGTGAAACTGCCTCGAACAGCGTAAAGTAAGCCACCACAGCAAGATTAGCGACAAACCAAAGGTCTTTAATAACGAATTGACCTAGGCGGTTGACGATAGTCGTGCTGTTAAAGGTATCCGGCACAGTAAACAAAAACGTTTGTGTCATCAGAAAAACCGATAAACAAGCCAGTCCGCTCGCAATGATCACCGGCTTGTTCTTAGAAAAGATGCCCGCACCCAATAGCAATGCAAAGAGGACATCAAACCCACCAATTACATTCGATGCCCCTTGAACGCTAAACACAGCATATAGCCACGACATAAACGGTGATGTTTCAACTAGCCCCACAATTGCATTAGCTTCAAACTCGAAAAACTTCATGCCTCCTATCCATAATAAGACCATGGCTACAGGAGCAAAGTTGAGGTATGTCAGTTGCCTGTGTGAAAATTTTTCGCGATAAAACAAGAATAGGAAAAGCGGTAATACTGCGAAGTACTTGATGATGCCTTGACCGCTGCCAATAATCGGGAAGCCCCCTAAATCGGCCATCCATCTTGTTGGTGATAATAACGTCAGCAATGGAACGGCAGTTACAAAAGCGGCATATATTGTTACTGCTTTTGCTGAAACAAGGCTAAAACGTGCTGCAATGGTCATTAACGGTAGTAACAGCAATGCGATACCTGAAAAAGCACCAAGGGCACTCTCGCTCAACACAGTGTCTAACGAGTAGAAATTAAATGTAGCGATAAGTGCATTGGGGTTTGCACCCAATAAAAATGTTAGGCCAAGAACTGCGAAGCTAAAAGTGAGCAATGCGGTGACCATGTTTTCGGTTTGGTTTAGTGTCATAAAGCGTCCGTAAATACTGCTAGTTTTGCGAAGTGTATGTAGAGACCCGTCGAGGTAGCACTAAAATTTCATAGGTTTGATAATTTATTAGGCATAGCGCAATAAGCAAATAAGGATTTATCGACAAAATAAGAACTTATCTAATAGCGGTTGTCATAAGTAGCAGCGGTCTTAATTAAATTAGGTCTTAAGTAGTGTAGGGCTTAAATAGTAGTGGTTTAGAAAGTAAAATAAATTGAGAGAAAAAATGAAACAAGCAAGCAGTAGAGCACAGAAGCGTTTTAGGATCTGGTTGATAGCAGGCGTGTGTGCAGCCTTGTCTGCTTGTGGCGCTCAGCCCCCAGAACCTATTGATGAGCCAATCGCGAGCGTTGAAGACGTCGAAAGATTAGAGCAAGTCGTTGATACCTCATTGCCTTTGGTGCAGCAGGCCTATTCCATTGAGTCTGAAAAAGTGTGCGATAAACACGGTGGTAACTGGAAGAAAGTAGGCCGACAGCAGGCGCATGCTTGTGTGCTCCCAGCAAACGATGCCGGTAATGTGTGCAATGACAGCAGCGAGTGCGAAGTGGCTTGTGTTACAGGAAACAATCAGGTAGAAGCAGGGCAAAAGGCCAGTGGCGTGTGTTTAGAAACTACCGACCTTTTTGGCTGCAGAGCCTATGTTTCAAAGGGCGTTGTGGAGCATACTCTTTGTGTTGATTAAATCAATAGGGACGAGAGGCGTTTTATCCACGTATGACTCTGTCTTAACTTTTTGATTGATGCTTCAATATCTTTAGTCGTGTACTCATTGAAAACCTGAGAACTGGGGTATATTGCCGGCAATTCATTTAGCATTTGCTTCTGGTGCTCTGTTGCATCAAAAAGAACTGGCGTGCCTTTGGCAAGAGGAAATATCAATCGTTCATGAAGTGCAAATAGAAAGCCGGGAGAATTGTGAACGACATACTTGGCTTTCTCCATTTTTTTGAGCAGATCTGTGTAGGGTATTTCTTCATGATAGTCATGTTCAGGGTACTCTTCTGCGTATTTTCTAACGTTTCTTCCATAAACTGATAGACGTACCCCCTTATCTTGATAATTGCTAAGCACCTGATTACGAGACAATGCTCTAATATAGCGATCTGCTTCGCATGTGATTTTATATACCTTCTCATCTAACGCTGTCGTAGGAGGTCTATTACCGTTGGGCAACACGCCAATGGCCATTAAGAATTCATTAATACTTTTCACTTGCTTTAATGCTGGCTTTATTTGTTCGAAAACACCAAGTTCGATTAGAGCTTGTTTGGCGGCGTTCAAATCCATATAGCTGGCTGGAAATAATACTTCGTCCGTTCTATCAATATTCGCAACAACCGTATCGGTGATATCTTTGCTGCTGACAGCGTGGAAAAAGTCTTTCGCTGGGATATTAAGCAAGTTAGCAAACGCAGTATGTTCTTTTGCAATGCAGAGCAATTCATATCCCTTATACTTTTGCAGGTGTGGTAAAAGTAAAAGCGGATGGTCAACAGCTAGAGCATAGGTTTTGCCAAGCGCAAGCGCAGTATCCAAGCCAGAACCGTTCATGCAAATGCTAAACTTTATCTGACTATGATCTATCTTGTTAAGAATATTTGCTGCTAATTCACCGTCGTTCACAGGTAATACAGTGCATTGTTCTCCCAGTATGGCTAAGTCTTCTTGAATACCTGAGCTGAAGTGTGACAATACACCGTATTGATTGATAACACCGAATATTAGAATCATCCTAATCCTTCTTTATAGAGTTGGTTTTAATGTTTTAGTTGAACATTAAAACATTCACTAAGCAATTTAGTGGTTTTGCGTTATGGGCTATTTTTTCTAGTAAAATTAAAAACATCATTATCTGAAGCCGTCTCATTACATTCGCCTAATAGGTGCAGTCTATCTTCGGTTTGATGTGTATCGATTTCTATATAGCCTGTTTGGCAATAACCTGTTTCATCCAATTTTTCATTAAGAGAGGCATAGAGTTGCTCAGTCATTCTATCACTGCTATCAGAAGATTTTTGTGATGAGCCTCCTCGGCTTTCTTGCCCTCCACGGCCGCCACGACCACCACCATCACCCCCTTGACCGCGACCGCCTCTGCCGCCACCGCCTTCTCGCGGTTTCATTAGAGGAATGCTAAAGGCGAAGAGCTTGGTACCGTCTTGCTTGATCTTCGTTTCAAAAAATATTTCATCCATGTCTAAAGGTGGTGGCCTATGAGCGCACGCACTGACAATCAAAGAGGTCGTTATTACTAATAGTGTTTTATTCATTTTATTTAACGCTTATTTGAACCACGTCACTTTGAGGTTCAAACGCCTCTTTAGTTGCAGCACCCAGTGTAAGTTTTAAGTAAAGCATTTCGGTATGCAAACTTCATAACGAGCGTATCGTTACAAGCAACACTCATTACGTTATGCATTTTACATCAAAAAGAAGCGGCATTGCCGAAGCGACAAGTCTCAACCAGATAGTCAATAAGTGCTCGGGTACGGCTTGGCACATGCTTACGAGAAGGATAAACCAAGGTAAACAACAAGGTTTCACTTCCAAGTGACGGGAAAACTCGTATAAGTTCGTTAGATGCGACTTCTTTTTGCACAGTTGAAGGTAGCAGCGTAGATATTCCCAACCCTGCTTTGACCATTTCTTGAACAAGGTGAGGAGAATTACACAGCTCGTAATGTTTGGGTGTAACGTCGATTGGTGTGTTGTCCAGCGTTAGGTAATGCATGATTCGTGAATTTAACTGAGATAGCAAAATCCAGGTATGATTATTAAGTTCTGCAATAGTCTTAGGTTCACCATATTTTTTGAGATAATCAGGGCTAGCATATAAGGCGAATTGTTCTTGATATAAGACCCTACCGACGAGCGAGTCGTCTCGTGGCAAACCAATTCGAAGTCCTACATCAATATTCTGAGCGATAAGGTCGAGCTTATCGTCACTGCTCACTATGTGTAAATCTATTTCAAGATAGCGGCGCTTGAACTCAGGCAGCAACGGTAATAAAAACTTGTGTGCAATGTCGTTGGTGACTGTTATTGATACTCTTCCTTTTGGCGCTGTTTGACGCAGCTCTTCATCAATACCATGCAAAATCTCGTGGCACTTTTTCGCATGGGAAAATACAGCATTTCCCTCGTCAGTAAGCATGAGCTGTCGAGTAGTTCTTTGCAGTAATCGCACGTCAAGAGATGCTTCTAAACCTGCCACTTGCTCGCTAACTCTAGATCGACTGGTGCCTAAACGGCGGGCAGCTTCCGCAAAGCTTCCACATTCTACTACGCTGGCAAATATGGCGAGTGCCTTAAGATGTGAATAGTTAATTGTACTCATATTCGTAACAATTCGTTCTGTATATGTCTACTTATCATAACAGTGTTTCACGCACATAATCACCTCTGTGTTCAACCAGTACTCATTTAATTGATAGAGGATAGATTATGATTGCAGTAACCGGCGCTAACGGACAATTAGGTCAAAAAGTTATTCAAACACTGCTTAATACAGAGAAGGCAAACACAATTGTTGCACTAGTGCGCAACCCTGATAACGCACACGCATTAAAGCAGTTGGGAGTAGTAGTACGACAGGCCGACTATAATAACCCGGAAACGCTTAAGTCAGCTTTTGAGGGTGTTGAGAAGTTGTTGCTAATATCAGGTACAGAGTTTGGGAAACGCTTTGAGCAGCACAAAGCGGTAATAGATGCAGCTATGGCACAAAACGTTAGCCTCATTGCTTATACCAGTTTGTTGAAAGCAGATACGTCTCCTTTGCTGTTAGCGCAAGAACATAAACAAACCGAGGCTTACTTTAAAAATGTGTCAGCGCCTTTCGTGTTTCTTCGAAATGGGTGGTACACGGAAAATTACACCGATAATGTAGACAGCGTACTGCAGATGGGAGCGGTGGCAGGCGCTGCAAAGCAGGGAGTTTTGTCTACCGCTAGCCGACAAGATTATGCAGACGCCGCAGTGGCCGTTCTTCTATCATCGCAAAATCAAACAGGCAAAATTTATGAGCTTGCTGGCGACACGGGCTTTACGCTAATGGAGTATGCTTCCACCCTATCTGAAATTACCGGCGAAGATATTGGTTTTTTAGACATGGATGAGAGCGCTTATAGAGAAGCACTCATTAAAGCTGGGCTGCCTGAAGGTATGGCAGCAGCGTTAGCAGATTCAGAGCATTACGCCGCCTCGGGGTGGCTCCAAGATAACAGCGGCACCTTATCATCACTACTTGGTCGTCCAACTGCAACTCTGCGTGCAACACTTGCTGCGAAAATGAAAAGCTGAGTATTTAAAAGCTAAGTAAATTACCATCCCATGCGCATTACCTTGAATTATCATTCAAGTGATGCGCTTATTGTGCAACACTTGCGTATTCATATTTTAAATCACTTGCATCCGCAATTTGCTTATTTACAGGGATAGGTTCCATGCTTTCCAACATCATTCGCTTTGCGAAAAACATCGTCGTGTCGTTAATTGCAATCTTTGTGTGTTTTGGTGTGCTCGACTTCTTGTGGCTTGGCGTTATTGCGGATGGCTGGTATCAAAGTGAAATGGCTCCTCTGCTTAGAAGTCAATTTATCACGTGGCCTTGGGTGGTTTTTTACCTCATGTATGGATGTGTGGTGTTTGTACTTGCTGTGGTGGCGAACAGAGATAAGTCGTTACTTTATGCAGGGATCGATGGCGCGCTTCTAGGGTTGGCCAGTTATGGCGCCTACAATTTAACGGCGTACAGCATAATTGAAGGTTTTACTTTGTTTATCATGTTGATTGATTGGGCGTGGGGCACGTGCCTAACCAGCGCAAGCGCCATGGCCGGCTGGTTAGGGTTTCAAATGGTTAAGGGAAAGAGTAGCGAATAATGCGTTTTAACACGCTGGCGTATTGTTTTAAAAAGCCGCCAGTGTTGTAGTGCATGCCGTGTTCTTCGAATACGGCTTTTACCTTGGGCGCCATCTCTCGGTAGCGTCTGGCTGGGATATCTGGAAACAGGTGGTGCTCAATTTGAAAGCTTAAATGCCCAGTAAGCACGTGAAACAGGTTTCCGCCCTTTATGTTCGACGAGCCCAGCGCTTGTCGGTAGTACCATTGCCCTCGGGTTTCATTAACACAATCTTCTTGTTTAAACGTTTCCACGTCGCCAGTGAAATGGCCGCAAAAGATAATAGTAGATGTCCATAAATTGCGTAGCAAATTGGCGATAAGGTTGCCGGTAAATACCCATAAAAATAACGGCCCAGCTAACAAAGGAAATAGTACATAATCTTTTACTAACTGACGTGCGCCTTTACTAAAAAAGCGTTTCTTAAGTTCATTATGGGTAACTTGGTTCTTACGGTTGTCCTTCTTTTTTCCAAAAAAGACCCGCTCAGCGGCCATTTCGTGATACGACACACCCCACTGAAATAAAACACTAAGTACGATGTAAGTCGCAAACTGCCATAGGTTTTTTACACGCCATCTAAAATCGTTAGACAGGCGAAGTAAGCCGTAGCCAAAGTCTCTGTCTTTTCCAATAATATTGGTATACGTGTGATGCTCATAATTGTGAACGCGATTCCAGCTCGCACCATCGCAGGCAATATCCCACTCATAGCCTTTCGAATTAATGTGTTTGTCGTTCATCCAATCGTACTGGCCGTGCATTACGTTGTGGCCTATTTCCATATTATCTAGAATTTTTGCTGTAGCTAAACTCAATACGCCGGCAACCCAGAGCAGCGGTTGAATGAACCCCAACATTAAAAGTATCCGTCCGCTCCACTCGCAAATTCGCTGAACAAGAATAATACGTCGGATATAGGCCGCATCTTCAGCACCCACTTTTCGTTTAATGTCAGCTTTAATTTCATCAAGCTGTGCGGCAAGTAACTCGTAGTTCGGTTTCTCTTTAGTGCTCGTTGACCGAATTGCTTTGGTTCCACTTATCGGAGCATGCGCTTGTTCGATGGCTTCTTCACGGTGTTGGTTGTCTATTGCAACGCTGGTGTTCATAGTTGAATCTCCAAATCAGTAACGGCTTGTGATACACACAGCTGAATAAGTTGCTCTGCGCTATCTGAAAGCTCACCCGTGCGGGTATCTCTCACTACGCCCCGTTTCTTAACACATTGGCATTGATGACAAATTCCCATGCCACAGCCATAAGTCACAGGTTGTTCTGCTTGCTGAAGTTGTATAAGTAGGGTTTGCTGATTGTCGACAGTTAAAGATTGGCCGTTGTGTACCAAGGAATAGGTTTCACTTTGGCTAAGACTAGAACTGCTTAGGACAGGAAGCGCAGCGAAGTGCTCGCTCGAAACAGGGACGTTGATCGTATTTGCATAACTTTCAACTTGCTCGAACATGGCATGTGGACCACACACTAACCAGTGTGCATTGGCAAAGTTACACAGATGCGCTTCTACGTCTCCGTCTTTTTGCTTGCTCAAAATATCATAGGTGAAGTGCTCACAGCGCTGACTGAACGCTGATAATTCATTGAGTAATACATGCTCGTCCGGCTTAGCAAAATAAAGTAAGTGTACCGGTGTATGGTTTAGCTGCGCGTTGTTGACGGCATCGTCAAGCATGGCAATGAAAGGAGTTATACCCGAGCCGCCCGCTATCATAAGTAGGGGCTTTTCAACCTTCGGCCAGATAAATTCCCCCATAGGGGCTGAGATATTTACCCATTGATTAGGCACACAAGAGTGAAGATAAGGTGTTAATGCGCCCTGAGCTTTAACCTTGGTTACAAGACAAATCTGCTTTTCTTTTTGTCGGGTGTTAGCACCACTCGCTATGGTAAACACGCGAGTGGTGAGCCTGCCATTAATTTCTATGGTTAATGCGATATGTTGCCCTGCAACATGCGTTGGCCAAGACCTCTCTGGTATAAGTAACACCTCGAGCATATCCGTGCTCAGTTTTTTTACGGTCACGACCCTAGCTCTGAAATACCCATCGCGCCACGCGGGTCTAACTTGCTGCATCAGCACTTCCCAGTAGCCCTTCCAAGAGGCATGGTGAAAAATGCGATCAGTGAATTTATCTAGTAATAGTCTCAATGTAGAAATCACACCTGTATTTCGTCGGAATATCTTAAATACAAAAAGGATGAAAATATTTTAGCTTACACTTGTACGCTAATTCAGCGCACAAGTGTAAGCTTAATTTTTTCTGCGTCAAGAGGAGATGCATGAAATTTGGGATAACGTCGTCGAAATACACCGGTACTTTTGTGAAAAATGCAAAAGTGCTTTGTTAAAAATACGGGTTCTAACCCAGCTTTAGGGCCTTATATCTACCGTTATCCAAACGTGTAAATTGCAAGAATAAAGTTTAAAGGACTGTATTATGAAACTATTTGAAACCCTATCGCTGGCTGGAAAAACGCTGAACAATCGGGTTGTTATGCCGCCAATGACCCGCTCCCGCTCAACACAGCCGGGAGATGTGCCCAACACCCTTATGGCTGAATATTACGCTCAGCGCGCAAGTGCAGGGCTTATTGTGAGTGAAGGCACACAAATTTCGGCACTCGGTAAGGGTTATGCGTGGACGCCGGGTATTTATACCAAGGCGCAAATCGATGGCTGGAAGTTGGTAACAGATAAAGTCCATGAAGCGGGTGGTGTGATGTTTGCGCAACTTTGGCACGTGGGCCGCGTATCCCATCCTTCAAATACAGAGGGGCAGCAGCCAATTAGCGCATCGGCGATTCAAGCAAAAGGCGTAAAAGTATTTGTTGATGAAGGCGGCAACCCTGGCTTTGTTGAGTCGGTCATGCCCCGAGAAATGAGCATTGAAGATATAAAAGCCGTGGTGGAAGAGTATCGCGTTGCGGCGCGCAATGCCGTAGATGCCGGATTTGATGGCATTGAGTTGCATTCGGCTAATGGTTACTTGCTTAACCAGTTTATTGATTCTCAAAGTAATACAAGAACTGATGAATACGGCGGAAGTGTACAGAACCGTATTCGATTCTTGAAAGAAGTGGTGCAGGCTGTGTCTGAGGAAATTGGCGCTGATAAAGTAGGTGTACGTTTAGCGCCCCTAACAACATTAAACGGGACGGTCGACGACAATCCCGAAGAGACCTATCTTGCGATTGCTTCTATGCTTAATAGTTTCAAGATTGGCTATATGCATATTGCTGAAGCCGACTGGGATGATGCGCCGCAAATGCCAATATCATTCAAGATGGCTATTCGGGAAGCTTATAGCGGTCTGCTCATTTATGCCGGAAAGTACGACACAGAGCGTGCCGAAAAAGCTTTAACTGAAGGATGGGCAGATATGATTGGTTTTGGTCGACCTTTCGTGGCGAACCCCGATTTACCCTACAGACTAGCGAATAATGTACCGCTGAATGAGCACAACCCCGATACGTTATTTGGCGGTGATGAGAAGGGCTACACAGATTATTCTTTTGCTAAATAGCCTGAACTTCCAGCGGGTGTGTAAGAAACACTTTGCTCAGGAAAAAGGGGCAATCCATTAAAAATGAGCATGGCTCTTTTTTTACCAGAACGAACAGCACTTAAAACATGGTGTTCGTTCTAATTCTTACTTTCGTCAGTCGGCAGTTAGACTCATTACGTAACAGTTATACGCAGTGATGTGTCAACACCGTTGATACTCACCGAGTCATTTCTGCACTGTACGGTTAATATTTACGATTGCGATATAGCCAAGTGAAAATTCCGCTTCCCGCTATTAACATTGACGTGGCAAGCCACAATTTAGAAATGGGCGTGCCGTTGGGGCACTGCAAGGCCATCGTTGCCCCCGCAAGGTTCTGGCAATCGACGAGTTGGCCCAAGGCCAATACAAAAAGACCGAGAAGTACGCCGATAACGGCATAAGACAAATTATTGAACGACATACTTTTCCTAAAAGATTTTCCAAACAATTCGCACTCTAAACGCACGCGACACTAAGCAACAATGCTCCAAACTAGTGCAGCTGTAGGCTGCCTTTTTCAACATTTACTCTATTTGTATGGGCTAAGACAGCCTACCCAACAGTATGTGCGCGCCATTGAACGGTGAAAATACTCGCTTCAACGAAGGTGCTTAAAATCCATACGAAAATTAGCACAAGCTCAGTGTCGCAATATTTGCGCCAACCCCTATCAAAATTCCTTCAAATTCGGTACTATCCGCGGTCTTAAATTTTTAACGAAATAAGCGGACTATGTTTGAAATAAACCCCGTTATGAATGCGATAAAAGATATCCGCGAGCGCACTGAAGCGCTTAGGGGGTATCTTTGACTTTGATGCAAAGTCAGAGCGTTTAGAAGAAGTTAGCCGAGAGTTAGAAAGTCCTGACGTTTGGAACGAGCCAGACAGAGCGCAGGCCCTTGGCAAAGAAAAAGTGGCCTTGGAGCAAATCGTAGAGACGATCCACAAGCTCGATCAGGGAACTGAAGACGTTGAAGGTCTCGTTGAATTGGCCGTTGAAGCCGAAGATGAAGATACCTTCGTTGAAGCCCAAAGTGAGCTTGAAGGCTTAATTGAGCAGCTAGAAGTGCTTGAGTTTCGCCGCATGTTTTCTGGCCCTAACGACGAAAACGACTGCTATATTGATATTCAGTCGGGCTCTGGTGGTACAGAAGCACAAGATTGGGCCAATATGCTGCTGCGCATGTATTTGCGTTGGGGCGAAGCGCACGGTTTCAAAACGGAACTTATTGAAGTGTCGGAAGGTGAAGTCGCGGGCATTAAAAGTGCTACGCTGCGCGTTCAGGGCGAATATGCGTTTGGCTGGCTACGCACAGAAACAGGCGTACACCGCTTAGTACGTAAATCGCCGTTTGACTCGGGCAACCGCCGTCATACGTCGTTTTCATCTGCGTTTGTATATCCTGAAATTGATGACGACATCGATATTGAAATCAACCCGTCTGATTTACGTATAGACACCTATCGCGCATCGGGCGCGGGTGGCCAGCACGTAAACAGAACAGATTCAGCGGTACGTATTACCCATGAACCTACGGGCATTGTGGTGCAGTGTCAGAACGACCGCTCGCAGCACAAAAACAAAGATCAGGCGATGAAGCAGTTAAAAGCCAAACTTTATGAGTTTGAACTGCAAAAACAAAACGCTGAAAAACAAGCGATGGAAGACAGCAAGTCTGATATCGGCTGGGGAAGCCAAATACGCTCTTACGTTTTGGACGACTCCCGCATTAAAGATTTGCGTACTGGCGTGGAAACACGCAACACTCAAGCCGTGCTGGATGGCGACTTGGACAAATTTATTGAAGCCAGCCTGAAATCTGGGCTGTAAACCGAACAACGAAGTGAAAGGTTATGACTGACCAACAAACAGACGATAACAAATTGATTGCAGAGCGCCGTGCTAAGCTAAGCGCTATTCGCGAGCAGTGCCGTGCAAACGGTTTCCCAAACAGCTTCCGTCGCGAAAACTATGCGGATGAGCTTCAAGCTAAGTTCGGTGAATTCGACAAAGAAACGCTACAAGAGCAGGGTAACAAAGTAAGCATCGCTGGCCGTATTATGGCAAAGCGTGGTCCTTTCATGTTGCTTCAAGATATGACTGGCCGTATTCAGGCATACGCAGATAAAGACACGCAAAAAGCCCTTAAAGCAAAATATGGTGCACTAGATATTGGTGACATTATTGGCGTGGCGGGTGACCTACATAAGTCAGGTAAAGGCGACCTTTACGTGAACATGGAGCAATACGAGTTGCTAACCAAAGCACTTCGTCCATTGCCAGAAAAATTCCACGGTTTGAGTGACCAGGAAACGAAATATCGCCAGCGCTACGTTGATTTGATCACAAGTGAACAAACGCGCAAAACGTTCATGATCCGTAGCAAGATCGTAAACGGTATTCGCAATTATCTTACCGCTCGTGACTACCTTGAAGTAGAAACGCCAATGCTACAGGTTATTCCTGGTGGCGCGACAGCGAAGCCGTTTGTGACTCACCACAATGCGCTAGATATTGATATGTACCTGCGTATTGCACCAGAGCTTTACCTTAAGCGCCTAGTGGTTGGTGGTTTTGAGCGTGTATTCGAAATTAACCGTAACTTCCGTAACGAAGGCTTATCAACCCGTCACAACCCAGAGTTTACTATGCTTGAGTTCTATCAAGCGTATGCAGACTACAACGACCTGATGAACCTGACAGAAGATATGCTGCGCACGCTGGCAGAAGATATTCTTGGTACAAGCATTATCAAAAACACAACTAAAGACGCTGAAGGCAACGTAACGTCTGAAGTTGAATACGATTTTGGTAAGCCGTTTGACCGCTTAAGCATGGGCGAAGCTATTCTTAAGTACTGGCCAGAAGCTAACGAGGAAGCTATCCGCGACCCAGAGGCGAACCTTGACGCGCTTAAAGCAATGGCAAAACAGCTTCACATTAAAGAGCCTGAAGTTGATGGCATTTGGGGTGCGGGTAAGTACCTTTGCGAAATCTTCGAAGCAACAGCAGAAGAGAAGCTTATCCAACCTACGTTTATTACAGAATATCCGTGGGAAGTATCGCCGCTTGCGCGCCGTAACGACAACAACCCATTCATTACCGACCGCTTCGAGTTCTTTGTAGGTGGACGTGAATTAGCGAATGGCTTTAGCGAGCTTAACGACCCAGAAGATCAGGCGGAACGTTTTGCAAAGCAGGTTGAAGAGAAAGACGCTGGCGACGATGAAGCCATGCACTTTGACGATGACTACATCCGCGCCCTTGAATATGGCTTGCCGCCAACGGCGGGTGAAGGTATCGGGATTGACCGTCTAGCTATGCTATTTACTGATAGCTCAACAATTAAAGATGTTATCTTGTTCCCACACATGAAGCCTCAGGCGCCAAAAGACGCGCAAGAAGCGGGTGAACAAGAATAATCTTAATCCTTAAATTGCGTGATTTAGGTGCTCGGCGCTGTTAAAGCTTCAGCGCCTTAACACGCTCTACTAAAAGGGTATTCTCGGGAACGGGAATACCCTTTTTTGTTGCCATATCTACAATGTAACCGTTGATGGCGTCTATTTCTGTTTGTCTACCGTGAGCAACATCCTGATGCATACTTGAGTAGTTTTCTCCGGTCGCCTTGGCTACAGACAGCACATTTTCATGAACTGACAGTGCATCAAAATCTAGCCCGTAAGCATCCGCTACCTGAGTAAACTCATTGCAAATTGAAATACGGCTTTGTTCAAATTCAGGCTTAGCAATGTGCTTATTTTGGATATTGTGAAGCGCCGTTAGTGGGTTAATCACAACATTAACGGAAAGCTTCGTCCATAGTGCTTTTAGAATATTACTTTGGTATTGCACCGGCGGAAGAGCCTTATCTAACGTCGCAATTGCGCTGGCTAGCTGTGGCGCTATTTGTGAGAGGGCGGCCAATGTTTGAGGTGATGGCTTATCTACATTAGGCGCGCCAATTTGCGTTGCGCCAACGCCAGTATACTTAACATGAAAATCGCCGCTCGACGCGCTTACTTTTAACGCGCCATGACTGGTTGTAGCAAGAAGCAACGGATAATCGCCGCCTAGTAAATCTCTTGCGATCTCAAGTCCGCCCATACCGTTGTGAAGCAGCACAACGGTAGGTTGTTGTGTGAGATAGGGAAGCCATTGCAATAGGGCTGCTTTAAGTTGATATACTTTTAAGGGGATTATCAGCACATCACTTTTAGGTAACACGATAGGTGAAGGCTTCGCAGGTTTTAGCGCAGTGGTTTGGCCGTTTTGCCAGTGTGCGCAAGAGGGCATGGTTTTCATGTCTCTGGGGTAGCAGTCATACGGCACGCCATTTTTCTGGGCGCTTGCAGCAATCAGGCTTCCTATGGCACCGCCGCCAACTATATGTAGTTTACCCATTAGCACCTATTAAACATTGAAAGTAGCTTCTATTTTCTTATGACTATTAGCACCTATTAGGTTAGCACCTATTAGGCCGTTCGCGTTTTCCCCTAGCACGCCGGCAGAAAGCGTGCGGGCAGGGAAGGCCATGGATAAGTCTCAGGCGCATTAAGCCCGTTGTACCAAGTCTGCACATCGGTTTCGTTTATGACTTCACCTGTATCGAAAGGTGCCGTAACCGATAATTCACCAGAAGACAAAGGTAGGTGCAAATGCCATGCATGAAGATACAGCCTGTCTGATGTCTCACCCCCATAAAGTGTATCACCCAAAATAGGTGCGCCAATGCTTTTAAGCGCCACACGAATTTGATGGGTTTTCCCCGAGTGAGGCTTTACGATAAAGCCTCGTGTGCCGGGCTTAGCCGCGCTACTGAAAAACTGAGTGATAGCCGGGTTTTCTGAGGTTTTTAGCAAAATCCGCTGGCCGCCTCGACGATTTTTCATATCGCCCATTATCGTGCCTTGCTTTTTTTTGGGCTTTTGGCTGCTTAAAGCCAAGTAATATTTGCTGACGCGTCTTGATGAGAAAAGCTCGCCAATTTCTCCGGCTACAGCTGCATTTTTAGCAAGACATAAACAGCCCGACGTGCCCGTATCTAAGCGGTGGCAAAGATGCAGTTCTGTTACGGCTAACTGCTTTTTTAATCGGGTGACAATGCCGTCTATTTTTTCTGGCTCGCCGTTTTTGGCAATATTTTCTCTAACATCTGCCTCATTAGTGGCATCGTGCATAGCAATGCCAATAGGCTTGTTAACAATAATGAGGTCTGTATTTTCAAAGAGAACGGGGATCGGCTGCACTAGCTATTTTCTAACTCTGAAATGGCTTCTTCATAGTCAAGTTCGTCTACCGCATCGATAATAGCCGAGCGCTTTTCTTGTGGTAGGGCAAGGGCATCTAGCCATTCATCCAGTTTGTCCTGGGCGATAAACTCGCTCGCTTTCAGCGCTGTCATTAACTGTTTTCGCGCTTGCTCAGCTGCTGCTCCATTCGCCGGTGCCGGGGCAGAAGCTGTGACTTCTGGCTCTTTGATCAACGCATCAACCGCAGCAATGGTTTCATCTAGTACTGCGATAAAAGCAGGGTATTGTTCAGCAACGCGTTTGTCGTTTCTAAAGCCGCTTTCTACAGGCTTGCTCGCATTGTGCAAAGCAAAAAGCCCTAGGTTTCCTGTCACGCCTTTTAGTGTGTGAACAAGAGAGTAAGCCTCATTAAAATCACCCTTAGCAACATGCGCCTGCAAGTCAGCATCAAGAGAACGGTATTCGTCCGTAAACTTACCAAGTAGGGTGAACAACAGTTTTTTGTTACCACTTAGCTGTGACATTCCAAAATCAATATCGACTACTGTTGTTGACTGATCCATGCAACTATCCTTTTTATTTCGCAACTTCTATTGGGCTATTTCTATTCCAAATGGAAACCGTTTGTCAGTTCATTCGTACCACTTAGCGAATTCAACTGGCTAAAGCCTATTTTACAAAAGACTATGAAGTGTAAGTGTATTTCAGAAATACACAAATTAATACAATCATAGCAAAGTCGAAGCAAGTAAAGCGCTAAAAAGTCTGGTAGTCTTCGAAAATTCGCTGGCGCTATAGAGATAGCAACCTCTGTTTTCACCCAATAAGCCAAGTACCACTCAGTGAATATAGAGTGAAAAGGCAGAGTGAAGAATGTGTAGTAATTTAAAAGGAATCATCATGTCAGGAAAACTGACCCTACGTACCTTAGTTATGACCATAGGCGTCATTGCAGTAACAGCGTGTCAGCACGTACAGGAAGAGAAGACGAATAACCAACTAAACACAGTAGCTGATTCGTCGAACACCGTGTCTATTCCTTACGAAAAGTACACATTAGAAAACGGACTTACCGTCATTCTCCACGAAGACCATTCTGATCCACTGGTTCATGTTGACGTTACTTATCACGTTGGCTCTGCGCGAGAAGAGGTAGGTAAATCGGGTTTTGCTCACTTTTTTGAGCACATGATGTTTCAAGGCTCAAAACACGTTGCCGATGAGCAGCATTTTAAGGTTATTACGGAATCGGGCGGAAACTTAAACGGCACAACCAATACCGATCGCACAAACTATTTTGAAACCGTACCGGCTAACCAATTGGAGAAAGTCCTTTGGCTAGAATCTGACAGAATGGGCTATCTGTTAGAAGCCGTAGACCAAACTAAGTTTGAAAACCAAAGAGAAACGGTTAAAAATGAGCGTGCACAACGTGTGGACAATCAGCCCTACGGATTGCGTTTCGAGCTTAATGGTGAAGCGTTATATCCTGAAGGGCATCCATACTCGTGGATGACTATCGGCTATGTAGAAGATTTAGACCGCGTTGACGTCAATGACCTAAAAGCCTTTTTTAAGCGCTGGTATGGCCCGAACAATGCAGTCCTAACTATTGGTGGCGATATCGACGTTGCCAAAACCAAAGCGTGGGTGAACAAGTACTTTGGGGAAATCCCATCAGGACCTAAAGTAGAAGAGCCTGAGCCTCAGCCAGTAACGCTAGACGAAACCCGTTATGTAACGTTAGAAGATAAAGTTCATCTTCCGCTTCTGCAAATAACTTATCCTACAGTGTATGGTCGCCATGAAGACGAAGCGCCACTGGACGTGTTGGCCGATATTTTAGGCGGTGGAAAAACCTCACTGTTTTACAAAAACCTAGTGAAAGAAGGCATGGCGGTGCAAGCCGTGGTGTCTCACCCTTGCCGCGAACTTGCCTGTGAATTCCAGCTACTCGCTTTGGCTAACCCTGCAAAAATTACCTCACTTTCTACTCTCCAGAACGTACTGAATGAAACCCTAAAAGAGTTTGAGGCACGTGGTGTAACGGCAGATGATTTAGCGCGTACAAAAGGACAAATTGAAGCGCGTACGGTATTTGGCTTACAAAGTGTGTCTGGCAAAGTGTCAGCCCTCGCCGCTAACGAAACCTTTTACCAAGCGCCAGATTTGATTGCCGAAGATATTGCGCGTTATAACGCCGTAACTGCTGAAGACGTTATGCGTGTTTACAATAAATATATTAAAGACGCCAATAGCGTTGTATTAAGCGTGGTGCCCAAAGGGCAGGTTCAGCTCGCTGCGGCTAAGCAGACCTTTGAACGTCCGGTGAGAAATATTGAAATCGATACGGTAGATGTGTCTGATGACGAAGCCTTTTCCAGTGCCCTATCTACCCATACCGCCCCTAGCTTTGATAGAAGCGTAATGCCGAAAGCCGGTGAGGCACCGGTTGTGGAAGTTCCTGATTATTGGGAATCTGAACTTGCTAACGGCATTGAAATACTTGGCGTAACCAGCACCGAAACGCCAACGGTAACGCTTACATTAGGTATGGATGGCGGCATGTTGCTAGACCCTGAGGGTAAAGCGGGTACGGCCTACTTAACCGCGTTACTTATGAATGAAACTACAAAGCATTACAGCAATGAAGAATTAGCTAGCGAACTTGCAAAACTGGGTAGCGCTATCCGATTTAGTACTGCAGGTAGATACTCACAGGTTTACGTGTCTACTTTAACCAAGCATTTAGATGAAACCCTAGCGCTATTAAAAGAAAAGCTGTTCAACCCTGCGTTCACTCAAGAAGATTTTGACCGCATGAAAGAGCGTGTTGTACAAGGCTTGCAGCAACAAGCGAAAACGCCGTCTAGCTTAGCCCGCCGCGCGCGTGACCTCGTTTTGTTTGGTGAAGAGAACCGTGTCAGCCTGCCGGATGAAGGCACGCTGCAAACTGTGCAGAATATCACGTTGGAAGATGTTAAAACGTTTTATGCCAATTACTATTCGCCAGATAAAGCGAGTATCGTCGTTGTTGGTAACTTACCGAAAAAAGACATGGTGAATACACTAGACTTTATTGGTCAATGGAAGGGGAATACCTATGAATTTGCTGATTACAGCGACTTTCCCAAGTACGAAGAAAACCAAATCTTCCTAGTGGATAGCCCAGAAGCGGTTCAGTCGGTAGTATTTATTGTTGATAGAAGCTTACCTTTTGATGCGACAGGCGATCACTTTAAGTCTCGCCTTATGAACTTTCCATTAGGGGGAGCATTTAATAGCCGCATAAATCTGAACCTTCGAGAAGATAAAGGCTTCACCTATGGAGCAAATAGTGGTTTCGTTGGTGGCAAAACCCTTGGCTGGTTTGAAGCAAGTACCGACCTCACTGCTGCTAACACAGGTGAAGGTATCGCTGAAATTTTAAAAGAGATTAATCGCTACCGCACTGAAGGTGTAACCGAGGAAGAAATTGCGTTCATGCGCAATGCCTTTACGTTAAGCGACGCACTTGAATTTGAAACACCTACCAGTAAAGCGCGCTTTTTAAGGCAATTGCTTAGCTATGGTCTTGATAAAGGCTATCGTGAAGAGCAGCTTGCTATTATCAACAATATTGATAAGAAAACGATGGATACCTTGGCAAAGCAATATTTGAATCTTGATAAGATGCAAATTATTGTAGTAGGCGATAAAGCTAAAATTTTGCCTCAGTTAAACGCGCTATCGATGCCAATTATCGAGTTATCAGTAGAGAGTAATACCCGAGAAACGTTAAACTGATAGATTGATTTTTGTTGAATTTACATTATTGCCCCCCATAACAGGGGGCTATATTGACATAACGGACCACCATTTTGACTGTAGACTCATCCCGTTTTGAAGCGCGCATTGCTGCGCTTAAGTCACCCGAATTTCTCGCTGCGCTAAAAGATATTAAGCGCGGTGTTGAGCGCGAAGCCCTTCGTATAAACCCGAACGGTACGTTGGCACAAACACCCCATCCTAAACCGCTGGGATCTGCGCTAACCCATGACTCAATCACCACAGACTTTTCTGAATCGTTGCTTGAATTCATTACGCCGCCAGAAAACAGTGCTGCCAAAACGATTTCTCAGTTAAAAGATATCCATAAATTCGTTATTGATAATATTGGTGAAGAGCAAATATGGCCGCTAAGTATGCCATGCTTTATAGATGATGAAGCGCACATTCCCATCGCCTATTTTGGTGAGTCAAATGTGGGCAAGATGAAGCGTGTATATCGCATTGGTCTTAAAAACCGCTACGGCAGTATGATGCAGGCAATTGCCGGCGTGCATTTCAACTTTTCTCTTCCCGAAACGTTTTGGAAGCTATGGGCTAAACTGAACGGAAAAGAACATTCTCAAGAGCAGACTTCAGCCGATTATTTTGGGCTTATCCGCAACTACCGCAGGTTGTGTTGGCTTATTCCTTATTTGTACGGTGCATCCCCTGCATTATGTGGATCGTTTTTAAATGGAAAGCAGCATGCGTTACCTTTTAAAAAGGTAGGTAAGGGCACGGTATACATGCCATACGCGACATCACTTCGCATGAGTGATTTAGGCTACACAAGTGCAGAGCAATCGTCGCTTAAGATTTGTTACAACAAGCTAGACAACTATGTCACCTTGCTGCGCGATGCGATGAATACGCCGTCATCCCGGTTCAGCCAGTTTGCTGCAGGCGAAGAGGGCAATTATCAACAGTTAAGTCGCAACATCATTCAAATTGAAAATGAACTGTACTCGCCTATACGCCCTAAGCAGCCCACTCAGTCAATGGAAAAGCCAACAGACGCTTTGGTTAGACGCGGTATCAGCTACATTGAAGTGCGCGCTCTAGATGTAAATCCATTTTCGGCAATTGGTATTTCACAGACGCAATTCGATTTCTTAGATGTTTTCTTAGTTGCGTGCTTACTAATGCCAAGTGCAGAACTTGACGAAGCGCAGCTTAAAGAAGCTAAAGAGAATATGAATAAAGTGGTGTTAGAAGGGCGAAACCCTGATTTGCTCCTGCAAAATGGCGGAGAAAATATTTCACTACCTAAATGGTGTGCCTCGCTGTTTAAGTCCTTCGAGCAAGCGGCCGAATTACTCGATTTAGCCAATGATACGTCGCGTTATACACAAGCGGTGAACGTCGAGGCTGAAAAAGTGGCGGATCCGGCGCTAACACCGTCAGGTAAACTACTTGCTACTTTGCTAGAAAGCGACAAAGATAATGGCGTGTTGGGCTTAGAGCTGGCACAAGCTTATCAAGCTGAGATGAAGTCTTTTGAATACACGGATACGGATGCTGCTGGTTTTGCTGCCCAAGCTGACGTGTCGTTTGCTGCTCAAAAAGAAATAGAAGCTGCTGATGTGAAAGACTTTGATACATTTATTCGTGATTATTTCGCTGAGGCCCCAGCAAAAAAAAATGCCTGACATAGGTCAGGCATCGAAGGGTTCCAGGGAAACACACATTTTACTAGAACATTAGTTAAGACAAGCTATGAACCAAAAGTTCAAAAAATTGGTTGTTTTTTTATCAACTCTCATCGTTCTTTTTCCGCTGTTTATCGCTGGGTGTGCAACTACGCCTCCTAAAGACATCAGTAATTTGTGCGAAATATTCTACGAAAAGGACGATTGGTATGATGCAGCTGCTGATGCTCGCGATAAATGGGGTGTGCCTATACATGTTCCAATGGCCATGATGTATCAAGAAAGTTCCTTCCGCCACGATGCGCTTCCACCGCGTGATTACGTTTTCTTCGGGCTTATTCCTTGGGGGCGTGTTAGTTCCGCTTATGGCTATTCACAAGCGAAAACACCTACCTGGTCTGACTATATGAGAGAAACAGATAACAGTGGTGCGGATCGTGATGATTTCGAGGACGCTATCGACTTTATGGGATGGTTTATTTACAAGTCGCAAAAAGTGAACGGTATTTCTAAATGGGACGCCTACGCGCAATACCTTAACTATCACGAAGGATGGGGCGGGTACAAACGCAGAAGCTATGATAGAAAGCCGTGGCTGAAGAAAGTGGCGTCAAAAGTTAAAGCGCGCTCGCTGCGCTATGCTACGCAACTTAAAACCTGCGAGGAAGATCTTCAAAAAGGTTGGTTTATGAAGCTGTTTAGCTAAATTAAAGAAGCGAGAAAAAGCGACGTTATCGTCGCTTTTTTTATGCGTCTATGAACGTTGATTAAAATAAGTAGAAAACTATATTGAAGAAAAAATTGAGGGATAGACGGGCGTCTATCCCTCAGCGACGCTAAGCCAAGACCGTTTTTTACCCAACGTCGAACAGGCATTTACAAGATAGTGTAAATGAGAATGATTTGCAATACCTTTTTGTAAATTAATTTTATCCCTCAATATGCAACAAATTTATCTGGCCCTGATCTTGTTCTATACTTTTCGAGTGGAGGAACGTATGGATATAGACAAGTTTAGTGCGCATGGAGAGGTTCACGCTCATTTTCAAGCAGAGCAAAATATTCTACATATAAACTTAGTAGGTCCGTTTAATCTTGAGTTCATGCAAAAGTATGAGCGTGTGGTTGGCGCACAAAGAAAGAATATTGATACACCGTGTTGGGGAAGCTTAGTAAATGTGCATGGTCTAGCGCTTGCGCCCATGGAGGCTACTAACGCTGGGCAAGAAATTGTTAGTAAAGCCGTAGCATTGGGACTAATCGCCACGGCAGTGGTGCTTCATGAAACAGAAGGTGTGGCAATGCAAAAGAAGTTTTGGTCTCGTGTTTATGAATCTTCAACACTAGCATTCGAATACTTTGACGACACTGCTCAGGCAACACTGTGGTTGAGTGAAAAAGTACTTGCTTGTCTGCAGGCCCACAATGTTAATCAGTTCAATAATGCCAGACGATAGCCATAACAGCCCTAACTAGGCGAATTCGCCCTGTTAAAACTGATCTTTGCTCAGTGCTCCACTCTATCAATTGAATGAAGGCATAACAGGAGGTAGCCATGGTAGGTAGTCAGCATCAATACCGTTTTTTCAACGTCAACAATGTTCTATTCGATATTCCAAGCAATGTATACGACGATAGCGTTGTCGACGGGTGGTTTAGGAATATCGCAAGAGAGGGTCAGAAACTTGATAAGTGGGTAATTCTATCTATACCCGATAAAAGTTTAACGATTACACATACTGCCGCATCTCAACTTTGTTCACGACTTCCCTTTCTGCGAACGTATGGATGTTTGGGGTTTCTTTTGCTTGCGAACCATGTAAACGCCAAAATCTTTCAACACAGTCTTCGAGCAACACCCCCCAATTTTGATATACAAGTTAGTGAGTCGATGGAGCAGCTGTGCCGTAATGCGGAGGCGTTGCTTGGTTATGAGGGAGACCTGAACATATTCAATCGTTACAACTAAGTATGGCAAAGCCCCAATTGTGATGGCGCGACGAATATGTGGATTCGTATTAACTGTATGTTGACCTGGATCAAATAATTAGGCCGACAGCTAACCACCAGGAATCGAATTTGATCTGGATCACATCCTCTATCTAATGCCTCTTCTACTATTCACTTAGTTGAAGAGGAGATTACTTATGTTGTGGACTATGATGAAAGACCCCGTAGTATGGGGCTCACTACTCGGTATAGGCATTATTGTAGCGATGATGATGTATTACACTTATTTGTTTATGCACAACAGTGCAGATGAAGACAAATAAGTCACCATGTATGGCTGTCCAGGCGCAAATTAACGCTTGTTGTTTTGAAGCGGTATGTCGATGAGTACCAGTAGTGCTGCTTGTCCACCGTATTCGAGGGGTGCTTGATGAAATGCACGTACGTGTGGGTGCTGAACTAAGTAATGGGGCAGGGCGGCTTTTAGCACGCCCTGACCAAAACCATGCATTACGCACACGCAATCTATCAGTTCTTTTCTTGCCTTGTGAATAAGTGCGGCAAGCTCGGCTTTTGCCATCTCTCGGGTAAGGCCATGTAAATCTAACGTCATTTCTGGCGAGTAGTCGCCACGGCGCAGCTGCTTCAAAATATGCGTAGACTCACCTTCTTGGCAAAAGCGCATAGGCCCTTCTTGCGGCAACGCTGCCTGGTACATATCAGAAAAGTCGAAGCTTGCCGCTAATTGCTTGCTGTGTTTTAGGTGTTTACCTTTTACCTGCTGTGACTTCTTAAATAACTCAACTTGCTTATCAGGCTCAACTTTATCTTGTGATAAAGGCGTCACTCCCTGCATTGCATCGGCAAATGAAAAGGTCTCTTCCTCGGTATTCGTAGACATATTTCCATTACGGGCGCCTTCCTGTCTCGCCTGACTTTTATGGCGATGAGGTTCAGAAAGTTGCTTCTTCAATGCTTTGAGTTCTTTTTTAAAGGTTTTCATCAACGATAGCTTGGGTAAATACACTCGAGTTTAACGATTCAAAACGCCTAAATTATAACGAATAGAAAGATTCGGTACGTAGTTAATTATGTGAATCGGTATGAAGTTTGGGTATGATACCAGCTTTGAAATTTTTGATGTACCCAAACGCCATGACCGATAAGTTTTACCTTGAAGAAGCCATTGAAGATCTGCATACCCTGTTAGATATGACACGATGGGCAACCAGCCGTTTTAACGATGCGGCCTTGTACTTTGGTCATGGTACTGACAATGCATGGGATGAAGCGACAAGCCTAGTTATGCAAGCCTTACATTTGCCTCATCCTATATTAGAGCAAGTTGGGGACAGCGTAATGACGTCGCGCTTAACGAAAAGCGAGCGAGAGAAGATAGCAGAGCTTGTTTTAAAGCGCGTGCAAACTCGCATGCCATTGCCTTATATCACAAATGAAGCCTGGTTCTGTGGTATGCCGTTCTATGTAGACGAGCGAGTGCTTATTCCACGTTCACCGTTTGCTGAACTTATTCAAAAAGAGTTTGCACCATTTGTAGAATCTACGCCTAACAGTATTCTTGATATGTGCACGGGCGGTGCGTGTATCGCTATTGCGCTTGCTCATGCATACCCAGAGGCGCAGGTGGATGCCGTGGATATCAGCACAGATGCATTGGAAGTGGCCGATATCAATATTCAGGAGCATGGTCTTAGTCACCGTGTTTATCCCATCCAGTCTGACCTGTTTTCAAGTTTAGAAGGGCAGAAATACGACCTTATCGTGTCTAATCCGCCTTATGTTGACGCAGAGGACATGGCTGACTTGCCTGAAGAGTATCACCACGAGCCTGAGCTTGCCCTTGCCGCAGGTGAAGACGGTCTGGAACTGGTTGATATCATGCTTAAAGAGGCGCCAACTTACCTTAATGACGGTGGCTGGTTATTCGTTGAAGTTGGAAATAGCGAAGTGCACATGAGCGAAAGGTTCCCCGGGTTAGAAGTGATTTGGCTTGAATTCGATAACGGTGGTTCAGGTATTTTCGCCGTGCGCAAAGACACACTAGTACAGTATTTTAGTAGTAAGGATTAATAGTTAATTATGTCAGGTAACAGCTTCGGAAAACTTTTCACTGTAACCACGTTTGGTGAAAGCCACGGCATTGCAATTGGCGGTGTAGTAGACGGTTGCCCTCCAGGACTTGAGATCACTGAAGAAGATCTTCAGGTTGATTTAGACAGACGTAAGCCCGGCACCTCTCGTTATACTACGGCGCGAAGAGAAGACGATGAAGTACAAATTTTATCTGGCGTATTTGAAGGTAAAACTACTGGCACCAGTATTGGTTTATTAATTAAAAATAAAGATCAGCGAAGCCAAGATTACGGCAATATCAAGGACCGCTTTCGTCCAGGCCACGCTGACTATACCTACGATCAAAAGTACGGAAGCCGTGACTATCGCGGTGGTGGTCGTTCGTCTGCACGTGAAACGGCTATTCGCGTAGCCGCAGGTGGTATTGCGAAGAAGTACCTTAAAGAAGTGCACGGTATTGAGGTATTAGGCTATTTGTCTCAGCTTGGGCCGGTAACAGTAGATAAGGTTGATCACAGCGTAACCAACACTAACCCGTTTTTCTGTCCTGATGAGTCTAAGCTAGACGCGCTGGACGAGTACATGCGAGACCTTAAAAAGTCAGGCGACAGCATTGGCGCGAAAGTATCGGTTGTTGCGAAGAATGTGCCTGTAGGCCTAGGCGAGCCTGTTTTCGATAGGCTAGATGCTGAAATCGCCCACGCCATGATGGGAATTAACGCCGTGAAAGGCGTGGAAATTGGTGATGGTTTTGATGTTATTAATCAAAAAGGCAGTGAACACCGCGATACGCTTACTCCTGAAGGATTTACATCTAATCATGCAGGTGGCGTGCTAGGCGGCATCTCTACCGGTCAGGATATTGAAGTACACATGGCGCTTAAGCCGACCTCAAGTATTTCGGTTCCCGGTAAAACTATCAATAAAGACAATGAAGAAATCGATATCGTCACCAAAGGTCGTCACGACCCGTGTGTGGGTATCCGTGCTGTACCTATTGCTGAAGCCATGCTGGCACTGGTATTGATGGATCATCTGCTACGCCACCGCGCGCAAAATGCCGGTGTGCAGTCGACCACGAAACCAATTGCGGGTCAGGCATAGCAGTTTTTTAAATCGCAAGACCGCAATGCCAAGACTGCGACGTTAACGCGGATTAGAGATACACGCAGCATGAGCGCATGTTGCGCTAATTAATTTTATCATTCGCCACTGCCGGTTCTGCGCTAGTGGCGTTTTTGCATATGGAGATGTGAATTGTCACCAAATGGCCTAAACGATGCCAACAATACTGCGGCGAGCCCAGCAAGCAGCAAAACCGGCCTCTTTATTCTTGCTATCACCTACTGGCTTTACTTCGGTCAGCTTGGCGTGCTTGTGCCTTATTTAGGTATCTTCCTTGATGGGCGGGGATTTTCCTCTGCCGAAATCGGTGAACTTTTTGCTGTTATAACGCTAGCGCGTATTTTAGGGCCAGGCCTGTGGGCTGGCGTGGCCGATAAAACGGGTAATGCCATTGGCGTAATGCGTTTAGGCTGCTTGCTCACCGTACTGACTTTCAGTTCGGTGTTTTACTTCACCAGTTTTTGGGGGCTTACGCTGGCTTTTGGGTTAATGATGATGTTCTGGACAGCGGTGTTGCCTCAACTTGAAGTTATCACGATGAATACGGTGGCGAAAACCAATGCCACGTATGGGCAGGTAAGGCTATGGGGGAGCGTTGGCTTTATTTGTTTGACGGTAGGTGTGGGTAAAGCCCTAGATATTTTTTCTACCGACACGCCAGTGCACGCCAGTATTGGCGTACTCGCGTTACTGTTCATCAGTACCTTGTTCATACGTGCGCCCAAAGAAGCTGCACCTGAAACGTCTACGGCGGGAAGTATTTGGAAATACGCCAAACAAAAACCTTTCGCCATCTTTATATTCGCTTCAGCGTGCTTGCAAATTAGCTTTGGTGCGTATTACGGATTTTTCGCACTTTACATGCGCGACCTTGATTATAGCGGTCAACAAACTGGCATCTTTATCGCGCTTGGGGTACTTGCCGAGGTGGGGATATTTCTTATTGCCCGCCGTCTGATTAGCCAGTTTGGCGTGTGGAATTTATTGTTTGTGAGCATCGCACTGACAGGGCTTCGCTGGTATGTCATGGCGGCATTCGCTGATACCTTTATGGTGATTGTGTTAAGTCAGCTTATTCATGCGTTAAGCTTTGGTCTAACGCATGCGGTATCGGTGCATTTTATCCACCAGTTCCTGCCGAAGGCGTATCAAAGCCGAGGGCAAGCGGTATACATCAGTATAGCGTTTGGATTAGGTGGCGCATTTGGAAACTACATGGCAGGGCAGCAGTGGCAGCAAGGCACTAACGCCTATGAAACGTTCGTTACCGCAGCCGTTTTTGCAGCAATAGGCGCGCTGTCATTGTTACTGTGTTCCAGAAAAGAAATGGAAAGTGCAAAGGCGGCTTAAAATCTTGTTCTGAGGGCTGACCGCAGGCTCACGCCTGCGGTGCACGTATACACTCTGATATCACGTCAATACCATCATCACCATTGTCTTGCTCTAAACGTACATCAAATTTCCACAGCCTGTGCAGGTGGCGCATAACTTCATCTTTTGAATCACCTAGCGGAATTCCTCGCTGAGGAATATAGCGAAGAGTAAGCGAACGATCGCCTCTCACATCAACGTTATGTACCTGAATGTTAGGTTCTAAATTACTCAAATTGTATTGCGCAGACAGCTTTTCCTTAATAATTTGATAACCCATTTCGTCATGGATAGCGCTTACCGCAATAAAGGGCTTGGTGGTGTCATCTTCAAGGGCGAATAACTTAAAGTCGCGAATAACTTTAGGCGATAAAAACTGACTGATAAAACTTTCGTCTTTAAAGTTTTCCATGGCGAAATGCACGGTCTCAAGCCAGTCTTTTCCCGCAATACTTGGAAGATATTTGTAGTCTTCTTCAGTGGGGGACTGACACACTCGTTTAATATCCATGAACATGGAAAAGCCTAACGCATACGGATTGATACCAGAGTAATAAGGGCTGTTGTACTCTGGCTGCATAACGACGCTTGAATGACTGTGCAAAAACTCCATCATGAAGCGGTCGCTGACCAAACCCTCGTCATACATCTCATTTAGAATGTGATAGTGCCAAAAACAGGCCCATCCTTCATTCATTACTTGAGTCTGCTTCTGCGGATAAAAATACTGCGAAACTTTCCGAACAATACGCACAATTTCACGTTGCCAAGGTTCAAGTAAAGGTGCGTTTTTTTCAATAAAATAAAGCAGGTTTTCTTGCGGTTCTTGTGGAAAACGAATTTTTTCTTTGTGTTTGCTATGCGGGCTATTTGGCAGGGTGCGCCAAAGCTCGTTCACTTGCGATTGCAGATAGGCCTCGCGCTCTTCTTGTCTGTTTTTCTCTTCCTGTAACGAAATTTTCTGCGGGCGTTTGTATCGGTCAACGCCGTAATTCATTAGCGCGTGGCACGAGTCGAGCATATTTTCGACTTCGTCAAATCCATATTTTTGTTCGCATTTAGCAATGTAGTTTTTAGCAAATACTAGGTAGTCGATGATAGAGCTGGCATCGGTCCAGGTTTTGAATAAGTAGTTGCCTTTGAAGAATGAGTTGTGACCGTAGCACGCATGAGCCATAACGAGCGCTTGCATGGTAATGGTGTTCTCTTCCATTAAATACGCAATGCAGGGGTCAGAGTTAATGACGATTTCGTAAGCCAGCCCCATTTGTCCACGACGGTATTGTTGCTCAGTTTGAATAAACTTTTTGCCAAAGCTCCAGTGCGTGTAGTTAAGCGGCATGCCGATGCTGGCGTAAGCATCCATCATCTGCTCTGCGGTGATCACCTCAATTTGATTGGGATAGGTGTCTAACTTAAATTTTTTGGCGATGCGATCGATATGTTGCTCATACTCTTCGATAAGTGGAAACGTCCAGTCGGGCCCATCGCTTAATAAGTGGCGTTTTGATGTTCCAGGCTTGCTGTTTTCTTTTGCCATAGCGTCGGTTGTCATATTAGGCTCCTTGCTGCGCATCTTGTTCAGAGCGTTTGAATAGCTCTCTGAACACAGGATAGATGTCGGCCTGTGTTTGTATGTGCTTACATACAAAGTTGTCGTGAGTGGCGGCCACTTTCTCGTATTCTCGCCACAAACTTTGGTGCTGCCTCTCGGTTATCTCTATATAGGCATAGTAACGGGTTGCGGGTAGCAGTTTAGCGGTAAGCAAGTCACGACACTGTGGCGAGTCATCAGCCCAGTTATCGCCATCTGACGCTTGTGCTGCATAGATATTCCAGTTTCCATCGCTGTAGCGCTCGCGAACGACTTCATCCATTAGCTTCAATGCACTTGAAACAATAGTGCCGCCGGTTTCTTGAGAGTAGAAAAACTCGTGCTCGTCTACTTCCTTTGCTTGCGTGTGATGACGAATGTACACCACGTCTACATTTTCGTAGGTTCGCGTCAAAAAGAGATACAGCAAGATATAAAACCGTTTAGCCATGTCTTTGGTGGCTTGGTCCATAGAGCCAGATACATCCATTAAGCAAAACATTACGGCTTTGCTTGAGGGAAGCGGACGCTTGTCATAGTTCTTAAAGCGCAAATCAAAAGTATCAATAAAAGGCACTCGGGCTATTTTGGCTTTAAGTGCTTCAATTTCTTCTTTTAATGCATTTATGGCTAACGTATTGTCGTGCTTGTCTTCTATAAGCAGTGCAAGTTTTTCTTCAAGCTCTCTCAGTTTCTTTCTATCACTTCCGCTTAAGGCAATACGCCTTGCCACAGAGCCTTTGAGTGAGCGAACAATATCTAAATTACTTGGCACGCCATCGGTCTGATAACCTGCGCGATAAGTTTCGTATTGGGTGACTTTATCAAATTGATTTTTCTTTAAGTTGGGAAGCGCTAAATCTTCAAAAAGTAGGTCTAAATATTCGTCTTTGGATATAGAAAATACGAACTCATCTTGGCCTTCGCCTTCATTGCTAGCGTCGCCTTCGCCTGCGCCCTTGCCACCGCCGCCTGGCGGCCTATCAATTTTATCACCCGCTGTGAATTGGTCGTTGCCGGGGTGGACAATATCTCTACTGCCGCCGCGGCCGGTATGAAAAATAGGTTCAGAGATATCTCTGGCTGGAATGCTAATTTGCTCGCCAGAATCTAAATCGGTAACAGAACGTTTACCCACTGCATCAGAAACAGCGCGCTTTATCTGCTGTTTGTAACGCTTAATAAAGCGCTGGCGGTTTACCGTACTCTTACCTTTGCTGTTTAACCTTCGGTCAATAAAATGCGCCATACACACCTGCTTGTCTTGTTGTGAACTACAAATACCCGTGCTGAAGCACGCATTACACGCGCTTCAGCACCACATGCGTTTAGCGCTAAGACGCTTTACGTACGCGCAGGTACCATTCACACAGCAACCGAACTTGTTTTTGCGTATATCCCTTCTCGGTCATACGATTTACAAAGTCGTCGTGTTTTTTCTGCTCCTCTGCAGAGCCTTTGGTGTTGAAAGAAATAACCGGCAGTAAGTCTTCCGTGTTAGAGAACATTTTCTTCTCAATCACGGTGCGAAGTTTCTCGTAACTGGTCCATGCTGGGTTTTTGCCGCCGTTATTTGCACGGGCTCTCAAAACAAAGTTAACGATTTCGTTACGGAAGTCTTTCGGATTACTTATTCCTGCAGGCTTCTCTGTTTTTTCTAACTCGGCATTCAGTGACGCTCTGTCGAACAGCTGTCCGGTTTCTGGGTCGCGATACTCTTGGTCTTGGATCCAGAAATCAGCATAGGTTACATAGCGGTCAAACAGGTTTTGCCCATATTCAGAATACGATTCTAAGTAAGCCGTTTGAATCTCTTTACCAATGAATTCCACGTAGCGAGGAATGAGGTAGCCTTTCAAAAACTCCAAATACTTATCAGCGGTTTCTTGAGGGAACTGCTCCCGTTCAATTTGACGCTCCAGTACATAAAACAAATGGACTGGGTTTGCCGCCACTTCTTGATGATCGAAGTTAAAAACCCTGGAGAGAATCTTAAATGCAAAGCGGGTGGATAACCCTTCCATGCCTTCATCGACACCGGCGTAGTCGCGGTACTCTTGATAAGACTTGGCTTTCGGGTCGGTGTCTTTCAGGCTCTCGCCATCATACACGCGCATTTTAGAAAATAGACTGGAGTTCTCTGGCTCTTTCAAGCGCGATAACACCGTAAACTGCGCTAAACACTCTAGCGTGTCTGGCGCACAGGGCGCGCCGTTAAGCTCGCTGCTGTCTAGTAACTTTTTGTAGATCTTAATTTCTTCACGTACTCGCAAACAGTACGGTACTTTTACTATATAGACACGGTCTAGGAAGGCTTCGTTATTCTTATTGTTTCTAAACGATTGCCACTCAGATTCGTTTGAATGCGCAAGTATAAGCCCATCGAAGGGAAGCGCAGAGAAGCCCTCTGTTGGGTTGTAGTTACCCTCTTGTGTAGCAGTTAAAAGTGGATGCAGCACTTTAATCGGTGCTTTGAACATCTCCACAAATTCCATTAAGCCCTGATTGGCCTTACATAGTGAACCTGAATAACTGTAAGCATCAGGGTCGTTTTGTGCATATTGTTCTAAGCGGCGAATATCAACTTTACCCACCAAAGATGAAATATCTTGGTTGTTTTCGTCACCGGGTTCGGTTTTAGCGATACCCACCTGGTCGAGCACTGATGGATAAACGCGAACCACCTTGAACTGGGTAATATCGCCATTGAATTCATGCAGGCGTTTGCGTGCCCACGGCGACATAATGGTTTTTAAGTAGCGCTTAGGAATGCCGTACTCTTTTTGTAAAATGTCGCCATCTTCTTTGACATCAAACAGACAGAATGGATGGTCGTTAACAGGCGAGCCTTTCAGCATGTAAATAGGTACGTGTTGCATCAGTTCTTTAAGTCTCTCTGCCAGAGACGATTTACCGCCACCCACTGGGCCGAGCAAATAGAGAATTTGTTTCTTCTCTTCAAGACCTTGTGCGGCGTGTTTAAGGTAAGAAACGATTTGTTCTATGGCTTCTTCCATGCCATAGAATTCTGAAAAAGCTGGATAACGAGAAATAACGCGGTTTGAGAAAATGCGGCTAAGTGCCGGGTCGTTGGCAGTGTCGATTAATTCAGGTTCACCAATAGCTTGTAGCAAACGTTCTGCTGCATTTGCATAGGCGGTTTGATCCTCTTTACAAATTTCAAGGAACTCCCCAATGGTGAACTCTTCCTGTTTTCGCTCTTCATAGCGACTTTGATAGTGTTCAAAAATACCCATGAATACCCCTTAAATACGGAACCCCGTAATTTCAGCTTAGTAGGTATTTGGGAAAACGATAGTAATTATTGTGTATAGTTTTTAATCTTTTCGTCTAATGAAAAATGCAACTTTAATAAGAATTTAGTGTCACTTAATGAACAACAGTGCACAAAAAAGCCCCGCTTGGAAGCGGGGCTTTTTATAACTGATACTTTACGCTGTTAAGAGCGCAAGGCGCTTAACGCTTCAGTCTTTGGCTTATGCAAAGTTGCTGCTTGCGAATTCCCAGTTAACCAGCGCCCAGAAGTTTTCTAGGTACTTAGGACGCGCATTGCGGTAGTCGATGTAGTAAGCGTGTTCCCAAAGGTCAACAGTAAGCACTGGCGTAAGGTCGTCGCCAGAAATAGGCGTTTGCGCGTTGCTTGTGTTAACGATATCTAGGCTGCCGTCTGCAGTTTTAACTAACCACGTCCAGCTTGAACCGAAGTTGTTAACCGCTTTATCGTTAAATGCTGCTTGGAAATCTGCAAATGAGCCCCACTTCGCGTTGATAGCTTCTGCTAGCGCGCCTGTTGGCTCACCGCCGCCATTCGGGCTTAGACAGTGCCAGTAGAACGTGTGGTTCCATACCTGCGCTGCGTTATTGAAAACACCGCCATCAGAAGATTTGATGATTTCTTCTAGGCTTTTGTTTTCCATGTCAGTACCTTCAACTAGGCCGTTAAGCTTAGTTACATAAGTAGCGTGGTGCTTGCCATAGTGGTACTCAAGCGTTTCAGCAGAAATATGCGGTTCTAGTGCATTTTGTTCGTATGGTAATGCTGGTAATTCAAAAGCCATGACGGTCTCCATGTTGGTTTAGTATTGTAGTCTAAAGCCCACTTATCTTCGCCTGTTCAATAAGTGCATATTAATTCTATGTTCAATATACTGCTTTAGACGCTAAAGCATATCCCAAATGTGGGGATAAAGTCCTATAACTCAATGACAAAAATGTGAATTTTTTTTCAAAAGTTAAAATGTGACACTAATTTGTATTGCAATGTATGGGTAGATAACGATCCAGAGGTTGAAAAGATCAATTCAGCTATGGGTAATTAAACATAAAATTATGATACCCTTTCCCTTGATAAATCATTCATGCATTCCCATCTAACTGGGAATACACTTTTGTGCTCAGAGGAATCAAATGGATAATACTGAAAATCAATCAACGCTAGATAGAATCAAGCAGCAAATCGAAGAAAACCCAATTTTGTTGTATATGAAGGGTTCTCCTAAACTACCTAGCTGTGGCTTTTCTTCACAAGCATCGCAAGCGTTGATGTCATGTGGCGAACCATTTGCTTATGTAGATATTCTTCAAAACCCAGACATCCGCGCAGAACTACCAAAATATGCAAACTGGCCGACATTCCCGCAACTATGGGTTGAAGGTGAGCTTGTAGGCGGTTGCGATATCATTATTGAAATGTTCCAACAAAATGAGCTTCAGCCGCTTATTAAAGAAACGGCTGCAAAGTACAAAGAAGCAGAGTAAATCTTGTTTCCATGTACAAGTTTTTAGGTTTGTAAAAAACGATTTAAAAGCCGGCTTATAGTCGGCTTTTTTTATTAAAACCCGCCAAAAATCCCGCACTTTTATTCCCATAAAAACTATATAGACAGGTCAGAAATTAAAATCCTCTATGGTGTGAAAAAATATTTTTATTTTGTCGAAAAAGGTTTGTTTTTTAATATCTTGCGTTCTATAAAAAACACCATCTGACCGCAAATTAGTCAGTGTTGAAGGTAAAAATAACAACTACTCTGAACACTTTTTTGATGTGTGCAAAACGCTGAAGGTGTCTTAGAGAAACTCCGGGAAACCACCATGAATACAACCTTGTCTTTATTGACCAAAAACGTGCGTGGCGTATTAGCCGCATCAGCTGCGTTTTCAGTAATGGCCGCTGCACCTGTTTATGCGCAAGAAGCTGAAGAGAGTGCTAAAGCCGAAGATTTCGAACAAATTGCGGTAGTTGGTTCGCGTGCAGCACCACGCTCGGTCGCTGACTCTGCGGTTCCAATTGACATTATTTCTGACGAAGAGTTTAAGCAGCAGGGTGCCACCGATATGGTATCTATGATGCAAACTGTTGTTCCGTCATTTAACGTAAACGATCAACCTATCAACGATGCTTCAACGCTAGTTCGTCCAGCTAACCTTCGTGGTATGGCATCGGACCACACGCTAGTGCTTGTAAACGGTAAGCGTCGTCACCGTTCTGCTGTTATCACTTTCCTAGGTGGTGGTCTTTCTGACGGTGCCCAAGGCCCTGATATTTCTGTTATCCCTGCAGCGGCATTAAAGCAGGTGGAAGTACTTCGTGATGGTGCAGCAGCACAATACGGTTCTGATGCTATTGCTGGGGTAATTAACTTCGTACTTAACGATGCGTCAGAAGGCGGTACATTTGAAGCCCGTTATGGCTCTTACTACGAAGGCGACGGCGACATGATTCAAATGTCGGGTAACGTAGGTCTTCCGCTTTCTGACAAAGGTTTTATTAACCTTTCAGCTGAATACCGTACTGCAGACGACACATCTCGAAGTGTACAGCGTGCCGACGCTGCTGCATTAATATCAGCAGGCAACACCTTTGTTGCAGATCCTGCGCAAATTTGGGGGTCACCTGAAATCAAACACGACATTAAGCTTTTCGCTAATGCAGGTATTGAGCTTTCTGCTACCTCAGAAGCTTACATGTTTGGTAACTATGCCGAGCGTGAAGTTGAAGGTGGTTTCTACTTCCGTAACCCGCACAATCGTGGTGGTGTGAACGACGGTGGTATTGATCCAGCAGATCGCAACGGCGACGGAGTGATTGAAGAGGGTGAAGGGTATCAATTACTACTAGTTGGCGATTTGACGGGTGATATGTCAGGCAACTGCCCAACGGATATACGTGTTGGTGATAACGTACTAGAGAACCCACGTTATATTAACGAAGTTCAGAACAATCCTGATTGTTGGGCGTTCAACGAAATGTTGCCTGGTGGTTTCACGCCTCGTTTCGGTGGTACGGTTACAGATATGTCACTTGTCTTTGGTACCAAAGGCGAGCTTGACCATGATATCACGTATGACGTGAGCTTGAACCTTGGCCAAAACGAAGTTGATTTTGCGATTAGCAACACAATCAACCCGTCTTTAGGTCCTGACACTCCGACAGAATTTAGCCCAGGTCGTTATACGCAGTCTGAGCAAACTCTTGATATTGATTTCACGAAGCCGTTCGATGTTGGTTTATATGAACCATTGTTTGTAGCGACAGGTTTCCAATATCGCAACGAAAGTTATGAGAGCTTTGCAGGTGATACTGCCTCTTATGAAATAGGTCCGCTGGCGACACAAGGCTTTGGCATTGGCTCAAATGGTTTCCCTGGCTTGGCGGCCAATAGCCAAGGTCGTGTGTCCCGCAACAACATCGCTTTATACATTGACGCTGAAGCGTACATCACTGAGACATTCATGTTAGCCGGTGCGCTACGTTACGAAGACTTCTCTGACTTCGGTGACACAACGAAAGGTAAGATTGCCTTCCGTTGGCAAGCACTTGAGAACATCGCTTTCCGTGGTGCGTTCTCAACAGGCTTTAAAGCACCTACCCTTGGTCAAAGCAACGTACGTAACGTAACTACAGCATTTGGTACAGGTGGTGAGCTTATTGACCGTGCAACACTACCTCCGACAGATCCAGTGTCTCAACTTAAAGGTGGTGAGCAGTTAACGCCTGAAGAGTCAGAAAGTATCACGTTTGGTGTGGTAGCCGATTTCGATAATGGCCTGTTCATTACCGCTGACTACTACAACATTGAACTGACAGACCGTATCAGTACAGCGTCTGGTATCGAGTTAACTGACGAAGATATCGCTGCTCTTCTTGCGCAAGGCGTAAACGATGCGTCTAGCTTCCAAGAGATTAGCTTCTTTACTAACGACTTTGATACAACCACTGAAGGTGTTGACGTTGTAGCGAACTACTCGATGGAAATGATGGGCGGCGAAACTAAGTTCTCGCTAGCTTATAACTGGACGTCGACAGAAGTAGATCGTGCATCAGAGAATATTTCACCTGAGCGTATCCGCATGCTGGAAGATAACCTACCAGCGGTTCGCTACAGTGCTACCGCGAATCACACCAATGGTGACTGGCGTTTCCTTGCGCGAATGAACTACTACGGTAGCATCTTCGAAGATCACCTAGACTCTGCATTGCCGATTGACAAAGTAGGTTCTGAAATTACGTTCGACTTTGAAGTGGCATATAACTTCACTGAAGAGTTCACGGTAACTGTTGGTGCTAAGAACGCGTTTGATGAATACCCTGACGAAAACAATACTGATGCAGGTGGTATCACCTACGCACAGATTGCCGGTTCAGCGTATCCGACAACATCTCCAATTGGTATTAACGGTGGCTTCTACTACCTAAGAGGTGTTTACACTTTTTAATAGGTAAGCAATTACCTATAAACCAAACTTTCACTTAATGTTTCAAAGTTAAGGGGGCATTAGCCCCCTTTTATTTTATTAGGTGAAAAAGAACGAAAAAGCAGGCATTATTGATGCCAATGTAAGCAAATCGAAACACACAACATTTAATATTATGACGAGAAAGTCGACAGTAGCTGAAACCTTTTTAAAATACCGCTCAAAGCTAATGCGTGCGGTAGGTTCTATTGTTGGCGCCGACGACATTGAAGACATCGTGCAAGAAGCTTTTATTAAAAGCTACGAAGCAGAGTTAAAACAAGAAATACAGTATGAGCGTACCTATATGCTCAAAACAGCGCGTAATCTAGCGCTGAACCATGTTGCGAAAGCTGAAAACAAAAATAAGCAGCAGCTCGATGACATGGATATTTTGCCTTATGAACTTGTAGGGCACAGTTTAGAAAAAAATGTAGAAAGCAAAGAGCGTTTTATTCATTTTTGCCGAGCGACAGATACATTGTCTGCTGATGTAAAACGCGTATTTTTGCTGAAAAAAGTATATGGCATGCGACAAAAAGAGATTGCAGAGCTTGTGGGGCTAAGCGAAAGCACCGTTGAGAAGCATGTCGCCAAAGGTTTAATGATGTGCTCTAGGTACTTAGCCGAGCTGTCAAAGGACAGTGCATCCCCCCGTGCCACTGCTAACGCGACTCAGGACATAAGCCGTAGTTAACATGAATAATATTCGCCAGTTTTCAAGCAAAGAAGATATCCAAGAGCAAGCATGCTTATGGATAAGCCGTCTCGATCGCGGCTTAAACAGTGACGAAAAGACGGAGCTAGATGCTTGGTTGTCGGAAAGTAATGCGCATCGTCAAGCTTTGCTCGACGCCGCTAGCTTGTGGGACGACATGTCGGTATTAAATGAATTGAGCGGTTTATTCCCGCAGCCAACCTCTCGTCAGTCGTCGAAAAAACGCAATATGCCTAAAACAGCGGTTTGGGGCATTGCGGCCACATTTTTGGTGATGGCAATTGCTGTTGGGGTAGTGGTTCAGCGCACGTGGCTAAATAGCACCCCTGAATTCGCAGCGGTAACACAAAAGGTACAAACCGGTGTTGGCGAACAGAAAAACGTGACGCTAGCCGATGGCTCTAAACTTCATCTAAATACAAACTCTGTCGTTACCGTAGATTTCTCATCAACGGCGCGCAATATCGTTTTATTGAAAGGGGAGGCACACTTTGAAGTGGCTCACGACACGTCTCGCCCGTTCTCTGTGACCGCAGGCAACAACACCGTTACCGCTGTTGGAACTGCCTTTAATATGCAATATGTGGATGATAATGCGTTTGAGTTAGTGGTTACCGACGGAAAGGTATTGGTGAAAGACCGCTTTAAGGCTTCATCCACAAATGAATCGCTCTTCACTAAACGTCCTGTTGCTGAAGAAGGGCTTCTTATGTTCGCGGGTGAAAAAGCCACTGTACAAGGTAAAGTGGAAGCCCGTGAAAGCATGTCTCAAAATGACATTGATGACGATTTAGCGTGGCAACAAGGTATGATTGTATTTAAAGGTGAACCGCTAGAGGCCGTATTAGCTGAGATTGGCCGCTATACACCCGTTCGCTTTAACATTTCGGACGAAAGTCTGCGCAAGCGACGTGTAGCGGGCTACTTTAAGGTAGGCGATATAGACGGTTTGTTGTCTGCACTTAAGAGCAGCTTTAATATCAACTACGAGAAAGTCACAGAAACAAGTATTGAGCTTAAGCTAGCGAAAAGTTAAATATTTCTGAAAGATAGGTGCTTTCTACTATTCGTAGTTGGCATCAATTTCTTTAATGTGACAATATAATTAAAATAATAAGCACATCGATTTTATATCTTGCAATACAGCAATTTTGCGATAAGCAGGCAAACCAAAAAGGCAATAGAAAAGCTGCATGCCCTAGCGTGTTCGGCCCAATGCCTTTCGCAAAAAAGAATGCGCAAATTCTCCCGTATCTTGTCCCTCTCGGCACTTCACATAGCGTCCGGCTTTTTTCTTTTCATAGCACCAGCGCCAACGCTTCATGCACAAACAGACAGCCCTTCGCAATCACCCGACCAAACCGAACCAAAATTGGGTGCTTACAGCTTTTCAATACCCGCACAAAATGCTAATGAAGCGCTAACCGAACTAGCTAAACAGGCAAATACCACATTGCTTTTTCCTTTTGATTTAGCAAAAAAAGTGAAAACAAACGCATTGGAAGGTACGTTCACACTGAATGAAGCGCTGGCACAGCTTCTTGAAGGAACAGAATTGGCGGTAGTAACTGATGAAAGCGGTGCGGTAAGTATTCGTTCTCGTTCATCGTTAGTGGCGAACGAAACACAGCCACAAGATACCGAAAAGAAAACAGAAGAGGGAGGCAATGGACTTGAAAAAATTGCGGTCGTCGGTACTCGTAACTCGCCTCGAAGTGCTGTTGACTCACCAGTTCCTTTGGATGTGATTGGTTCTGAAACCCTCAACTCACAGGGGAATTCAGACGTGCTTTCTATGTTAAGCGTGATGGTTCCTTCGTTAAACGTAAACGATCAGCCCATCAATGATGCCAGTAGCCTGGTAAGGCCGGCGAACCTTAGAGGCATGTCCTCGGATCACACGCTTTTGTTGCTTAACGGAAAGCGACGCCATCGCTCTGCGGTAATCACGTTTTTAGGCGGAGGTTTATCTGACGGTGCACAAGGGCCTGATATATCGGTTATTCCTGCCTATGCGTTAAAGCAAGTCGAAGTATTGCGAGATGGTGCAGCAGCCCAGTATGGCTCAGACGCCATTGCAGGCGTGATTAACTTCGTACTTAAGGATGCTCGTGAAGGAGGGCATGTTGCGCTGAAAGTGGGCGGATACAGTGAAGGTGACGGCGAACTGTTTCAAGTGCAGTTGAATAAGGGCTTTGCTATTGGAGAAGACGGCTTTTTAAATGCAACGGCAGAGTATCGTCAGCAAAATGGCACGTCGCGCTCTGTACAGCGGATTGATGCGCAGAACTTGATTGACCAAGGGAATGTGTTCATCGCGTCACCGTCCCAAGTATGGGGAGCGCTTGATGTTAACGAAGATATTAAACTTGCGCTAAATGCGGGCGCAGACATTTCGTCTAAATCACAATTTTACAGCTTTGCCACTGCAGCAAGAAGAGAAATAAACGGTGGTTTTTACTTTCGAAATCCGCAAACCCGAGAAGGGGTGTTCAGCCGTACCGACCCAAATACAGGGGAAAGTCGTCTGATTGTAGCCGATCTCGATGGATTGGAAAGTGGAATTGCTTGCCCTTCTATAACCTTGTCCAGCAATAGTGTATTGCTGGACCCCACGTATCAACTTATTGCAGATAACACAACGGCGCTTGGTGCCAACTGTTTTGCTTTCAACGAGTGGTTCCCTGGCGGTTTCACACCAAAATTTGGGGGTACGATAACGGACGCTTCTGTTGCGATGGGCGTTAAACATGAGTTACCTAATGGCTGGGCGATGGATGCCAGTGCGACATTGGGCTACAGTGACATTGAGTACACCATCTCCAATACGGTTAATCCATCGTTAGGGCCACAAACGCCAACGTCGTTTTCGCCCGGTGGTGTGTCGCAAGTAGAGCGAACGCTTAACTTAGATTTTAACAAACTCATTCAAACTATTTTCGACGATCCGGTTAGCATTGCCGTGGGCTTAGAATGGCGCAAAGAAACCTATTTTCAAAAGTCCGGCGATGAAGCGTCATATATTGCAGGCCCTTTCGCTCTAGAGCCGCCACTTGGGTTGAACCAAGGCTTTTCCATCGGTTCCAACGGTTTTCCGGGGTATCAGCCTCAAAGTGCTGGGCACTGGAGCAGAAGCAATTGGGCTGTGTACGCTGATTTGGAATTTTATGTTACCGAAGCATGGCAGTTTGGCGTGGCCACACGTGTAGAGCATTTCAGTGATTTCGGCTCGACATTTGATGGCAAATTGAGTACTCGCTATAAATTAAATGATATTTTTGCATTACGCGGATCTGTAAACACCGGTTTTAAGGCGCCAACAGTGGGGCAGAGTAATGTTATCAACGTAACTACCGCCTACGGTGTTAACGGTTTGGAAGACCAAGCAACGCTGCCTCCAACTGATCTTATCTCACTGCAACTAGGCGCAACTCCGCTTACGCCTGAAGAATCGGTGAACTTTAGCCTCGGGCTTGTTATGCAGGCAAGCGAGAACTTTTTTGCGACGCTCGACTATTTCAATATTCGCCTTTCTGATCGCATTAGTACGACATCTGCAATTCCGTTAACCGACGACGACATTAGTGCGCTTATTGCCCAAGGGCGTCCAGATGCGGCGAAATATAATGCTGCAAAGTATTTTACTAATGACTTTGACACAAAAACTCAGGGTGTTGATTTAGTTGTTAACTACAATTTTGCGCTAGCTGATTGGTCAAATTCTTTACTTCTTGCCTTCAACTGGACAGACACACAAGTAGAGCGGGTTACACTTTATCCTGCGCAAGTGGGGGACGAAATACGGCTTCTACCTAATCTAACACAGGCAAGAATTCGCATGCTGGAAGATAACTTGCCTGCTCATCGAGGCAGTATCACGCTGGAGCAATCGAAAGGAAATTGGGCATTTACTTGGCGACTGAACTATTACGGTGAGTTTTATGAAGACCATCTTGATGCGTCCGCAGGGATGGACATATACGGCAATGCGTTAACCACATTCGATGCCCAAGTTGCATGGAAAGTACTGCCTCAAACACAAGTTACCCTCGGCGCCCAAAACCTGTTTGATTCGCTGCCTAATGAAAACCCTTTTCAAGGTGAAGTTGGCGCACTCTACCCACCTACATCGCCTAGCGGTATCAATGGGGCTTTCTATTATGCAGGCATTGAGTACACCTTTAACTAGGGCGTGCTTCAGCAAAGCTACGTAGTTAAATGGCGCGCTGCACTCATTGAAAGTAAGAAAATGAGCCTAGCTCTGAGTTTGAAAGGACAACAACCTATCGTTTTAGGTGACGATGTGAATGTTACTTAGGTAATTGAACTAGAATATGACTTAGGTCACTTAAAGGAATAATCGTGATAATAAATATGGTGTTTAAAGTCTAGCCAAGGATGCTAAGAGCGATGACGTTGCGTGTTAAGAATACGCGGGTTGGCTAATTGCCTAGCCAACGTCTTTGAATAGGGACTCATCGACGATAGTTTGGTCAATGATCTGTTGCGCCATGTTGATGCACTTACCGCATTGTGAGCCAAGCTCTAAATGTTGACGTAACTCTCGCATATTTCCCACACCGTTTTCTTCAACCGCTGCGCGAATGCTTTTATCAGTTACCCCATAGCACATGCAAACAAACATTAAACGTACTCCAAATGAATCTGTAAATGATAATAATTGTTATTCTTTGCTTTAGCAAGTGGATAATGACAAATTTAATACAAGGTAATTGAAGAAAGACTGAACAGTGTGGGGTGATGTTAAGCGGTTATTGGTATGATCAGTAAAAAAACTCGTTGTTTAATATTGTTATTTCCATATTCGTACCTATTTTCTTTGAAGGAAATTTCTTATCAAAGTGGTTACGCAACGTAATCACTTCTATTATTACAATCCAAATATAAATGGAGAGACTCATGAGTGTATTAGTTGGCCGTCCAGCACCTGACTTTACTGCAGCAGCGGTACTTGGTAGTGGTGAAATTGTTGACACTTTCACACTAAGTGAAGCAATCAAGGGCAAGAAAGCTGTTGTATTCTTCTACCCACTAGATTTTACGTTTGTTTGCCCGTCAGAGCTTATCGCCTTTGACAAGCGTTTCGACGAGTTCAAAAAGCGTGGTGTTGAAGTGATCGGTGTTTCAATCGACTCTCAGTTCTCACACAATGCGTGGAGAAACACTCCGGTAAATCAAGGTGGTATTGGTCCGGTTAAGTACACCCTTGTTGCTGACGTTAAGCACGACATCTGCCAGGCATACGATGTTGAGCACCCAGAAGATGGCGTTGCGTTCCGTGGTTCATTCCTAATCGACGAAGAAGGTATGGTACGTCATCAGGTAATCAATGACCTTCCACTTGGCCGTAACGTTGATGAAATGCTACGCATGGTTGATGCACTAGCATTCCACCAAGAGCATGGTGAAGTTTGCCCAGCGGGTTGGACTGAAGGTAAAGCTGGTATGGATGCGTCGCCTGAAGGTGTCGCTAAGTACCTATCTGAAGAAGCAGACAAGCTATAAGCTAAACTGTTTAAAGATTATAAAAAAAACAGCGCCTTTTGGCGCTGTTTTTGTTTATATCAGTTTGAATAAAACTACTCTTTATTTTCTACAGGCCATCCGCCTAGCGCTTTATAGCGATTTACCATATAGCAAAATAGCTCGGTGGTCTTTTGGGCGTCATACAGCGCACTGTGCGCTTCACTTTGGTCAAATGCGATCCCCGCTGCACGGCATGCTTTTACCAAAACCGTTTGGCCTAAGGCCAATCCAGCAAGGCTGGTGGTGTCAAATGAAACAAACGGATGGAACGGCGTGCGTTTTATATTGCAGCGTTCTATCGCGGCATTGACGAAACTCTGATCGAACGTTGCATTGTGAGCAACAATAACTGAACGTTGGCAGTCTGCATTTTTTTGCGCCTTGCGGATGCCTTTACATAAGTCCTTCATGGCTTCGCTTTCTTCAATAGCCCCTCGCAATGCACAATTAGGATCGATGCCATTAAATTCTAAGGCTGCTGGCTCTAGGTTAGCGCCCTCAAAGGGGTCAATGTGATAATGAAAAGTTTGATCAGGATGAAGTATACCGTTTTCATCCATTTTCACCGTTACCGCGGCTAATTCTAACAGGGCGTCAGTGCCTGCATTAAATCCGGCTGTTTCAACGTCGATAACAACGGGAAAGTAACCTCGAAAGCGCTGGGAGAGAAGGGGCGGGTTGGCAGACATAAACACTCTTGTAAGACTCGATTGCGTTAATTGGTTGGTGACTAAAATGCGTACCAACCTGCGAAGCATATTGCGTAAAAGAATTATCGCAAGGATACTCTCGAGTTGCCAGTTGCAATTTATAAACTGTTAAATCAGGGGGCTAGCAAAAGTACAAAACGCGAATGGTATTAAACGCTAAACTTTTCTACATTTTGGACGATAATCAAATTAAGCGTGAAAAAATCATTAGGCACATTTCTTCTTTTTGTGTGAGCTAATTTGATTCATTATGTTCGGTAATTTGTGCACGTAGTGTTGTCTTTTACCTGTGTTAGTCTGATTTTCGTTATGGTGTCGAAATGGTGTCGAAATTAAAATACATCGCTTTATTGGGGATGCTGGGGTCATTGTCTTCCCACGCTGCCATGCGGCAATATTCTGCAACCATAGAAAGCTCCAACTGGCGAATAGACAAAGACACCCGACTTCAGTGTACCTTGAACCACGAACTACCCGGTTATGGCGAAGCCATGTTCACGAGCTCAGCGTCGAAGCAGCTTAATATGGAATTCGAACTGGACATGTATTTGCTGCCCAGCAAATTTGATATGGCTGCTGTTTATTCTGTACCACCTAAATGGATGCCCGGCGTTGCGCCTAAAACCATTGCCGACATGTCTATTCGTAAACAGTACAATGGCGACCTTCCGCAGGATGCGGCTTGGACTATGTTGTCTGAATTAGAAAAAGGCTTTTGGCCCACAATCTATTACCAAGATTGGTATAACAAATATGACCAAGTGAGTGTGGCATTAAACGCTAGCAACTTCTCTGGTGTGTATCGTGAATTTGTGAAGTGTGTATCGAACTTATTGCCCTTCGGTTTTGATGACATTGCCTACACGGTATTGTCGTATCAAAACAACAGTACAGAGCTAACCAAATATTCGCAGAAGCGCTTAACCATGATAGGTGAATACTTAAAAGAAGACAGCGAGCTTGAGCTTGTGCTTCTTGATGGTTACACCGATAGCTACGGCGGTCGCTATAATAATGAACAGTTGTCTATTCGACGTGCTAACGAAGTAAAAAGCTATTTGACTACGCTAGGTGTACCTGAAGATCGAATTCAGTTGACAGGCCACGGTGAGAAACGCCATATTGCGCCAAACGATACGCGAGAAAGCCGCGCCCAAAACAGACGTGTGGTGGTGCGACTTTCAAAATCCTAGGCGCTAATTATCGCGCCTACACTCGCTTTAAAATGCGTTAGTTTAATTTTTCTCGCCACCTTAATACCGGTACTAAATGATCGGTGAAAACACCGTCAGCACCTACCACCTTGTCTAAAACTTCCAAGACTTGTTCTGAACTCATACCTGCTGGTAGTGCATCATGTCGGTAGGTGTAGGGGTGGATTGTCAGGTTATTTTCGTGGGCGTAGGCAATCCATGCCGCGGCTTCTATTTTTCCTTGAGTCATCGCTTCATTATCGAGTAAATGGCCTAACCAAGGGCCTATGCCATCGGCATACAACGCAACCTGCTGCATGCCTTCCTGAGTGCGCAGCCAGTTATAATCTGTGTCGCTTTCGCCCCAGTCGTTTTCGCCAATCAGCATCACAACTTTGCCTTTATAGCCCAGGGTTTCACGAACACGCTTAACTTCGTTAAAATCGAAGCATTGCAGGTAGCTATTACCGCTCTCTCCACCAAACCCGTAAGCATTTAAAGCATCTACAACGATTTTACTGGCATCAACGCCTTCTTTAATGTGAAAGGCAGGGGACTTTACTTCAGGATAAACCCCTACAGACGTTCCAAATTGGCGATTTAGCTCGCTGATTAGCTCAAAGTGTTCACTTAACGTGGCCACTTTAAAATTAGCACGCGTGCCGCGGTACCTATCTTTAAATACTTGCTTCCCGTCACTGTTAGCGCGCTCGTGTACCCGCAGTTGTCGCAGTTCTTCAAGAGTAAAATCACGCGCGTAATAGCGGCCGTCATCGCGGTGGCGTGCAGGAAACACATTTTCTACATTGGTGACCGTTTCTAAGTGGATGTCGTGTAGCACAACGGGTATGTCGTCTTTGGTGATAACAACATCTTGTTCAATAAAATCAGGGCCCAGAGAAAAGGCGAGGGTAGCTGCTTCAAGGGTATGCTCAGGTAAATAGCCCGATGCGCCGCGATGGGCTATCACGGTAAAGTGCGTTTCAACATTTTCTTTTGTGTCAGCGTGTATTTGTCCATTCTCGTTATTTGCAGCCATGGCCGAAAACGTACTGCCAGCAGCAACTGTACCGGTAAAAGCGACAACCAACGCTGGCAGAATAGCGGCCAGTTTTGCTTTTGGCTGACTGCGCAAGCCTATATTGTGCGCTGCTCGAGGCTTCCGACATATCGCTGTTCTAGCTTGGCTTTTGTTTTTATCATTTTGCGAAAATAATAAGCGGTTACGTAGCATGTAGTATCACTCCATGTGGTTTTTATCGTTTTTCCAGAGCCGCACGTTTTTAAGTTGATAGTTTGGCGATTTAAGCGTTCAAATCGCTTTGACTACGCTGGCTGCATCTTCAGTTCTTGTTTTTGAGCCATTTCATAGCGAAATGGATTTATTTTGTATGAGTTCTATTGCATACCCATCGGGGTCGCGAACAAAAGCAATAACTGTGGAGCCGCCTTTTACTGGCCCCGGTTTACGATATACATCAGCGCCGTTTGTTTCTAAGTTTTCACAAAACTGATAGATATCATCTACCTCAATCGCAATATGACCATATGCGTTACCCTTATCGTAGGTGTTGTCGCCCCAGTTGTAGGTAAGTTCTAAGACGGTACTCTCGGTTTCATCGCCATATCCCACGAAAGCTAGCGTGTATTCATACTCTTTGTTTTCAGACTGGCGAAGAAGGCGCATGCCCATGAGTGAGGTATAAAAGTGAAGAGAGGCCTCTAAGTTTTCAACTCGAAGCATGGTGTGAAGCATTCGCATAAGAGATTCCTTTTTTGAGCCATCGGAATTACTCGATGGCACACTGCACTGTGATTGCGTGTTGGCCGTAACTTTTTGTACACATAAATACGATGAGTACTTTATTTGAGTAAACGCAAACAACACGCTTTTATGTTAATCAGGAAATGTTAACGCTTTAAGACAATATTACAATTCTAGTTAAACGTACTATACCTGCGGTAACACGCCGCGATTACGAACATTTTAAGTCTCGCTGAGTGGGTAATTATCTATGCGGACTGGTATTAATAGCCCCATAGGCCGATATTATCAATTTTAAGACGGCGAGGTTGGCTCAATAGGTAAACCACCATGTTGCCTAAGTCTTCATTTTGAATTAGGCCATCGTCCACTTTCTCTGTTTCTGCTTTCTGCGACTGTATCAGTGCAGGGTTTAGGGAATGGACGTGAATACCGTAGGGGCGAACCTCTTCTTGCAACGCTTTTCCAAGCCCCACCATCGCAAATTTTGATGCACAGTAAACGCCTGCATTGGCATAGCCGTTCAATGCCGCCTGAGAAGCGATATTGATAATGTAGCCTTCCTTGTTGTTAATCATGTGAGGCACGACCTCTTTACACATGAGAAAGGTCCCTTTTACGTTAGTATCCATTACTTCGTCCCACGCTTTCTCTGAGGTTTCCCAAATAAGGGTCTCTTTACCAAAGCCACTGTTATTAATTAGGACGTGTAGCTCGCCAAATGTATCTTTGACCTTTCTAACAAAACTGGCAACATCAGCGCTTTTCGATACATCACAAACTTGGCCAATGACATTACCTGGGAATAGGGCGTCGAACTGCTCTATAGTCTGCATGACCGCAGTTTCAGTGCGCCCACAAATGGCCACGTTCATTCCTGCTTCTAGTAGAAATTGAGCGAGAGTTTTACCTAGCCCTTTTCCGCCTCCAGTAACAATGGCTGTTTTACCTGTTAACGCATACGTGTCTGTCATAATTTAAACCTATAGCAAAAAAGCAAGGTTAACCTAGCTTTCAAGTGCCTTGAGCAAACATACGTATTCAGCTTCGCCAAAAAAATTGTAAAAAAGTTGTGTTTTGGTTAAAAAATAAACTGAAAACTAGTGGACATTGCTCGCAATTACCTGTACCTTTCGCATCGCTCTAGATATGTTATTTGCTTTACCTAATACTGCGCTGTACCTCTTTTTTAAATCCTTCAAATTGAAGTTTTATATAGATATACAACTGCTTTACTAGCTTGGAGATGTCTATAGCTATTCGGTGGTTTTCCACCATCACATCAATTTTTTTAAAAGGTTTTTATTATGTCTAATTCTGTAAACGGTACAGTTAAGTGGTTCAACGAAGAAAAAGGTTTTGGTTTCATCACTCCTGAAGCTGGCGGCAAAGACGTATTCGTACACTTCCGTTCAATTGCTTCTGACGGTTTCAAAACGTTGAAAGAAGGCCAAGAAGTTAGCTTCGAAGTTGAACAAGGCCAAAAAGGTCCTCAAGCTGCTAACGTAGTAGTTCGATAAGACCTCTATGCTTATCTAAGGTCATTTCTCTTTTCTGAAGTGACCTCAAAAAAGTGGGCTCTTTCTGAAACGCTATGTTCACGCTAGAGCCTAATTATCGTTTTTCGATTTCTTTACCCAACCTGCGAGGAATTCAAAACAAACAACATTAATAAAGAAGTATTTACTATGCAATTTCAAGATTCTATCTCTACCTTTAATAGCGCCATGTCAGGTGCGTTAATCTCAAATATCTCCATAAATAGAACAACCGTTGCTTTTAAACATGCGAATACGTATCGGCATGTAGAGCTGCCATCAAGGCAAGAGGCGAAGCGATTTGTTGCCCAGCTTATTCAAGCGCAATAAAACGTAAGCATTTCGGACTAGCAGAGGCGAGGGTAAGCAGAGTACTGGTAAGCAATGGCCAGCACGAGATGCACTGACCAATGTTTGATGATTACTAACGTGAAACTACTGTTTAGCTTTTAAGTCAACGTCCGAATCGGCTAACAAGTATATACTTGCTGCGTAGGCTGCAATGTTTTGCGCAAGCTCATCGGGGTCAATTTTATCTAAGGTATCATCTGGCGTATGGTGAAGATCAAAGTAATCTCTACCGTTTTGATTTAACCTAATCGTTGGTACGCCTTTCGCTGCTAGCGGAATGATGTCAGGGCCGCCGCCAGCAATGTCTGAACCGCCACGCACTATACCTAGCGGTGATAAAATCTTCGCGATTTCATCGACTAGTACAGTCGCTTGGGGATTCACATTTGACACTACTTGCCAGATAGTTTGCGCACCAAAGTCAGACTCTGTGGCCAGAACGTGATTTTCAAGGTTCTTTTCGTGTTGTTTAGCGTAAGCAAAGGCACCTAATAAGCCCACTTCCTCAGCGCCAAACATGACCACACGAATGGTGCGTTTTGGGCGCTCTGGTAAAGAAGCAATTAACGCAGCAGCTGCCGTGGTAATAGCAACGCCCGCGCCGTCATCAACTGCACCTGTTCCTAAATCCCAGCTGTCTAGGTGGCCGCCAATAAGGATAATTTCTTCGGGCTTCTCGCTGCCCACTAAATCCAGTATTACGTTGCCGCTGTTTACTTCGCCTTTCCATTTCGATTCAGAGTGAAGCGACAATGTCAGCGGTTTACCTAAGTTATGTAAACGTCGTAAATGGTCTGCGTCTGGGTTTGAGATAGCGACTACGGGGATATCTGCCCAATTATCGCCGTCTGAGCTCATCATGCCTGAGTGAGGGAAACGATGAGAGTCTGAACCTACTGAGCGCACGACCAGCGCTTCAGCGCCGCCGCGTTGAGCATGTTGCCAACCAATACGGCGACGTTGGTTCGCTTGACCATAGCCTGCACCTGTTTGGCTTTTAACCATGGCGTCGCCGTCTACAAATGCAATTTTGCCTTTAAGGGCACCATCTTTAACTGCGGTTAGCGCGTGAATATCTCTGAAATAAACGATGTCTGCATTGATCTCGCTTTCAGAAGGCGCTGCGCCGCCAAGGGCTGTGCCGTAAAGCGGCTGGGCATAAGGCGCCGTGAGTGATATGTGTAGGTGGCCTCTATCCCAAAATGGCATAGTGAATTCTTCTATGCTGACTTTATCAAAACCTAGACGCTCTCCTACCACCACGCCCCAATCTCTAGCTCGCTTTTCTGCTTCAGAGCCGCCCAGGCGAGGGCCAATCTCAGTGGTTAGTGATTCAACAATGCTATAGCCTAAATCACTTTTCAGGGCTTTTTGAATTAATGCTTCCGCATTTTTCTTTTGCTCGTCAGTAATGGGGGAAGTTTCTGCAAAAACACCAAAACTGCATGCACTTACTAATGCACCAAACGCTAGCCTTCTAGCGATAGTATTCAATCGAGACATGTGTTCTCCATGGATTTATTTTTATATTTCTTTTTTATTTGCGCGAGCAAAACTCTAACCCATCCATCATAGCCAATTTGATTGTCCCTTTCGAGGCAAACCACAAGCGTAAGTCGTATGTTAGTCGCAAAATTTCTTTTGAGAGAAAATAAATGGAGAATAAAAAAGGAGCCTAAGGCTCCTCTCTGAAAGTTTCTATTTACGCTTCTTCTTAAGCGCCAACTTTTGCTTTTTCTCTTGTTCTTTCAGCACTTCGTTAATAAAACTCTTTCTGCCGAACTCACGTGTGATAACACACTTGTTTAAGTCGAAACCGCGGGCAGGGCAGTATTCTCTGCCATATAGGATGATTTGCAGATGCAAATCGTTCCACCTTTCTTTTGGAAACAAGCGTTTTGCGTCACGCTCTGTCTGCTCAACACTCTTTCCGTTCGACAAACCCCAGCGATACATTAATCGGTGGATATGAGTATCTACGGGAAAAGCAGGAATGCCAAAGCCTTGAGACATAACCACAGCGGCAGTCTTGTGACCCACTGCGGGCATGGCTTCCAGCGCTTCAAAGTTTGCAGGCACTTCACCGTTGTGCTGCTTGATGATCATGTCAGACAAATGCCAAATGCCCTTGGACTTCATGGGAGATAAACCACAAGGACGGATAATGTCTTGAATTTCTTCAATACTCATCAATACCATGTCGTAAGGATTATCTGCCCGAGCAAAGAGCTTCGGCGTAATTTGGTTAACGCGCTCGTCTGTACATTGTGCCGATAGGAGAACCGCAATGAGTAACGTATATGGGTCTTTATGATCTAAAAAGATAGGAATTTCCGGATAAAGGTCATCCAGTATTCGCATGATTTCTTTTACTTTTTCCTGCTTAGAAAGCGGCTTGGCCGGCTTAACTACATCATTCATTTCTAAATACTTTTTTGTTTTTGATTTTTAGCGTTTAGCTTTCAGCTGTAACGCGTACCCGTTCAGCCTTCACTGCAGGCGATGTTTGCTTAGCGGCTAACTTTGCATCAATACTGTTTTTGATAGCAATGAGAAGACCCATACCTAAAAAGGCACCAGGCGGCAGTATCGCAAGCAAAAACGGATTTTCAGTGTTGAAAAGCGTTATGGTCCAGTTCTCAGCAATTGAGCCAAACAGTCTGTCTGCCCCTGCTAGCAATGTACCTGCACCCAATATCTCGCGCATACCACCTAAAATGACCAGCACTGCGGTAAAACCCAGTCCCATCATGAATCCGTCGTAAGCAGAGGCGAGCGGCCCATTTTTCGACGCAAAGGCCTCTGCGCGGCCTATGATGGCGCAGTTAGTTACAATCAGCGGAATGAATATACCTAGCGCTAAGTAAAGGTCATAGGTGTATGCATTCATTAATAGCTGAACAATGGTAACGAACGCAGCAATGATCATAACAAAAACGGGAATGCGGATTTCGTTTCTTACCACATTACGAACGAGTGAAACGGTAACGTTACTGCCAATGAGTACCAACATGGTAGCAAGGCCTAACCCGAGACCATTGATAAACGTCGCGGTAACGGCCAATAGCGGGCACAAACCTAACAGTTGTACCAGCGCAGGATTGTTCTTCCAAAGCCCTTGTAAAGACAGGTCGCGAAAATCAGTCACGTTATAGCTCCTCTACACTATGAGGTTGAGCCTCATTCACGTTAATCGCATCAATTGTTTCAACGGAATCTGTAATTGCGCAGGTGTTAGGGGCGTTGAAAAGTGCAGATTGGTTGGCCTGTGCATAAAGCAAGGCTTCGCGTACTGCTCTTACTACTGCTCTCGGCGTGATGGTAGCGCCAGTGAACTGATCGAACTCACCACCGTCCTTTTTGACCTGCCAAGGCGCCAAATTGTCGGGTGAAAAAGGCTTGTCACTGAACGCCGTTATCCAATTGCTAACGGCAAGCTCTATTTTATCGCCAAGCCCAGGGGTTTCTTTGTGTTCGATAACGCGCACGCCAAGCACCCTCATACTGATTCTATTAGTGTTGGGCGCAGAAATATCGGACGCATTCTCGTCTTGCTCAGATGACTTCTGAGGTGTTGAGTCAAGCTCGGCCAACTCCGAGAGCGCTAACGCGGTGATATTGAGATTTTCGCTCTCACCGTCGAGCGAGTCAGTACTCGAGCCGCCTTGTGTGTTTCCACCAACGTGTGCATCCACTTTTACACCAACAACGATATCGATATCTCCACTGTATCCGTCTGGAGCAGTGGCTTCTAATACTAATGCGCTAGGTTGGCCATTTAACGTCGCACGATATATTTTGTGGGCTTTTTTGTTGCCAAGTTCAGGTGCATTGACCTCTGTGCAGTAGGCGTAAAGGGCATTGTCGTGGAATTCGCTAGGCACGACTTCATTAAGTACGCTTAGCAGTTTTTGCTGCTTTTGTTGCTCAATTTTATCTTGGGTGCCAAAAAAAGTGAGTGCTATTAATGCTGTGGTAACAACGGCAAACGCACCTAACATAAGGCCGTTTTTGGCCAGGCTTTCTTTCATCATTAGTGTTTACCTCGACCTTTAACGTTTTTGCCGTACACGCGAGGACGGGTATAGTAATCAATTAAAGGCACCGCCATGTTCATAATAATAACCGCAAACGCTACAGCATCAGGGTAACCACCAAAGGTACGGATTATTACCACCCAAAAGCCAATAGCTGCACCAAATATAATGCGGCCTCTTGGTGTTGTTGACGCTGAAACCGGGTCGGTGGCGATAAAGAAGGCGCCTACCATTACTGCACCGTTAAACAGGTGAAATAGCGGTGAAGCGTAGTAATCGGCGTTTGCTAAATGAAGCAGTGATGCACAAATAAACACGCTTAGCAGCATACCTCCCGGGATATGCCAGCTGATAACGCGGGTCTTCCAAAGGTAGAGGCCACCAAGTAAATACGCAAGACTCACCATTCCCCACCCAGCACCAGCAGCTTCGAATACCCCGCCATCGAAGATTGGCTTCGCTAATGATTCTGAGTATGTTACTCCTTGCGTTAGGTCGGTTTTCAATGTGTCTAACGGTGTAGCCATAGTTACACCATCGGCAATGGTTTTGAGTTGAGTGACATCGTATCCGCTTGTAGTAAAACCAGTAAATATGAGTGATACCGAATCAAAGAAACTTGGCGTAATGCCAGCGTGAGTCGCAGGAGGCAGCCATAGGCTCATAGCCGCAGGGAATGAAATAAGCAGCACCACATACGCTATCATGGCAGGGTTGAAAATATTAAAGCCAAGCCCGCCGTAAACCTGTTTAGCCACCGCAATAGCGAAGAAAACACCCGTTACTGTCATCCACCAAGGTAGGGTAGGGGGAATACTAATTGCGATAAGTAAGCCGGTTAATACTGCGCTGTAATCTGTTAATGTGCGCTCGATGGGGCGATTTCTTAAAAATAAAATCACGCCTTCAATGACCAGTGCACTCACTACTGCAATGATGGCTTGAATGAGCATTCCCCAGCCAAAAAAGAAGGATTGTGCAATCATGCCAGGGAGCATGGCATAAATAACCATGCGCATGACTTGGGCAGTATCGCGTTTAACCCGTTGGTGTGGTGAACTCGATAAACTTAACTTCATTATGATTCTTTCTCTTGTTCAGCTGCTGCTTTTTTTGCTTTAGCCTTTGCTACTGCAGCTGCAATGCGCGCTTTCTTTTCATCTTGTGCCGTCGGTTGAGAAGGCGCTTGCGTACTTGTTGCTTGACCTACACGGCTAGACGATTCGCTCTGCTCATGTGCTTTACTACTTTCCTGTTCAGCAGTATTTGATGAGGTCGCTAAATTGCCATTACTGTCTTGAGCAAGTTTCTTTGCTTTAGCCTTTGTCACTGCTGCAGCAATGCGCGCCTTTTTCTCGTCAGCTTCATTTGTCGAGGCAGCGTCGTTAGCATCAGTTTGCTCGCTTCCTTGATGTTCTTCCTGCTTAGCCGCTTTTTTGGCTTTCGCTTTCGCCACCGCAGCAGCAATGCGCGCTTTTTTTTCATCCGCTTCGCTCAAGTTGTTAGCAGGATCTGATGCGCTATCACTCTGAGCACTATTGTTTTGATCGCTGACGCTTTGAAAACTGGCTTCTTCTGGCGAGTTAGCGTCTTGATTCTCAATACCAGCCTCGCCATCAGGGCTAGATGCTTGCGTTTTTTGCGAAGCGGTCTTTTTAGCTTTCGCTTTCGCTACCGCCGCTGCGATCCTAGCCTGCTTTTCATCTAGCTGTTCATTGGAGTGACTGTCTGTTTGCTCATCTAATTGAGTTGGCGCACCTTGCTCTAAAACTGACTTATCAGGCTGCCCGTCTTCGCTATTTCTAGCTGCTTTTTGCGCTTTAGCTTTTGCGATTGCCGCGGCAATACGCGCTTTTTTCTGCGCTTCAGCAGTTAGCTCTGAATTAGCTTCAGTATCGGAAAGTTCAGTATGCTTTTCGCCTTGAGAGCCCGCAGGTTTTTCTGCTGAAGATGCTTCAGACTGGCTGGCTTGCGCGGCCTTTTTGGCTTTTGCTCTAGCGATAGCGGCAGCAACTTTAGCTTTTTTCTCATCTTCTGGTGATGATGACTGGTTACTTGGCTGTTCTGTGGTTGATGGTTCGACAGCGCTTTCATCTTGCGTTTCGTTTTGAGCTTGTGCGGCCTTTTTCGCTTTTGCTCTGGCGATTGCTGCAGCAACTTTTGCCTTTTTGTCATCTTCTGGCGATGACGCCTGTTCACCTTGCTTATCCGCGCTTTCAAGTTGAGCTTCATTCTGGGCTTGTGCGGCTTTTTTCGCCTTAGCTCTGGCAATAGCTGCTGCTACCTGTGCTTTTTTATCGTCTGCCGCAGTGCTTGGTTCGTTGGTATTTGTTGTATTACTTTCATCCTTTGCGTTGGCCTGCATAGCCGCTTTCTTTGCTTTCGCACGCGCAAGCGCCGCCGCTACTTTGTCCTTGGCCTCAGTTGCGCCAGCATCAACAGCGCTATTCGCATTATCGGCTACTGCATTTTCTTCTTTGGCTTTGTTGGCGGCTAATCGTGCTTCTTTTGCTTTTCTATGTTTTTCTTCGCGCTCAAGTTTTTCGCGCTCTAAACGTTCTTTACGTGCTTCAAAACGCTGTTTAGCTTTTTCGGCCTTGTTCTTTTCATCACGCTGAATGCGTATTTCGGATTTAGCTTGGCGGTAGTAATGCACCAGTGGGATTTCACTGGGGCAAACGTAAGCACATGCGCCGCACTCTATACAGTCGAAAAGGTCGTATTCTTCGGCTTTATCGTATTCTTTTGCTTTGGCGTGCCAAAACATTTGTTGGGGGAGCAACGACGCAGGGCATGCGTCGGCGCATGCGCTACAGCGAATACAGGGGCGCTCTGCATTGTCGTCTACCAGCTCTTTTTTTGCAGGAACCAGCAAACAGTTTGTGGTTTTAACCACGGGGATCGTAGCGTCTGATAAGGTAAAGCCCATCATAGGCCCGCCCATAATCACTTTAGGTACTTTCTGTTTTTTCGGGTTGTAGTTTGCTTCATCCAATAGATGAGAGACGGGCGTACCCAACAACGCTCTAAAATTGCTTGGTGATTCAACGGCTTCACCAGTTACGGTAACAACCCGTTCAATCAGCGGCTTGCCGTGTAAAATAGCATCTGCAATGGCATAGCAGGTACCAACGTTGAACATCATCACGCCTACGTCGGCAGGCAATCCATTTCTTGGAACTTCTCGGCCAGTCAGTACCTGAATCAGCTGTTTTTCGCCGCCGGCAGGGTATTTAGTCTCAACGCTAACAACGCGATAGTCTTTCTTATCCTGACAGGCAATATTAAGCGCTTCGAAAGCCTCGGGCTTGTTGTCTTCAACCGCAACTACAATGGCCTTCGGCCCAATAAGGTGAGTAAGAATGTCTAGACCCTGGCGTATTTGCCAGGCGTGCTCACGCATCAATCGATCATCGGAAGTAATGTAAGGCTCGCACTCAATCCCATTTAAAATAAGAAACTCAACAGGTTTAGACGTTGAGGTTTTTATATGGGTAGGGAAGCCGGCACCACCCATTCCTGAAATTCCTGCTTGGCAAATAGCTTCTATAAGCTTGTTTTTATCTATGTCGCTATAATTTGCTATTGGAGATAGCTCGCACCATGTGTCTTTACCGTCAGGACGTATCGAAATACACATTTCTGTTAGGCCGCTAGGGTGCGCTACAACATGCGGAGCAATCGCAACAACTTCTCCCGAGGTTGGCGCATGAACTGGCACAGAAAAAGGCGATGAGCTTTGCGAAAGAATTTGGCCTTTCAATACGGTATCGCCAACTTCTACGCAGCAGATACCGTCTGAGCCAATGTGCTGCCTTAAAGGAACAATCAATAATTCGGGTAACGACGGTTTCTTTATTACTGATGTATTAGATAGAGATTTCTTATCGTCGGGATGTACGCCACCTGGAAATGAGTACATCTTTCCCGCTTCAAGGGTTTCTATAATTGAATCAAAACTTGGATACATCACAATTACGACACCATTTTGATGGGGATATCACCTTTAGGCGATGATTCAAAATCCCACTTCCATGTAGAAGTTGTTTGAGCAATTGGCACCATGTCGATACAGTCGACAGGGCAGGGATCTACACATAGGTCACACCCTGTACATTCATCAGTAATAACCGTGTGCATGTGTTTGGCGGCACCTAAAATGGCATCGACAGGGCAGGCCTGAATACATTTGGTACAGCCGATACATTCGTCTTCGCGTATAAACGCGACTTTTTTAACGTCTTCTTCGCCATGAGCTGCATCAAGGGGTTTAGGTTCAACTCCCATCAAGTCTGCGAGTTTTTTAATCGTTGCTTCGCCACCGGGTGGGCACTTATTAATATCATCACCTTCAGCAATTGCCTCAGCATAAGGCTTACAGCCCGGATATCCGCATTGGCCACATTGAGTTTGTGGTAGTACAGCATCTATTTGCTCAACAAGCGGGTCGCCCTCAACTTTAAAGCGAATGCTCGCGTAGCCCAGAACCAAGCCAAAAATAAGCGCAAGGACGCCAATGGCAACAACGGCAAATATAATTGCGGTAGATATCGTCATTACACTTTCACCAGTCCACTAAAGCCCATAAATGCTAGGGACATGAGACCAGCGGTTATCATAGCGATTGAGGCACCTTTAAAAGATACAGGTACATCAGCAGCAGCTAAACGCTCACGCATGGCCGCAAATAACACCAGTACAAGAGAGAACCCCACAGCAGCGCCGAAACCATAAATAAGACTCTGCATGAAATTATGCTGTTCGGTAAGGTTTAATAGCGCTACACCAAGCACTGCACAGTTGGTTGTGATAAGAGGAAGGAATATACCTAACAATCTATATAAGGTAGGGCTGGTTTTGTGCACGACCATTTCTGTGAACTGAACCACCACCGCGATAACAAGAATAAAGGCAAGCGTTCTAAGGTAACCGATGCCCAGTGGAGCAAGTAAATAGGTTTCCACTAGATAGCTCGATGCAGAGGCAAGGGTGAGAACAAATGTGGTGGCCATAGACATGCCCATGGCAGTTTCAAGTTTGCCAGACACACCCATGAACGGGCATAAGCCGAGAAACTTAACCAACACAAAATTGTTAACCAGTACTGTACCAATCAATAGCAGTAAAAATTCAGTCATGAATAACGCAATTCCTTCGAGGAATTTTGACGGACAATGCCCGCGAATTAAAAAGAAAAACAGATTAGGTCTATTATCCCTTTTTAGAACGGGTTTAACAACTTGATTGAATTAGGGTTATTTAATGTCTAAACGCGTTGTTTTAGGAATTAAAATAGAATGAAGTGGGTGAGGCGATTAAGAGCCAACTAAGTGGCTCCCCCTCCCCGACTCGAACGGGGGACCTGCGGATTAACAGTCCGTCGCTCTAACCAACTGAGCTAAGGGGGAATCGACACCTAAGTTGTTTGCTGAAGTTGGCTCCCCCTCCCCGACTCGAACGGGGGACCTGCGGATTAACAGTCCGTCGCTCTAACCAACTGAGCTAAGGGGGACCTGTGCTTCAACGGAGGCGAATATTAAAGACGTACTTAGGAACTGTCAACAACATAAATGAAATATTTGTGCTGACTGCGCAAAAAATAGCTTTTTACGGCTTTTATGTTCATTTTGTCGTCAATGCTGAGAAAATGATGGTTAATAACTGCACATTATTCCCTCATTGCTTATGAACAAGAGGTTGTTTTAGTAATTGATAGTTTTACCCATCTCGTTTTCTTATATATCTCACTAAAGTTAAAGGGTATAACTAAATAGAATAAAAAAGCGCTTCCATACTGGTATTATGTACAGGCTTTAATAAATCTGTAACCTGTACCTGAGGATTAAAAGGTTAGTCACCACTTACGTGCTGAGAAATTAATCGAGCACGAAATCCCGCCGAATATGGTCTGGCGTTAGTTATCCACTAAATCTGTGGATAACTATGTTGATAGCTTAGAATCGCTGTAGTTATTTACGAGATCGCGTACGTATTGATCTAATGAGGTTATGGCGTTATTGAGTGGATAATCTTTTTAATACAGGGATTTAGGGTGTTTTTTTTGATCTTGTTTCTCGATCGGAATAGATCGGTTGAACAAAAAGTAGCTTGTGTGTTAATTCAACGAATGCCTAAATGCTATTCAATGAAATCCATCTTAATTCTCAACACCTTACATTTTGTTAACATTTTTGTGTGTCTTTTAAACGCTCTATTTGGATAACTAGATGCGCCCGAGACGTTTTGCCTGCATATTAAAAGTGAAACAGGATAGAAATTAAACTGTAATGAACACATACGCACGTGTTTTGATTTATTTTTACAAAAAACTCGTAGTTTTGTGGCGTAGCCAGCGAAATGGGTCATCGCACGTACTTTTGTCAAAAACATAGCTTTTCATACAACCCTCTTATGCTTTGTTTTGTTTGTCGAATACGCATAGCTAAATAGTGTTCACTCTTTTACACTAACGCGCAATTGATGAGGGGATTTTAGTTTGCCGGAGCTCAAGTGATAAAAAGTAACGCTAAACAACGTACTTCCGACTTATTGGAAGGAGATATAGGTACTACGTTAAAGCGTATGACTATTCCCATGATACTGGGAATGGTAATGATGATGAGCTTTGGACTTATCGATACCTTTTTTGTGAGCTTGTTGGGCACCGACCCTTTAGCCGCTATTAGTTTTACCTTTCCCGTTACTTTTACCGTAATAAGCCTAAACATAGGTTTAGGTATTGGTACCTCTGCAATTATAGGCAAGTTACAGGGCAGTAAAGAAATAACCAAGTCTCAACATTATGCGACGGGTTCATTAATGCTGTCCGTTTTGCTTGTGGGTGCATTAGCTGCAATTGGCTTTTTCACCATAGAGCCTGTGTTTAAGTTGCTTAATGCAACAGACAATCTAATGCCGTACATATCTGACTATATGGGGCTATGGTACTTGTCGAGCATCTTTCTTGCTATGCCGATGGTTGGTAATAGTGTGCTGCGAGCGTGTGGCGATACCCGCACACCCAGTATTGTTATGGCGGCAGGCGGCGGATTAAACGCGTTGCTTGATCCTATTTTCATTTTCGGACTTGGACCCATTCCGGCAATGGGAATAAAAGGTGCGGCACTCGCTACCTTTATAGCGTGGATAGTTGGTGCATTATGGATTCTTTATATTTTAGCCGTTCGTCGAAAGTTGATGTTGCCTCGACTGCTGACACTTGCCGAGTTGCGTGATAGCAGCCGTGAAATTCTCAAAATAGGACTACCTGCGGCGGGTGCAAATATGCTTACTCCCGTTGCCGGTGGCGTGATGACAGCTGTAGTTGCTGGTTACGGCGCCGAAGCGGTTGCAGCGTGGGGAGTGGGAAATAGAATGGAGTCTATTGCAAGTATTGTTGTGCTAGCACTTTCCATGACACTGCCTCCATTTATCAGTCAAAACGTTGGAGCAGGCCAAGTAGAACGGGTAAAAACGGCATATTCGCTTACATTGAAATTTGTTCTGGTTTGGCAGTTCGCCATTTTTCTTGTCATGTGGGGACTATCTAGCTGGATAGCCGTCGCCTTTGCTAATGAAGCAGAGGTAAGCGTACTAATACAGCTGTTTCTTATGATTGTACCGCTGGGTTATGGCATGCAAGGCATTATCATTCTGACTAACTCATCGTTGAATGCCATGCATCGCCCAATGACGGCATTAACGTTAAGTGTCATCCGCTTATTTGTTTTCTTCGTACCTATCAGCGTTGCGGGTAGTTTTCTATTTGAACTGAAAGGGTTATTTGCAGGAACGGTCATTGCCAATATTGCAATGGCGTGTGTTTCATTTGTTGTTTTCAAACGTGCGATTACTCAGTTTGAATTAGATAAAGAAACGTCTGAGCACAGCTAATACCAGAGCGGCTATCTAAGGCTGTGCGTTTTTAATGTTGAGTAGTTTGACCGCAAGCAAGATGTTAAGCAGTAAGCTAAAGAAAAGGTTAAGTAAATGAGTAGAGGGTTTGAGCTTCATTCTAAATACAAGCCAGCAGGCGACCAGCCAAAAGCAATAGAAGCTTTGGTGGATGGCCTAGAAAGTGGCTTGGCCGGCCAAACACTGCTTGGTGTTACGGGGTCGGGTAAAACCTTTACCATGGCTAATGTCATCAAAGAAGTGCAGAGACCAACGCTTATTCTTGCACACAACAAAACATTAGCGGCTCAGCTTTACGGTGAGATGAAAGAATTCTTCCCCAATAACGCCGTAGAGTACTTCGTTTCATATTATGATTATTATCAGCCAGAAGCCTACGTTCCAAGTACAGATACCTTTATTGAGAAAGACGCGTCAATCAATGATCATATTGAACAAATGCGACTGTCCGCCACTAAAGCGTTGATGGAGCGCAGAGACGTAGTCATTGTAGCGAGTGTGTCGGCTATTTATGGTTTGGGTGACCCTGAATCCTACATGAAGATGCTATTGCACCTTCGCCAGGGCGACACCATGGACCAACGTGACATTTTACGTCGCCTTGCAGAACTGCAGTACAAGCGTAACGATTTAGCGTTTGAAAGGGGTACGTTCCGTGTGCGTGGCGATGTTATAGATATTTTCCCTGCGGACTCTGAAAAGCAAGCCGTAAGGGTCGAGCTTTTTGACGATGAAATAGATAAAATTAGTCTGTTCGACCCGCTAACCGGGGCTGTCGATAAGTCAGTTATTCGAGCAACGGTTTTTCCTAAAACGCACTATGTTACCCCTCGAGAGAAAATCCTCAATGCTATTGAGCATATCAAGGAAGAACTTGGCGATCGCAAAAAGCAACTTCAAGAGGCGAATAAGCTGATTGAAGAGCAGCGTATTTCACAGCGCACCCAGTTCGATATCGAAATGATGATGGAGCTTGGCTATTGTTCTGGGATCGAGAATTACTCTCGCTATCTTTCAGGAAGAGCACCGGGCGAACCACCTCCAACCTTATTGGACTATTTTCCAGCAGATGGCCTAATGTTTATCGACGAGTCTCACGTAACTGTCTCTCAAGTAGGGGCAATGTATCGCGGGGATCGCTCTAGAAAAGAGACCTTGGTGGAGTTTGGTTTCAGGCTGCCGTCGGCGTTGGACAATCGTCCGCTTAAGTTTGAAGAGTTTGAACAGATTTGCCCCCAAACCATCTATGTTTCTGCGACGCCAGGCGATTATGAATTAAAGAAAACTGACGGTGAGATAGTAGAGCAGGTTGTGCGTCCAACGGGTCTGCTAGACCCTGTTATTGAAGTACGTCCTGTAGCCACTCAGGTTGATGATGTCTTGTCTGAAATTCAAAAGCGGGTAGAGCTTGACGAACGTGTGCTTATTACTACCTTAACCAAGCGTATGGCTGAAGATTTAAGCGAGTATTTAAATGAGCACGGCGTTAAAGTTCGTTATCTGCATTCGGATATCGATACCGTAGAGCGAATTGAAATAATCCGAGACTTGCGACTGGGTAAATTCGACGTGTTGGTAGGTATTAATCTTTTACGTGAAGGTTTAGACATGCCGGAAGTGTCGCTGGTGGCGATTTTAGATGCCGATAAAGAAGGCTTTTTGCGAGCCGAGCGTTCATTAATTCAGACTATTGGTAGAGCCGCGCGTCACGTGAATGGTAAAGCTATTTTGTACGCTGACACTATTACCAAGTCGATGAAAAAAGCGATGGACGAGACTGAGCGCCGTCGTGAGAAGCAAATGGCGCATAATGAGGCAAATGGTATAACGCCGATGCGACTTAACAAGCCTATTACCGATATTATGGACTTAGGCGACAGCGCGCACCCTGCGTCTGGAAAAGTCAGACTGCGCAAAGTCGAAGAGAAGAAGAAGCAACAGAAAACAGCGAGTGCTACTGAATTAATGGACCAAATCACGGAGCTTGAAAAGCAGATGTTTGAATATGCGCGCGAGCTTGAGTTTGAAAAAGCAGCATCATTGCGTGACGATATTGAAGCACTTCGAAAGCAAGTTGTTACACTCTCTTAAAAATGGCGATGCGTCCCGCTAGCTGAGGCTGTATGTGGGTTCTTTCCGTATAAAACCGGATAACTCACTACAGCACTTTTCCTTTTGATGTAAGAAAATCCTCCTTTTTTCCTGTGGACAATACGACTTGACGTCAGTTTTTGGGTAGCACAAAACTCAAATTTTTAATAAAAAATGAGATGAAAAGCCGCAAAATGTCGTTGTAATAGCACAATTAGTTGAATATAGTTCTAAGTTGAGTATCGATAACTATACCTATAAACAGGTGCTAATATGCTTAATCGTCTTCAGGAGTCAGATATAAAGCTACTGCGTGTGTTTTACGCTGTAGCGAGCTGCAACGGATTTACTGCGGCAGAACCCGTGTTGCGTATGCAACGACCCAACATCAGTGCAGCCATTAAAAAACTGGAAGAACGGTTAGATTTGGTGTTATGTCATCGCGGCCGTGGTGGCTTTCAAATGACAAAAGAGGGTGAGGTGGTTTTCCAAGAAACCAAACGCATCTTCAATGCCTTCGACAACTTTGTCTTCAATCTGAAATCGCTGCATGATGACTACTCAGGCCATATCACTTTGGTCTTAATGGCTGGCCTTCCACTTTCTATGCACTTGGCCGTAAGTAAAGCGGTTAAAAGTACTATGAAGAAGTTTGACGATATTCACGTTAATATCCAAACTCGTTTATACAATGAAGTTGAGCATGTCGCTTTATCTGGTGAGTGCCACCTCGTTGTTTCAACCTATGACATGGTCAAACCGGAATCAGTAACTTTTCATCCTGTCGACATCAAAACCGAAGGGCGATTGTACTGTGCGCCTACACACCCTCTGGCAAAGTATCGCGATACTGATTTACCAGAAGGCGTGAAAATTGGTGATTATCCTGCCATTGGTATTTCTGGATTGTCGTCGGCAAACTACATTGAAGATGAAACCAGATTATCGATTCAAACTTTCTCAGATTCATTTGATGCAGCGATGTCTGCGATTATGACCGGCGAGTATGTTGGTTTGTTGCCAGACTATATGGCGAAAGAGCAGGGCGCTGCACTTGGGCTCGTACCTATTGCAAAAGGGAGCTTATTTAAATTTAGTCACGAACTGTTTGTAATGAATGGAAAAAATACGCGATTAAACCCTGTATTACGTCACTGTATTAAAGAATTGAGCTACTTCATTTCAGAGAGTCAAAAGTAGTAGCAGCAAGCACCTGCGATCACACCTCTTATTGTTTATAAATGCTTGGATTAAAGCGTTTATAAACAATAAGAGGTGTTTTTATTTCAGATTACGCTATTCGTATTCTAGAGGATCGACGGCGTTATTTTCCTTGAACGCCTCTAAGCGCTCTTCGCACGCACCGCATTTTCCGCATGCTTTTTCTCTGCCGTTGTAACAGGTCCACGTTTGGCCGTAATCCAGTCCCATTGACAGACCATCGGTCAAGATAGCGGTTTTGCTGTCGTCGATATAAGGCGTCATAATCGTAACCGGTGTATAATTCGCAATGCCGCACACATCATTCATTTTATGAACAAACTCAGGGCGGCAGTCTGGGTAAATGGCATGATCGCCAGAGTGAGCGCCATAGTATACTTCGTTAGCGTCTAAACTGACCGCGTAGCCAACGGCCAGCGATAACAAAATCATGTTGCGATTGGGCACCACGGTTTGTTTCATGCTTGGCTCTTCATAGTGGCCTTCTGGAACTTCGATATCTGAGGTTAACGCTGAACCCCCTATGAGCGTATTTATGGCGCTAATATCTACAATTTTGTGGGGAACGTTAAGCGAATTACACACGTTGGCAGCATAATCGAGTTCTTTCTTGTGGCGTTGTCCGTAGTTAAAGCTCAGTGCATGAACTTTTTTGCCTGCTTTTAGCGCCTTATGCAGCACTGTGAAGGAGTCCATGCCTCCTGAATAGATAACAACAACGTTTTCTGACATAGTTTTTCGAAGATTTAAGAAATTATGCCCGAATTTTATGTGATCCTTGGTAAAATCCCAACATACAATCGTTAAAGGGTGTCAAATTGTCTGTAATGTCCACATTAAACATCAATGAGATGTTTGAAACTATCCAGGGTGAAGGTGCTCACACTGGTATTCCCTCTATCTTTGTTCGTTTACAAGGCTGTCCTGTGGGCTGTCCATGGTGTGATACAAAACATACGTGGGAAATTAAGCCTGACTTGAGTGTGTCGCCACAAGCTGTGATCACAAAAGGCGAAGAGTCTGAAACCTATTTCATCTCCAGTGAGGAGGCTTTGCTGGCTGAGTTTGAGAAACAAGGCTATGTGGCAAAGCATGTGGTTATTACCGGCGGTGAGCCATGTATGTACGACCTACGTCCTCTGACGAGCCTACTTCACGACAACGGATACACAACACAAATAGAGACCAGCGGTACTTTTGAGGTACTTTGTAACACGCGTACGTATGTGACGGTTTCTCCTAAAATAAACATGAAAGGCGGATATGACGTCTTAGTAAGTGCCCTTGAAAGAGCGAATGAAATCAAGCACCCAATCGCAATGCAAAAGCATATTGACGAGCTTGATGCGCTGCTTGCTAATGTATCGTCATTAGACGGAAAACAGGTTTGTTTACAACCAATTAGCCAGCAAAAGAGAGCCACAGAACTTGCAGTGCGTACTTGTATTGAACGTAACTGGCGGCTATCTTTACAAACACATAAATACATTGGTATTGAATAAGTGTTTGAAATCCGCCGCCTTTGTGGCAAACACGTCTTGCGCTTAAGTAATCAAATTAACAAAGGACATAAAGAAGATGCATAGCTTTAATCTGCTAAAAAAAGCCGTGATAGCGGCCGTCGCTTTATGTTCTTTTACTGCTGCATCAATGGTTGAGGCCGCTACTTGGACAATCACTTATCCGCGTCCTATTGACGACTCAGATGCCCGTGCTCAATATCCGATAGCACTGCTTAAACTTGCGCTCGATAAAACCGGCGTAAATTATGAGCTACGCCCTTCTGATCGTATATTGCTGACGGGCAAAGCGATGCGTCAGCTACGTGAAAACCGAGAAGTTAACGTAGTATGGAGTATGACGGACAGCCAGCGCGAAAAGGAATTGACCCCCATTCGTATTCCAATCGCAAAAGGGCTTATAGGTCTTCGTGTTTTCGTTATTAACGAAAATAAAAAGACGAAGTTCGATGATGTATTATCGCTGACCGACATGCGTAAACTTATACCCATTCAGGGTGAAGAATGGCCGGACACCAAAATTCTTCAAGCCAACGGGTTTAACGTGTTTACTGTGCCTGAGTTTCGCGAAGCGTATGACATGATTAAACAAGGTAAAGGGGACTTTTTTCCTCGTTCTGTTATGGAAGTGGACGCAGAGCTGGAGGTGGAAGGTCGTCGTAACAATCTTTACCTTGAGCCTTCAATGGCGCTGTATTACCCCACCGCTATGTATTACTTTGTAAGTTCAAGTAACAAGACGTTAGCGAATCTCATTGAAACAGGCCTTAACAGAGCCATTGAAGATGGCTCTTTTGATGCGTTATTTGAATCTACGTACGCCCCAATCTTAGCCTCTTTAGGGGTTAATGAGCGTAAAATTTTCACTCTCGAAAATCCGTTATTACCCATTGAGACCCCTCTTACTAATTCTGCTTTATGGTATAAACCAAAAACAGAAGCTTCAAAAGAATAAATAGACAATAAAAAACGCGGCTTAGGCCGCGTTTTTTTTAATGTTAGCTCTGCTTGTACGATTGTCTATTAAGACTCGCCAGCGTGGACGCCTTTCATCGAACGGCCAGAAGGATCTGCATTGTTTTTAAAGCTCTCATCCCACTCAAGTGCTTCTGCTGTACTACACGCAATAGATTTACCGCCTGGCACACAGCGCGCCGCACTTTCTTGAGGAAAGTAGCTCTCGAAAATAGTGCGGTAGTAGTAGCCTTCTTTGGTGTCTGGTGTGTTAACTGGGAAGCGGAATTCCGCTGTTGCAAGTTGCTGATCAGTCACTTCGTTTTCAACGAAATCGCGAATTGAATCAATCCACGAATAACCTACACCATCACCAAACTGCTCTTTTTGACGCCACAGTACTTCTGCTGGAAGGGTTTCGCCGTTATCAAACGCTTTACGAAGGATCCACTTCTCCATTTTTCCATCTAGACACATTTTGTCTTGTGGGTTTAAACGCATAGCTACGTCAATGAAGTTCTTATCTAAGAATGGAACACGAGCTTCTACACCCCATGCCGATGTGGCTTTGTTAGCACGCGCACAGTCAAACATATGTAGACGATCAAGTTTACGTACCGTTTCTTCGTGGAATTCTTTGGCGTTTGGCGCTTTATGGAAATACAGGTAACCACCAAAAATTTCATCAGAACCTTCACCCGATAGCACCATTTTAATGCCCATCGCTTTAATCTTGCGTGTCATTAAGTACATTGGAGTAGCGGCGCGGATCGTTGTTGTATCGTAGGTTTCCAAGTGATAGATAACATCACGGATGGCATCTAAACCTTCTTGAATGGTAAAATGAATTTCATGGTGTACGGTGCCAATCATGTCGGCCACTTTCTTCGCTGCCTTAAGGTCAGGTGCTCCTTCAAGACCTACAGCAAAACTGTGCAGGCGAGGCCACCATGCATCTGTCTTGTCTTCGTCTTCAACGCGCTTTGCAACGTACTGCGCAGCGACAGCTGAAACCAATGAAGAGTCCAAACCGCCCGATAGAAGTACAGCGTATGGAACGTCAGACATCATGTGTGACTTCACAGCTTTCTCGAATGCTACACGTAGCTCTTCTAGGTTGCTGGTGTTGTCTTTTACGTTGTCGTATTCCATCCAGTCGCGTTTGTAGTACTTGGTGATTTTACCTTCTTTGCTCCACAGGTAGTGGCCAGGAGGGAACTCACTGATTGTCTTACATACGCCTGCTAACGCTTTCATTTCAGATGAAACATAGAAGTTACCGTGTTCATCGTAACCGGTATAAAGCGGAATAATACCAATATGGTCGCGGGCAATAAGGTAAGCGTCTTGTTCTTCATCGTATAGAATGAACGCAAACATACCCTCTAGTTCATCGATAAAGTCGATGCCTTTTTGCTGAAAAAGCGGAAGAATAACTTCGCAATCAGAACGGGTTTTAAATGGGTACGGCTCATCTAGATTAGCAGCAAGTTGCTTGTGGTTGTAAATCTCGCCGTTAACGGCAAGAATTTGTTTATCGTTTTGGCTGATAAGAGGCTGCGCCCCTGTATCAACGTCGACAATCGCCAATCTTTCGTGACAAAGAATGGTATTGTCATTATTCCAGATACCCGACCAGTCAGGGCCACGGTGGCGCAAAAGTTTTGATAAATCGAGGGCTTGGGTTCTGAGTTCAGACACATCGGTTTTGATATCAAGGATACCGAAAATACCACACATATAACGGATTCTCTCTGTTCACTTGTTGAAAAAAATAGAAGTTTTTTCTGTCGGTACTCGCGTACGAGTGAGCGAAGGTTTGTTGTTATTCTTATTCGCGTGCCCCTGAATGTGCCAGTCTGACAGGAAATTGCAAGCATATTATGATGAGAAAATGGAAATTCTTATTCCATTTATCTCAAAATAGCCGTTTATTAACATTTTTATCCTAATCTCGGCGCGTAACCCTTATGTCTACTCGGTAGTATAAGTATTTATTGAGGTGGGATTTTGATGAATAATTCTCTAGCGACTAGGTCTGTAAAAAAAACAAAAAGGGCCTCGTTATGAGACCCTCATTTCGCTTATTGCGCATAAAAACAGCGTTATTCCTGTTTATGTCTGCGTTTTTTAGTTTTGGCGTTGGAATTCGCTTGTTTCATTCCATTTGGGCCAAGCGTCAGCATTTGCAACGCCTACACCTACATCAAACAGCATTTGCGTATCTTGCACAATACCGCTTAAATCCCAATCGTCGCGGTACTGGTCGCACACTTGGTGGTAGCAGCCAGTAACAATAACATTCATGCGTTTTCTATATTTAGCTGTTTCTTCATCTGCTGGTTCGTTACCGCCCTCTGCATAGAGTGCTGGAACACCTTGTTTGGCAAAGCTGAAGTGATCTGAGCGGTAATAGTAACCAGCTTCTGGTCTGTCTTCTTGAGTCAGTGTACGACCTTGCTTAGCTGCAGCGGCTTCAAGGTAATTTTCCATTTCTGACTTACCCATGCCTACAACGGCAACGTTTTTGGTCTTACCCAATACGTTCATTGCATCCATATTGATGTTTGCAACGGTATTCTCAATAGGAATAACAGGGTTGCTGGCATAAAATTTACTGCCCAATAGACCTTGCTCTTCAGCCGTAACTACTAAAAACGACACTGAACGCTTAGGTGCAGGCGTAAGTTCTGAATAGGTTTTAGCCATAGCAAGCATTGCCGCAGTGCCCGTGGCATTATCATGAGCGCCATTATAGATTTGGTCGCCTTCTTTGCTCTCATCTTTACCTAAATGATCCCAATGTGCCGTGTAGATAATATGCTCATCAGGAAACTCTGCGCCCGGCAGAGTCGCGATAACGTTGTTGCTCTCTGACTTTTTGAAGGTGTTGTTAACCGTAACCGATGCGTTGATATCCATTGCTTTGTTGTAAGGACCTTGCATGGCGTTTGCTTTCTCTTGGTCAAAGTCAAGCCCTGCATCAGCAAACACTTTTTTCGCCGCATCTAGTGTTAACCAACCTTCAACAGCCACACGGCTTGCTCCTTTGTCGGCGCTTACAAGGCCGTACTGCGGACCACTCCAGCTGTTAGCAACAACTGACCAGCCGTAAGAGGCTGGTGCAGTTTCGTGAACAATAATGGCGCCAGCAGCGCCCTGACGGCTCGCTTCTTCATATTTGTAGCTCCAACGACCGTAGTAGGTCATCGTTGTGCCTTGAAACTTACCACTTTCTGGATTTTCAAATCCCGGGTCATTAATTAGCATGACGACGGTTTTGCCTTCAACATCTAACCCTTCGTAGTCGTTCCAGTCGTACTCTGGTGCATTCACACCATAGCCAACGAAGACTAATTCTGAATCTTCAAGGGAAACTGAGCTCTGTTCTCGCTTAGAAGAGGCAACCATTTGCTCTTTATACGCGAAGTTATTGTCGCCAATAGTCATGGTCATATCTGGGTCAGCAGTAATTTCCATAAGGGCTACTTTTTGTAAAAAGCTATCCCCGTTACCCGGTTTAAGCCCCGCTTTGGTAAATTCACTAACCAAGTATTCAATGGTTTTCTTTTCGCCTTCAGTCGTCGGTAAACGGCCCTCAAACTCATCTGAAGACAGTACCTTTAATGGCTCGCGAATATCGGCGTCTGAAATATTGTTGTAAACACTGTCAAAGTTAGACGCCACAGGCATCTCTTTTTTCGCAGACTGATCTTGTGACGCGCTGTCGTTGTTAGGTGTGCAAGCACTTACGCCCAGAAGGGTAGGTACAAGCAATGGCAAAAACATTTTTTTCATTGTTAGTCTCTGTTTGCTCTACAATACTTGCTCAGTATAGAGAAAACCCCAGAGCGAACCAATAGTTGATATGCAATCAGACTCAATCCCTTTCTGTAAAGACTACTTAAAAAAACACGCAAGTTATCCTGTAACCATTCTTTTAGATGAACTCGGTTTAATGAGTCATAGTAAGTTTCCATCTCCTGATGTGCTTAATGAACTTACATCTAGATATCACAAGCAATGGACGGGGCCTGTATTTAAAGGACAGAGTCAGTTTTCAGAAGATGAACAGCGTTACTATGAAACGATTATTAGTGAAGATGGGGTTGTCCCTACCAGAGAGCAAAGCTGGCACGATCTGTTTAATGCACTAATCTGGCTGCAGTTTCCCAAAACAAAATCCTTATTAAATGAACTGCATATAAGCGATATCGAGGCGTACGGCGTAAACCCTCGCACCGCACGTCGCAATCGGATTACCCACTTTGATGAGTGTGGCGTGGTGCTGGCGATAGAAGAGCCCAGACCAAGTGGCGTTGAATCGCTAGAAGTTTTCCTACAGCAACTGGCCACCCATGAATGGGAACAGGTATTTCTAGCAAATCGAGGGCGTTGGCATGCTGAAGTAACGCCCTATGTATTTGGGCATGCGAATTTAGAAATGATGCTGAACCCGTTTATTGGGCTTACTGGAAAGTGGCTCGCGGTTTCAGTGCCTCAAGGATTTAGTGAGCTCGATAAATGGCAACAACGCGCCGTACTCGACGATGCAATGTCAGCCCGAATTTCAGCACTCGATGCTTTTCAGGTCACACCGCTCTTAAAGCCCCTTCCTTTGTTAGGCGTGCCTTTATGGCATTCACCGCAGGATGCGAAGTTTTATCAAAATAAAGATTATTTCAGGCCGTTACGACAAGGGTCTAAGCCAACTAAACAGCTGCCGCTGTGGGTGTAATACCAATCCGCATAGATAATTGCCCACTCAGAAGGCGTTGGCAAGTTTCCTAGCAAAGCGTGGGAATGCAGGAATGGCTGTTCCCTTTCAAATTCCCAGAATGAAGCTAGGAAGCTTGCCAGACCTTCCCGAAGGGCGAGTTTAAAGTGTCCGTACTCTTTGTTGTGTCACCTTGATGTAGAACCACTATACCTGCGGTAACACGCCTCGATTACGAACATTTTAACTCTCGCTGAGTGGGTAATGATCTATGCGGATTGGTATAATGATACTTCGTGTGACGACAAAAGCGGCAATGATGCTATTCATGGGTAGTGAAAGAAATGAAAGGGTGCGTCTTTTTAAAGTAAGGCTGCGCGTTAAGGTGAGGCTGCGCGGCCAGTTTATAGAAACGCTGTACTAAAACACTGTAATCACAAACATTATATTCATAACTACTGTATTAATAGCACAGCGCACTTTTCTTATAGTGGGCGCGTTACATTCGCAAGGTTAATTAGAACAAGGCGAGGGCAATCAACCAGATGCCGTAGATAACAATATAAGGTGCACTTGCAATTAATGCCGCTTTTTTAAGAGAAAAGGCGGTCCATTGAGTAATGCCTACGGTGGCTAAATAAATGCCCCAGAATAGCTCTACCCTTAACGCCTGGCCGAAAGCGTACCAAGGCGAGTCCATCGGGATATTCGCAATATACCCAAGGGACGCTGGCGATAAAATTGATGGCGCTACTTGATGGTCGCCTGCGAACAACAGCAAAGCAACACCCACCAAACCAGTAAGCACATAAGGCATTGAAAGCCACCAAGCGAAACCATACCAGTCAGTAAAGCCATACACATGGCTGTCGTCAGAACGGGTCATTAAATTCACGTACACGGCGTAAATGGCGTTTACGATAATAGGAATAAAAAAGGCACCTATAACCGATGACCAAAGCAAAGCATCCCTGGTGAAGAAGGCCTTCATTTGCTCTTCTTCTGCCGGACTCATATCCCCTTGCGCGGCAATATTCATCTGAGCGAACCATTCAATGTCAACGAAGTTTACATACAAGTACTGGGAAACAAGCGAAATTGCCATGATCAATATAAATGGCATCCAGCTCCAATTGTTGTTTTCACCTACTGCTTTAAATACACCATTAGGCTTGAAGAAAATATCGTTACACGCTTGAAAGGGGTTCGTTACATTGTGCATCCCTTGCTCCTATTTCGTTTTTCTTATTACTCTGGCTCTGGGTAAAGCCATGGGTCATTGTTAGCTTGCCAACAGGCAGGCAATAAATTGAGTTATAGATTACTGTTGGCTACAGGTGTTGTACAGCACAACATCTTGATATTTGTAAGAGAAAATGAATGTATTGAAAGGTTATAAATAAAAAATGGGAAGCGTTCGCTTCCCTTTACGTAATACTGCTGATTGCTGCTCTATCTTTGGTGATTTTCTATGTCCTCTCAAAACGCGCCGCAAGACCTTACAAATAAGTAATATTAAGCAGTGTCAAAACTATGGTGCTATACAACAGCGAAATAGGCAGTCCAATTTTTATAAAATGCGAAAACTTATAATTCGCCGCATTATAAACAAGCAAGTTGGTTTGATAGCCGAATGGTGAAATAAAACTGGCACTTGCTGCAAATGCTACCGCTAATGCAAATGGCATTAGCGGTGCGCCAATGATTTGCACTAACCCGTAGGCAAACGGGAACATTAACGCTGCAGCAGCGTTGTTGGTAACGAACTCTGTTAAAACCAGTGTTAGCAAGTAGATGACTAACAATGCTATGAACCAGTCAGTACCCGACAACACCGGCATAAGTGCCTCGGTGGTTATATTTATAACCCCTGAATTTTCTAATGCGGTTGCCAGGCTTAGCGCGCCTACAATCACAACAATCAAATTCAACGGTAAATTTCGTTTCATTTCGCCGTTTGACGTTACCCTTACGCCAATTAGCACAGCGGCTAAAAACAGCAGACCAATAGCCAGTGAAATGACATTAGTTGCAGCCAATAACACCGTGGAAAGGAAGCCGCCAAGGGTAATCCACTCTTGCTTGTTGGTTAGTGGGCGGGCTATTTTTTGCTCTGACAAAATAAAAAAGTTTTTATTTAAATTTTGACGAGTCGCAAAGTCTGGGCCTGTAGCTAAAAGTAAGAAGTCACCTGCTTGAAGCTTAATTTCTCCTAACTTGCCTGACAGCTGCTCTCCATCGCGGCGAATGGCTACAACGGCCGCATCAAACAGGGCTCTAAAGCCAAGTTTTTTAATGGTTTGCCCAATAACTTGAGCGCGATTGGCAACAACTACCTCGGTTAAGCTCTCACGCAATACCCCATCGGTCTCAGCAAACATGCTTAGCCCCTTTATGTGGCTAAGATTATCAAGCTTTTGAACGTTGCCAGAGAAGATCAGTTTGTCGTTTTCCAGAATGACCAGGTCAGGCCCAACAGGAGATATCAGGTTGCCATTGCGCACCACTTCTACCAAAAAGAGTTCTGGTAAGTTACGTAAATGGTTTTGTTCTACGGTTTTGCCTATGAGTTCTGAACCAGACTCCACTTCGGCTTCAACCATATACTCGTGATAGTTATTACTCTTATTGCCAATATGAGGTAGCAAAGGAAGTAATAAAAACATGAGTAGACCACAGCTTAAACCCGCTACGGTGCCATAAAGTGTGAAGTCAAAAAAGTTAAAGCCTGGATGCCCGTGCTCTTGCAAAAAGCTGTCTACGATCAGGTTGGTAGACGTACCGATTAAGGTGACCGTACCGCCTAAAATAGCTGCGTACGAGAGCGGGATCAGTAATCGAGAGGCAGGATGATATTGGTTTTGCTTAATTGGACCAATAAGGCTTGCCACAATAGCAGTATTGTTCAAAAGCGCAGACGATAAAAAGGTCAGTGAAAACAAGCGCCAATAGGATTGAGTAAAGTTAGCACTTACTAGTTTCCTACCTAGGCGTTTTATTAACGCTGTTTTATCAATTGCACTGCTCACCAAAAGCAACAAAACAAGGGTAATAAGACCCTTGTTTGTTAAATTTAGCAAGATGTCATCAAGAGATAACTGCTGGGTAACCAGTAAAGCTAACACTGCACCAGAAAACACAGTGGAAGGGCGCTGATTGGTAAATATCAGCGCGCATATCGTACTGGCAAATACTGCCAGTACGATGAACTGGGTCACATCCATATTGCTCCAGTCCTGCTTAAAGTTTACTGATATCCACAGAGTTCCAATGCGGGAAGTGCTTGCGTACTAGTGCATTGAATTCAAGCTCGAACTCAGAGAAGTTTGGTGATGTATGCTGTGCGTCACCCGCAATTTCGTCAATGATCATACCTGCACCAACGGTTCCGTTGGTCAAGCGATCTATGACGATGAATGAACCGGTAGGGCGGTTGCGCTTATACGGGTCGCAGGCAACAGGTTGAGTAAACTTAACGTCTACTACACCAATCTCGTTAAGATTTAAGTGCATGGCATCCGTTTCTTCCAGCGTGTTCACATCAATTTGATTATCGATATGAGCAACTACCCCTGGCGTTGATTTAGTCGCGAACTTAAACAAGTATTGCTTGTTTGGCATTAGCGGCTCTTCAGACATCCACACAAGGTGAGTTTTAAATTGCGTGTTAAGCAGTGGCAAGTTGTCTGATTTTACAATCATATCGCCACGAGAGATGTCAATTTCATCTTCTAGCGTTAACGTTACTGCTTGAGGTACATAAGCGCGCTCTTGGTCGCCTTCAAACGTAACGACTTGCTTCACCTTTGATTTCTTACCAGAAGGAAGTGCCGTTACTTCATCACCAGGTGCAACTTGGCCAGATACCACGGTACCCGCAAAGCCGCGGAAATCTAAGTTAGGGCGGTTAACGTATTGCACTGGGAAGCGGAAGTCATCTAGGTTGTCATCTTCGCCAATTTCAATGTTTTCCAACATTTCCATTAGTGGTGTGCCGTTAAACCATGGCGTTTTTTCGCTCTTACCTACTACGTTGTCACCTTCAAGTGCTGAAAGCGGTACAAACTGAATATCAGGAATATCAAGCTGCTCAGCAAACTTCAGATAGTCTTGCTGAATTTGGTTGTACACCTCTTCTGAATAGTCCATTAAGTCCATTTTGTTTATTGCAACAATAACGTGTTTTATACCTAGAAGAGAAACCAGGAACGAGTGACGTTTCGTTTGTACCTTAACGCCGCCGCGAGCATCAACAAGAATAATAGCAAGGTCGCACGTTGACGCACCGGTTACCATGTTACGGGTGTACTGCTCGTGCCCCGGAGTATCTGCGATAATAAACTTACGCTTGTCAGTAGAAAAGTAGCGGTATGCTACGTCGATAGTAATCCCTTGCTCACGCTCAGACTGAAGACCGTCTACAAGAAGGGCAAGGTCAACTTTCTCGCCAGTAGTGCCCACTTTTTTACTGTCTTTAGTGATAGCTGCAAGTTGGTCTTCATAAATCATTTTTGAATCGTGAAGTAAGCGACCAATTAGGGTACTTTTACCGTCGTCTACGCTACCGCAGGTAAGGAAACGTAGCATGTCTTTCTTTTCATGTTGTTCTAGGTAAGACAGAATGTCCTGTCTCAATAATTCGTTTTCATTGTTCATGTTATGCGCTCACAAGGAAAAAGGGGTTTAACACAGACTCTTTTTGGTTGTACGTAAGAGCGTCAGCGTTTTCATCTAATGGGTTTTCAGGGTCAAGTACGGTTACGTTTGCACCTGCTGCTAGTGCAACTGCGTGCGCTGCTCCTGTATCCCATTCAGATGTTGGGCCTAAACGAGGGTAAAGATGTGCTTCGCCCTCAGCCACCAAGCAAAGCTTCAGTGAGCTACCCATCGCCACAAGCTCGGTTTCACCTTTAAGCTGTGCCAATAAATTCTGAATTTCTGGGCTTTGGTGAGAACGACTACCTACCACTTTCCACACTTCGGCACCATCGTGCTTGCGCGCAGAAATAGCGGTAAATTCGCCATTTACTTCAGTCCACGCACCTTCACCAACAATACCTACATAGCTTTTGTTTAGTGCTGGCGCGTAAACCACACCCATGGTCGGTTTACCGTTTTCGATAAGTGCAATATTTACCGTAAACTCACCGTTTTTCTTAATAAACTCTTTAGTGCCGTCTAGCGGGTCTACCAGCCAGTATGACGACCACGTTTTGCGCTCTTCCCATGAAATATCTGCTGACTCTTCAGAAAGAATCGGCAGGTCAGATTCAGCTTCAAGAGCGTTAACGATTACGTTATGTGCGGCAAGGTCAGCTTCTGTTAGCGGGCTGGTATCCTGCTTTTCATAAATGGCGAAGTCTTTCTCGTAAATGGCCATTATCTTATCGCCGGCTTCTTTGGCGATAGCTAGCACTTTTTGTGCAAGACTATTTAAAGGCTGTGTCATTACACCAATCCCTTTTCTTGAAGCAAAGCATACAAACGCTCAGCGGTTTGCTCTGCTGGTTCATCCTGATAGGTTAAGTGTACTTCTGGCGCTTCAGGTGCTTCATAGGCTGAATCAATACCTGTGAAGTCCTTAATTTCACCACTACGCGCTTTCTTATACAGCCCTTTCGGGTCGCGTTTTTCACACACTTCAAGAGGTGTATCGATAAACACTTCTACAAACTCTCCGTCTTCCATTAAGCTGCGGCAATAATCGCGGTCGGCTTTGAAAGGCGAGATAAAAGCGGTAAGCACAATGGTACCGGCATCGACAAAAAGTTTAGCGACTTCGCTAATGCGGCGAATGTTTTCAACGCGATCTTTATCGCTGAAACCTAAATCGCCACACAGACCGTGGCGCACGTTGTCGCCGTCAAGCAGATAGGTGTGCTTGTTCTGCTCGTGAAGCTTTTTCTCAAGCAGGTTGGCTAATGTCGATTTACCAGAGCCGCTTAAACCTGTTAGCCAGAACACACGAGGCGTTTGACCAAGCTTTTCAGAGCGGGTGGTCTTGTTTACTTCGTGTTTATGCCAAACAACGTTGTCGGTGGCCATTAGAAGTACCCTTCCATTTTCTTCTTCTCCATAGAGCCTGCGCTGTCATGGTCGATAACTCGGCCCTGACGTTCAGACGTCTTGGTAAGCAGCATTTCTTGGATAACTTCAGGTAGGGTAGCAGCTTCTGATTCTACCGCACCGGTAAGTGGGTAACAGCCAAGAGTACGGAAACGCACAGAGCGCATCTCTGGTACTTCACCTTCTTCTAGCGGCATACGGTCGTCGTCAACCATAATAAGAACGCCGTCGCGCTCAACGACAGGGCGAGGCTTAGAAAGGTAAAGTTGCGGAATATCGATGTTTTCTAGGTAGATGTATTGCCAGATATCTAGCTCAGTCCAGTTAGACATTGGGAATACACGAATGCTTTCGCCTTTATTAACCTGAGAGTTATAAATATTCCAAAGCTCTGGACGCTGGTTTTTTGGGTCCCAGCGGTGGTTGCTGTCGCGGAATGAGTAAACACGTTCTTTGGCACGTGATTTTTCCTCGTCGCGTCGAGCGCCACCAAATGCAGCATCGAACTTATATTTGTTCAGTGCTTGCTTAAGTGCTTGGGTTTTCATGATGTCAGTATGTTTTGCTGAACCGTGGCTAAATGGGCCAACGCCAGCTTCAACACCTTCTTCATTGATGTGAACAAGCAAATCAAAACCGTGCTTCTTAGCTTGTTCGTCACGGAACTTAATCATTTCACCAAACTTCCACGTGGTATCTACGTGTAATAGTGGGAAAGGAATTTTGCCGGGCGCGAACGCTTTACGGGCAAGGTGAAGCAGTACAGAAGAGTCTTTTCCTACAGAGTAAAGCATAACTGGGTTTTCAAACTCAGCAGCAACCTCACGGAAAATCTGGATACTCTCGGCTTCGAGTTGTTTCAAATGCGTTACAGACGGGATACTAGCAGTCATTTTGAAGTCCGAATTTTATGTTATATACAAAAAAGTTATATATGGGTTATTTTTCTGCATAGAACGATAACATATTTAATTTCAAAAGTAGTATGCGATTTTGCTATTTAAAATAGCTATCTTATTCCATTAAATAAAACTGTCATGCAATTGAAGCATAAGCCACTTTTTTCAAGGCCTATAAAAAGAAAAAAGCCCTGTTTAGTAATATAAACAGGGCTTGTTATTCACTTTCGTTGCGAATGACTTATTTCGTATCGTTCGCTTACCTTTCACTCAATTTGGTCTGGAAAGCGTCGAACGTATCGACCACACCTTCTCTTGGCGAGCCAGATTTACTTAAAATCATGATGGTTAAGCTCGATAAAATAAACCCAGGGACAATTTCGTACATCCAGTCACCAAGCTTTTGGCCGCCGATTTCAATAGGAAGATAAATCCACAGTAACACCGTCACTGCACCAACGATCATACCACCTAATGCAGCACGGCGAGTCATTTCACGCTTAAACAGGCTAAATAGTACAAGCGGTCCGAAGGCTGCACCAAAGCCAGCCCAAGCATTACTTACAAGCGTTAAAATGGTGCTGTCTCTATCATAAGCTAGATAGATTGCTACAAGCGCGACAACTACTACGCTGACTCGACCAGCAATAACGAGCTCGCCATCTGACGCATCACGTCTTAGGAAGGCTTGATAAAAATCACTGGTTAGTGAACTTGAGGTTACCAACAGCTGAGAAGAAATAGTACTCATGATAGCCGCTAAAATCGCAGCGAGCAGGAAGCCACCGATAAGCGGGTGGAATAGAATTTGAGATAAGTAGATGAAGACGGTTTCTGGATCGATTTCGTTTCCGTTACCTGTTACATAGGCAAGGCCAAAAAGCCCCGTCATCAACGCACCAATAATCGACACAATCATCCAACTCATACCGATATTGCGCGCAGTTGGTATATCTTTAACAGAACGTATCGCCATAAAACGCACAATGATATGAGGCTGACCAAAATAACCTAGGCCCCATGACATCAGTGAAACAATGCCTATTACGCTTAGTGCTTCATTGGTAGACGCATCCATAAATGCATCGAAAAGCGCCGGATTAATGGTATCTAAGGCGTCAATTGACGCGCCGATTCCACCCAACTCGCTAATAACAACGGCAGGTACCATAATGAGAGATACAAACATGATGCACCCCTGAACGAAGTCGGTCATGCTTACTGCCATGAAACCGCCTACGAGGGTATAAGCTACGACGACACCCGCGGTGACGTATAAGCCGGTCTCATAAGTTAATCCAAATGATGTCTCAAAGAGCTTTCCGCCAGCTACCACACCAGAAGAGGTGTAAAGCGTAAAGAAGACAACGATAACCACAGAGGCTATAACGCGCAATAAACGCGTGTTGTCAGCGAAGCGATTTTCAAAATAGTCGGGGAGGGTAATGGAGTTGTTGGCTACTTCAGTGTAAACGCGAAGGCGTGGAGCAACTAACATATAATTTGCCAGAGCACCGAGTGTCAAACCAACGGCAATCCAGCCAGCAGATAAGCCTGATACATACATTGCACCGGGTAAGCCCATGAGCATCCATCCGCTCATATCCGATGCACCTGCTGAAAGCGCGGTTACCGCGGGGCCTAGTTGGCGGCCGCCAAGCATATAGCCTTCTACGTTGGTGTCTGTCTGCCGATAAGCGAAAAGGCCTATCCCTAACATTACAACAAAATACAAACCCAACGAGATTATCGTGCCAGTAGCCATATAAATTCCCTATGTTTTTTCTTTCATGCTAACACCTATGACATAGAGTCTCTATGTCAGTCAGCGACCTTGCATGTTTTCTATACGGTAATTCGTAAATAAAGTTTGGCGAAAGATTAAATTGGAAAAGATGCAACGCGCGCTCGACCTTCTCTTTTGGCTCTGTAGAGAAGCTCATCGCACATCTTGATAATGGTGTCTAGGTTGGTTTCTCCGTTGACGTCTAACAGACCCGAAGAAAAACTCACGGAAAACATTTCTTTTGTATTGCTCCAGTGTTTCTGGCGAGAAAGCGCGAAATTCAGCTCGTCCAGAATTCGCTTAGCAGACCTTTGGTCGGAGTCGGAAAAGTAAATCAAAAACTCTTCGCCGCCATATCGGCAGAGCTTGTCTGACTTACGAATTCGGTTTTTGATAATCTGCGTAAAGGTAGTCAAAACTTCATCACCGACAACGTGGCCGTATTTGTCATTAATCTTTTTAAAGTTGTCGACATCAAGTAGAGCAATACAGGACGCTTTATTGCCTTTCAGTGCTTTTTTCAAACTGTTTAGCATAGCTCGTCGCGTGAGAGCACCGGTAAGTGAGTCACGCTCAGCTAGCAAGTCGCTCTGTCGTTTTGAAATCCATAGCCATAGTGCAAGAATGATGAGAATTGTGATAATCAATGCAAAAATGGTGGTTTTCATTGCTTCTTTGTCGGTAGAAAGGCCATCTTTTTCACTTCTGAGCACAGTGAGTTCTTTTTGTCGATATCGCGCTAACTCGATATCTTTCGCAATGCCGTCGGTAAATGAAGAATTTGATAGCTTGAATTGCTCAGTGTTTTTTTCAACAAGAAGCCTATTGTAGGTTTTCGAATGCTCATATGCTTTTTCGTAGTCACCCGAAGCATCGTAAAGCCTAGAAAGCTCCCGCTCTAACCTAAGCTTGATTTTTTCTTTAAAACCCGAATTTGGAATAGTAGCCAGAACGATATTGCGGTAACGCTGAAGGGAGTCTTGAAATTTAGCATCATCGTTCAATACCGCAGCGTAAAGTGCATCTGCGTAAGCTGAAAGCTCCTCAGTTCTTTGTTTTACCTCTGTGGTATCAAGCTGCCTGATTTGCGTCATGACTTCTTGCGCTAGCAGTTCATATCCTTCGCTTTTTTGAAACACTACTACACGAAGTCTTTGGACATACGTCAACAACTTTTCGTGCACTGACGTTACTGTGGACAAATGCTCTATTGCGTCGTTTGACATAGCCAATGCTTCTTCAAACTTATTTTGAATTAACAATGAATCGATGGCCGAGAAGTAGGCCCAAGTCTTTACCATGGTGTTGTTATCTTGCGTTTTACTTTCAATGATCTCTTTTGAGTGGAAAAATGCTCTGCTTGGAACGAAGAGTTCCAGGTAAGCACCTCTCAGCCAATCATGTGCAATTACGTTTGATAACGCATTTTCTAAGCTTTTGTCTGATGAGTATCGAGGAAGGTGCGGTAACGCATATTCGATTTCATTAATTGCTTGTATTGGGTTCGCAAGGGTGAGTTCCATCGCTAACCATATGCTAGCTATAGCAGTGGCTCGTCGACTCCCAGTTTCTAGCGCTTCTCGCTGTAAACGGCGCAGTTCAGGAACAGAAAAATTTACCCTATGGTCAGAGCCTTTAAAATCATTTACCGCTCTAGCATAAATGTAATATGCCTTCGCAGCAGCGAAAAGCTCAGGCTTAATTGTCTTAAGCTCTTGCCAATGCTTATCTAATAGAGGCTCTTTAACGAAAAGTGGGATTCTCGGCGAGTCAGCATCATTCGCAGTATAAGTGGCCAACAAGTGTCTAAATATCACGCCTTCACTTTGCGTGTCATTCTGCAAACCGGCGCTCGTTAACATAGCAATGATATTCTCATTGCTCACCTCGCTAGGTGTATTCCAATGATAAATTGCCGTTGCAGCTATATGACTATAATTATCAAGTTTTTTTAGTCTAAGTGCGTTGGGAATATCTATACTTTGAGCAAAGACAGTGAAACAAGCTATTGCAGGAATCAAAAGGCAAATCATTAGCCTTGTAAAACGAAACCAAGCGCTCATTGTGATGGAGACCTCTTTACTGCGGGTAAGTGAATGAAGTGATTAACTGAAATTAAAACGGACGTTTTAACCTATAAGTCGGAGTATAAGTTTTATTGAACAGGGTTTCATCTTAATTTTGGGCAAAAAAAATCGGCCCATAGGGGGCCGACGAAGGGAAGTGCTAAAGATACGCACTTTTTTGGAACACTTTACAGTTACTTAACGTGTGTTAAGCAGAGAATTGAATCCTTTCTGACACCGCCTTTTTCATATCGCTTAAATCAGCATCTTTATCGCCAACAATCATTACATTGGCATGCTTCATTTTAATGCTCTCTCCGTGGTACTGACCATCGGCAAACTCGCTTGGTACGGAGACATCTCCACGTTCAGGTACTACGAATACCGACATCTTGCCTTGCGGCGTATTCACGATCAGGTGAAGGCTTCTAACTGTGCTCAAATGGCAATAGTTTGCGACCTCTACACCGTCGAGCATTTCGCTAAAGCTGCCACCAAAGCTTGCTAGCTTTGCGTTAACCATGTTCAAATCAACAGGAAGCAACGAATGAGCGTGTTCCATTTCTGCGTACTGCATATGGGCAAGTGCTTGTCCGCCAATACTAAGCGGTTGGTGGTACCACATGGTAAGTCCGATACCTACAGTGAAAGCAACTGATGCAGCCATGGCTAAATACCAGCGACTTCTGCGTTTATAACGGGTGAATTCGTCTGCAGACTGCTGCCATATTAGCTTGCTTGCGAGATCCTCTGGTACATCGACTTTCAATGCTTGCTTTAATTGCTTATCTAACTGCTTTTGTTCATTCCAGAAACTGCGTTTACTTTCATCCGCTTTTGCCGCTTCTACAACATCACTGTCAGTCGTTTCTGGATCGGCGTAGATACGACGCCTAAATTCTAACTCATCCATTTACACGACCTCTCTGTTCATTTTGCTTCTCTAATGCCTCTTTTAGCTGATTCCTCGCTCTGAAAAGGCGAGTCATTACCGTGTTCTTGTTAAGCCCTAACTGGTTGGCGATCTCTTCGCCACTAAAACCGAAAATCAACTGGAGTATTAAGGGTTCACGATACTCCACACTCAATCCACCTAATAGTCGCTGAAGCTCTCTATCTTTCAAGTCCCCATCAGCATGCTGTGTGTCATCTTGAATATGGCAATCATCAATATCTACTGTGTCGAACTGTTTGCGTTCAAACCGACGGGCGTTTTCGCGGCGAAGAATGGTAATTAACCATGACTTTGCTGCTTTTTCATCATTTAGGGCGTCTAATGAGCGCCAAGCACGTAAAAAGGTTTCCTGAACAACATCTTCAGCAATGCTCTGGTCTTTGATAAGCCAAAATGCATAGCGGTAGATGTCGGCGTGAAATGCCTTTACTAATGCTTCATATCTTTGGTGTTTTGCTTTCATACCCGATAAGACCTGAGCATTATCAGATTTATTTCGCCCAAACATAAAAAAATCCAAAAACTTAATTTTTTCTCACTATGGCATAAAAAACGCGCCATTTCGTTAGCCGAAAGGCGCGTTTTCATTTTATTTCCAGTGATCAGAGCACCTAGTTCGAAAAACTAGGCACGTTTTTGGGAAGTAATCCAAGCATTAATGTTTTCTTCTAAAATAGAAAGTGGGACTGGACCGTACTTCAATACCTCGTCATGGAAGCCTTTCCAATCAAACTTGTCACCAAGTTCAGCTTGGGCATGCTCTCTAAGTTCCATAATTTTCAGTTTACCAATCATATAGGCCGTAGCCTGACCTGGCATAGCAATGTAGCGCTCAATGGCTTTTTGCGCGTCGTATTTAGGGTTTGGCGTATTTTCAACAAGGTAATCTACGGCTTCTTCACGCGTCCATTTTTTCGCATGAATACCCGTATCAACCACAAGTCTGCAAGCGCGCCAAAGTTCCATGGCTAGACGACCGAAATCAGAATAAGGGTCTTTATAAAAGCCCATATCTTTTGCAAGTTCTTCGGTATATAGGCCCCAACCTTCTGTGTATGCGGTAAAGCTCAAGAATTTCTGGAATTGAGGTACACCTTCTAGCTCTTGTGCAATAGCGCGCTGCATGTGGTGACCTGGGATGCCTTCGTGATACGCCAGCGCCTCTAACTGATAAGTAGGCATTGCTTTCATGTCATAAAGGTTTGCATAATAAATACCTGGGCGGCTGCCATCTTGCGCTGGGCTTTGATAAAACGCCTTGCCCGCAGACTGTTCGCGGAATGCTTCAACCCGTTTAACAATCATGGGCGCCTCTGGAAGAATACCGAAGTATTCAGGGATAGCTTCTCGCATGTCGTCTATGGCTGTTTTCGCCATATCAAGGTATTGCTGTCTACCTTCATCTGTTGAAGGTAGATAGAATTGCTCGTCTTCACGCATGAAAACGAAAAACTCTTGAAGGGTGCCTTCAAATTTCACTTGTTTCATAATGTCGCGCATCGCATCGTGTATGCGCTCTACATTGTCTAAGCCAATTTGATGGACTTCTTCAGCGGTTAGGTCTGTAGTGGTAAACCAGTTTAGACGATTCTGATACCACTTATCACCATTTGGTAAGCGCCACACACCGTCGCCTTCAGGCGTTACTTCTCTTTGATGGGCGAGTTCTTCGATAAACTTCTCGTATGACGGCATGACTGAAGTTACCAAAGCGGCTTTCGCTTCACCTAATAACGTCGTTTTTTCCGCCTCTGTAATATCCAGGCTATTTACTTTATTTTGAAAATCTTCCCAGATAGTTGAAGGTATTTCGCTAGAATCAAACGGTGCGCCGGTAATCACGTTTTTTGACGCATCAATCATTTGATCGTAGGCCCATGCAGGGGGGAATACGCCGGCTTTTTCGCGAACTTTCATTTGTTCGATAACTTGATCAAAGTACGTACGTACATTGTCTAGTCGTCCAATGTAGGCCTTAGCGTCCTCTTTACTCTTTACGCTGTGAATGTTGATAAGGAAACTAGGCACTTGTGTATGCGCGGCGCGGAACTGATGTACAATGTAACGGTGATGTCGAAATTCGTCGTTAGCTAAATCGCGCTCAATACCTAGTTTGTACAGGCGCAAGCTTAGTTGTTCCTGTTCACTTAACTGACTGGTGTCAAAACTATTAAGCTTTTCTAGTCGGTTTTTGGCGATGGCAATGCGAGCATCAGCTTCTTCGTCACTGATGTCATCCCATTTGTCATAGTCCCATTTTTTACCCAAGTAACTTTGAAATAATGGCGAACGCTTAAGATCTTCTTCAAAAGTACGTTCGAAGAACGCATTAAGGCGCTCTGATTCAGACTGCCCGGCTGGCTGTTCTGTTTTAATAGGTTCTGGCGCTGTTTTAGCGGTTTCACTTGCAGGAGAGCAAGCCGTAAGCGTGGTAATGGCCAACGCAATTGGCGTTAGCTTTACTAGTGTTTTCTTCATTATATTCCCCGTCGCGTTTAATTGATTATTTTTATAAGCTAAAGCTTCTAAGGTTAATAAGCCTTAAAGAGGACAATAAGGCTCAAAGGCTCGACTGTTTCTCGAACGCAATCATTTCTGTTACGAAGCCCTTGTCACTGTGATTTAGCTAGTTGCAAGGGCTTTCATTACGCAAATTCTAGTGTATTGGCAAATGAAATGCGTTTTATGAAGCAGGATATAAGGCAGATAGCGTGTTATTGTTCCCTTCACTTTTTCGCTTCCATTCGCTGCGGGCAAGCTTAGCTTCATGTGAAAGTTTATCTAAAGCTTTCATGACCTGTTTAGATTGGGTGTTAGCGTCAGCTTTATTGGCTGAAAAGCGCAGTGCATAGAGCTCATTAACACTAGCGTTGATTCCTTCAAACTGCGAAAGTTGCGCTTTACCCGAAGTTAACGCGTTTATCCACTGCTTAAGAGCAGGCGTAAGTAAACGTGTGTCCTTTGCCTTTATTACTGACATTAGGTTTTGAAACTGTGCTTTTTCATCCCACTGAGCATAAGAGTGGAGGCGCTGTGCAGAACCGGTTTTGTTAGTGATCCCAACTCCCATAAACTGAGCCTGTTTAAGCTTTCTGTAGGTAACTAACCATCCTGTAAGCGCAATGATGAACAGCACAAGTAGTGCACCAGTTACCATCCGATTAAGCTGGGTATTTTCGTCAGAATTGACTTCACCTGAAGCGCTGTCTAATGGTTTACCCTCATTGCTAGCACTAGCGTTAGGCTGTGTTGCAGTTGATGGTATATCGTTTTGAATATCTTCATTGCTTGCACTACTCATTGATGGAGTGTCTAAGCTATTCGGAGTATTGGCATTATTTGCGCCGCTCGCTGGCGCTACCGTAATTGAACGAGCGGGAATAGTGGCATACTCAGTTTGCTGAGTAAGCGTATTAAACCAAGGGATAGTAATTTCAGGTAAGACAAAGTTACCAGGCTGCGTTGGAATGATCGCCAGCGACGTTTGGCGCTGTGAAATTAAGCTCTGGTCTTTTTCGACTGTCGTAGTATTAGATTGATCAGGGTACAGCTTAAAGTTTGGCGGATAAAACTCAGGAATATCAGGAAGCTGCTCTTCTACTACGCCCAATGCGGTTAGCGTAACAATACGGGTGACTGGTTCACCTGCTACAAAACTATCACCTTGTGGCCATTCTTCATCCACTCGCACCATTTCAGAAGGCAACCAAGGGTAATCAATCCCCTGAGGAATGGGCTTAATGTTCACCGTAATGTCGGGCCCAACCCGATTAATTTGCTGGGTGCGGTTGAAGAAGCCAAAACGTTGGTTAGTATTGGCAGCCATAACTTCGCCAGTGAAAATAGGGCCTCTTAGCGTAAATTCACCGGATGCTTGAGGCACAACAGCAAATTGACGCTCTATAATCTGATACCGTCTTCCATTTACTATATCTGTATACTGTTTATCTTCTCCTAGCTGGGTGATTTCCGCATTTTGCATTTCTGGCGCTTGTAGGCTGCCGCGCTCAATATTGCTAGAAAGAAACAGCTTAACCGTGTAAAGCAGCTGTTGATTTAAATAGGCCTCTTTTACGTCGATGTCAGTGGTAACAAAATAGTCTCGGGCGACATTACTTTGTTCTTGAACCGGAATAACTTTGACCTGAATAGGTTGGGTAGATTTTCCCTCAATGGTTAGTGAAGGAATGGTGAACGTGCCTTCCTTACGAGGAAATAACGTAGTGGTCCAAACGGTGGTGCGCTTGGTGTCGAAATTGACAATTGAGGTTTGGCTACTTACTGATGTTCTTCCGACCACAAAGTCTTTAAGCAGGGGAGAGCTGTCGAATGCATCTCTGTCCGCGCTGCCGTCTGCGGTAACCGTTAAGCGAATGGCTTCATCCAACATGACAGGGTTTCTATCAATGGTGGCTTCCAGCGAATTTACATCGGCATAAGCCGCCGTACTTAAGAGTAGGGTTAATAAAAAAACTATAAGTGTAGATTGTAATAAGGCTCTCATCTACCAATCACTCCGGTTTGAAGGCATACGTTGACGCTGACGTTTTTGTGCTTCTAATTGCATTTTTCGTTTTAGTAGGAATGCAGGGTCGTCTGGCACGCGGCGCATTAAACTCTCCATTCGCTGCAGCTCTTCTTTTTCTGCGTCGGTAAGCTCGGCCTCTTGACCTTGCATTGCCTGTGCTTCCTGCTCTGCTTGTTGTTCGTCTTTTTGTGCTTGCGCGCTGTCACCTTGATCAGACTCTTCTTGTTCTGCATTTTGCTGCTGAGAGTCTGATGACTCGTTCCGACTGTTCATCTCGGAATCATCAGGCTGTTGTGAGTTATCTCCGCCACTTTGCTGTTCATCGTTAGCTTGGCTTTGGTCAGACTGTTGACCCTCATTATCGTCTTGCTGACCATTCTGCTCGTTTGAACCTTTCTGATTGTCCTGGTCACCTGATTGCCTGTTGTTATCAGAGTTATCAGAGTTATCAGAATTATCAGAGTTATCAGAGCTATCTTGGCCATTATCCTGCGAGTCACTCTGTTCGCCATCATCGCCATTTTCGTTCTGGTTTTGATCCTGATTTTGCTGTTGCTGCTGCTTCAGCAAATCCTCGACAATCTTTTTGTTGGTTCTTGCATCGTCGAAATCGGGGGCTTCGCTCAACGCCTGCTCATATTTCTTAATAGCGTCTTCAAGTTTACCGAGTTTTGCCAGTGAATTGCCTTGATTGTATAGACTCTCGGCACCAGGAATGCTTTTGAAGGCATTTAATGCACCTTCGTAGTCACCTGATTTATAAAGTGATGATGCTTTCCAAGTGTCGTCATTAAACTGATTAACGGCGTCTTTGTACTTGCCTCTTTGATAGCTGTTTAATGCTTCTTGGTTGTCATTCATAAATGGCGTTTGCCACCATGAGAGTGAATCAGGTTTATTTGCCATCTCTAGAGTATCTTCTGGTGCGCCTATGCCTTGTGACGTGCCAGCAATTTCTGAGGGTTGGGCACGTTGCAAAGCATGGGCGTTTTTAATCATAGAGGGGCTAAGTAAACCCACCAACACGATGAAAACTAACCCGCGTTTGAATGCAAAGGCGGCAAATGGAAGAAGTATAAGTAGCAAGTAAGGTCCAACTTCTTTCCACTGGTCTCCTTGTAAATTACTCTCTTCTTCGTTCTCTTCGCTGTCGCTTTTATCAAGCAGAGATACCGAGGCGAGGGCATCAATGTCGGTGTCGTTTGATGTAAAGGATTCAAAGCGTCCGCCGCTCGTTTTAACCACGCCTTTCACTGCGCCTTCGTTTAACTTGGGTATAACGATGCTGCCGGTGAAGTCTTTTAATAGCTCGCCGCTTTGCTGGCGGATAGGCGCGCCTTCAGATGTCCCAACGGTAAGTGCATTTACTGTAAAAGGAATAGAAGCCACATACTCTTGAAGCTCTTGTTGTTGTTCTAACTCTATTCCGTCAGTAATCCAGTAGATCATGCCTGAGTTATATCCGGCATTCGTGAGAAGCTCTGACGCACTCTCTATACCTAGGAGAGGGTCGCTGCCCGGAACGGGCATAATTTCCGGTGACAGGCTAGGGATTAGGGTTGTGATATTTCCTGCGTCTTCGGTTAAGGGGCTAATGACAAACGCATCGCCAGCGTAAGCAACCAAGCCCATTTCACCTTCACCAATAGCGTTGACTAGGTCTATCGCTTTATATTTAGCGCGAGTTAGCCTGTCTGGCGTCATATCGGTAGCGCGCATTGAAAGCGACATATCTATGACTATAACGTGTCCCATTTTCAACTGGTAAACCGGCTGCGGCAGGCGCTCCCATGTTGGGCCAGCGAGTGCTATCACACTTATAATCCACACAAGAGCAAGCATCCACATTGGAGGTTTTGCGCCCATTTCGTTTTTTCCAATCACCATGTATTGATATAGGTGAGAAGGGATCACAGATTGCCAGCCAGATTGCTTAGCCGTGGTTTTTCTAATTAAAAGCACAAGCAGCATCAGGGGAACGAGCGCGATAAACCATTCGGGGCGTAAAAAATGAAATTGGTTTAAGAAGTCGAATTCCATTACTTCGTCTCCCTATTTATTTGAGCTGCTCGTATTGAATCAGCTGAGTTCGGGGGTTGCTGGGACGAGTTAATTCGTCTTTGTGCGAACCAACGAAATGTTGATAAAAGAACCGTCAAGAATGCCCATAGTGCTGACAGTAATATTGCCGCACCAAGGGGATAGTAAAACAGTGCGCTCAATGGACGCATCTTACGCGTTTCACCTTCAATAGGCTCAAGCGCGTCAAGTTGTTGATAAATAGCTTGAAGTTCCTGGGCATTTCGAGCCCTAAAATATTGGCCGCCAGTGCTAGTCGCAATGTCGGTTAACATGCCTTCATCAAGTTCTTGCGATGGGTTTATTTGTCGGCTGCCGAAAAAGCTCTGGATCAGCATTTTATCTGCGCCCACACCTATAGTGTAAACCTTCACACCCTTACTAATCGCCAACTCTTTCGCCTGCTCAGGTGTAATATTCCCTGCAGTATTTTGCCCATCGGTAAGAAGAATTAATACGTTATTAGACTCTTCCCGTTCGTCAAAGCGCTTCACCGCTAAACCTATCGCATCGCCAATAGCCGTCTGTTCGCCAACCAACCCAATGACAGCTTCACTCAGAAGTGTAGAAACGGTATCTCTGTCATAGGTAAGCGGCGCTTGAACGTACGCGGTATCGGCAAATAAGATAAGGCCAATTCTGTCGCCAACGCGACGCTGAATAAATTCATAAACCACCGACTTAGTCATGGTTAAACGGTTAACTTGTCGGCCATTTAGCTGCATGTCATCTATCTTCATACTGCCAGATAAATCCACCGCTAACATCATTTCTCGACCTTCATTCGGTATGCTGACAGGCTCTCCTAACCATTGAGGGCGTGCGGCAGCCGTCACTAGCAGCAGCCATATCAAGCTACTTACCAACAGCGGTATTTTGGTTTGTTTCAACTGGGTTTGCTCTGACACATCGCCAGGTCGCAAATTAGGAACCCGCAATGCAGCCATAGGCATGTCTTGTGCTTTTTTAGAAAGCAGGCGTACGATAATAGGCAAGGGGAGTACAAAAAAGACCCACCACCAAGCAAAATTAAGCATGATGCGGCTCCTTGGCTTGTTTATCATGAGGGCTACCATCGTTTAGACCGCCATCATTCACATCGCCGTAAGCCCCCTTGTTTTTTGGCAGTTTGGCTTTTGAAAGCCAGTTTTTTACTGCCCTCTTGCAGGTTTCAAAATCACTAGGGGTGGGGGTGGCTTGATAAACATTGCTTACTAACAAACCTAAATCACTTTCAAGTTTGCTATCACTACTTTTCAATGCAGAGGTTAAGAACGCTTGCCACTGTTTACCATATAACCCAGCCACTTGCTGAGTTGGGTAATAGCTCATCGCCGTGCGTTTTAGAATTGAGTTTAACGCTACGGGCCAATTGCTTTGTTGTGCTGAAATCGATTCAAGTAAGGCTAAAGCTTGCTTACGTGCCTTATTGTGACGTATGTGAGCAGTGATCGCTTTATATAGGCAAAATAGGGCAAGTAAAAATACTGCGATTGCGACCCACCAACCCCAATCTAATGGCCAAATGTTGACCTCTGTAGGTACGTGTATATCGCGCAGTTGAGCAAGTGGGTCTTGCTGCTGAGGGGGCACTGGCATTTGATTTGCCGGCGGCATCGATTGAGCAAAACGAGATAAAAAGCTTGATAAAAAATGGGTTGAAAGAATACTGCTCTGCATTAATTAAGCTCCAACCTTTGTTCTTGTTGCATACTTTGAAGCTGTTCGTCTAGGGGAAGACCCGCTGAAACACTGAATCGAGCGATATTGTTTTTGCGCAAGGTGCTATAAATCGCGCTGTTGTGTTCACTGCGCCATTTTTGATATTGCTGTTGCTCGGTATTGTCGCCTAACACCCAGCGTTGTTGGTTTCGGCCATCAGAAACGCTGACGGTTTGTAGTGAACTGGTTTGTGGCAAGGCGTGTTCTATTGGATCGTTAATTACGATAGCCCTTACTTCACAGTGTCGTGTTAAGTGACTCAAGTGTTGAATAGCTTGGGTACTTAAATGCTGAAAGTCTGACACGAGATAAACCAGGCTCCCCGGCCTTGCTAGTCGTCTTGCCCTAGCACACGCATCGGCAAAAGCTTGTTCGTCTTGGTCTTTGTCCGGCTCAGATTGCGCGCTCTGTTCGTGCAATGCCATAAGTTCATGACACACGTGCAACACGGCCTTTTTGCGAGTTAGTGGTTTAATTTCTTTGTGCTGTTGCTGATTAAATACCAGTGCGCCAACTTTATCGCCACGAGCGGCAGCAGACCAGCTTATTAATGAAGATACATGCGCGGCTTGCACCGCTTTAGTAAGCAGCTGCGTGCCAAATGCCATTGAAGGTAGGTAGTCACAGAATAGAAAAACCGGGCGCTCTCGCTCTTCCCGATACACTTTAGTGTGAGTTTTACCCGTGCGCGCAGTAACGCGCCAATCAATAGCGCGAATATCATCACCGGGCTGATAATGCCGGGCCTCATCAAACTCCATGCCTCGGCCTTTGTGCTTGGTGAGATAACTTCCAGCAAGTTTAGCTTGTGGCATACGTTTAGGCGCCAAACTAAACAGCTTAGCTAACTGCTGGTAGCGTAATAATTCTGCTGTAGACAACGAGACGCCATTACTTTGCAGCTTGTTTAGCTGCGCTTGTACATTCACCATAGCTTAAGGGACTGCGACAGTTGCAACAATCTTATCAAGTACGTCGTTAATCGTTACGCCTTCAGCCTCGGCTTGATATGACAGAATAATGCGGTGGCGAAGCACGTTGTGAACCACAGCTTGAATATCATCAGGGCCAACAAAATCTCTGCCGCTAAGCCATGCGTGAGCGCGTGCACAGCGATCTAGACTGATGGTTGCTCGAGGGCTTGTTCCCATCGCTATCCACTGGCCTAATTCCGCGTCAAAATTTGCAGGCTGACGTGTGGCCATAATCAATTGAACTAAATACTGTTCTAACTCAGGCGCCATATACAAAGACAACGCTTCTTTACGCGACGTAAAAATATCGTCTTGAGTTAGCGTTGGTGGCGTAACAGGCGGTTCTGAGAGGGCTTCACCTCGCGTTAAACGCAATATCTCTAATTCTGTCTCGGCGCCAGGATAATCGATGTCCACGTGCATTAAGAATCGGTCTAGCTGTGCTTCAGGTAGTGGATAAGTTCCTTCCTGTTCTAGCGGGTTTTGCGTTGCCATTACTAAAAATAGCGGAGGAAGAGGGTAGGTTTTACTGCCTACCGTAATTTGACGTTCCGCCATGGCCTCAAGCAAAGCCGATTGCACTTTTGCTGGTGCGCGGTTGATTTCGTCGGCTAGCACTAAGTTATGAAAAAGCGGCCCTTTTTGAAAAACAAACTCACCGGTTTCGGGGCGGTATATGTCTGTACCGGTTAAGTCGGCAGGCAAGAGGTCAGGGGTAAATTGTACGCGATGAAAGTCGCCGTCAATACCATTAGCAAGTGCATTTATTGCGCGTGTTTTTGCAAGCCCAGGAGGACCTTCTACCAAAAGGTGGCCGTCGGCCAAAAGAGCGATAAGAAGGCTTTTGGTTAACGCGTGCTGACCAATAATCTGCTGGTCTAAATAAGCGTGTAACTGTTGAAATTGCGCTGCTGCCATAATGCAAAATTTCCGTTTGAGTTCTCGTTATCAGAAAGTGTCATTTGAACGATAGATTTATTAAATACCTTACAAAGTGATCGCTTAGCTAAAAAGTAAATTACATATTAATTTAGATAGCTCTAGCCCGTCACAATGACACAAAACAGACTTTCATTTCCATATAAGGTTCATTCTATCTTTCTTCAAGTCGTCAAACAGTAATAAAAATGCGATATGCGGTTGGATGCAAAGCAAGCTTTTTAAATTTCGATAGCATAAAACGGTCAAAATTTGTAAACAGGGCAAACTTTAGTTTCATTTATATTGCCCTTAACCCTGCATTATTTGCTATTTTGTTCATTGTTTGTAAAAATCGGGTTTATTACAGGTCAGACCACTTTGGGGCGATAAGCTCAAACGGAAGTCGGTCATTAATTTAGGTGCATTATGGCAACAAAACAATCAGTTACTACCCGAGAGGGTGATCGCATCGCCATTGTCGCGGGGTTGCGTACTCCGTTTGCGAAAATGGCTACATATTTCCACGGTGTTCCGGCTGTTGATCTAGGTAAAATGGTCGTAAACGAACTTCTCGTTCGCCATGGTGTTCAAAAAGAATGGGTTGACCAGGTTGTCTACGGTCAAGTAGTACAAATGCCTGAAGCGCCAAACATTGCGCGCGAAATCGTGCTTGGCACGGGCATGAATATTCATACCGACGCTTACAGCGTATCTCGCGCATGTGCGACGAGTTTTCAATCTACGGTTAACATCGCAGAAAGCATGATGGCTGGTACGGTACAAGTAGGTATTGCTGGTGGTGCTGATTCAACGTCGGTATCACCTATTGGGGTATCTAAGAATCTTGCACGTGCGCTAGTAGATTTACAGAAAACCAAGACCTTGGGTCAAAAGCTAAACATCTTTAAGCGCTTAAGCTTAAAAGACTTAGCGCCAGTACCTCCTGCTGTAGCTGAGTACTCTACAGGTTTGTCGATGGGACAAACGGCGGAGCAAATGGCGAAAACGCATCAAATTTCTCGTGAAGAGCAAGACAAGCTTGCACATCGCTCGCACAGCCTAGCCGCTGAAAGCTGGGAAGCAGGTAAGCTGTCTAGCGAAGTGATGACCGCTTATGCAGAACCGTATAAAGGTGCGCTTGAGCGCGACAACAACGTACGTTTCGATTCTAAGCTTGAAGGCTATGCGAAACTGCGCCCAGTTTTCGATAAAAAGTATGGTTCGGTAACAGCTGCAAACGCTACACCGCTTACCGATGGCGCTTCTGCAGTGCTTATGATGACAGAGAGCCGAGCGAAAGAGCTAGGTTATACGCCGCTTGGCTACATTAAGAGCTACGCGTTTTCGGCAATCGACGTGTGGGAAGACATGCTAATGGGACCGTCGTACGCGACACCTATAGCGTTAGATCGCGCAGGTATGACGCTTAACGACCTAACCTTGATTGAAATGCACGAAGCGTTCGCAGCGCAAACCTTGGCAAACGTTAAGATGTTCGCAAGTGACAAGTTCGCTAAAGAGAAACTTGGCCGCGACAGAGCGACGGGCGAAATTGATATGGACAAATTCAACGTGATGGGGAGTTCAATTGCTTATGGTCACCCGTTTGCTGCTACCGGTACACGTATGATCACGCAAATGCTTAACGAACTAAATCGTCGTGGCGGTGGTACAGGTCTATTGACTGCATGTGCTGCGGGTGGTCTTGGTGCCGCAATGATTGTGGAGACAGAATAATATGAGTCAGGAACAAGATATGACAAATGAAGTTCAGCCAACATCAGGTGCATTTACGTTAACCAAGCAAGATAATGGCGTTGCTATTCTTAGCATGGACGTACCTGGCGAGAGCATGAATACGCTTAAAGCTGAATTTGGCGATGAAATATCTGCCATGCTTGACGACATTGAGCGTGACAGCAGCATTAAAGGTGTTGTATTAACGAGTGGCAAGCCAAGCTCATTCGTAGCAGGTGCCGATATCACCATGCTAGCAGCTTGCAAAACCGCTGAAGACGCTACAACTATCGCCGCTGGCGGCCAAGCTATTTTTGATAGAATCGAGAACATGAAGGCTACTTTCGTTGCGGCTATCCATGGCCCAGCGTTAGGTGGTGGTTTAGAGCTTGCGCTTGCATGTCACTATCGCGTATGTACCGATTCACCTAGTACTCAGGTTGGTCTACCGGAAGTGCAACTTGGCTTGTTGCCAGGCAGCGGTGGTACACAGCGCCTTCCACGCCTAATTGGCATTCAGCAAGCAATGAAAATGATGCTTACTGGCTCACCAGCACGTGCCAAACAAGCTAAAAAGTACGGCATTGTTGATGAAGTGGTGCCACACAGCGTGCTTTTGAAGGTAGCTGAACAGTTTGCGCTTAAACGCAAACCAGAACGTGAAGCGCCGCAAAAGAGCGTAATGGACAAAATGTTAGAGAAGACCGGCCCAGGCCGAAACATGATGTTCAAAAAAGCGCGGGAAGCGACGTTTGCCAAAACTAAAGGTAATTATCCAGCGCCAGGTTACATTATTGATGTAATTGAAACGGGCATGAACGAAGGGATGAAAGCGGGGCTTAAAGCCGAAGCTGAAGCCTTTGGTAAGCTTGTTATGACGCCGGAATCTTTCCAGTTACGTCAGATTTTCTTCGCTACGACAGAAATGAAGAAAGAAAACGGCGTTGAAGGTGTTAAACCTGAAAAAATGAAGAAAGTCGGTGTGCTTGGCGGTGGTTTAATGGGTGGTGGTATCGCCTATGTAACGTCGACCAAAGCCGGTGTACCTGTCCGTATTAAAGACGTGCGTGCTGAAGGCATAGCCAATGCAATGAAATATAGCTATGACATCTTAAACAAAAAGGTGAAGAAGCGTTTCATGCGCAATAGTGAAATGCAGAAACAGTTGGCGCTTCTTACCGGTACGCTAGATTATAGTGGCTACCAAGATGCTGATATCGTGGTTGAGGCGGTTTTTGAAGATTTAGATCTTAAGCAAAAAATGGTGGCGGATATTGAAGAGAACTGCAAAGAAAGCACGATCTTCGCGTCTAATACGTCGTCTATTCCAATTACACAAATTGCAGCTAAAGCAGCACGACCTGAAAACGTGATTGGTCTACATTACTTCTCGCCAGTAGACAAAATGCCGTTGGCCGAAGTTATTGCTCACGATAAAACGTCTGACCAAGTCATTTCATCTACGGTAGAGTTTGCTAAAAAGCAAGGCAAAACGCCGGTAGTTGTTAAAGACGGTGCGGGTTTCTACGTAAACCGTATTTTAGCGCCGTACATGAATGAAGCGGCAAACCTCATTCTTGACGGTGAGCCTATTGAGCACATCGATAAGTCATTGGTTAAGTTTGGCTTCCCTGTAGGCCCTGTGAAACTACTTGATGAAGTGGGCATTGACGTTGGCACCAAGATCATCCCATTTCTTGTAGAGGCATTCGGCGAGCGCTTCACTGCGCCAAGTGCTTTCGATAAAGTACTTGCAGACGGCAGAAAGGGTAAGAAAAACCAAAAAGGGTTTTATTCTTATGAAGGCAAAAAACCAGGTAAAGAAGTGGACGAGTCAATCTACGAACTACTGGGTCTTTCACCTTCTGCTAAGTTAAGCGAAAAAGAAGTTGCTGAACGCTGTGTATTAATGATGCTTAATGAAGCAGCGCGCTGTTTAGACGAAGGCGTTATCCGTAATGCCCGCGACGGCGACATTGGCGCTATCTTCGGTATTGGTTTCCCTCCATTCTTAGGCGGCCCGTTCCGCTATATGGATACACTGGGAATTAAACACGTTGTTGCTCGTTTAAACCATTATGCTACTGCTGTAGGTGATAAATTTGCACCTGCTGAAGTGTTAGTAAGAATGGCAGAAAACGATCAAAAGTTTTACAGCTAAGTTTATAAAATGTTAAAAGCCGGGCGTTGCCCGGTTTTTTTATGTCTAATGGGTATTTTTGCTGGTTTATTGTTCTATTTTGGGTAGAATTCCTGCGGTTAAAAAATGAACGTGTCAAATTGTTGGCGTCAATTATCAGTAAGTTAAATTGAATAATTGATGGGGATAAGTAAACCCACGTAACTAGGTCAAACAGGCGGAGGCAGTGTGATTTCACTCGTAGTATTAAGCGTTATATTTTCTCTATATTTTTATGTAGAAGCGTTTAAAAGGGGAATGAGCGCGAAAAAGTGGGCGATAGCGGGTTTTGTGTTAGGTCCAATCTTACTGCCCATGTTCTCAATCTCTCGCCATATACATTGGCGCAATGCAGTAGGGTTTAACAACCTTTATATTTCTGCGTAGTCTTTCCTAGCGGTCTGCTGAAATAAGTAAGTGGGGCGTAAAATACAGGTATAAAAAAAGAGAGCGTTGCTCTCTTTTTTTGAAATACTGTGCTTCAGATTAGAAGCCAACGCCGTAGCCACCACCTGAGTGAGGTTTTACAGCTTTTGGTTGTGTAATCGTCTCTTTCTGAGACTCAGGAGCTTGTTTAGCGCCTTCTTGCTTGTCGGCAGCAACTGGGGTAGCGGTAGAAAGTACTAGTGCAACTGCGTACTCTTTTAACATGTTAATTTCCTCTGATTATTTTGAACGAACAAACAAAACCGATTTTTTATATTTGTCATCGGTATCTAATACTTAGCTAAATGTGTGCCAAAAATAATATTTTTTAAAATATCCAATGTAATCAGGTGGTTAGCTTTTCGTTTTAATGCGAAGGATTGTCGATGTTCACAAGCGCCATTTTAATGGCACTAAAGTCTAATAAACTAAGGTTGAATAGGCATGACTTTGCCTAAAGCTGCAATGAGCGGCATTAGGCAGGGGAAAGCACGCGCCCTATACGCAAGTAAAAGGTAAGAGCTATTAAAAGTTAGAGTGGCCGAGCAGCGTATGAAGCTTTTGATTCTCGGTGAGAAGCTTCTCGAAGCGCTCTGCATTTAATGGGCGGCTGTAAAGAAAGCCTTGCAACATCTCACAATCGTAGCGACGTAAAATATCTAGCTGAGCTTCTTCTTCAACGCCCTCAGCTACAACTTTTAAGCCTAAATTGTGGGCGATATTTATAATGGCAGCCGCCATATGACGATCTACATTACTTTTTGCAATATCGTCAATAAATGCTTTGTCAATTTTTAGCGTGTTTAGCGGGAATCGCTTTAAGTAGGCTAGGGACGAGTAACCTGTACCGAAATCGTCTAGCGCTAGGTGAATACCTCTTTCGCGAAGGCGAGTCATCATTTGAAGGCCGTTTTCAGGACTTTCCATTAGCGTACCTTCAGTTATTTCGCACTCTAAATGTAGTGGTGACAAACCGATATCGCTTAAAATCTTGTTTATTCTGTCGTCTAAGTCAGGTAATTCGAACTGCTTCGCAGATATATTCACAGCTACACGACCACTAAACAAACCTTGGTTTACCCAGCGTTTGGTATCTGCACAAGCCTTTCTTAGCACTTGTTCACCAATTTCTATAATCTGGCCTGTTTGCTCTGCCAGAGGGATAAATTGCCCAGGGCTTACTATGCCCTTTTGGGGGTGCTCAAAGCGCACCAAAGCTTCCATGCTAACTAGCTTACCTGAGGCTATATCTACTTTCGGCTGGTAGTAAACCGTAAACAAGTCATCTTTAATACCTTGTCTTATAAGGTTTTCAATTTGCAGTTGCCTAACGGCGTTTTGATTCATCTCTCCGCTAAAGAACTGATAGCTGTTACCGCCATTGTTTTTAGCGAAATACATGGCTGTGTCGGCGTTTTTCAGCATTTCTTGGGGAGAAGTGCCGTCGTCAGGGAAGAATGCGATTCCAATACTGGCACCCAATACAAACTCTTGCTTATTAATGATAAAGGGGCGAGATAATGTGTCTAATAGGTTCTGTGCGTAATGCGTTACCGTGTGGATATCGGCATTGTCTTCCATTAACACACTAAATTCATCACCACCTAAACGATAGCAGGTCGCACTCTTACCCGTAATTCTCTGTAAGCGCTTTGCTATTTGTTTAATTAATATATCGCCCGTTTGGTGGCCTAAAGAATCGTTTATTTTCTTAAAGTTATCCATATCTAAACAGAGCAGAGTATGTTGTGCTCCTTTCCGCACCAAGTTCTGGTGGCTAGCTTGGAAGAACGAACGATTCGGAAGCTCTGTGAGCGGGTCAGTATTAGCTAGTTTCAATAGTTCTTTTTCAGTACTTTTTCTTGACGTGATATCACTAAATACGCCTACAAAATGGCTTATTTTTCCGTCATCGTCATGGACGGCGTCTATATTTAATTCCATTTCATAGCGCTCGCCGTTCACTCGCACACTTTCTACTTCACCTGACCAGTTACCTTTTGCTTTTAGCGTTTTCTTAATTTCTTCGGTAAACGCGTCTGGATATAGATGGAAGTGCATATAGCTTGCTAACGCTTGGTCGCGGGTCTCGCCGGTGTAACCGCAATATGCATTATTTACACTTATGAATTTAAATTGGGTATTAGTTATGAATACACCTTCAGAAATATTCTCAATTGAACGCTTAAATAGATTCAGCTGCTCTTCAGCTTCTTTTAAGTGATGAATATTCTTAAGCGTACCAGTCATTCGTACCGGCTGAGCATTGTGGTCTCTTTCAACCACTTTTCCGCGGTCAAGTATCCAAATCCACTGATTCTTAAATGTCTTTGCGCGGTATGCAAGCTCGTAGAGGTCGCTATTACCTTCTAGATGGTCTCTTAGGGCAGTTTTAACACGGTTTACGTCGTTAGGATGAATGTTTGCATCGTAAGCGCCTGTAGTGCGTATATCATCTTGTGGAAAATCAAGTGTGCCCCACGTATTTGCACGGTAAACTTGGCCTCTGTATACGTCCCAATCCCACAGCTCATCTCCAGAACTCCATAGAGTCAGTTTAAGGCGTTCTTCGGACTCTTTAATGGCAAGCTGGTTGGCTTTTCTTATTTGATATTGGCGAACTATAAAAGCAATCAACGCAAAGGCTACAATGCAGTAAAAAACAAGTGCTACGGTGTGCAACCATGGCGGGCGTTGAATACTAATGTCCAGACTTCTACTGTCAGACCATGACTTTCCAGGTTCTTTCGCCTGAACAGAAAAACGATACTCTCCAAAAGATATATTATTAAATTGAGCGGTACGCTCCTTATCAACATAAATCCAATCACTCTCAAAATTGGACAACTTGTATCGATAGTTAACTTGCTCTGGATACACAGGATTAATTAACCCAAATGAAATGCTAAATCTAGACTCATCGTGAGTAAGAATTAACTTGTCTTCGTAGGTTATGTTTTCTTTTGATGAGAATGAACGAATATTTTCTTCATTTTCGTGCTGGCCTCGTTTAGCTTTGGCAACAGAACCGAAAATACTAATTTGATAAAGTTGAGGGGGTAACGTTTGTTCAATCTCATCTTCACTACTTTTCATTAATCTCGATATTTTAATGAAGCCCTTATTACCACCAAAGTATATTGATTTACTCTTAGTGGCGATAACTGAGCCCTCTCCGAGAGAATTAAACTCTAACTGGGAATTTGGAATACTCTCTGCTTCTCTCAACGAGGGCAGGTGAACTTTATGCACACCTTTAGCATCTGAATACCAGATGCTGTTATCGATAGCAGTCGTTGATGTTATAAAGCCGCTTTGATTGTTCCGTTTTTGTTTATTTGTAACAACTAGCTTTTCTTTGTCTAATTGAATGACGCCGTCTGAGCGAGTAGTTACCCAGAGACCATCGCTCGTTTCATGAATTCCATAGACTAGTGAATTGATTCCATTTGAAGAGTCTAAAACTTGTGAAACCCTGTCTTCACTCGAAGAATAAACGACAACCCTGTCACCTGCTCTAAACCAAATTCGTTTTCTATTGTCTTCGAAAATAGCTGACATTTTACCGTAATCATTAGGCAAAGATATTTTTGAAACTCCCCCCTTATGACTTTGGCTAACAACAGACGTAATATCTACAGAGTATGTATCTCCGTTTAAAAGCTGTAACCAAACCGCAGAGTCACTCTTAAATAAGTGGTCAATAAAAGAACCTTTAAAGAATTCCTTTTTTAACTCTAGTTCATTGGCTGTTTCTTTAAAAACGAGCAAACCGGCAGAAGATGCAATCCATATGTTGTCACCTTCATCTATTTCAATATCCCAGTAGGTGACTGAATCCTCCATATTATCAAAGGCTTCATAGAAAATGACGTTACCAGTGTCTTTCGATATTTTTCCTATCCCTCGTTGTTGAGAAACAAGGAACAACTCACCTGCTGTGTTTTCTGCAAAGCCCCAGATAGTAGAGAAATTATCCTCTGTATGACGGTCTGAGTTATAAACAGGTTGAAAGTGTACACTGGCATATTCAGGATGATATCTGAAAGCTCCATGATGGAATGTTGCTGCCCATACCACACCCGTTCTGTCTTCAATTACTTTTATAATAATCGCTGATGGGAGACCCGTTGCGGTATATGTGTCAGCATTTAAATGTAGGTATTCAGGTTCATAGTTGGATGTTATTTCGCTTTGAGCTGCATCTGATAATAAAAACAAACCGATATATGAGCCTACCCATATATCGTTATCAACAACAGTCAAAGAAAAAGAGTTAACTTCTTCATTAACGCCTAAATCCTTCCCTTCAATTTTTCTCAAGACTCGGCCATTAGATGCTAAGACTATAAGCCCTTGATTCGTCGCTAACCAATAGTTGCCGTTAATCACTGATATGTCATGGAGCGCTCGAATATCAAGTGAAACACCCCAAGGATTCACTTTTTTTACGTCATGAACCTCTAAGGTCTCCGTATCTATAAGTTTTGCGCCAAACTTATTTGAGCCCACCCAGATACGATTGGCTTCTTCGAAGATAACTTTAATGAAGCTTTCTTCATTGAAAACCTGAGTCAGAACACTTATTTGCGATCGTTGTTTGGAGTATCTATACAAGAATTTGCGATCCGCGAAGAGAATATCGCCATTTTTGGACTCTGTAATCGCTGTTATTAAATCAGTTTTTATTACCGAATTTTCTTTATTGAAAACTTTGAAACTGTCGGTTTCAGGCTGATAAAGCGCTAGTCCAGAGTGTGTGCCTACCCATAATTGCCCCTCCGAATCCACAAACAAGGATTGAATGTACCCTGAAGGTAACGAATTCGGGTCTACATCTGAGGGATGGTATTGTTTTACATCATAACCAGAGTATCGGTTGAGGCCGTTTGACGTTGCAAGCCAAATGAACCCCATGTCGTCTTCCACAATGTCTAATACTGCGGTATCCGATAGACCATGCTGCTTATTTAGCTCTGTAAAATGAAGATCAGAAACCTCTATCGCCTTTGCAGAAGAAAAAAGAATTCCTGACAAAGCCAACAAAAGAAGAGAAATTGAATAAATTAGGGTTGAGCGCACCTACACACCTTTGGCATACGCCATTTATTATTTTTTTATTTCACTGGCGGCATCCCTAACAGCCAGAATAATAAATATGCCGAATTAACTAAGCCTCTACAAGGACTTTTTAGTAATAACAAGAATGATGGTTTACTTATTAACCAACCTTGTCTGCGAATACCACTGGGTATCGGCAGATTGATTAAAATCTTAACGACCGTGGCACGTGCCTACAATGCAGCGTTAGTAGTAAGGAATTTCTTTTTTGAATTCAGAAATACTGTTAATCGTTCGTTTTTCTTGCGTGGGAATACTCTCAAATTTTCCACGAGAGAACAGCACCAATTCCCCGCAGCGCTCTCGTTTAGCGAGTTGATGCGCGAAGTCTTGAATCTCTTCGAAACTCAAGCCTTTGATCCTTTCAGCAAGCTTTGCATTTCTATTGAACTCTAAATCTTGCGTACCCAAACTTACCCATAAACGCTGTGACTTCATCGAAAGAGTAAGGTCTCTCTCTTCTAACTGCTTAATGAGGTTTTGTTGGATAGTCGGCCAATAAAAACGATAGAACTCTATTTCATTGAGTTGCTGGAACAAAAAGGCGGTCATTGCATCTAGCAACTGCTTTGGACTGCATTGCGGGCTTTGTATGTAAAATGCCATTCCGGGGTGTTGATTATGTGGTACATAGCCTGTACCGACTATGTATCCCAATTGCTGTTCTGTTCTTAACGAATTGAAGAACGGTGCTGCCAGCATCTGTTCAAGAACCATACATAATGCGGTGTCGGTGAGGCTAGGAGAAGGTGCTTGTAAATAAAGTACGACCGCTGAGTCATCGTGATTACACAACACCTCGTGATAAAGAGTTCCGCCCACAGGCAGCTTAGATACGGCACGAGAAAGGGGAGCTCCCCCTGCATTTTTGCAATGGCTATGAAGCGACGTCGAAAATGCCTTTGCTTCTTCGCTTGCCCAGTTGCCATGCATAAATGCCTCTACAAAATAATGCTCAAAGGCTGCACTGCGACAGCCTAGCATCTCGTTATAAGAGATGTTTTCTATCACGTCTAACAATTCAACTGGCGCTTGCGTGTTGCGTTGAATAAGAACACTTAAACGAGAGAATAAACGGTTAGTCGGCTTATTTAACAGTGAATTATGAAGGCTTTGAATTTGAAGTGCTTTGTGATGTTCAAAGGCTCTTTCGTCAGGAATAAAACCGAGAACGGCGTCAAGAAGTTGACTTGCTAATAATGTCTGCTGATTCGTAAAACCGCGGGTGTGTAGGGTAAATCCAGCTTGATGCCCATAAATCCGATAGTGAAGTCCTGCTATTTCAGCTCGGTAGTATTTAGCTTGGAGATGATCGTTAAGTGCGCCGAGCCAAATTCGCTTGGCCGCAACAGAGGTCAAAGAGTCTGAAAACTGAGCTGCGTCGAAAGAGATATAAATATCGCCTTTGGGGCTATGGAATTGTTGGTCCTGAGCGAACCAAAATCGATAGCCACCATTATCTACCAACCTATTTGGAACATTAAACCCCGTTTCAGGGAGGATAAGCGTGTATTCGCTCGCCAAATAAGGGTTGGGTGGGGGAAGACACAATTCTGGAATTTTCTTTGCGCTTTCAAGTGAATGTATTAGCGCATCGTCGATGTCTTCAACGCTATATTCAGCCTCATAAAATGCGCAAACCTGAGTGGTTTTAACATCTTTTGATATAACCTTTAAACGAAGGTTCTTGGGCGTGAAAAAAGATAGTGCATGCTCAATTATGCTTCTGTCATAACTACCAATAGTAGAGCGAAGTCTATTTAATTCGTCAGGTTCGAATATAAATTGATGCTGTGCATACTCAGTTATGACCCCAAGCGGCTTCACATTTTCTTCGTACTCTAAGGCCAGCGCATTTAGCTGCGACTTTTCGTGAAAGCGCCATTCTTCAGTCGATGCTTCTCTAATTAATTCGATGTAGCTAAATAGTGCCTCTAGCACCTGCGCTTTGTGTTTAAGGCCTTCCTGGGTAAGCTGAAAGCTCACGTTAAAATCTTTAAATTTATCGCCTTCTATGCCAGAGCCTGCTATCAGGTTTAACGCCCAATCTTTTTCTTTTAAATAGGCAAGTAGGCTTCCTTCACCTTCGTCACCAATCAAATGGCTGATGTAGTTCAGCGGTTTGGTTTTGTAGTCGTTCTGTAAAGCGGGGAGGGCAAATGTCACTATCATACGTCTAGCAGATTGCAGCGGATGAATGTTGATTTGAATGCCCAGTTCATTTTCTGTGTAAAGCGAAGGCCAGTCGTCAGAGGCTAACTGTCCACTTGGCAATGTCCCAAAACACTGGTTCACTAACGCCTCTAATTGACGTATTGGCATAGGACTGGCTATGCACAAGCGCATATTAAGCGCACAGTAATACGATTGGTGCAGTGCCTTTAGGCGCCGTTTAAGCTCTGTACATTCGTGTTGAGAAAAGGTATCGCAATTGCCTACAGAAAATTTTGCAAAAGGATGTTCTGGATTACATGTCTCTTTATGAATTTGATAAAGGCGGCGAAGGTCGTCTTTTTTCTTAAACTCAAATTCAGCATGAATGTTCTTTATTTCGTTGGTTAGTGCGTCTTCTTCAAATAAGGGTTGCCTAAGCATATCTGCAAATGCAGGCAATGTTTGCGCAATAGCGTCACCGCTGCAATTAAAATGGTAATTTGTGTACTCGGTACCTGTCCACGCGTTGATTGTGCCGCCGTGTTGCTCAATGAATCCATTTATAGCATTGGGTTTGGGCAAATGACGGCTACCCATAAAAAGCATGTGTTCAAGAAGATGGGCTAACCCTTGGCAATCGTTTGGGTCATAAAAGTGTCCGGCTCTTACCGCCATTGAAACAAAAGATTCACTCGCTTCTGGCGTGTGACATAACATGGCACGCAACCCATTAGGTAAAGTAACGTGATGTGCGTTTTCTAAATTTATGGTGTTGTTCACATTGTCTCGTTTTTGGTCAAGAGCACCTTACTGCTGGAGCGTCTATAAAGAGAAACTTCACAAAACGTTAAATAATGTACGAAAATTCTCACTATTCGCGGTTTAGCGCTAGGCGTAGTATCAGCTCTCTGATATCGTTAGCATACTTTCATTAATACTATGCGCAATGTTATGTCAGGTCAAAGTAGCAACGACGACATTTATCTTTTCATTATGCGTCACGGTGAAGCAGAAGCGCCCAGACTCGATGATAAAAGCAGGCAACTTACACCATTAGGTAGAGAGCAAGCCAAAACAGCAGCTTTATGGTTAAAAGACCAATATTGCCAGAAAGGCGTTGTGGACTTAGCGCTTGTGAGCCCTTATCGTCGAGCCAAACAGACCCATGATATGGTATCGCTTGATATCATTGCGAACAAAGTTGAAAATAATGAAGATATTGTTCCGGAAGGCTCGCCAAGACTGGTGAGTGATTATATTGATGGACTTCTTCACGCCGCGGTCAATTCCAAAAAACCAATCAAAAAACTTCTTGTTGTTAGTCACATGCCGCTAGTTAGCTATCTCGTTGATGAACTGTGCCAGTCTTACACCACAAGTTTGTTTTCTACGGCCTCAATTGCTGTTATCAAGTATTCTTTAAAAGAGCACAAAGGCACGCTGGTAACGCATTATCAAGGACTGTAAACGCCTTGCTCCTTCTTAGCGATTAATTTCGGAGATTGAACAATTAATCGTTAAGTAAATTCCCATATGGTCGATAGACTCTTTGAGAGTGTCAAAGTTTATTCTATTGAAGGGTTGGGAAATGGACAGCAAATCTATTCCTGAGCTCCTTAAACGTTCATTGCAATCGCATATGGCGGAGGCTGATTTACGTGAAGATAAGGAGACGCAGGATATTATTGCCAAATTATCTGAATTGTCAGATAAGGTCGCTGCTGCGAAAGCTAGAGCGCTGGCAAATAGAGCACAGCGTCTAGCTGACGAATCAAAAGGTTAGCTGATAAGGCCAAAAGGCAGGTTAACCACCAAAACGCTTAGTGGTCATTATTCGACTCTTTAGGTGCAACATAGTATTCCGGCATGATTCTGACGGTTTTTATCATGCTTTCTGAAATGTCTACAATTTCTAACGGATAACCCGCCAAACGCACGCTTACTTTGTTCTCAGGAATATCTTCAAGATACTCAAGTAATAAACCATTAAGGGTTTTAGGGCCTTCCGTAGGCAGGTTCCAATCCATTTCTCTGTTCAATTCCCGGACGTTGGCACTACCATCAACCAATACTGAACCATCCTGTTGTACGTGTGCTTCTTTACTGTGGTCTGGAACCATACTGGTGGTAAAGTCACCGATAATCTCTTCAAGAATATCTTCAAGAGTGACTAGACCCATAATGTCGCCATACTCATCAACAACCAGAGCAATGCGCTCTTTTTCGGCTTGAAACTTATACATCAGCGTGTGCAGCGGGGTAGATTCAGGCGTGTAGTAAATCTCACGAACTGCGCGAAGCAAGCTTGATTTAGTAAACTGGTCTTTTGATAGAAGGCGCAGGGCGTCACGCACATGCACAAAGCCGACCGCATCGTCGACACTGTCTCGGTATAATAAAACACGGGTATGTTGAGCATGGGTTAACGCTTTTTGAATTTTCTTCCAATCGTCGTTAATGTCGATAGCAAAAATTTCAGCACGTGGCACCATGATATCTTCGGCCGTTACGCTTTCTAAGTCCAAAATACTCACCAACATATCTTGGTGTCGCTTAGGGATCATGGCACCAGCTTCAAAAACCACGGTTCTTAACTCTTCTCGACTTAATGAGTCGTCACTTCCACTTGCGGGGCTAATTCTTAGCAAAGCTAGAATGCCGTTTGTGATACCGTTAATCGCTGCCACAAAAGGGTACAGCAAGGTAAGTAGTGGAAGCAGAATAATGGAGCTCGGAAATGCCACTTTTTCTGGATACAGCGCAGCCAGTGTTTTCGGCGTTACTTCTGCAAAAATAAGTAGGACCAGCGTTAAGCCAAAGGTAGCAGCAAACAGCCCCCAATAGTCACCGAATAAACGAATACAAAGTATGGTTGCAAGCGAGGATGCTGCAATATTAACTAAGTTGTTTCCGATGAGAATAAGGCCGATAAGGCGATCAGGTCGTTCTAGAAGTTTAGCAACACGTATAGCTGAGCGGTTGCCTTCCCCTTGCAAATGCTTGAGTCGATAACGATTAATCGACATCATGCCAGTTTCTGAACTAGAGAAATACGCAGATAGTAATATGAGTACGCCGAGCGCGATAAACAGCGTACTCGTTGATATGTCGTCCAATTAATGGGTTCCTGTCTTAACTTAGGCTTCAAATGTATTGATTTGAGGTGCGAGTTTCAAGGGAAAATTGCTGATATGCCCCTAATTAACTAGATAACACCAAAAAGTGACAAGCGCCGCCGAGCCGCCTAAAAAGCAACCCCGGCAGCGAGCTCAGCAATAAATACAGGGAGTTTTAAAGAAGAAATTCGCGAACTAGTTTGCTACCAAAATAGGCAAGGGACAATAGCGTCACACCCAAGACTGTCATTACAATAACCTGTCGCCCGCGCCAACCTCGAAGTTTCTGGCCTATTAAAAGAATGAGAAAAACAACGAGAGCGGCCGCTGATAGCACCGTTTTATGCGCGTAAGTTTTGTTAAACATATCTTCTAAGAAAACAAACCCGCTAATTAGTGAGACGGTTAGTAAACAAGTTCCCGCAAGCAACAGCTTGAACAAAATGTTTTCTACAAGCATTAAAGGCGGTAGTGATGAATGTAGTAGCGCAGCACCTTTTTGCTTTAACCGGTAGGTAATGTAGGACATTTGCAGTGCGTATAAGAATGCAATGACCAAAGTGCAGTACGCAAACAATGACAAACTAATATGGATAACTAAGCCCGGCTGCAGCTCTATGTGCATGATGTACGACACGGGAATAAACTGTGAGGCGAGTACCGTAAGACTAGCAAAGCCGAAAACAACAGGAAGTAAAATAAGATTAGGAATGGCGCGGGCAAATATAAGCATGGATACTGTGATTATCCACGACACTAATGAAAGTACGTTGGTTACACTCATGTCTTGCCCAGGCGCGACAATAATAACGTTGGTGAGAAAAGCGATATGTGCAATTGCCCCAACACTAGCGATGGATAGCCCTAATCGCTTATTCGGGCCGTCTTGGTGTACGAATTTGCCAATAAGTACTGCCGCAGCTAATGCGTAGAGTAAAGCAGCAGAAATGGCGAAAAGGGTGTTCATGATGCGTCCTGTAATAGGTAGGTGACGTCTTCACCGACTGAGTCGGTATTGATACTGCAACTTGCAAGTAAATTCAACCATCTCCTTGATTTTGTTTGTTTCACACCCACTTTTAGTGTGGGTATTGGATCATGGAAGGACAATTTTTACTCCATATCGACTTCGAAATTCGTACATCAAATTTCTACAACCCTTGACGCAAAAGTTTAAAAATTTAACCGCAATTGTGGGTACGTTACCGTTCGCTTTTACGTTACAATGCGGGCATTACGTCTGAAATAAAAAGAAGTTTCATACTATGTTTGAGAATTTATCAGAACGCTTAGGCCAGACATTACGAAATGTCAGCGGTAAAGGGCGTCTTACTGAAGACAATATTAAAGAAACGCTACGCGAAGTGCGTATGGCGCTACTTGAAGCCGACGTTGCGCTACCCGTAGTAAAAGCGTTTGTTGCACAGGTAAAAGAGCGTGCAGTTGGTACCGAAGTAACCAAAAGCCTCAAGCCTGGCCAAGTATTTATTAAAATCGTTCAGTCTGAACTAGAGTCGGTGATGGGGGAAGCGAACGAAAAGCTTAACCTCGCAACTCAACCTCCGGCTGTTGTGCTTATGGCGGGCTTACAAGGTGCGGGTAAAACTACGTCTGTAGGTAAACTTGCGAAATACCTAACTGAGCGCGAGAAAAAGAAAGTGATGGTAGTGAGTGCCGACGTTTATCGCCCGGCCGCTATCAAGCAGCTTGAAACCCTTGCCGGTGAAGTGAATGTAGCTTTTCACCCGTCAACGATTTTACAAAAGCCCATTGATATCGTTAACGATGCCATTGTTGAAGCGAAGAAGAATTTCTTCGATGTACTACTAGTGGATACAGCAGGTCGTTTGCATGTCGACAACGACATGATGGACGAAATTAAAGAGCTTCACGCTGCCGTTAAGCCAATTGAAACTCTATTCGTGGTTGATGCCATGACTGGTCAGGATGCTGCGAATACGGCAAAGGCGTTTAACGACGCGCTACCGCTAACCGGTGTAATACTGACCAAAGCAGATGGTGATGCACGAGGTGGTGCTGCACTGTCGGTTCGTCACATCACGGGTAAACCTATCAAGTTTATCGGTATGGGCGAAAAGGTTGATGCACTTGAGCCTTTCCACCCTGAGCGTATTGCGTCTCGTATCTTGGGCATGGGCGACGTACTTAGCCTTATCGAAGAGGTTGAGCGTAAAGTCGATAAGTCGAAAGCGGAAAAGCTGGCCAAGAAGGTACAGAAAGGAAAAGGCTTCGACCTGCAAGACTTTAAAGATCAGCTTGAGCAAATGAAGAACATGGGCGGCATGATGGGAATGCTTGATAAGCTTCCTGGCATGGGCGGTATGTCTGACAAAATTAAAGATCAGGCAAACGACAAGCAGTTCAACCAAATGGAAGCCATCATTAATTCAATGACCCCGGCTGAACGTGCACGTCCAGATATGATTAAAGGGTCGCGTAAGCGCCGTATTGCGGCAGGCTCAGGTACGCAAATTCAAGACGTAAACCGTTTGCTTAAACAGTTTACGCAAATGCAGAAAATGATGAAGAAAATGTCTGGCGGCGGCATGAAGAAGATGATGCGTCAGATGAAAGGCATGATGCCTCCGGGTGGCGGTTTTGGAGGCCCTGGTGGCCCAGGCGGCCCGGGTGGATTCGGCGGTCCTGGCGGGTTTGGCGGAGGCGGTGGCTTCCCACCTCGTTAAAAGGCTGTCGCATTACTTAGCAATGCTTAAAAACCTCAATCGCAGCAATGCATTGAGGTTTTTTTATTTTTTTGCATCCAGTATCACTCATCAATCGTTTGGCTTGTTGAACAGGACGTGAGCAGTACTTATCGCATCGCGCGTTTAAGTGACGTCTCTTCACGAATCAACAAGTACGGAGATGAAGGTGGAATTCAATAAAACATCACAGCAAAAATTAAAACTGTCACTGTTGGCGACGGCAATGGTTCTCGCGCTAAGTGCCTGCGACGGTGACGACGGAACAAATGGTGTCGATGGGACTGATGGCGCGCCTGGCCAAGATGGTGAACCCGGTCAGGATGGAGCCCCAGGCTTTGCGTCAGCGACTTTCTTGGTCGCAAACAATGGCGATGACAACCGCAATACTGTTACCTCGATTGACCAAAACGCGAACGTCTTATCCACGGTAACCACAGGAGCCAATGAGGGGATTGTATTCACGCAAAGCGGAAGCTTAGTACAAGCTGGCGACAGTGATTTACCGTTATTAAGAACGCTTTGTAATTTTGAAGCTCAAGCCGACTACATGATGAGTGCAGGGCACGAGATAACGGGCGCAACTACGGGCCTTGTTAATCCGAAAGGTATTGCCTTTGCTGAAAATGCAGGTTTAGTTATGGTGGCTGACTTTAACGGTCAAAAGGTTAGCGTATTCGGTGGCCAAGCAGCAGGCAATGTTGCACCAATTGCAGAAATAATGACCTCAGCAAAACCATGGGATGTGGCCTATGACGAACAAAGCGATAGATTGTTTGTTGCACTGACCGATGGGACACTCGCGGTTTACGATAATGTCGCTGGTTCTGATTTTGCGCCCACAGTTATGCGTTCAGTGGTGCCTTCAGATGCAGACGGAAATCAAATATCGATTAATCTGCACGGTATCGCTTACGAGCCTATGTCTAATCGTATGGTATTGTCAGACGTTGGCGATGCTGCAATTGCTGATGATGGACAAATTTTTGTTTTAGAAAATGTCTCTACGGCTGATGGGGCTGTAGTACCAAGTAGAGTGATTGGCGGCGCATCGACCCAGCTTGGTAATCCGGTAGACATTGTTTTAACCGGTTCTGATCTTCGCGTGGCGGAAAAATCCAATGACGCCATTTTGGTGTTCTCAAACATATTTAACGGTGCTAGCGGCGACGTTGCACCAACGCTATCAACGCCTTCAGTAAAACCAGAGTCGTTGGCCGAGTTAACTCAGCTGAACGAGATGAAAGACGCATCGGACGATGGCATAACTACCATGCCTATTATGGGCCTTTCGGTATCAAGTAACCCTGCAAGCGAAGGTCCAACCACGGGGCAAGTAGCGCAATACAGCGCTGTACTTTCCAGTGAGCTAAGCACTTTTGACGCTGGTATGAGCATTGAGAGTGCCGCTTTCACGGCTAGCGGTGATGGCGTCATTACTTTCGATGATGTTGAAACCTCAACGGGTGGTTTACTCGTGATTAATCGCCTCAAAACCATGCGAGAGGGTATGATGTATAGCGATAGTTTCGACCACATGATTGCGGGTAGCGATACAGGCTTGATTGCACCTAAAGGGTTAGACATTGCCTCAGAAGCAGGTGTGGTATTTGTGGCAGATGTTAACGAAGCTACTCCTGCCGTTCGCGTATTCTCGCCTTGTGCGTCAGGCAATGTTGCGCCTCTATTAACACTTGAAGCGGCCAACGGGGCGCGCCCTTGGGATGTGGATTACGACCCATCAACTGATAGCGCGTATCTGGCGTTAACTAACGGTTCGGTTGCCGTGTTTGAAGAAGTGATGCGCAAAATGGAAAGCGGTGAAACCGTAATTACGGGTGAAGACAGGCTGATTGTCCCTGCAAGTGGTGGGACAGCATTTGCCGCGCCAACCAACATCCATGGCATAGACTATGATAGCCAAAGCGATAGTTTGGTCATTTCTGATGTAGGCAGCGCAGCGGATGCTACTGACGGTAAATTGTACGTGATTCCTGGCGCAGGCAGTGCCGATGGCATAACGGATGTATCCGTCAATATTGCGGGACCGAACTCAATGTTGGGTAATCCGGTAGACTTGATGCTCAGCAATGGTCATGTATATGTTGCTGAAAAATCAAATGGCATGATCCTGCGCTTTGACAATATTCTAAATGCAGCCTCGGGTGATATTACGCCCAGCTTTAGCATGATGTATCCCGCACCAGAGTCGGTAAATGTATTGTCAGTGAAGTAAAACAACTGATGAACAGCCTTGTAGAAACAGTTCATTTCATCGCTGTTCTATGAAAGCTCAATGCTTTCGCTAAAGCGGCACGTACCTAATCAGTACGTGCCGCTTTATATTTATTTGGCGTTATTGGGATATTCAAAAGCTTTGCCAACTAACTTTTAAACAATAGCATGCTTTATAACCAACAAATCACCGCGCATCTGTGCAAATTCGTGAATTCATAATACACTGACGGGCTACATCGTGCGCATGTGCTCGCTTTCTTTAAGGTATGCAACTTTTACCTATTAAAGCAGGTACAGTTTTGTGCTGTGTGAGCGTTCACGCGGCAGAGTTATTGATACAGGAACACTATGGCAGGCTTAAAACGTATTATTCTTATCGACACGCATTTACCAGGCGTGGTCGAGCTAAAGCTTGATGGACACACCAATATTTGTGGTACCAATGCGTCGGGTAAAACCACGCTTCAACGACTTATTCCCGTTTTTTACGGCGAGTACCCAAGTCGCGTGGTACCGGCAACCCGTGACAGCTTTGAACGCTGGTATTTGCCTCGTTTATCTAGCTTTATTATTTATGAATACACGCGTGCTGAAGGTGACCTGTGCCAAGCAGTGTTAAGCTCAAACGGAACCGGCGTCAATTATCGTTTAATCGGCAAGCCATTTGAAATCAGTGATTATTTGATAGAGCAAAAGAACGGCAAACACGCTAGTGTAAGCAGCGCCGAGCTTGCACGCGCCATGAAGCGTAACAACATATTGGTTACGAGCTTACTTAATACGAAAGACTTCCGTGCCATCATTCAAAACGACAACGGGGTGCTTAACCAGAGTAACAATGCCCGTGAGCTATTAGGCTACGCCAAAATCTTTAGCCTTTGCGAACCGTCGAAACACATGCGCCACATTGAGAAGTTGGCTAAAGCGGTTCACTCTAAAGAAGGCAAGATGGAAACTATCAAGGCCATGATTGCCGCCATTTTAGAAGAGGATGGTGTTACGCCACCTACTTCAGGCCTAAGCCGCCACCGCGTCGATGACTGGATTAAAGAATGTCACCTAATTAAACAATTCGACAAAATTCGCCCTGAGTTTTCTAAGCTTGAACAAGCTGACATGGCGCTAACCACAACAGAGCAAGTGCTTGCTAACCTTAAGCATAGTTTCGAGCTTGATAAGACCTACTTGGCTGCGCGCGTTGAAACAACAAAGAATGAACTGGATGAGAATAGCTTCCAGCGCAAACAAACGGACAGCGAGTGGGGTGATACCCGTGATCACCTAAACCAGGTAATTTCATCTGCTCGCGCTGATGTTGAGAAGTTCACCAGTGAACTTGATACGGTAGAGCGTGAATTCGATAAATGGCAAGACCAAAATATTGAGCAGCTTAAAGAAGACGTGGCAAATCTAGCGCAGTGGCAAAATGAAAAGGCCATGGCCGATAGTCGCTATGTACTGCTTACTGAAAAACACCAAGATATTGAGTCGGCCTACAACAAGCGCTTGGCTGAGCTAGGTGAAAAGCTGTCAATTACCCTGGAAGAAATGTCAGCCGCACGCCAAGAAGCCGCAGAAAATAAAGCTGAGCAGCAGCAGAGCGAGCGTGAAGCATTAAGTCGCATTCAGAGCGACTACAATAGCCAGCTAAGCGCGCTTCAGAACGATTACCAAAATAGTTTGAACGAGCTAAAAGTTGCTGAAGCTGAACTTAAAGCGTCACTTAGCAATGCAGGCTACAACGAGTTTGAACAATCTCAGCTGGATATTCTTGATGCGGCCATTAAAGAAGCATCTATCAATGAAGATGCAGCGCGCGGTGAGCTGCGACAAGCGCAGCAGGCGCACAGTAAATCAGTTGAGTTTCGCAAAGAATGTTCAAATGCGTTAGATAAAGCACGCAACGCCTTTCAACAAGAAGAAAAAGCGGTTAACAAGATTAATGCGCTTCTTTACCCTGGCGAAGGCTCGCTACTTGAGTTCTTGCGCGCCAATGTAGATGACTGGGAGTTATCCTTAGGTAAAGTTGTGCGCCCTGAGCTACTAGAGCGCACTGATTTAGCGCCTGCTATGGCAAAGGACGCACAAGGCGCCAGCCATACCTTTATGGGCGTTAAGTTAGCGCTTACTGAACTTGATACCCCAGACTATGCCTTTACCGAGCAAGCGCTTAAGCAGCAACTGCAAGAAGCTGAAATTCGTCAAGCCGCTGCCCTTGCTGCGCAAAACGAATGCGAACAGCGCTTGGCGAAAGCGAACGAAGATGTGCGCAACGCCGAGCTTGTGGTTACTCAAAAAGACAACGCCGTTAAAAGTGCCGAAGCCAGCCGTAAACGTGCACAGCAAGACCGCGATACGGTACTTAGCGAATATCAGCAGGCGCTTTCTGCACGTAAGCAAAAAGCCAAAACTAAGCTTGAAGCGAATCAACAGTCGCAAAAGCAAGCGAAGGCACAATTTGAGCTTAGTCGTGACGAAATCAAAGATCAGCAGCGCGAAGCGGAAACCGAACACAAATTCCATTGGCAGCAGCTTATTGCTGACAGTGAAGCACGTATATCTCAGCTTGATAGCGACATGCGTAAGGCGAAAGACAATGCTGCCCAAGACCGCAAAGATATGCAGGATTGGCTAGAAAGCGAATTGAGCAATCGCGGTGTGGATGTTGATGAAATAGGTCAGCTTAAAAAGCAAATCAATAAGCTTAAAGAAGACATTACGCGCACTGAAACCCACCGTCATAAAGTAGCCGACTACGAGCGTTGGTACACTAACGTGTTTACCAAGCAAAAAGTGGTATGGCAGGAAGGCTTGTCTAAGTCGCGTAAGTTATTGGGCGAATCTGAGCGTAATTTAGCCAGCAAACAAGCAACCTATAAAGCTAACCGCGAACAGCTTCAAGAGCAGCACGGACAGCTTGAAACTACGCTTAAAACTGCCAGTGAGCACCTAGAACAGGTTAAAACCTTAAGTAAATCTCTTGCCAAGCTTACGCTTCAGGCAGGTGATGAAACGGCTGAAATTAAGCACGACGATGTAAGTATTGGTCAGCGTATTTCAGAAGTGCAAAGCCAGCTTCAAGAGCGCGAAAACTTACTAAGCGATATTCGCGCCTATGTAGAAAGATTCGACCAGCTTATTGCCGCGCAAGCGGGCACAGGGCTATCTGATACGTGGGAGCGCGCCCGTGAAGAGTGTGCAACGCTGAACGCCCACGGCGTGAAGAGCTTTGATCATCGCCGTATGGTGTCGCATTTAGCACAGCTTCTAAACGTGATTGTTCCGCAGAAGCTACAGGGCTTGCGTGAGCAAGGCCGTATCTTTGGTGCCGATCTTTCGCAATACTATTTTGTACTTGCCGATATCGACAAACGCATTGTGTCGCAAAGCCGCCGTATTACCCAAGAGGTCGACGGCGACCTTTCTCTTGATGGTGTATCAGACTCGGCTGTTAAAATTCGCTCACGTATTAGTGAACTTGAATTCTGGCCCGAACTTGAGCAATTCAGAAAGCTCTATGAGCACTGGATGGAAGAGGGGGCTAACGAGTTACCAGAGGAAGAGTACGGTCAAAGTATGCGCCGGGTTCTTGATATTCTTGGCCGTGCAGCGCTTACGGGCGGCATTAGCAAGCTACTTGATATCGAGCTACACCTTCGTGAGGGTAAAAGTGACCTTGTCATTCGTACTGATCGCCAGCTTAACGAGTCATCAAGCCACGGTATGGCCTACCTTATTCTGTGTAAATTCTTACTCGCTTTCACCCGTCTGCTGCGTGGCGATGCCGACGCCACAGTGCATTGGCCGATCGATGAACTAGGTACACTTCACCAAAACAACGTGAAGAAAATCTTTGAAGCGTGTCAAAACAATAACATTAGTGTAGTCGGCGCATTCCCTAACCCAGAGTCAGAAGTATTGACGTTGTTTGAAAACCGCTACTTGATAGATAAGGTAACCCGCCAACTGCAGGTGGTTCAGCCAAAAGCAAGCTCTATAGGGGCGCGCATTAAACAGAAAAAAGAAGCAGAAAAGAACAGTGAAGTAGCAGGTGAGGAGACATCAGCATGATGACAGAACAAGGCCGTGTACTGAGTGCACTTTTACAAGGCGCGTTTATATGTCAGGTGACCGATGAAGAGGCATGGCGGCATCTTAAATCAAGAGACAACGCTGCGCAGTTAGAACCTCATTTAGCGTTATTAAATCGTACATTATCGACCACCGCTGAGGGTGACGTATTCTTTGCCAGCTTCCTCACCATTGGTGAGAACGAGCGCAAAGTGCTTACACAGCAGTTCCAAGATACAGCATCTAACCTAGTGCCTCTGGTAGAGTGGTTGTTGCTAGTTCAGCAAGCTAATGAATCTGATATGCCCATTACCATGGGCAGCGCTATTCGATTAAACGAGCTGCAAACTACCATTGAAGATACGCCCGCCTATGCTGAGCAGTTAGAGAAAATATCGCGCTATCGCATGTTTGGTTCTACCAGTGTGAATTTGGATGGTCAGCTAAAGCAGGTGTTTAAACGCTTAACCGAAATGGGTTATCTGATTAAGCCAAACCCAGATAAACAGATTTATCTGGGCACTGGCAAAATTGAACACCTTTACGAAATGCTACGTTTCATTGATGAAACTGAAGCGCTGAGTTTATCTGAGCAGGCGGAGGCCGCTATTTCGCAAGGTAGCTTGATATGAGCCAGGTGTTAATTCAGGCAGGGACTAAACTATTAAACGCATTGGGTCGTCACAGCGACCTTATCATGCAGGCGTACATTAATGGTTCGGTAAAAGAGCGCGATCACAGCCCTAAGGTATTAGACCAGCTTGTTCAACTAGGCGTATTGTGGCGTCCGGAAGCGCAAAGCGAACTGCGTTTGAAAAGCGCGGTGAGAACCCTTTTAGAGGGGAGCTTACAAGACGAACGCAACCGAACTATCAACGCTAATATTGGTGCGTCGCTGGCAAGCCTTAAAACCCTAACCGAGCACTATAAAGAAGCCCTTCATTACAACAAGTACAATGAAGCGGCAGCCCACATGGGCGATTTAACCGAGCATGTCTATCAACTTTCAGAATCATTGAGTAATAGCGTACGTGTCATGTTTGGCCGTATTAACAATGAGTTTGGCTACGTGTCTTCGGTTGAAGCTAAAATTCGCGAAAATGAGCTAGCGCAAGGACAGGTAACCGATTTACTTGCCCAGCTTGAGTGTTTCCGCTTCGATGAGTTAAGTGAACTGGCGGGTTCTAACCGTGAACTTCGTCACTTGCTGGTGGTGTCGCTACAGCAGCGCTTTGCCAAGGCCGCACAGGAGTTATCAGTAGTACAAGCACGCTTATTAGACTTGTTAGGCCGGTTTAGAGAGTTCCAAGGCCGTACACGCTTGCTTAAAGGCTTCTTGCTACACATAGAGCAGCAGCCTGATTTTGCGCCTGGCAACTACGCCAACCTGACTAACGTACCTGTGTTGTTTAATCAATCGGACACGATTATTGCTAACGCAGCACCAGACGTGAACAACGTTGAGCATGAAGCCGATTATCAAAATATTGTGGCGTCGTTAACCCACGTACACAAACGTCAGACTAAGCACGAAGACACGAAGCCAGTCGATATTGATGTGACTGAGCAATCAACTTTGTCGCTTGAAAAAGATCCATTGCAGCAAGCGGTAGAAGCGTATTTTTGTGAAGTCATCGATTCCGGTCAGCCTAAAACGGCGCTGGATTACTTTGAAGAACAGGCTTTAGACTTTGACCCTGAAGTGTGGATTTATCAGGTGATCGGGGGGTATCAAGCCCTAAACGATGAAGATAAGCAGTTTTTTGCATTAGAATCCCACGGTAATAACGATAAAGTCTATACGGGCAATTTCTACATAAACGATATCAAGTTAGGCTTGCGTTAACGTCATTTCTTAATTTTACCCATCGCCTATCAAGGTAAAGTCTGGCCCACGCTTATCAAGGGTGTGCCAGGCTTTCATACAACGTCAATGGTTCAAATTTAAACGTAAGTTAACAATGTTGATTAACTTCGTTCTTTTCTTTTTCACGCCAATTTTTGCGATGTGTGACACTTGGAACCTGTCAAAAAACACCTATAATGCAATAGGTGTTTACACTTATTTAACATTGTGAACTAAAAGCTTCATCGCGGCGTAACACTATCGTCAATTCAGCGGTCTACATTATTAGCCCTGTTAAACCTTGGAACCAAGTTAAAGGTTTATAGGTCCTATCGTAGTTCAACAACGACGCGTTATTGATGCTTTGGGTGTTAAATAGCTCGGTGTAGACACAAAAAAATTATCGCTACTGCTAGGACGCAGAGCATGTTGTGGTACTGCCGCGTACAGTACGAAGAGGAAGAGTGTTATGCAATTATCAGAACAACAAAGTTTTAACCAAGCCCTTATCAAGCTTTCAGTATTACTTTATCAAGTCGACGGAATGGTCACATTGTCGGAACAAGACTACCTGAATGCAATGGTTGAGTCTTTAGACTGGCAAAGCCCAATCTGTCGCGAAGCATTTCTAAACGACACGATATACCAAACGCGAAAGGCCATTGACACCGGTGATGCCAGGACGTTTTTACGCAGTTTGAAGCACGACCTATCGTTTGATGCCGAGAAAACGTTAGAGGTTGCAATGGCGATCACGGGCGTTGATGGCGAACGAAGCGAGGAAGAAACCGAACTGCTATCATTACTTACCCATAAATTACTCGCCAAAGCATTAGTTTCGGGTAAAGATACACTGCAATAATCGCTTTTTATTGCCATAGACCTAAACGTTAACAATGCCAAATTTTACCGTTAAAGCAGCACACGCATGTGCTGCTTCTCTCGCGCTGTTCTTATTGAGCGGCTGCCATTCGTCGCACAGTTCTCAGTTCAGCGCCAGTGCACAGGCCTTCCCGGTTGGTGTGCAGCCTTTCGATAATTACCTAAATGAAGTTGAACGTTACTTGCTTGAACATAGGGCATTTATTTCTGACGACAAAGCACAAGAAATGTCCATGAATATGCCATTTGAATGCGGCACACAATACCGCAATATTGGCGTCTTGTTAGTTCATGGATTAGGCGATTCACCTTACTTTTTTCGTGATGTCGCCAACGCCATGTGCAGTGAGGGCATTCACGTTAGAACCATCTTGTTGCCGGGACACGGCTCAAAACCCGGAGACATGCTAAATGTTAGCTATCAGCAGTGGCAGACAGAAACTAATCATCACATACGACTATTTTCCGAAGAAGTAGACAACCTCTACATTGGTGGCTTTTCGACGGGCGCTAACTTGACCACAATAGCAAGTTTTTCGATGGCTGAAGAGCTTGATATAAAAGGGCTAATGCATTTTTCACCAGCCTTTAAATCACGCTTCTTTGTGTCCCGTTTAGCGCCTTATATTGACTCATTATTTCCCTGGCCTAATGTTGAAGAAGAAGATAACCCAAGCCGCTATAACTCCACTGCAATGCCAGGGTTCGCTGCCTATCAAGAAAGCGTAAATGTGCTTCAAGATTTATTCTCTAAATCGGAAAAAGAAAAGCGTGCGTTGAATTTACCTGTGCTTATGGTGGTGGCAGAAAAAGACAGTGTGGTTGACACATCAAAAGTAGCTGAACAGTTTAGAGATAATTTTACTCATCCACACAAGTGTTTATTGTGGCAGGGTGAGGATGAACCCGATGTACCTGAAAATACACTCGTCATGCAAACCATGAAGGTCCCGGAGCAGCGGATTAGCGCAGCCTCCCATATGAGTACACTTTTTTCAGATAAGAACCCGCTATATGGTACTTCGAGTGACTTTCGCATATGTGATAACGGTCAAGGTAGTGACGCTGAAGCGCGCTGCAAAGCGGGCGAAGAAGTGTGGTATGGGCCGTGGGGATTTGAGCCCGATAACGCTGATGAAGAGTTAGCAACTAATAAGAAAGACAAGGTGTATGCAAGGCTAACCTACAACCCTTACTTTGATAGGATGGTCGATCAACTACTCGCCTTTACAGGTAAAGCCAAAGTCAAAGCGTTCTGTAAAACCTACTAGGGCAGTAGGTTCTTAATCCATTTGAAAGCTCTAGCATCAGCCGTTTTTTAATAAAAAAACGCCCAAGCCTTAACGCGGGAAGTAACACTTGTTGTTACAACACACGTAGCTTGGGCGTCTCTCTTAATTCTCAAAGCAAACCTAGCGCACAGTAGCCGTTTAGATGCCGCTTAAATAGGCATAGCGCCTACTTAAGCGGGAAAATCCTAGGAATGCTGTGCGTTGGCTTCTTCCATTTCCTTCTCAAGCTTAGCGCTTTCGTCTGCACGTGGCTTGGTAAATCGGGCAAGTGCAAGATACAAAACCGGTGTCAGGTAAAGGGTAAATACTACGGCAATACCCAATCCACCAAATACGACCCAGCCAATAGCATTGCGAGCTTCTGCGCCAGCGCCAGTAGATAGAATGAGCGGTAGACCGCCTAAAATTGTTGAAACCAACGTCATCATTATAGGGCGCAAACGCACTTTACCGGCCTCAACAATAGCATCGTAAATATCATAGCCTTTATCGCGAAGCTGGTCGGCAAATTCAATCAAAAGAATCGCGTTTTTGGCGAGAAGACCTATCAACATTACCAAGCCAATTTGCGAGTAAATATTAATGCTGGTGCCGGTTAAAAACAGGGCATAGACCGCGGCTGCAATACCAAAAGGAACGGTAAGCATAACCACAACCGCACTGTTCACACTTTCAAATTGTGCAGCCAATACAAGCAGTACAATGACAAAAGCCAACACATAGGTAAGCGCTACTTGCTTAGACGTTTCTTCGTAAGTTTGTGCTTCGCCAAGAAACACAAGTCCGATACCGTTCGGTAATGATTCTGCCGATAGATTGCGAATATTTTCCACTACATTACTAAGCGCTACGTCTTCGGGCAATTCCATTTCCAGCTTAATTGCGCGGCGCTGTGCCTGACGCTCTAATTCAGCGGCAACACCTTCTTCACTGATGAAAGCTACGCTAGAAAGAGGCACCAAGTTTCCGTCGGTACTTTTCACATACAAGCTAGTAAGCTCAGATGGATCTAATGTACTGCGATTATTAGTTTGCAGCATGATAGGGATAGATTGGTCGCCCACATTCAAATCTGCGATATCATCGCCGTTCACAGCGGCGCGCAGGGTACTTGCTATATCGGTAAGCGGCACGCCCAGTTCTTCAGCACGGCGTCTGTCAATATTTACTCTCATCTGAGGTTGGGTAGGGTCGTAGCTTATTCTCGGTCTACCTAGTTCAGGTAGTGCATCTTCAATCTGACGAGAGAACGCTTGTGAAGCTTCGAAAATGTTTTCATAAGTGTCGCCAGTTAAAGCTATTTCAAGCCCGCCGCTTTGACCGCGAAGGTTCAAACTATTGCCGCCGAAGGCACTACCTGGTGCACCAGGAATTTGCTGAAGCTTAGGGCGTATTTCATTTACTACTTCTTGCAGAGATTTGTCTCGGTCATCCCAATGCTTCAAAGGCGCTGTGATAAAGACGATGTTGGGATCCCACGAACCGACTACCGTGTAAATGGAATCTATGGTGCCGTTATCCACATAGGGAAGCAGCAGTTCTTCCATCTTTTCAGCTTGTCTGTCCATAAAGTTTAGGCCAGCACCGTCTGGACCTCGTGCAAAAATACGAATTGTGCCTCTGTCTTCGCTTGGCAGTAATTCATTATCGATATTTTGCGATAAAATATAAGCGCCACCGCCTGCTGCTAAGCTCAACACACCAACTACCCAGCCATATTTAAGCGCTTTTAATAATGACGCCTGATACAGGCGCAAACAAGCGTTGCCAAAACGGCCAAAGGTCTTGCTAAACAAATCGCTTTCTTTCGCTTCTTTCACCTTAAGTCGGGCGGTAAGTGCAGGAACCAAGGAAAGGGCAACGAAAGATGAGATTATAACAGCGCCAGCTAATACGCCTCCAAACTCCCTGAATAAAAGCCCTGCAGTAGAAGGAAGGAATGCGATGGGAATAAATACTGAGGCGAGTACTGCGGTTGTTGCTACTACTGCGAAGAATACTTCTCGTGTGCCCACCACGGCAGCCGCACGGGCACCTAGACCCATACTTCTACGACGCTGTATATTTTCAGAAACCACAATAGCGTCGTCTACTATCATACCCGTGGCCAATACAAGCGCGAGGAGGGTAAGAATATTAATGGAAAAGCCCATACCCCAAATAATAGCCAGTGCACCCGCTAGCGAAACGGGTATCGACAGGGCAGGGACGATGGTGGCACGCCATGAACCAATAAACACTAAGAGTGTGACCACGACTAACGCCACGGTCAAGCTGAGTGAGACGACCACTTCTTTAACCGAGTCGCGGATAAACTCTGCATCATCGGACGTTACTACGATATGCATATCAGTAAAACGCTTGTCGAGGTCTGCGACCATGGCCAGCACTTCATCCGAAATCTCGATCGTATTAGAGCTTGCTTGACGTATTACGCCAACGCCTATGACTGGTGTTCCATCCAAGCGAACTACGCTGGTGGTGTCGGCAGGGCCGAAGTACACACTGGCAACATCATTAATGCGAATGTCACCGCTTACAACAATGTTACCCACATCTTCTGCCGATACCGAAGTTGCATCAGCTCGCACGATTAACGCTTGTTCGGCAGATTGAATACTGCCAGCGGGTACATCAAAAGGCGCAAGCGATAGTGCATTAGCAATGTCACTCATCGATAGGCCAAAACTGGTTAATCGTAGAGGATCCACAGAAACGCGCAGCACACGCTCTCTTTCTCCATCTAACATAACGTCGGCAACGCCAGGAATGCTTAAAAACAATGGTGCTACATCGGTGTCGACACGTTCGGTGAGCGTCTCCATGTCCAAGGTATTACTTGAAATAGCAAGGCTTACGACCGCCTGAGCGTCGCTGTCGGCCCGAATGATCGATACTTGTTCGACATCTTCCGGAAGCTGTCGCTGAATTCGACTGACCGACTCACGTACTTCGTTAGCCGCGTCTTCCAAGTTAACGCCGGGGCGAAACTCAACCCGAACACGGGCCGAGTTTTCTTCACTTTGCGCATAGATGTCTTTGACGCCACTCACACGCGCAACCGCACCTTCAAGGCGACCAGTTACTTCGGCATCTACTGTTTCAGGAGATGCGCCGGGAAATTCTGCTGTAACGGTTACCTGAGGTGTATCTACATCGGGCAGTTCGCGCACTTCAAGACCGCTCAATGCAGCAAACCCAGCGATAGCAATAAGTAGATTTAGTACAACAATAAGAACCGGGCGTCGAATAGATAGCGATGGTAAGTCGCTAACTGACGAAGATAGGTTTGGATCACTCACCTTGAGGCCCTCCGGCCAGTTCGGTAGTAATCTCTTGTCCGGTACGTAAGCGTTGTACACCTTCAGAAATTAGTGTGTCACCTTCTTCAATGTCGCCCGAAACAAGGATAGTTCCTCTAAGACGCTGATGAACACTCACGTCAACACGTTTAGCCTTACCGTCTTCGGCAAGCCATATGTAAGCGCCAGTAGCTCCCCACAAAAGTGCGGCTTCTGGAATGGCAGCAAAGCGATCGCCTTCAATGCTTAAATTAACCCGAAAGCTCATGCCAGGGCGAAATTGATCAGAAGAGTTGTCGAGTAATGCTCTAGCGCGAAGCGTTCTATCTGCCTCGTTGATACGAGAATCAACCTGAGCTATTTCGGCTCTTACTAGTTTCTCTCTGTCACTCCATGGCTCAAGCGTTACGTTTGGCGCATTCAGTAAAACGGGCAATGCTGCTTCAGGCGCTCTGAAGTTAATAAAGAGTTTGCTTCTGTTATCCAGTGTAGTGATCACAGTCTGCTCGTTAATGCGATCGCCTACTTCAACGTCAGTTATGCCCACAACACCGTCAAAAGGCGCTACGATGTGTCTGTCTTGTAAATCGGCTTGAGCTTCTTCCAATGCAACTTCTGCAAGGTCACGTTGAGTGCGTGCTAAGTCCAATTCACTGACCGGTACAGCGCCTTGCTTATAGCTTGATGCTAATCGTTCTACGGTGCGCTGTGCGTCTTCCAAAGTGAGTTTGGCGCGTTTTAATGCCGTTTGCTGGCGTCTATCATCAAGACGAACAAGCACCTTTCCTTTTTCTACTGTTTGCCCAGGGACAAAGTTAATTTCTGTTACTTCATCAGCGACGGCAGGATACAACACAATTGAACGAACGGCTTCAGCACTACCTACTGCTTCCACTTTTCGCGTTTCGTTCATAAATTCAATGGGCTTGGTTACTACAAGCTTTGCTTGCCTGTCTCCCATAAACTGCGCATTTGCAGTTTGCACCATCATTAAAAAAAGAGCGCAAAGACCTGTCCATGTCTTCATTGCACCATAGAATGAATTTTTCATTTTAAACCCGTAGCGTTATTGGAACCTGTGCAGAAAAAGCTGCTGGCCCTTTATTTTTGTATTACCAAAACGTATGTTTTGTAGTCGATTGGTCGACCTCGTTGTTTGTACCGTATAGCACCACAGGCGGTTCAGCTAAGCAATTGCAGTTCGGCGTATTCCCTGTACAGGGTATCGCTTTTCATTAACGATGCATGGTCGCCGCTTCCTACGACCTGACCTTTATCCATAACTAATATGCGATCGGCGTGCTGCACTGTCGCAAGTCGGTGAGCAATCACAATGCTGGTTTTGCCTACCATTAATCTATCTATCGCTTGTTGAACCATACGCTCACTCATCGCATCAAGCGCACTCGTCGCTTCATCGAGGAGTAAAATTGGGCGGTCGGCCAAAATAGCGCGAGCAATAGCAATACGTTGTTTTTGACCGCCAGAAAGTTTTACGCCTCGTTCGCCTAACTGTGTGTTGTAGCGCTCATCTAGGTTATCTATAAATTCGTGGGCAAATGCCTGCTTCGCTGCATTTATCACGGCGTCGTCACTTGCATGTGGGCTGCCGTAGCGAATGTTTTCCAACACGGTATCAGCAAAGACCACGGGCTCTTGGGTAACTATCGCAATATGTTGGCGCAGAACGTCTACAGGCATTTTGTTGATTGGCGCACCATTGAACAGTATTTGTCCGGCACTTGGGTCGTAGAAGCGCATTAATAATTGAAATAGTGTTGTTTTGCCTGCGCCACTTGCTCCTACCAGAGCAAGACGTTCTCCTGCTTGAATGTTAATGTTTAAATTATCAAACAAAGGTTTGCTGTTGGGGTAAGCAAAGCTGACATTTTCCAATTCTATTTTTGGTGCCGCTTTGGAGATTATCGGTTTAGCGCTTGCTCCTTTTAATGCTGAGTACGTTGAAGAAGCAGAGGCTTCAGCTGTGTCACCATTCAAAGATCGAATAGAAGGCTTAGTGGTAAATAGCTCGTACAAACGCTCACTTGCACCAACTCCTCGCTGTACTTCACCAATGACTTCGCTGATTGTGGCCACACTGCCGCCAGCCATTACGGCATAGAAAAGGAAAGCGGAGAGTTCACCTACGGTCATAGTGCTGTCTAATACTTGTCTTGCCCCCACCCAAGCAATAAAGATGATGGCCGTCATACTGATACACATGATGCAGCCAATAAGTAGTGAGCGATAGTGAATACGCTTTTTAGCTACGTCCATGGCAAGCTCTACCTTTTTAGAGAAATGCAGTCGTTCGGCATTTTCAGCGGTATAGGCCTGTACGGTCATAATTTCATGGAGACTTTCATCAATGCGTGCACCCAAGTCTGCCACTTTGTCTTGGCTTTCTTTGGCATAACGGCGCACTTGAGGCGCCAGTACCTTGATAGGAACCAGCACAGCGGGTACTGCAACAATTACACAGAAGGTAAGAAGGGGACTAGAAAACGTCATAAGTGCCAGTGCACCAACGAAAGTCACGACCGAGCGAAGGGTCATCGACAAACTCATTCCCACTACAGTCTGGATAATTGTAGTGTCGCTAGTAAATCGAGAAATGACCTCGCCAGTTCTAAGTTCCGCAAAAAATGAAGGCGGAAGAGACAGCAAGTGCGCATATACCTGGTTTCTGATATCAGCACTAACCCGCTCGCCAAGCCAAGTCATTAAGTAAAAGCGCGCATATGTTGCTAAACAGGCCACGATAGTAATGGCTAGCACTAATACTGTGGCTTTGTTTAACGTATCCGCTGCGTTTTCTATGAAGCCGCTGTCGATAGCGTACTTAATGCCTTGCCCAAGTAAAAGCCATGCAACTGCGGCCGTGAAAAGTGCTATAACTGCACCTACAACGCGCGCTTTGTAGCGAAGTAAATGTGAGCCAATCCACTGTAAGACTTGTTTGGTTGATACACTAGCGAGTGGTGTTGTCAAAATTACCTCTTCATGCGCATAACTAATTCATAGCGTTGATTTCGCTACGCTTATTAAAATTCACTATTTGGATTATACGGCAAAGCATGTACATTGGACGTAGGCAATGCGATTACAGCGGCAGTATTTACGCTGGGATGAAAGTTAACGTCGCAGAAGCAAAGCAAAATAGTTAAAACGGGAAAATAACGATGACTGAAACACGTACTTTGTATTATGTTCATGATCCAATGTGCAGTTGGTGTTGGGCATTCGTTCCTACTTGGGAGCAAATACAGCGTGAGTTACCCAACGACATTGAGGTTGTCTACTTGCTTGGCGGGCTCGCACCGGATAGTGATTTACCTATGCCGGAACAAATGAAACTTACTATTGCAGGCTATTGGCAAACTATTCAAGATCGTGTGCCTGGAACACAATTCAACTATGATTTTTGGACAAAGTGTCAGCCTCGTCGTTCGACCTACCCTTCGTGTCGAGCAGTTCTTGCAGCAAAAGCGCAGGCTAGAGATAGCGATGAAGCAAAAGCATTAGAGAAGGCAATGATCAAGGCAATTCAAGAAGGGTATTACCTGAATGCGAAAAACCCGTCGGATTTTGATACCTTGATAGCATTTGCTGAAGAAATAGGGCTTGATGTCGAGCGCTTTGAAATAGCACTTAACAGTGAAAGTACAATTGAGAAATTAAACGAAGAAATGCATATGGCGCGTAGTATAGGCGCCCAAGGCTTTCCCAGCTTAATACTCAAATCAAACAAATTTGCCGAGGCAGAAGAGACAAAATCACAAGCGCTTAAAAAGCCACAGTGGCAAAACGTTCCCTACGACTATAACGACGCAAGTGTAACCCTGCGTCATCTATAATCGTTATTGAAAGAAGCGAGTACTTTTAAACTGTGCCTTCCTTGCATTGTTCAAGGCGTAAATCTCCCACCGATTTTGGGTATTCAACACGGGTTGTAACGATTTCAGAAACAGGGACGCCAGAATCCGTTTCTTGGAGCCATACTTTCATATCGTGATGGTCACGAGATTGGTTGAGCGAGTAACGCTTGCCGCCTTCTAAGTTTACATCTAGCCTAACTATCGCCTCGCGAGTGGTACCATCAGGCAGGTCAGTGTTTACGACACTGGCTTGAACAAATAGAACATGCTCTCCCGGCTCAACATCCCGAAGAACTAACGCACCGTTAGGGCGTTGGTTAAAACACATCAACTTTACGTACTCTCGCTTATTGTCAAAGGCTTCTCCGCGGTTAGCGAAAAAGTCTATACGAGCTTCATTGGGTTGGACTTCTGCTTGTTGTGTGACCATATCTGTAGCGGATGAACACGCGAAAAGTGGAGCAACTGATGTAGCGAGTATGAGTGATGATAATTTCATTCGAATAATCCTTCTTCGTGATCCATTTACTGAAGCCTTTGATTAACAAATGCGCCAAAGAAAAACTAAAATCCAGTTAACTGCCATCCTTTAAACTGCATATGGCTTAAGTTTTTTATCCACACTAAATCCTAGTGCTACGTTAACAATACACCACCAGATGATATTTTAAAGAAATTTACGAAAGATCATGCATGTGTATTTGCGTTCTTAGGCCATCACCTACTTACGGGAGCGATATTGAACTAAACAAAGGATAAATCAGGTTTTTACTTGCATTGAGTGGTGATATCCGTATAATTCGGCGGCCTTCTAATTGGTGTCTAATTTTTAGACGTTGGTTGAAGGCTTAAGTTAACGGTAACGCTACAACGAGTTTGAGGCATTTATGGTTACTATTCGTTTACAGCGTGGTGGCGCGAAAAAGCGTCCATTTTATCAACTAGTGGTGGCTGATAGCCGTCGTGCAAGAAACGGTCGTTTCATTGAAAACATCGGTTTCTTCAACCCAACTGCACAAGGTCAAGCGGAGCGTCTTCGCGTAGATCTAGAGCGTGTTGAATACTGGGTTGGTGTAGGCGCGAGCTTATCAGATCGCGTTTCTAGCTTGGTAAAAGAAGCGAAAAAATCTGCAGCGTAAGCTGTTATTAACTGGTGGTATAGATGAGTCTAGCGTCTGACAAAGTGATTGTTGGCAAAATTGGCGCACCGTACGGTGTTAAAGGTTGGGTCAAAATCAACAGCTATACAGAAACGCCAGAAGGTATTTTTGATTACGCGCCATGGTTTCTTGGCGATGAAAAGGAATACCAAATTGACCAGTGGCGACCGCACGGTAAAAGCCTCGTTGCAAAAATTGTGGGCGTTGATAGTCGAGATGATGCTGAGCGCATCAAAAACTTGGATATCAACATAAATGCTTCACAGCTGCCTGATTTAGGCGACGAAGGGGTTTATTGGCGTGAGCTCACCGGCATGAAAGTAGTAACAACGCAAGGTTACGACTTGGGTGTGGTGAAAGAAGTGTTTAATACAGGTGCTAACGACGTGATTCACGTTAAAGCGAATGTAGGCGATGCTTTTGGTCAAAAAGAAAGACTATTACCTTTTGTGTTCGACGAAGTCGTACAAGAGGTGGATAAGGAAGCGAAGATCATTAAAGTTGACTGGGACCCGGGGTTTTAAGTGACACCGGAAAAGTGGTTCGGCGTTGTTAGCCTGTTTCCAGATATGTTTGCCCCTTTTACCCAACAGGGTGTTATAGGTCGAGCAGTTAAGTCTGGAACGTTATCGGTTGACACCTTCAACCCCCGTGACTTTACACATGATCGCCATCGTACAGTAGACGATCGCCCCTACGGAGGCGGACCCGGTATGCTGATGATGGTAAAACCGCTAACCGACGCAATACAAGCTGCCAAGAAAGTTGGTGGCGAAAAAAGTAAGGTGATCTACTTATCACCACAAGGGAAACCCCTTGACCAAGCAGGCGTACAGCGCCTTGCTAACATTGACCGCACAATTTTAATTTGCGGCCGATATGAAGGCATCGACGAGCGAGTAATCGAAAGCCATGTAGATGAAGAAGTCTCTATTGGTGATTACGTGCTAAGCGGCGGTGAACTGCCAGCAATGGTCCTTATGGACGCGGTTGCTCGATTAGTTCCTGGCGTGTTGGGGCATAAAGCCTCAGCAGTTGAAGATTCTTTCACTGACGGTCTTTTGGATTGTCCGCACTATACGCGGCCCGAAATACTCGATGGTCAAAAGGTACCTGATGTGTTGTTAAGTGGGGACCATGAAAAAATTAGGCAGTGGCGATTGATGCAATCATTAGGTAGAACCTGGCAGCGTCGCCCTGAATTGTTAAATCACCTAGCTCTGACTGAGGAGCAGCAGCGTTTGCTTGAATTATTCCAAGCGCAACTGCAGCAAGATGACAGTTAACTAGGACGAGAGGATATGATGAGCAAAGTCAGTCAAGATATCATCAAAAAAATCGAAGAAGCACAGCTAAAGACTGATGTTCCTGCGTTTGGTCCAGGTGACACAGTAGTTGTTAAAGTTCGCGTTACCGAAGGTGACAAAGAGCGTCTTCAGGCTTATGAAGGTGTTGTTATCGCTAAACGTAACCGTGGTCTGCACTCGTCTTTTACCGTGCGTAAAATTTCTAGCGGCGAAGGCGTTGAGCGTGTGTTCCAAACACACAGCCCGGCAGTTTCTTCAATTGAAGTGAAACGTCGCGGTGCGGTTCGTCGTGCTAAGCTTTACTATCTACGTGAGCGTTCAGGTAAATCTGCACGTATCAAAGAGAAGCTTAACTAAGATTACTAATCCTTGCGTTATTGTTAACTTCGAAAAAGCCCGCTTTAAGCGGGCTTTTTTGTGCCTGAAATTCGATCCATTCAACCTGTTTTTTAATACAAACATTAAGGTTTCTTAATAGAGAGATGGATGAGTACAGAATACTTTATCGTGTTAGGCGTTGTTGGCGTCGCATTTTTTGCTGTATCGGGCGCATTACTGGGGCATGACAAAAGTATCAATGGGTTTGGCATCGTCGTTGTCGGCGTGATGACAGCCCTTGGCGGAGGTACTTTAAGAGACCTCCTATTAGGAAAACCTATTTTCTGGGTAGAAACCTCAGAGTATCTACTAGCAACCTATTCAGCTATATTCGCGACAGTCTTATTCATTCGCTATATGCCTTCTCCTTCCAATTTTTACTTTATACTTATCGACACCATAGGGCTTGCTATTTTTAATGTCATAGGCATCGAGAAAGCACTTATTAGTGGAACCGGAATGATTGTCGCCCTAACGATGGGTATGACAACCGGTATCTTCGGGGGCTTGATGCGCGATGTGGTTTGCAGAGAAGTACCTTACGTTATGCGTGGAGATGTTTACGCGAGTGCATGTTTTGCCGGTGGTCTCACTTACGCCGCCTTGTTTGCCCTAGACATCCCTTACATTTGGTGCATTTTAGGTTCTATCTCTGTAACAGTTTTAATGAGAATTGCATCGTTGCACTGGGGGGTTAAAGTCGATCTTTTTAGGAAGAGAACACCAAGGCCTAACTAACAGTGTAGAGCCCAACATCGATATGCCCATGAAAAGACTTATTAGCAAATATCGGTGAAGCGTCTTAAGTGACGCTTCACCATAGTGCCTATTTTTGTTATGCCATGAGTGAAAGCGATTCTATTAACGGTTTGTTCTCGTTATCGATAGTGTGGATGATATGTTTGTGTAGACGCTTTTTGTGTTCGCCAAAAATGCCACGCTTTTTATCAAAGGTCTTAGCGTAATTCAGCGCACCTTCCATCAAGCTTTCTTGTGTATCGTACGCCTTTTCTACCACGTGATCTTGCTCTAATTCTTTACCAGATACACGCCTTCCGGAAAGCTTCATTTCATTAAATCTGTAATACGGCATCGCTTTTTTAACAAACTCAATCATACCGGGCAGAAAGGGGATTGATAAATCTACTTCAGGGAAACAGAAGAAGCCTTTGTCTGCGCGCATAAATCTGAAGTCGCAAGCGCACGCCAAAATTGCTCCGTTTCCGAAGGCGTGTCCGTTGATTGCAGCAATAACGGGAAGAGGGAACAGAAGCAGCGCTTTAAACACGTCATCCATACCGTACATAAATTGCTTTATTTCCTCAGTGCGAGCTGCTTTCATTGCTGGCATTAGCCAGTCTGTGTCTATACCTAGACTAAAGCATTTCTCATCATTTGATGTGATCACTAGCGCTTTACAGCTTTCATTACTTTTAATGGTATTTAACGCTGAAAGCATCTCCTTTGCGAAGAGAGGATTGTGGCGGTTCTCTCCATTTTGCATGGTTAGAATGGCGACGTCGCCAGTGTAGGTTAGGGCTAAATTTTGCATTATTTTCTCGTTTTTATTCCATTGCCGCAATGATACAAAATCCTGTCACCGAAAGAGAAATTTAGCTTATTTATGTTGGCCAATTATTTTTTTATTTTGGCTGAGCAAAAAAAAAGCACGCGAGCGAGTTACATAGACAAAGGCTTCTGCGCTAGAGGTTTCTACGTATAAGCCTCACTGCCGATTAAAAATTGTGCTATCCCTATGCACTATTGCCATTCAGTCATGCTCATTCGCTTCGAATCTACCCTAGATTAAAGTATTATTCGTTATTACTTGCGCTATTACGCTTGAGTTGCTAAAAAGTCAATGACGTTAAAGAAATATAGAAAAAACTGATTGTACAATAAAGTTTACATGCAGATTGCACACTCTTTTGGCGTTTAATTTTCCGTTTTTTATTTGTAGTTAAGAGAGTAAGAGAGCTCCCATGATCAAGGACACCGTAAATAATGTTCACGTAAGTACAGAAGATGTACTTATAACCCCTGAAGCGCTTAGTGCTGAGTTGCCTGTGTCGGATAAAGCGTTAGCGGCTATCTCTGAGTCTAGAAAGATTGTTTCAGATATCATTCATCGTCGCGACCATAGATTGCTTGTAGTGTGTGGACCATGTTCTATACACGACGTTGAAGCCGCGAAAGAGTACGCACTTAAGCTTAAAGAGCTTCATGAATCATGCAAAGACACGCTATTTATCGTTATGCGTGTGTACTTCGAAAAGCCGCGTACTACGACAGGTTGGAAAGGTTTAATCAATGACCCGCATATCGACGGTACATTTGATATTGAAACCGGTCTTCGTAAGGCAAGAGAGTTGTTAATTTGGCTTGCAGAATTAGAGCTGCCTGTTGCAACAGAAGCACTGGATCCAATTAGTCCACAATATCTTGCTGAGCTATTTAGCTGGGCTGCTATCGGTGCGCGTACCTCTGAATCGCAAACCCACCGTGAAATGGCCAGTGGTTTGTCTATGCCAGTGGGTTTCAAAAATGGTACAGATGGAAGCCTAGATATTGCCATAAACGCCCTTAAATCGGCGGCATCGGGTCACCGCTTTATGGGAATCAATAAGCAAGGCCAGGTAAGTATTATCGGGACCAGCGGTAATCCAGATGGCCACATTATTTTGCGCGGTGGAAAGCAGCCTAACTACGACTCGGTTTGCGTATCAGAGTGCGAGATTGAGCTGCAGGATGCTGGTTTAACAGCGGGCTTAGTAGTAGATTGCAGCCATGCGAACTCTTCGAAAGATTATCGCCGACAGCCATTGGTTGCACAGAACGTGGTCAATCAAATTCTAGAAGGCAATCAGTCTATCATTGGCGTTATGTTGGAAAGTCACTTGAAACCGGGTAATCAAAAAGCTGAAGGTAAAAAGCCAGAAGAACTTGAGTATGGTGTTTCAATCACAGACGGATGTATTGATTGGGAAACAACAGAGAACTTAATATCTCAAACCAGAGATAAGTTAATAACTGTGTTACCCTTACGCCAAAATAAGCGCACGGTGGCATAAATCCAAGCAACGCCTAAAGTGGCAAGAAAAATTTGCCAATAAGCCCCGTGCCATTTGATTCAAGGATAAGACAGAATGGCCGATTTATCGCAGCACTTAAAAAAGTTAGATACGCTGCGTGAAGGTATCGACGAGCTGGATACCCAGCTTGTCGAATTACTCGCAAAACGCAATCAAATTACAACCCAGGTCGGTCAAATTAAGGCTGAAGCTGGTATGCCCGTTTATGTACCAGAGCGTGAAAAAGCGTTGATAGCCTCCCGCCGTGCTCAGGCAGAAGCACTTGGGGTGTCGCCCGATCTCACCGAAGACTTATTACGTCGAGTAATGCGAGAGTCTTATCACACGCAAAACAACAAATATCGCTGTGTGAAACCTGATGTCGACAACGTTGTTGTAATTGGTGGAGCAGGAGCACTTGGCCGTGTGTTTGTGAGCTTGTTCGAACGAAGTAATTACAACGTTTCAGTTGTGGAAAAAGACGACTGGGAAAGCGGTAGAGCAACATCGTTATTGAGCTGTGCTTCACTGGTTGTTGTTGCAGTGCCTATTAATCTAACCGAAGCCGTGATTAGCAAGCTTACTATGCTGCCAGAGGATTGCGTGCTTGCAGATATAACCAGTATTAAAGCTAAGCCACTTGAGGCGATGCTTGCCGCACACAATGGTCCGGTTGTTGGACTGCACCCCATGTTTGGTCCTGACGCGCCTGGCATGATTAAACAGGTAGTGGTAGTGTGCGACGGACGTGGCAGTGAGAAATACAGTTGGCTCATTGAGCAAATGCGAATTTGGGGTGCTACCATTCACGACTCCAGCGCACAAGAACATGACCAAGCCATGGCTTATATTCAGGTAATGCGTCACTTCAACACGTTTGTGTACGGGCAACACTTAAAAGGTGAAGATCCTAATCTGGAATCACTCACCATGTTTAGCTCACCTATTTATCGTTTAGAACTCGCAATGGTAGGCAGGTTATTCGCTCAGTCACCACAACTTTATGCCGATATTATTTTCAATAACCCTGATAACTTTGCACTTCTACGTCGCTTTTACGAACGTTTTGGGATTGCATTGTCATTACTTGAGAATGGCGACAAAAAAGGCTTTGTAGAACAGTTCATGAAGGTCGGCGCGTGGTTCGGAGATTATGCGAAGAAGTGTTTAGTAGACAGCAAACAGATGTTGTTAAAAGCGGATGATGGTCAGCTTTTAAGAGACAAGTAGTTTTAATAAAGCGGTTAATTGGTAAAAAGGTGAGCTTCAAAGCTCACCTTTTTCGTGTTAATCAGCCAGCGCACTCGCCGCGGCCACTTTGGTCGGGCTTATTTCTTCGCTTGGATAGCAGCCCAATACTTTGATGTAGCGGGTAATACCACGCAATGCAGCAAGGGCATTTTGTACAGGGCCATCTTCTACGTTGCCTTCTACATCAATGTAGAACATCTCTTCCCATGGATTACCTGGAATAGGACGCGATTCAAGCTTCGTCATATTGATGCTGTTCTCTCGTAGCACCAACAAGGCCTCTACAAGTGCACCTGGCTTTTGGATGGTAGACATAACAAGTGTTGTTTTAGCAGGAACTTGAAGTGGAACCACTACTGGGTTGCGCGCAACAACGATAAAACGGCTATGGTTTTCTTTTTGGTTTGCTAAGTTACTCTTTATTGCCATTAGGCCGTACAAGTTACCACCCGCTTCGCTGCCTATTGCGGCTACGTCATCGCGTTTAAGCTCACTAACGGTCAACATGGCAGACGAGGTGCTGTCCATGGTTTTCACTTCTACGTTCCCTAGTTCTGCTAAGAAATGGCTACACTGAGTGAACACTTGAGGGTGAGCGTAAAGCGTTTTGATTTTATCGATACTGGTGTTGGCTCCCACTAACAATGTATGGCGGATAGGGTGGGTGAGTTCACCAATAACACTAAGTTGGGTATGCTGTAGTTGGTCATACACTTCATTGATACTGCCAGACGTCGTGTTCTCAATAGGCAATACCGCGTAATCGGCTTCTGTACTTTCAACTTTGTGAATAATTTCAGCAAAGCTCTGACAGCCAATTTCCAGCAATTCGCCGGGGCGACGAGAGAAGTACTTTTGCGTTGCTAGATAAGAGTAAGAGCCCTTGTCGCCCAAGAATGCCACTCGGTTTAAGGGCAATGTACTGCCAGGGTTAGCGCGTTCAGCAAGCATAGCCTGCTGGTTTAAAACAGAGTCTTCAATAATAACGTGGAAAATTTGTGTCACATAATGAGGGTCTAAGCCGATGTTTTGGCCTTCTTTTATTAGGCGCACCAATAGCTGTTCTTCTCGCTTTTGATCTCTCACAGGAATGTGATGCTTTATTTTCGTCTCAGCCACTTCGTTGGTTAACTTTCTGCGTTCTGAGAGTAAAGTAAGTAATTCACTGTCTAAAGCGGTAATCCGCTCTCTAACAGTATCTAATGCATTGTCTGACATATCATTCCCGTGCGTATCGTATAAGAAAATTCTGCTAAAAAAAAACCTCCCAGTTGGGAGGTTTTCATGCATGTAGCCGCGCCTCCCTAGTTAAAGGATATAAACGCAAAAAAGAAAAGTGCTACGTGCATAGTATTCTGTTTCATAGGTTTGAATGTATGTTGAACGCCTATGTGTGTCAACCGATTTTTACAAATTGAATAGTTGTTTTTAATGTGGAGGACTTGAAAAAGTAATTAAAATGCGCTGTTGGCTTTATAAAAAGCCAAACGGTTAGGGCATGAAGCGTTGGCAGGTGCCGTAAATATACACCTGCCGGTGGGTAATTTGAGAACGCCGTTTAATATTTTTGCGCTTAGTTACCTAATAGTGCTGAAAGCATTTGTCTTACTTCGTTGGGCTCAAAAGGCTTATCGCATAGCGCGTTCACACCTGTTTGCTGAATATTAGCCATATGTGCACTGTCAGCCGACTCTGACGTGACCATGATAATCGGTATATGTGTGGTTTCTGGATTAAAGCGGATAAATTCCGATAGTTCCCTGCCATCCATTTCGGGCATATTGTAGTCGGTAACCACGAGGTCAAAAGGTTCATCTTTTATATAAGTTAGCGCCATTGCGCCATTCTCAGCTTCTTTTATGCGTTGAAGCCCCATGCCTTCTAATACGCGTCGAATATGATTACGCGCTAATTTACTGTCATCAACAAGAAGTACGCGAACATCGTGTACGTCAAATAGTTCTAATTCTAGTTCATCGTGATTGATTAAATCTAAGCTTGCGTTTAACGCACGAGACAAATGAAGGGGTTCAAATGGTTTAGGAAGAATTGCCGCAACACCTGCCTGCTTAAATTCTTCTAGTTTGCTTAAACGATTTTCACTGGAAACCAACATGAAGGGGATTGTTTTAAATGCGTCGTCTTCTTTAATGAATTTAAGTAGTTCTAGTGCGGTTCCATCTTCGTAGTACATCGCGCTTACGATTAGGTCAGCACCGTGCGCTTTTACCGCTGAACGAGCTTCGGAAAGGGTACTGACGGGGTCAATTTCCTTTACGTGTTCTTTTAACAACAAAGTGGTGATGATCTTTCTTTGTGTGTCAGAAGGCTCAACTAAAATAATGTGTAGATCAGAAATTGACAGCTTTTCCATTTCAGACTCTTTTTGTTATATGTTTATGAAAAAGTGAGAGCTCGCTAGCTGGCTAGCGTTACATTAGCCCCCAGCAAGCTTAACTTTATACCCTTTATCGGTAAGTAGTGTGCGGAGCTTTTCCCTGTCATCAGTTTGTACTTCAATGACACCGTCTTTCACTGCGCCGCCGCAACCACATTTTTTCTTTAGCTCAGAGCCTAGTTTTTTCAGCTCATCAGACGCGAGGTCTAATCCCTTAATCAGAGACACCCCTTTTCCTTTGCGACCTTTAGTTTCCCTGTGAATACGAACAACGCCGTCAGAAGACACCGAACGCGCTTGCTCTTTTGGCTCAGGCTTTATTTTGCCACTTTCAGTACTATAGACCAAAAGGGCGTCTTGCCAGTTTTGCATACATACCTCAATAAATTGCGTCTTTCCATCTAAATGGCGATACAAAAAGCATTACCATACGAAAGTTTAAGATGACTTTCATGGCGATGTGTAAAAGTTCAACTAGTATAAGAATAGCAAAGTTAAAAGCATGTGATGAAGCATTTCTGCTTACCTTTTTAAGGAGCGAAGATGGAAATAACGTCGAGCTATCAAAATCAAGGGAAAGTACTAGTGGTAGATGTAGGCACTAAGTTTGACTTTAGTAAGGTAGAAGACTTCAGAAACGCCTATGGCGAACTGGGCGCCGATGTCTCTCACATCACCGTAGATTTATCGCGTACTGAATACATGGATAGCTCTGCCTTAGGTATGTTGTTAAACATGCAAAAGACACTCGCTGAAAGAGAATTAACCTACAGTATCGAAAATGCCCGTCCTCAGGTTGCTAAAATCCTGAAAATATCTCGATTCGATAAAAAGTTCGACATTAAGTAAGAAAAGCAAGTCGCTAAATTAACATTTTATCGAAGAGACATACGTGAAGATCCTCATTGTTGACGACGAGGCTATCAACCGTACATTGCTTACTAACATGCTTTATAACGCAGGTTATAAAGAGTGTATCGAAGCGGTGGATGGTGTTGAAGCTATCAAAAAATTTACGCACGAAAAACCCGACTTGGTTTTGTTGGATGTTGTGATGCCTGGGCTCAGTGGTTTTGACGTTGCACCCAAAATACGCAAGCTTGCGAAAGGGCCGTATCTACCTATTCTTTTTATCACCGCTTTAGAAGATAAAGAAAGCTTAGTGAGGTGTCTGGAAGTTGGTGGGAACGACTTTGCCACAAAGCCCTTCGACCGACACATTCTAATTGCCAAAATTCGAGCCCACTTAAAAATACGTGCTTTGAGTGAACACATAGAACAGCAAAATAAAGCACTTCGTTTATTCAATCAAAGAGTGGCGAGAGAGCACGCCATTGTGGAACATATTTTTAGCCACGCTATTGTCAATCGACCCGAGGTAATGGCGCATTTCGACTGCTTCCTAAAGCCAGCTGAAACCTTTAATGGCGATCTCTTTCTATGCGAATCAAGCCCTAGTGGTGGTATTTATTTTGTGGTGGGAGATTTTACAGGTCATGGTTTGGCGTCAGCAATTGGTGCGTTGCCTGTAACCCGAGCCTTTCAAGAACTCAGCCAGCAAGGGGTATCTATTTCTGAGATTATTTCAGAATTAAATCGAATTTTAATTAAGTTTCTACCAAGTGACATGTTTATGGCCGCAGTGGTGGGCGAAATTAACGCGGGGGGCAATAGAATCAACTTATGGCAGGGTGGAATGCCGGCTGTCATTGTTCCTGCCAAAACTGATTTAGCATTGCGCTGCATTCCCTCACGTCACATGGCATTAGGGATCCTAGACGAGCATGAACTCAACACCGATTGCGATACCATTCAACTAGGATGCAATGAACAGCTTGTAATTTGTAGCGACGGGCTAATTGAGAGTACTAATCAGGAGGGAGAAATGCTTCTTGAGGAAGGCTTGGTAAGAATAGTAAAAGAGCAAATGCAGACGCATGGGAAAATAGAATCCAATTCACTTTTTCTTAAGGCAAAAGAGCATTGCGCAGCCTCTTCATTTCACGATGATGTCACGCTAGTCGTGTTTACCTCTCAACCCATTAAAACGCCCGTATCACCAAAGATGGATTTTGGATTGCCATCGGTGCATGAAGTTGCGCTTGACGCACAACATTTGAAACAGCCTGACATTCTCCAACGCGTGCTACAGCTTGCGGGGCAATGTGAGGGCATTCAAGCGGTGCGTTCGATAATTTATACCGTGTTGTCGGAACTGTTTAATAATGCGTTAGAGCATGGGATCTTGAAACTCGACTCAAAACTCAAAGCTGATAGTACAGGGTTCCATCAATATTACGAAAACCGCGAGGCTTCACTAAAAGCGCTTAGTCACGGGCGAATTAATATTAGGATAGAGTCTTTACCCCTTAAAGGTAAGGTGCTGATAGCGGTTGAAGATAGTGGTGAAGGCTTTGAGTGGAATAAGGCAAGTACGGTAGGCCGGCGTCATTCCGTTCATGACGAAAGCTTTGGGCGTGGGCTCCCTTTGCTTCACGCGCTGTGCGAACGAGTGTGGTTCGAAAATGGCGGGAGTAAAGTGATTTGCTTACTTGATACTAAAATTTAGGCGCCTTTAGAAAATATCTTTACGAGCAAAATGTTCATATTCATGTTTCTCTGAGGGCTTTTAAACTCTCACTTTACAGCTCTAGTCGCTGAGTACAGTTTACATAGACTTGCTTGCTTAGTCATCGCTGTAAATCTGTCCATCTAATCCAGCAATTAATCGAATTTAGCTTTTACCGAGTAAAAGTTTTATCGATACTCAAATTTCATTAACCGCGGGCGTTTCTGCGGTGACACAAGAAGTAGGGCCCCATGCTGAAATCATTTCTTAAACTTTTCGAAGACACGCATAAGCGCACAGAGCCAACGTATACCGTTGAATTGGCGACTGCTGCATTACTTAGTGAAATTGTAAACGCTGATAATGAAGTAACGGATAGCGAGAGAAGTGAATACGAGAAACAGCTCAGAAAGCATGTAAACATAGATGAGGAAGCGATGTCGTTGTTGCTTGAAAGAGGGCAAGAGACGGCTGACGATTCAATTGACTTAGTGCGTTTTACTCAAGTACTAAATAAACACTGCAGCGCTGATGAGAAAAGAGATGTGATAAAGAGCCTCTGGGCTATTGCATACGCGGATGAATCTTTAGCGCCTCTTGAAGAGAGTACTATTCGTCAAATAGCTGATTTATTGTACGTTCCCCATAGCCAATACATTAAAACTAAACTTGAAGTAGTTGAAAGAACATAGCGTTCATCATCACTCAGTTAGTCTTTTTTGTATTAGCTAAAAAAATGGATTCAAATTTAGCGACCTGTACCTTACTATTGTGAACAAATAATAATAAAAGCTTAGCGGTGACAGTGCTGTTTCAGAGCCTATGGCATCACTTGCTTACAACAGCTTGCAGTACTGAAGTAAGGGTAGTTGAGTGTTTAGAACGTTGAAAATCCCAATTGGGCTTGTCATTGCATTGACTATGTCGGTGCTGGCGCTCTCTGTGGTAATTGTTAATAAATTAGAACGCAACGCTTCTGTGGTGGATGTGGTTAAAGGCAATACCGCGACGTTAAGTAACGCTTTGTCGCTGCAGTTATTGGTTGTCATGGAGCGAAGTCCCGGTGATAACGCATTATTTTCCTCTCTTTTTCAACCGATAAAAGAACACGATAATCTTATTTCCGCCACGCTATATGACAACGACTATCAAGTCATTTCCACTATTCAACCTGATTCCTTAAGCCAGCTTTCCAATCAATCTGTTCCACTTGATCCTGCAGAAATTCCATTTGGTGTTACGCAATACGACAATGTTATCACTGCCCATCAAATTGTAGGTAGTAGCCTATACCCACTTGGACATGTTGTTCTTTATGTGGATATTGAAGACACCATGGCGGCAAGTTCAGCCCGCCAGCTCATTAAGCAAGTGCCTATCGTTATCGCGGTTTGGCTGCTTTGCACTGGCACTTGTGTCTTTATTTTATACCGTTTGATTTCTCCTATTGGGTCGCTGAGGCAGTTTACTCAAGAAGTATTTGAGTCAAAAGATTATGCGCTGCGCAGTTCACTTAATACATCTAATGAAATTGGACAGTTATCGAATAACATTAATAGTTTATTGGATACCATTGAAGTTGAGTTATTTATCAACTTTGAGCAAAAGCAAACATTGGTTGATCAACAAGAAACCATGTCTCGTCTGGCAAACTTCGATAGTTTAACCGGTCTTCCCAATCGACAGTTTGTTCTCGATAACTTAAGACTTGAGCTAGCCAGAGCCAAAAGAAATGATGAAGACTTACTGCTCCTGTTTTTTGATTTAGATGGGTTTAAGGGCATCAATGATTCTTTAGGACATGAAACCGGAGATCTCATTCTCATAGAGGTTGCTGACAGAGTTCAGTGTTTGCTGCGCGACGGCGATTTATTCGCGCGACTGGGAGGGGATGAGTTCTTAGTACTGCCCGATAGAGATGTGACTACTGACCAAGCGCAGAGCTTGGCAACGCGACTTATTACCGCATTTGATGAGCCTTTTGAACTGCGTGGCTTATCACTAACGGTAGGTTTAAGCGTTGGAATTGCTACGGCTTCCGATGCGGGGTACGACCTAAGCGAGCTGATGAGCAATGCAGACCTTGCAATGTATCGTTCAAAAGCGCGAGGGCGAGGCAGCTACACACTGTTTACACCTGATATGGTTGAGTCGCATAAGCGTAAACTCCACTTAGCTAACGGTATTGAGCAAGGAATCAGCAATGATGAGTTTGTTGTTTATTACCAGGTTAAAGTTAACAACGAAGGGAATGTAATAGGCGTAGAAGCGCTTATTCGTTGGCAACATCCTGAATTTGGCTTGGTCATGCCGAACGAGTTTATCCCCATTGCTGAGCAGGGCGGTAAGATCACTGCAATTACCCGTTGGGTAATTAAGCGCGTTTGTATTGATATGCCAGATTTAAAACAATGGGCCACGTCTCCGTTTAGAGCCTCAATCAATTTATCTGGGCATGATTTGCGAAGTTCGCAGCTTTTTGACTACATCTACAATACTTTCAAGCTCTATGACATCAACCCAGAAAACATTGAATTTGAAGTGACAGAAAGTGCGTATCTAGAAAACTTTACTCTTTCAAACAAGTTCTTCAGACGCATCGGAAATATGGGGTGCGCCATAGCTCTAGATGATTTTGGAACGGGTTACTCCTCGTTAAGTTACCTGACGCAAATCAATATCGACACGCTAAAAGTTGACCGACAGTTTGTAATGGAAATTCAAACTTCAGAACGAAGCCGTCTTGTGACTGGGGCAATTATTGATTTGGCGAAAAGACTGTCACTCTCGGTATGTGCTGAGGGCATAGAAAACCTTGAACAGTGGAATTATCTTAGAGAGCATGGATGTGACAATGTGCAAGGATTTATGTTTAGCAAGCCCATCCCCTTATCGGAGCTCACTTGTTCTCCCTCCCATTACAGCGATAGCAGTTTCTCTGTATAGCAAGGTATCGATAAAATCACTTTGACATACAGTGTTTCAAAGTGGTGTTTCTTTTTTGCAACATTTAACCTGTATGCTAAGTGCTTAATAGTACATTTATTTATATATGTTGCTGTTTTTAATTTGCTTTTTCTTTTTGGTCTGAAAATCGCATAAGCAGTTTGATTGCAATTATGATAGTGGTTAATTGAAGACTAGTGGTAGTATCCATGAGCTTTAATAGCAGAATAACCTGATAACACAGGGCTGGTATCAAAGCGGATTGAGAAGGATTTTAAAAGCGCGTAGCGGAGGATTCATGATGAAACGTCTCGAAAAAGTTTTCTTAGCACTTTGTGCTGTTGCTGCAGTACAAGCCATTTCAGTAGCGGACGCGTACGCAAGTCCAGCGCGCTCGTTGATGCAGGAATTAGACACAGATAAAGATGGTCTGATATCACTTAAAGAAGCGGTTCGACACACAGGTCTACTGCGTAACTTTGGGCTGATTGATGACAACGAAGATGGCAAACTTTCCGAAGCCGAATTGGCAAAAAGCAAGTTGACGCCAGGCAATGAAAAGCTCACAGCAAGTGAGTAGATAAAATAATATATTTAAGAGGGTAAGGTTCTGATAAACAAGGTTTCGTTTGGTGAACGCTTGGTACAACTTGGTTCACTAAGGCAGTTGACGCTAGGTAGTTTTGTACTGGCCCTTATCCCTCTTATAGCCTTACTTTGGCAAAGTCAAAGCGACTTAGCCAAAGTGGGTCAAATGACAACACTTGAAACACGGTTTGTTGTCGATGTTGTTAGCGACATGCAAAGACTCGATAACGCGGTCGTTGACGTAGAGCGCAGCATTCGCCAATTTGCTGTGTTGAGAAATGATAGGGTGGCATCTCTTTCTGATAACGCCATCGATCAATTTGCCGTGGCCGCTGACAATCTATGTCAGGCTCTCTCGGTACCAACTACCTGCACACGACTTTCAGAACAGCTAAATCAATTAGCCGAATATCGAGCGATTGAAGACCAGCTTTTACTTAATGCATACCTTGCATCAGTGGGCGATAGCGTCGACCAGCTTCGCGACGATGTAGAAGCCGCTATTACTGAACGTGTCAAAGTCCAGCAAGATGATTTAAATGCCATGCAAGCAAAACAAGCTTGGTCTACGGCTATGCTTGTAAGCGTTTCGTTATTGCTAATATTGATGGGGAGTCAGCTTATTGTGAACCCCGTTAACAACTTAAAAAAGATTATAAGGATCATGGCCCACAGCGATGGTCAGCTTCCACCCCTTTCAAGACAAGCGCCAAAAGAACTGATTGATGTAGAGAAAGACTTACATTGGCTTTATGATCGACTTCAGCAGTTGGAGCATATTAGAACCGCCTTGCTGCGACACGCTGCTCACGAGCTCAAAACTCCGCTTGCCAGCATTAAAGAAGGCTGCAGCTTGTTGTCTGAAAACGTGGTGGGCGAGTTGAATAACGGTCAACGCGAAGTACTTTCGCTACTTACTGCTAGTACGCAAAGACTCAACACGCTGGTGGAAAAGTTGCTCGACTACAACCTGCTGTTGCAACAAGCTCAGCCGAAAATGGTACAAAGTGACGTTGGCAAGTTAGTTTCTGCTTGTTTAGAAGATTACGCGCTCGCCATTCAGGATAGAGAAGTGGAAGTAAAGATAACTGCGTCCGAGGTGCGTATAGACGAGGAGCTGTTTAGAAGGATACTTGATAACTTGGTGTCCAATGCAGTCGCGCATGGCGCAGTGGGAAGACCGATAAATATTAGCCTTTATAACGAAAACGATAATCTTGTACTGGATGTTGCCAATCGCGGTAAGCGTATTGCCCCAGAGTCAGTACATACTTTATTTGAACCTTTTATCCGAGGAACCGAGCCGAGAAACGACAATGTCATTGGGACGGGTTTAGGGTTATCAATTGTTGCCGATTGCGCTCGACTGATGCATGGTGATGTGCGTGTTGTAGATGTAGACTATGCCGATGTTTGCTTTAGAGTGACCATTGGGCAACAGGAAAAATAAAATGAGAATAAGTGGTTTAATTGTCGCCTTACTGGTGCTGACAGGATGTCAGAGTTTAACCAGGAACAACGACAACGCAGGTGAGCCAGAAAAGGTGACGCCTGTAGCTAAAATAGAACGTGGCCTTTGTTTATTTGTTGAGCCTCCACAGGGGTTCGAGCACAATTGCGATGCAACGTATTGGCTTAACGCGTGGATTGATGCGGCCAACCAACCTTGGTTAGAGCGTAAGCAAGCATTAAAAGCGTTAGGTGATACAGCATCTGACACGCTTCACGCCTACGTTTTAACACTACCAACAGATACACCTTATCAAGACAGGTTGCGCGCGCAGCTTGCCTTAAATGATATTGCTGGCACATTTACACCCACTGCGCAAGAAGTGGTGACTGTTATTGCTGCGTCGCACAACAATCAGATTATGCAGCTTGAATCTGCCATGGTGGTGTTGGAGCAAGAAAATACTTCTCGTGGCGAGAAAGTAAAAGCACTTGAAATTGAAGCAGTTAACCTGCGCAAAAAACTAGAAGAATTGTTGCAGATTGAAGCAACACTGATGGATAAAAACAGGAGTACACAACAGTGAGCGAAAAGGCGAGTAGTAACCCTAACTTATTGTTGGTAGATGACGATAAGAGCTTATTGCGCTTATTAACCATTCGTCTGGAAGGCGAAGGTTATGAGGTGACCGCAGTGGAAGACGGTCAATCAGCGTTAAGAAAGCTTCAAAACGACAACTACGATGTAGTATTAAGTGACTTGCGTATGCCGGGCTTAGATGGTCTGAGTTTGTTTGAAGAAATTATGGGAATTAGAAAAGATATTCCTGTAATTCTGATGACGGCTCACGGCACCATTGCTGATGCGGTAGCAGCCACTCAGCGTGGTGTATTTGGGTTTTTGCCTAAACCTGTCGATCACGACGAATTACGCGCGCTGCTGCAAAAAGCACTTAGCCAGTCTCAAGCTGCACAGCCTGGGGATTGGGCAAAGGACATCATCACCCGTTCTCCAGAAATGCTAAATGTACTAGACCAGGCGTTCCGCATAGCTCAGCGTGAAGTGTCTGTGCTTATTAGCGGCGCGAGCGGTACAGGTAAAGAACTGCTTGCTAATGCCATTCATAAAGCCAGTAACCGCAGCGACAAACCATTTGTAGCTATTAACTGTGGAGCATTACCTGAAAACTTGCTTGAGTCTGAGCTATTTGGTCATGCCAAAGGTGCGTTTACCGGTGCTGTAGCTGCTCACCCTGGTCTGTTTAGAGAAGCCGACGGCGGTACCTTGTTCTTGGATGAGATTGGCGATATGCCGATGACGCTGCAGGTAAAACTGCTGCGTGCATTACAAGAGCGCCAAATTCGTCCAGTAGGTAGCAGCAAGCACGTAGACATCGATGTGCGTATCATTTCTGCAACGCACAAAGACTTGCACAAAGAAATGGAAGAAGGCACCTTCCGCGAAGATTTATATTACCGTCTAAACGTGGTGAACCTAAAACTTCCGTCGCTGAAATCGCGAAGTGAAGATATTCCACTTCTGGCTCGCTCGCTGTTGCAGCAAAGCGCACAGCGTCATGGCGTGAATGTAAGCCAATTTTCTGATGACGCTATGCAACAGCTGGTAACCTCATCTTGGCCAGGTAACGTACGTCAGCTTGTGAATGTGGTCGAGCAGTGTGTTGCGTTAACGCAAACGCCTGTGATTCCGCTTCACTTAGTAGAGCAGGCCTTGTCTGCCACTAAACAAAGCTGGCCAACGCTTACAGAGGCTAGAGACGCGTTTGAACAGCAATACTTGCACAAGCTTCTTAAAATGACTGACGGCAACGTAACGCGCGCGGCAGAGCTTGCTGGTAGAAATAGAACTGATATGCACAAGCTTATGAAAAAGCACGAGCTAGACGCAGCTGATTTTAGATAGACATAGTCGAGCTTAGAGAGTTATTAAACGCATCACTTTTTAGTGATGCGTTTTTGTTTTGCGATACGAAAAGCGTAGGGCTGGAGTTATGCTGGAAGGTGCTCTGAAAAAATAATGGTTTCAACTGTGCGGGCGTGGTTTTTTAAGCTTTCTATCTCAACATCTAAAAAGTCACGTGGTTCATCAAACAGTAGGCATAACGTACCCAATTCATAGCCATCTTTGTTGCGCAAGATAGCACCTGCGTAAGCTCTTATGAAAGGGCTGCCAGTAACCAGCGGGTTATTAGCGAATAGCTTATCGGCTTTAGCGTCGGGAACAATCAAGTATTCTTCTTCGGCTATCGCGTAGGTGCAAAACGAGATATTACGCGGTGTTTCGGTAGCATCCATACACTGGCGGGACTTAAACCATTGGCGATCTTCTGCAACAAGGCTTACCAAGCAGGTTTTAGCATTAAATTCTTCTTGTACAGCTTTGGTGAGCTCGTCAAGTTGTTCGCTTGGGGAAGTATCTAAAATATCTAGCGATTCAAGCGCAGCAATACGCGCTTTCTCATATTCATGATTCATTGAGGCTATTTCACGGTAAATAATGGTGTAGTACCAAAATAGATAAGAGCAGTAGTTTACCGCTGAATTAGAAAAACGCTATCTATTAAAAAATATTGATAGGCTCAATGTTAGTTGCTCGTCATCAAAACAATGAATTCTGCTCTGGTTGAGTTTTAATAGACAGGTTATTTAGCGCAAGTGATGAAGTAGTGTTGTTATACAAATCGATAAACTGCTGCGCTAACCAGGGAGCATCTTTGTTGTCTGGGCGGTGACAAAAAAAGTACACGTCTTTTCCTTCACTTTGCCAAATCTTCACTTTTTTCACCCAAGGCAATAAACAGCGTTGGTTGTCATCATCAACATCATTGCCTACAAAGCGCACAATGGGAGTATGGCCTGTAGCAATAACATTTACTGGTACACGAGGCTTTTTCTCTCGCACTTCCTCTAGCATCGCTCGTCTATTGTTTCCCCCTGCGTCTAAAGAGCCAGTGAAAAGCGCTCGGGTGTCCATAATGATTCTGTTCGCACCGTGGCGGATCAAAAGTTGATTAAGCGCCTTTTCCTCGTCACCCTTTGCAAAAAATGCCAGGTGGCGCACCTCAACCGCTATGTTTAATTCTTGAGGTAACGCCGCTAAAAAGGTATCCAAAATGGGTAGCTTTTCTGGCCCAAAAGAAGCGGGCAGTTGCAGCATCATGACTCCTAGCTTTTCTTTTAACGGGCTTAATAAAGCAAGCTGTTGGGCAACCTCTTCATCACAATGCTGTAATTGATGTACATGAGTAATGTTCTGGTGAAACTTGAAAGTAAATCTGAAGTGGTCGGGTACTGAATCGCACCATCTCGCTACAGCGTCTTGGTGGGGAAGAGAGTAAAATGTGGTATTCCCTTCAACCGTATTACACTCCTTGGCATACAGCGACAATCCATTATCAGACTTGGGATAATTAGCAAACCACGTGCTTGGCCAATGGCTGTGTTGCCACATTGGCAATCCAATATAGAGATTTCCTTGTGATATGGCTGATTTGTGCATATTTGTCATTGGGCTTTATCAAGCATTTGTTTATACTATGCGGCCTTTAAATCATTACATTATGCATGTTGTGGGCGGGCCAGCTAATTGGCCAGCAAGTTTACGCGATTTTTGGCAAAGTCTTAAGCCCAAAAGTAAGCGGTTTTGAACGTCAATTCACTGCATGCGAAGCAAGAAAAAACATCAGGGGTCAAGGACCATGCGCACAGATTACTGTGGGAATATCGATTCATCATACATTGGACAAGAAGTTACCCTTTGCGGGTGGGTTAATAAGCGTCGCGATTTAGGCGGTGTAATTTTCATCGACTTACGCGACCGCGAAGGTATCGTACAAGTGGTGTTCGACCCAGATTTACCAGACGTGCTATCGGTAGCTAACACCTTGCGTAGCGAATTCTGTGTAAAGCTAACGGGTAAAGTGCGTGCGCGCCCTGAAGGTCAAGTTAACAAAGACATGCGCACAGGTGAGATTGAGATCCTAGGCACAGGCCTTGAAGTGATCAACAAGTCTGACGTACTTCCACTAGACTGGAACCAAGAAAACTCAGAAGAGCAGCGCCTTCGTTATCGTTACCTAGACCTTCGCCGTCCTGTAATGAGCCAGCGTTTACAATTCCGTGCAAAAGTAACTGGTGCTGTACGTCGTTTCCTAGAAGAAGAAGGTTTCCTTGATATTGAAACGCCTATTCTTACTAAGGCAACGCCAGAAGGAGCACGAGACTACCTAGTGCCAAGCCGCACATACAAAGGTGAGTTCTTTGCACTTCCGCAATCGCCACAGCTTTTCAAACAGCTTCTTATGATGTCGGGCATGGACCGTTACTATCAAATTGTTAAGTGTTTCCGCGACGAAGACTTACGTGCTGACCGCCAGCCAGAATTTACCCAAATCGATATTGAGACCACGTTCTTAGATGCCGATGGCGTAATGTCTATCACCGAGCGTATGATCCGCGACTTGTTCAACAAAATGCTAAACGTTGACCTTGGCGACTTCCCGCGCATGACGTACAAAGAAGCCATGACGCGCTTTGGTAGCGACAAGCCAGACCTACGTAACCCGTTAGAGTTAACAGACGTTGCCGACTTGCTTGCTAACGTTGACTTTAAAGTATTCAGCGGCCCGGCAAACGACCCTAAAGGTCGCGTTGCGGCAATTCGCGTACCGGGCGGTGCTTCACTTTCGCGTAAGCAAATTGACGACTACACCAAATTTGTAGGTATTTACGGCGCGAAAGGTCTAGCTTGGATTAAAGTTAACGATGCTGGTGCAGGTCTTGAAGGTCTACAGTCGCCAATCCTTAAATTCCTAACGGAAGATATCACTAACGCCATGCTAGAGCGCACTGGCGCACAAAGTGGCGATATTCTATTGTTCGGTGCAGACAGCTACACTGTGGTTACCGAAGCGATGGGCGCACTTCGTCTTAAGCTTGGTGAAGACTTTGAGCTTCTTGAAGGCGAGTGGAAGCCACTTTGGGTTGTTGACTTCCCAATGTTTGAAGAGTTTGACGGTCAGCTTCACGCTATTCACCACCCGTTTACCGCGCCACGTGGTTTAACGCCAGAAGAACTTAAAGCTAACCCAGCAGAAGCCTTATCTGACGCTTATGATATGGTATTGAACGGCGTTGAATTAGGCGGTGGTTCTGTACGTATTCACAATGAAGACATGCAGTCTACGGTATTCAACATTCTTGGCATTGACGATGAAGAAGCGAAGAACAAGTTTGGCTTCTTGCTTGACGCGCTGCGCTTTGGTGCGCCGCCGCATGCAGGTCTTGCGTTTGGTCTAGACCGTCTGGTAATGCTTATGACTGGCGCGACGTCTATTCGTGATGTGATGGCATTCCCTAAAACGACCACAGCGGCATGTCCGTTAACATCGGCGCCTAGCCCTGCAAACCCACAGCAGCTTGAAGAGCTCGCTATTGCAACGGTGAAAAAGCAATCGTAATTTATGGCGTACAAGAAGCCTGAATCTGCACTGGTAGTGTTGTATGACCAACACTACCGAGTGCTGCTTTTGCAACGACAAGACGACCCCACCTTTTGGCAGTCGGTAACCGGCGCGTTAGAAGAGGGGGAGTTACCCTTAGAAACGGCATATCGTGAAGTGTGTGAAGAAATTGGCATCGATGCCAAAGCACACGGTTTTGTGGTTAACGACCACGATAAGCAAAACCAATATGAAATTCGTAGCCGCTGGCTACATCGTTATCCTCCTGGTACTGTGCACAACACAGAACACGTATTTTCCCTTCAAATAAACAGCGATTTACCCCTTGTCTTAACAGAGCACTTGCAGTACGAATGGGTGTCGAAAGACGAAGCGCTCGCGCGTTTATGGTCTCCCTCTAATAAAGAAGCGGTATCTTTGTTTGTACCGAGTGCGCCTTAATGGTTATACTGGGTATAGATCCAGGTTCTCGGATCACAGGCTACGGTTTAATTGCACGCAAGCAAGGTAAACTGGTGTATGTAGCAAGTGGATGCATTCGCGTTGGAACGGCAGATTTGCCTTCTCGTCTTGCTAATATCTTTACCGGGGTTGGCGATATTATTCGTCAATATAACCCCGACCAGTTTGCTATTGAGCAAGTATTTATGGCGAAAAACCCTGATTCAGCGCTGAAGCTTGGTCAGGCCAGAGGTGCCGCCATTGTGGCAGCCACCCAAGCGCAACTTCCTGTTGCTGAATACAGCGCAAGGCAAATTAAGCAGTCGGTAGTTGGAAAAGGTGGCGCAGATAAAACGCAAGTTCAGCACATGGTAAAACACCTGCTTAGCTTAAGCGGCACCCCCCAGGCTGATGCTGCCGACGCATTAGCCGTTGCCTTGTGTCATGCACACACCGAACAGAGCCTGATAAACATGGCAGGGCAAGCCCGAAAAACCGTTCGTGGTCGTTTGCGCTAATACTGCTCGAAGCTCACGCTTTTACAGAGATAATTCATGATTGGACGAATTCGCGGTACGTTGGTTGAGAAACAGCCTCCAGAAATTCTTGTAGATGTAGCCGGCGTTGGCTACGAAATTCACATGCCTATGACCAGTTTCTACCAGCTTCCCGCGGTGGGTGATGAAGTGGTGGTGTACACACACTTTGTGGTTCGTGAAGACGCCCAGTTGCTGTTTGGTTTTGCTGATAAAATGGAAAGAGGGCTTTTTAGAGAATTGATCAAAGCCAATGGTGTAGGCCCGAAGTTAGGCCTTGCCATTTTATCTGGTATGTCGGCAAGCCAGTTCTTAGCAAGTGTACAAAATGAGGACGTTTCTGCGCTCGTCAGCTTGCCGGGTATAGGTAAGAAAACCGCAGAGCGCTTAGTGGTAGAGCTTAAAGACCGCTTAGCAAAATTTGGCAAGGCGCAGAGTATTGCTGTACCGCCCCCAAGTGGCGACTTGTTATCCACCAATACTATTGTTGAAGTGAACGACGCCCGGGAAGAAGCGCAAAGTGCGCTTATTGCCCTAGGCTATAAACCTGCTCAAGCGAGCAAGTTAGTCGACAGCGTATATAAAGAGGGCATGGAAAGTGAAGCCCTTATTCGCGAATCATTAAAAGCGGCCATATAATGGCGCTCAACGAAGACAGCGGTTCTTGGTCTGCCTGTCTTCACGTCACCGTTTAAAGTAGAACTATCATGATTGAAGCCGACAGACTGATTACGCCTGAAGCCAGCACCGAAGATGAGGTCATCGACCGCGCCATTCGCCCTAAAATGCTGGAAGACTATACGGGGCAGCCTCACGTATGTGAGCAAATGGAGATTTTTATTCAAGCTGCGCGTAATCGTGAAGATGCGCTAGACCACCTACTTATTTTCGGTCCGCCAGGACTGGGTAAAACCACGCTTGCGAATATTGTGGCAAATGAAATGGGCGTGAATATTAAAACCACGTCAGGCCCTGTACTTGAGAAAGCTGGCGACTTGGCAGCACTGCTTACCAATCTTGAGCGCAACGATGTATTGTTCATCGACGAAATACATCGCCTAAGCCCAGTGGTAGAAGAAATTCTCTATCCTGCAATGGAAGATTATCAGCTTGATATTATGATAGGCGAGGGGCCTTCCGCCCGTTCAATTAAGCTAGACCTGCCTCCTTTTACGTTGGTAGGCGCTACCACCCGCGCAGGCTCGCTAACGTCGCCATTACGTGACCGTTTCGGCATTGTTCAGCGCCTTGAGTTTTACAACGTAAAAGACCTCACCAGTATTGTGGCAAGAAGCGCCAGCTATCTTAATTTAGACATGAGCGAGGAAGGCGCGCAAGAAGTGGCACGTCGCTCGCGGGGCACGCCGCGTATTGCCAATCGTTTGTTACGCCGTGTTCGGGACTATGCCGAAATCAAATCTGACGGTACTGTGGGCGCTGACGTTGCTGCTAAAGCTTTAGATATGCTTGACGTAGATAAAGAAGGTTTCGATTACATGGACCGCAAATTGCTTACCGCTATTATCGAAAAGTTTGATGGTGGGCCAGTAGGCTTAGACAATTTGGCAGCAGCCATTGGTGAAGAGAAAGAAACCATAGAAGACGTGATTGAACCCTTCCTTATTCAACAAGGCTTTTTACAGCGCACGCCTCGAGGCCGTATTGTGTCTCAGCGAGCCTATCTTCACTTTGGCTTCGCTCCGTCTGAATAATTTACCGTCCCTTTGTAAGAAGGTTCAGATTCGTTTTAAAGGCCTAGCAGGATTGCTGGGCTTTTTTTGGCAACACAGAAAATACAGAAGCCGTTTCAAACGCTACAAGAAAATGCTCGTATGGGGGAGCTGTCAGTTCAGAGCATTGAAAGGGGATAGCGAATTATTGCGTAGCGCAGGTTAAGCATGGGCCGCCAATATTTTGTGTTGTACCGATGCTAAATTACAGGCAAAAAAAAGCCCGCTCATTGAGCGGGCTAAAACAACAAGTGTTGAAGGAAATAAATCCAGGGAACTCATGTCTAACAGGAGAATAACTCTTGCATGACCGTGCTAAGCACCATCACGCTCTGTACGACTGATGCTGTGCATTATAGAGAGAGCAGAAAAAACCACAATTGAGTAAAATTGTGGTTTTGAATTAGAAAAACTAATGTGTTAACTGGGTGTTTAATATTGGTTTGATTTTGATTAAATGTTAGATTTTATGGGGCTTGTGAAGTGTTTTTGTTCTGTATTTTGTCGCGATAATTAGTTATTTTAACTCTGCTTTGGATTATTAAATTTTTGGGTAAGGGAATAGTTATGCATTTTCATCAGGTAAGAGTGTATTACGAAGATACCGACGCAGGCGGTATCGTCTATTATGCGAATTACCTAAAGTTTATGGAGCGAGCCCGTACAGAGTGGCTTCGCGAGTTAGGTTTTGAACAAGACACACTGATGGAACAATCCATCGCTTTCGTCGTCAAACACGTTGAAATGCATAACTATGCGCCTGCACGGTTTAATCAACTGTTGAGTATTGAAACTCGCGTTGTAGAATTAAAAGGCGCTAGTATGACGTTTCAACAAATTATTAAAAATGAACAAGGCGTTACGTTGGTATCGGGAGATATCAAGGTTGCCTGCGTCGATTTGGCCGTTATGAAGCCAAAAAGATTACCACGTACTTTGTTAGGGGAAATTTCGCGTGTCATCTGATCTCACTTTTATTGGCTTGTTTTTACAAGCGAGTTTTATTGTTCAACTAGTTATGCTTTTGTTGCTAAGCGTGTCGATAGCGTCGTGGACGTTTATCTTCCAACGCAGCAAAGCGTTGTCGGCGGCACGCAACGAAATGCGTCAGTTTGAAGATAAGTTCTGGTCAGGCGCTGACCTGAATCGTCTTTATCAGGAGCTTTCCGCCAGAACTAACCTAACAGGCATGGGCAGCATCTTTTGCTCAGGCTTTAAAGAGTTTGTTCGCCTGCGCAAATCTAACACCGCCACCAACGGCATTGTTGACGGTACATATCGTGCCATGCGTGTTTCTATGTCTCGCCAAGTCGAAGAATTAGAAAGTCGTTTACCCTTTTTAGCCACGGCGGGCTCAATCAGTCCTTACATCGGTCTATTCGGTACTGTGTGGGGGATCATGAATGCCTTCATCGCACTAGGTGAAGTGCAGCAAGCTACCCTTGCTATGGTAGCGCCGGGTATTGCAGAAGCACTTATTGCAACTGCTATCGGCCTGTTTGCTGCTATCCCTGCGGTTATTGCCTACAACCGTTTCAGCCATCAGGTTGAGAAGCTTGAAAATAGCTACGGCAACTTCATGGAAGAGTTCTCTGCAATCCTTCATCGCCAAGCCGTTGCTGCGCAAGCACAACAACAAGCCTAAGCGTTTACATTCCAAACGGAGGACTTGTTATGTACGTAAGAAAACGCCGCAGGCCGGTATCAGAGATAAACGTAGTGCCCTACATCGACGTGATGTTGGTGTTGCTTATTATCTTTATGGTAACGGCGCCGCTTATTTCTCAAGGGGTAAAGGTAGATTTGCCTAAAGCAAGTGCCAACCCGATAGAGCAAGAAGATACACCACCTATTATTGCGTCAGTGGATGTTAAAGGTCGCTACTTCCTAAATGTAGGCGAAGACCAGGAATCGCCAATTAGCGAAGATGAGCTTGGCGCTATTGTAAAAGCACAATTGACCAAAGAGCCCAATACGCCCGTAGTGGTAAAAGGCGATGGACAAGTAGCGTATAACGAAGTGATACAGCTAATGGTGTTATTACAGCAGGCAGGTGTGCCTTCAGTAGGGTTAATGACGGATCCGGTTGAGTAATATAGATATGTCGAAACCTGAAGTGTCGAAAAGCACGTCAACCGCTAGTCACTCAAACAACGCGAGTAACGGTGTAAGTGGTGATAAAAAGAACGGCAAACGTGCCAAGCAAGCCAACAGTATAAGCCCAGAACAAGTAGGCTTGTACAAGTCCATTGGTTTGCATCTTTTTATTGCTGCGCTGTTGCTAATTAGCGTCAGTTTCTCTCCTGACCCTTTGCCGAGTATGCCGTCGAATGCGCCTGTGATAGAAGCGACGTTTATTGATGCGCAAGCGATTGCGGATAAAAAAAGGGAGCAGGCACGAGCTGAAGCTCAAGCAAGAGCCGAAGAGCAAGAAAGGCAAAGAAAAGCAGAAGCCGCGGCAGAGAAAAAACGCCAGCAGCAGCTAGCAGCCAAGCGTGCGAAAGAGAAGCGTGAAGCAGAAGCGGCTGAAGCGAAACGTCAGAAAGACTTGGAGCGCTTAGCGGCGCAGAAGGAACAAGAGCGTAAGGAGCGCGAAGCAAAAGCGAAAGCTGAGGCTGAGCGAAAGAAAAAAGAAGCCGCTGAACGCGCTGAAATGGAAAGGATCATGCAAGAGCAGCTTGCGAAAGAACAAGCTGCTCAGCAAGAACGTAGGCGAAAACAGGTACTTACTGAAGTAGAGCGTTATACCGCGCTTATTCAGCAAACCATAAAGCGCAATTTGTATTCAGACGACAGCTATCAAGGTAAAACCTGTCGATTGAATATTCGGTTAGCAACGACAGGGTTTGTTACGAGTATTCGTGTACTCGGCGGCAATGATGCGCTGTGTAGAGCGGCTGAAAGCGCGGTTCGCAGGGCTGAAAAGTTACCGGTATCTGATGCGCCAGACGTTTACGAGCAGTTAAAAGACATTACTTTAAAAGTGGAATTATAGTGGTATGAAAAAACTAGGTTTATGGATAGCGCTTATTACGATGGCAATCAGTGCCAAAGTGTTTGCATCCTTAGAAATTGTGATAACCGAGGGCGTAGATAGTGCACGTCCAATCGGGGTTGTGCCATTTAAATGGAAAGGTCAGGGCAGTATGCCTGGCGATATTTCTAAAGTGGTGATGGCCGACTTAATGCGTAGTGGTAAGTTTAATCCGGTATCTGTCGACAAGATGCCACAGTACCCGGAAACAGCGGAGCAAGTGTCTTTCACTGCATGGGCAACCTTAGGTGTAGACACGGTTTTAGTAGGAAGTATTGAGCCACAAGGAGGCGACCGTTACCTTGTATCCTATGAGTTGATTGATGTACTTAAAGGGCAAGTTGACAATGGGCAGGCTAAAGTACTCAAAGACGGCAATTTGGTATCGAGTAATGATCACGTACTAGCTGCCCGTCAGGCAGTCATTAACGGCCGAGATTTTCGCCAGTATGCGCATCGAATTAGCGACATTGTCTATGAAAAATTGACCGGTGTTCGCGGTGCATTTTTAACGAAAATTGCTTACGTCATTGTTCGCGACCGTGACACGGTTGAAAAGCCTTACCAATTAGTCATTGCAGACTACGATGGCGAGAACGAAACGCGCTTGTTGTCTTCGCCAGAGCCGCTTATGTCGCCAGTGTGGTCGCCTGATGCCGAGAAGCTTGCCTACGTTAGTTTTGAAAATCGTAGACCGCAAATATTCATTCAGAATATCTACACCAGCGAGCGTACGCGCATTACTGACTTCCCTGGAATAAATAGTAGCCCGGTGTTTTCACCAGATGGCAAGCAACTTGCAATGGTTTTATCGAAAGATGGAAACCCTGAACTCTATGTAATGGACTTAGCAACAAAAAATCTTCGCCGAGTAACACGAAATAGAGCGATTGATACGGAGCCCGCGTGGCTACCTGACGGCAGTGGGTTAATATTTAGCTCGGAACGGGGTGGTAAACCCCAGATATATAGCGTAAATTTAAATTCTGGGAAAGTAAGGCGAGTTACCTTTGTAGGTGAACAGAACCTTGGCGGTACGATTTCCCCAGACGGCAAGCAAATGATTATGGTAAACCAAACTAATGGGAACTATCACATTGCGAAGCAGTCTTTGGATGGTGGATCACCTCAAGTACTGACACGGACGTACTTAGATGAATCACCAAGCGTAGCGCCGAATGGAAGCATGATCATATACAGCACCCTTCACGAGGGAACCCAAGTGTTGTCACTGGTTTCTTTAGATGGGCGTTTTAAAGCTAGGTTACCAGCAGCCAATGGGCAGGTTAAATCGCCAAGTTGGTCACCATTTTTGTTCTAACAATTTAACGACTAAACAATAAAATTTAAGGATTAGTAGGATGCAAATGAATAAAGTGATGAAGAGCTTCATTATCGCATTGCCAGTAGTGACAATGATGGCATGTTCTTCAGGCCCTAGCGAAGAAGAATTGGCAGCAGAGCGTAACCGCCTTGCTCAAGAACAAGCGGCTGCAGAAGCAGAGGCACGTGAAGCAGAAGCACAGCGCGTTAAAGCAGAAGCTGCACAGCGTATGAAGCGTCAGGAAGAAATGGTTCAGCAAGAAATGGAAGCGCTGAAGAACGAACAAACCATTTACTTTGACTTTGACCGCTCAAGCATCAAGCCAGAGTTCCAGCGTATTCTAGACAAGCACGCGGCGTTTTTGGTGAAAAATCCAAGCACTAAAGTGACTATTGAAGGTCACACTGACAGCCGTGGCACGCCAGAGTACAACATCGCGCTAGGCGAACGTCGTGCACAGTCTGTTGAAACTTACCTACTTAATGCTGGCGTAAGCAGCAGTCAAGTAACAGTAGTTTCATACGGCGAAGAAAAACCAGCAGTGATGGGTTCTACTGAGTATGCATTTGCTCAAAACCGTCGCGGAGTGGTTGTTTACCGCTAATGACTATTCTATCGAATAAGACATTAAAAATGGGCGTCACTTTATGTGCCGCTCTTGCTGTTTCTACCGCATTTGCGCAAGCGCCTGTGGTAGACGCCAATGGCGGCAGTGAATTAGAACAGCGTATTGTTGTGCTAGAGCGTATTGTTAAGAGCCGAACCGAAATGCAGCACAGGCTTCAAACGCAACTAGACAATATGCAATTGGAAGTCGACCAGCTGCGTGGTGCGGTTGAAGTTAATACCAACGAACTTCAAAAAGTACTTGAGCGTCAGCGTGAGCTTTACCTTGAAATAGATAAACGCGTGGAATCACTTAAGCAAAGCGGCGCGCTACAAGGTAGTGCCATGCCTAGTGCAGGTGTTGATTCGGGCTCTGTGAGCTCTCCAACTGCATCTACGCCAACGCAAGCTCCGCAAGCAGGTGAAGATGAAGCCTACGAAAATGCGGTGAATTTGATCCTTAAGTCTCGTGAGTACGATAAAGCCGTTCCTGCGTTTCAATCGTTCATTTCACGCTTTCCCAACAGTGGTTACGCACCAAATGCGCACTATTGGTTAGGGCAACTGTTGTTTAATAAACAGCAGTGGAGCGAAGCAAGTGAGCAATTTAATATTGTAGCTAATCGCTTTACCGATTCTTCCAAGCGTCCTGATGCGTTATTAAAATTAGGTGTCATTGCTGAGCGAACGGGAGACAGTTCAACAGCACGTCAGCTGTTCCAACAAGTTGTAAATGATTACCCTGATTCTTCGGCGAAACGCCTCGCTGAATCTCGGTTAAATAACTTGTAATGAACAAAGCCTCTTTTAAAGAGGCTTTTTTATGAGTTAGAGAAAAGTTTTTTTCAAAAAATTCCATTTAGAGTGCATAAAACTTCTGCACCAAATTTCACTGTATTTCGTAGAAGCCTGACTAAACTCAATTAGTACTGGTATAAATACTCAGCGATTTGTTTTCATTTTGACCGTTTAGTCGTAATTTGACAGAAAAATGAAAATAAAAGGACGTTATGGGTTGCGTCGAATAAAAATCTGAGTATTATATGCCGCCGTTGCCAAGACATAGGCAGCAACAGGAAAGAAAGGGTCGTTAGCTCAGTTGGTAGAGCAGTTGACTTTTAATCAATTGGTCGCTGGTTCGAATCCAGCACGACCCACCACTTTCTCTCCTAGCATAAAATGATGGGTCGTTAGCTCAGTTGGTAGAGCAGTTGACTTTTAATCAATTGGTCGCTGGTTCGAATCCAGCACGACCCACCATCATTTGAATTGCTAAACTTATCTGCGTGTCACTTGATGGGTCGTTAGCTCAGTTGGTAGAGCAGTTGACTTTTAATCAATTGGTCGCTGGTTCGAATCCAGCACGACCCACCATCAAGTCTCAAACTCAAATATTCCTTTTTTAAATAATCTCCTCAGTACAAAACGCCAATGCTTATTGCGTTTTAAAACGCTACTCGTCTCATTTGCACTTTGATCTGGTTTACCTAACCCCATGTAGTAGAACAGGTAAGCATAACTACGACTATTTAATTACCCTTATGTTGATTAGGTAGTGTGTAATTTTTATGACAGTTGGGTATAATCCGCACCCTTGTCGCAACAGAGATGTAGGTTAATGTCAGTAGCATTTCGAGTGGATCAGGTAGAGTACCCGTTCCCAGCAAAACCACAGCCATTATCAGAAGCACGTAAAGCTGAGTTAAAGGCTGAGATCAAAGCTTTACTTAAGGCCCGTAACGCTGTGCTTGTCGCACACTATTACACCGACCATGAAATTCAGGCACTCGCTGAAGAGACTGGTGGCTGCGTGGCAGACTCATTGGAAATGGCGCGTTTCGGTAGAGATGCACAAGAACAAACCTTAATTGTTGCTGGCGTTCGCTTCATGGGTGAAACAGCAAAAATTCTTAGCCCTGAAAAAACCGTACTAATGCCAACACTTGAAGCAACGTGTTCGCTTGATATTGGTTGCCCGGTAAAAGAGTTTAGCGAATTCTGTGATCAGCACCCTGACCACACTGTAGTGGTTTACGCGAATACATCAGCGGCAGTAAAGGCGCGCGCTGACTGGGTAGTAACGTCAAGCATCGCGCTTGAAATCGTTGAGCACTTAGACAGCCAGGGCAAGAAAATCATTTGGGGCCCTGACCGCCACTTAGGCTCGTATATTGCCAAGCAAACGGGTGCCGACATGCTAATGTGGCAGGGCGAGTGTATCGTTCACGACGAGTTCTCTGCACAGAAACTAGCAGATATGAAAGCACTGTATCCAAATGCCGCGGTGTTGGTTCACCCTGAATCACCCGCGAGCGTGGTTGAAATGGCAGATGCAGTTGGCTCAACTAGTCAATTGATAAAAGCCTCACAAACCATGGATAACGACACCTTTATTGTTGCTACCGATAAAGGCATCTTTTACAAGATGCAACAACTGACTCCAGAGAAGACGTTTATAGAGGCTCCAACGGGCGGTAACGGCGCTACTTGTAAAAGCTGTGCTCACTGTCCTTGGATGGCAATGAACGGCTTAGAAGCGATTAAGGCGTCTTTAACGGGCGAAACTGATGGGCATGAAATCTTTGTTGATAATGAATTGCGTAAAGGCGCACTTATTCCACTTGATCGCATGCTTAACTTCTCAGCCGAGTTAAAAGCGAAAGGCGGGCTATAAGCGCGCGTTTTATAAGCACTTGCTGAATATTTTCCAGCAAGTTCTTGATTAAGCGCGCGGCTTTACCTACTATACGCGCGCTCAAGGGTTTTCGTCGTTGAAATCTTCTTGATACAAAATTTGGAGAGATGGCTGAGTGGCTGAAGGCGCACGCCTGGAAAGTGTGTATACGTTTGTAGCGTATCGAGGGTTCGAATCCCTCTCTCTCCGCCAAATACAAAGAACCGGCTTTAGGCTGGTTTTTTTTGCCTACCGATCAGCGCTGGATGATGCGCGGATATTTTTCGCTTACGTAAAAAGAAACCCGCTATGAAGCGGGTTTCTTTTTAAACGCGTTTATGGCGACGCTGGTATGCTAAAGCCTACGGCTTCTCATCTCTTATGTCGCGCCGCTGCGAATTACTTCGCAACTTGCTGATGAAGCTTAATTAGGTCAGGAAGCTTTTTCGCGTAAATCGCTTTCTTTGTACCTGGGTGAAGTAATTGGCTCACGAACGTGCGTAGGAAGCCAAGTACAAACGTTTGAACGCGATCAGCGTCTGCATCACTTGGGTTAGCAATAAGCTTTTCTGTCTCCGCTTGTACTTTATGTACAATCGGGTCCATGGTGTCTTTTCCAGAAACTAGGTCATTACCAGTCACAACGCCTTTGCCAAGCAAGTCTCTAACTGCTGAGTATAAATCAGCAGAAACAGCGTTAGACTGTCCCCAGTTCGCAATGTTGAATTCTTCAGCAATCTTATCTAGATCAGCAGTTGGGTCGTTCGACTTCAATAGGCTGTCGATAAGTTTATGGGCTTCAGTTTGTTTTACGGGTGTTGATAATTCTGACATGGTTACATTTATTGATTATGTGGGTGAGCGCGTTATAAATATTCTGCCAGACAATGTCAACCCGTTTGCCGCTAATAGAGGCAAGAACGGGAGAGGAGCTTGCTAAGTCATTATGTAAACATGGCGAACCAAGCACCGAAATAGCACAGAAATATTACTGAAAGAGTAGCAAAATAGAGAAAAGGCACCTGCTGCCAAGCACCCTTTATCAAATGAGTAAACGGGCTACGCGGAGATCCTATTCTCTTTGTCTACTTTATCTATTTTGCCTGTTCGACGTGCTGGGAAAGGCAACTTAATTGGACGTTTACCATTTAATGCAGCATGTTCTGATTTCACACTATACTTAGCGCTGTCTTTACTATGCATGCCCTTGGGGGTATCAGTTACATCGAAAAGCGGAGCAACAGGCTGTCTGTTTTCCTCTAGCTGGTAAGCAATGACTTTGTTTTCGGTTTCTAAAAAGGCACTTCCAGCTTGCTTACCAAGCTTATAGTCATGACGAAGTTGTGCGTCTGTACTACCTAACAATTTACTTTGAAGCTTATCTGACGCAAAAATTTGAATAACCTCTACGCCTTCTGGCGGGTTTTCAATAAACGCCAATTCTTTTTGATACGCTTGTTCGTGCTGCAGTAGATAGTCGATGGTCTTTGGGCACGTGCCCGTTGCGCACATTACCGTGCTTAACTTTTGTAGCCAAGGCGACTGTACTTGAAAGTCTCTATCTACGGTGCGAATAACTACGATTTTCGTCGCGCCGCGCTTGTACGCTTCGGTAACAGGCAACGGTGCAGCCAAACCACCGTCTAGAAAGAAATCGGTATTGGCTGCCTGTTTCGTTTCGACGTCAATGTGCAGCGGTACGCCCTGTTTGTAGAGTAAGGGGAGGGCGCTCGAAGCCTTAATAAGATCGACCCAGTTGTGAGTACTTTTCATTGGATCGAGAAAATACGCCTGTCTGTCTCTGGAATTTGTGGCGGTAAATAAAATTTCTCTGTCCGCAACATTAGCCTTCGCAGTATCAAGATCAAGTAAACGGTTCGCTTCTTGGGTTTTGTCAAAATACCAATCTAAATCGACAATATGCTTGCCCATTAAACCGCGGCCCATTTGAAAAAAGCGTTTGTGTCGGGTTAAGCCGCGAATAAGACGTTTTGCATAGCCTTTTTGACGCGCCACAAAACTCGTTAAGTTCTGTGAACCTGCTGATGTGCCAATAAGAATATCGAAAGGGTCGTGTCCGGCGTCTAACCATGTATCGAGTACGCCCGCCGTGAAAATTCCTCGCTGTCCACCACCTTCCGCAACCAAGGCAACTTTTCCATTGTTCGACATTTCAGCATTGCGTGCTTTTGAATAAGCGAGAGAAGGAGCAGATTGTTGACCCGACATGATAACCCTCTATTTGACCATGACTATAAATTGACTACTTGGTCTAATTGTAGGGAGATCACGACGCCGGGGAAAATTGAAAGAATAAATCGGACTGATAGGAAATAACTGATACTGAAACACTTTTTGTTATTTCATTGTAATTTTTGTGTTTACATTTTGATCGTTTAATCGCAGTCTAACAAGGTGTTGAAAGCTAAACTTTCATTGGGAGTCAACAATGAAAATTGCCGTGTTAGGTGCGGGAAGTATTGGATGTTATGTAGCGGGCTGCCTGTTAGCCTCTGACCCCACATTGAGCACTTCCAATGCGCTTAGGCTCATTGGTCGTCAGCGTTTATATGATGATATTACTGCCAATGGTCTTAAAGTAACGGATTGGCAAGGGCGTGAGCAGCTAACAAAGCCTGAACATATTGCTTTTTCGATTGAGAACGATAGTTTAAGTCATGCTGACGTCATTTTGCTTTGCGTTAAAAGCCAAGATACCGAGCAGGCTGCTTCGATAATCAATCAGCAAGCAAAGCAATCAGCAGTCGTAGTCAGTCTTCAAAACGGAGTGGGTAATGCACACCTGCTTCGCCAGCACATAAAACAATGCGTAATTGCAGGTATGGTGCCTTTCAATGTTTTTTATAAAGGTAACGGCCATTTTCACTGTGGTACTGAAGGTAATATTGCCCTTGAAGATCCCAACAACCAATGTAGTGACATCATAAAAGCGCTTAACAACGCGTCGTTACCCGTTACGGTTTATAACGATATGAAAGCTGTACAGTATGGCAAACTCATTATGAACTTGAATAACGCGGTCAATGCACTGTCGGGTATACCGCTAAAATCTCAGCTAGGGGATAGGCAATACAGGTTGGTTGTGGCAAAGGTGTTGTCCGAGGCGTTAGCAGTGTTAAAAGCGGAAGGAATTACACCAGCAATAACCGGTAAGGTCATTCCCAAACTGATGCCAAAAATTATGAAGCTACCTAATTTTTTATTCAATGTGGTGGCTTCATCTACGCTTAAAATAGATCCGGAAGCACGTTCATCAATGTTTGAAGATTTAGCGCTGAGGCGACGAACGGAAATTGATTATTTGAACGGCGAGATAGTCAGGCTCGGTGAAAAAAATCACATAGCTACGCCAGTGAATAAGCATATTGTTAACCTGATCAAACAACACGAAGTTGCTCAGAAAGGAAGTCCTCACTTACCGGCAAATGCTTTACTGTTCAAGTGAAAGGTCTATCTAACGGTGTATTTCAACGTTAAATATTACAGTTTTGTGTCATTTTTATGTCAGAGGACTTGATTCCTATACTAAAATATATATCCTGCGTGCAAACTTCCGTTATATTTAGTGTGCTTTGCTTTTCCAAAATCGTTTTTCTTCTTGTCTTCTGTTGAGTACTTTATGTGCGTCGCTTTTCCATACGACGGTTTTAGCGTCTGAGGTTGATGTCGAGCGTGAATCTAGCGCAACGTTCTCTCAGTACAATGGCAACGGCCTTTCATTTCAAAGCGACAACAATACCTTCTCACTACGCGTGCGCGGTAGACTTCAGTTTCGCTATGCCAATCCCGGTATAAGCCAGCCTACCGAGCGTGCTGACTTTGAGCATAATGCCGGTAATCAATTTGGCGTTAACAGGGCGCGGGTTAAATTAGACGGTCACATTGGTTTGCCCTGGATTAAATATGGTGTGGAATACGATGCTGTCGATCAGCGCACGCTCACCGCTACACTATCCTTTGAAAAGTATGACGCGCTTCGGTTTAAGGTTGGTCAGTGGAAAGTCGAGTATTCCAGAGAGCGCAGTGTAAGCAGTGGCGGCCAGCAAATGATGGATCGTTCCATCATCAACAGAATATTTACGTTAGATAGGCAAATGGGGGCATCCCTTTACGGAAATCTTGATGGCCCAGGCGCGGCCAATTTCAATTACTGGGTAGGAGTATTCAATGGCTCAGGCCGTGGTGATTATAGCAATCACGATGGCGAGAATATGTATACAGGGCGATTACAGTGGAATTTCTTAGGTGAGTCTGTCGAGTTTAAAAACAGTGACATTACACGAACAGCTACCCCCAAAGCAGCGCTAGCAATAGCAGGGGCGAAGTTCAAAAGCCAGTTTACACGTTTTTCATCGTCTGGCGCTGGTAATTTAGCCAACTTTAGTGCGGGCGAAATCGAAGGTCAGTACGACATTCAGCAGTTTGTGATTGATGGTGCCTATTTTTATAAAGGGTTTAATGCTCAAGCGGAATATCATGAAAAAGATATTGTAGATTTAGCGAACAACAATAGAGAAACTACGCTGCGCGGCTATTATGTGCAGGCGGGTTATTTTTTGAGTGAATCAATCAGCTGGTGGCCAGAGCCCCTTGAAATGGCTGCACGCTTCGGGACCTATTCGCCCCGAGACAGTGAACAAGACGAACGCTTTTTTGAAAAGACAGTAGCATTCAACTATTTTTTTAATGGCCACAAAAACAAACTAACCGCAGAGGTAAGCAGGGTTTCACTGGACCAGTTCGATACTGAAGTAGGGGACGAGACCATCTATTCTCTGCAGTGGGACGTCAGTTTTTAACTACTCACGCCGAGTGAGCAAGAAACTCACCTAGTGTGTTAACAAGGCGAGCCTTGTCTACGGGCTTGCCCACATGGGCATCCATTCCTGCCGCGTGACAGCTGTCGATATCTTGCTGCATGGCGTTAGCCGTCAGGGCAATGATGGGAATTTTTTCTGCGGAACAGTGATGAAGGCAAAAAGTGGGGTGCCTTTATTGGCTTTTATAGTCTGATAAAAAACGCCTTGCGTGTAACGACACAGCAAGGCGCTCTAAATTCAGTTTAATTAGCTATTGGCTTGTCGTTACTTTTGCTCAAGCACAATGCGCAGCATTCTGCGAAGCGGCTCTGCGGCACCCCACAATAGCTGGTCGCCGACAGTAAATGCCGAGATATATTCAGGACCCATGTTAAGCTTGCGAATACGGCCTACGGGAATAGACAGTGTACCGGTCACTTTCGCTGGCGTAAGTTCTTGCATCGTAGTGTCGCGCTCGTTAGGAATCACTTTTACCCAGTCGTTGTGGTTAGCCAAGATTGTTTCAATTTCGGCTAGAGGCAAGTCTTTCTTTAGCTTAAGTGTGATAGCCTGGCTATGACAGCGCATGGCGCCAACACGTACACAAATACCGTCAATCGGTACTTCACTGCCTTTAATACCTAAAATCTTGTTGGCTTCCGCTTGGGCTTTCCATTCTTCGCGGCTTTGACCTGAAGGTAGTTGCGAATCGATGTACGGAATTAAGCTACCCGCAAGCGGAACACCGAACTGTTCACTGGGGTAGTCTGCGCTTCGAATAAACTCAGACACTTGCTGGTCAATTTCTAAAATCGCGGTAGCAGGATCTTCAACTTTAGCTTTCACATTACTATGAATTGCACCCATTTGATTAATTAGCTCACGCATGTGCTGTGCACCTGAACCTGAAGCGGCTTGATAGGTCATTGGCGAAGCCCATTCAACCAAGTCTTTCTCAAACAGGCCACCGAGTGCCAGAAGCATAAGGGAAACCGTGCAGTTTCCACCTACGTAGGTACGAATGCCTTTTTCAATGCCACTATCAATTTCTTTACGGTTTACTGGATCTAGAATAATTACGGCATCGTCTTTCATACGAAGCGTTGACGCAGCATCAATCCAATAACCGTTCCAGCCAGTGGCTCTTAAATCGTTGTACACGGCTTTTGTGTAGTCGCCGCCCTGACAGGTAATAATGATATCCTGTTTAGATAGCGCTTCGATGTCGTGCGCATCTTCTAGAACACCAGCATCCTTTCCAGCAAAATCCGGTGCTGCACTACCTTTTTGCGAGGTAGTGAAAAAGGTGGGCTCAATGTGCGCGAAATCTTGCTCTTCTTGCATGCGCTGCATTAATACTGAGCCAACCATACCGCGCCAGCCCACTAAACCTACTTTTTGTTGTGACATTAAATTGAGAACCCTTGTTACTAAAATGAAAAGTACTTCATCACTTATGTTTGTAAAAATTGGTCAATACCCAGACCTTTTAATTAATTGGCGTGTATTGGAAAAACATAAAAGTGATGTCGAGCGCCACGTGCCTAGCGCACTGGCGCAATACCTGTCGTTTTTATTTTTGTCTTTGCAGTCTAAGTGTTATTTATCCCGCTGGCTAGATGGTTTTTATAAATAATCTATCGCTGATATAAGCATTTTGGAAACGGCTAGTTCATGGCAAAAAATTTAAACAAAACACTTGAAGGAGCAATCAAAGCGCAGGGTAGAGAGTGAACCTGTATTAACCCCTCAATGTGTTTATGCACTGCTTACGGTCTAAAAATTGCTCTATGAATAAAATTAATCCCTCACAATGTGTGAGGAGATATACAATATTGAGATACGCTTTAAGGAAAACGTAGTTCTTAATATGAAAATAAAAGTGAGGAACGCATGCAGTACGATAGTCACTACAAATTTGCTACCACTACGGTATTTTTGCACTGGTTGGTTGGATTAACCATTATTGGCTTGCTTGCCACTGGGATTTACATGTCGGAAAACGGTGTGTATGCACTATACCCCTGGCACAAAGCGATTGGTTTTCTTGTACTCTTTGTAGCACTAGCACGTGTGGTATGGCGCATGAAAAATGGTTGGCCTAGCGCTGCTGCTAACTATAAGCCAATAGAGCACAAACTAGCGTCAGTTGTGCACTGGGTTTTGATTACCGCCACGCTCTTAATGCCAATTTCAGGCTTGATGGCGTCAGTATTGGGTGGGCACGGGCTGTCTGTTTTTGGTCTGGAAGTTTTCGCGCCAAATTATAGTGTTGAAGATCCTGAGAAAACGCTACCGATAAATTACGAGCTTTCCAAAGCAGGTGGCGCTATACACTTCTATCTTGGTTATACCGTTATTGTCGCACTCTTGCTACACATTGCTGGCGCTCTTAAGCATCATTTCGTTGATAAAGATGGCACATTGAAGCGCATGCTAGGCAAAACCATAGGGGAGTAGTACTTCGTCGCCCGCATCATGACCGAAAATATCGTTGACCGCTTTGAAGCCGTTCAGGTCAATTAACGCGAGAGCGAAGTGGTGGCCTTTTCTCATTAACTTCGCAATCGGTTTTTCACCGCCATTGCGATTATAAATACCTGTGAGTGCACCAAAGTCTGTCTACGGCTCCAATTTGCTTTATAATTCTTCCCGTAAAGGAGAAAAAACGTGAATGAATATGCTCGGTATTTTAACGGCTACCCTTCAACTATTGTGGAGCAAGCCTTACAGCTCATTTCCAACAATCGGCTACAGCGTTATTTACTAAAAAAATACCCAGAGGCCCATGATATAACAACCGATAAATTGCTGTATCAGTACGCGACGGAATTAAAAAAGCGATACTTAAAAAATGCGCCACCATTTGGGCGCGCCGCGTTTAAAAAGCAAGGTGATATGATAACTAACGCGCTAGGTACGCATACTTACCGTATGCAGGGTAAAACGCGCAAACACGATTTGGCCATTAATAACGATTTACTCTATGCCCCAGAGGCCTTGTTAAAAGCCCTTGTAGTGCATGAACTGGCGCACTTTAAAGAAAAAGACCACAACAAAGCCTTCTATAAGCTTTGCTGCTATATGGAGCCAGATTATCATCAACTAGAGCTGGATTTACGCTTGTTCTGTGTGGCCGTATCAATGGGAGAAAACCCGTACACGTAACATGTGAACGCCTAATTGAATTGGGTGTCGCTATGTTTAACCCGTGTTAGGTACAATTGTCGTGTGCTTGCTATAACTAAATTAAAGCCGAAGCACTGGAATTAATGAGGAGTATTAATGAGCATTGCTAAAATTATGTCTACGCGGGTGGTTAGCGTGCACATGGATGACAGTTTACAGTCATTGCGCGAGCTCTTTGCTGCTGCGGAGTTTCATCATTTGGTCGTGGTGCATGACAATAAGCTGCAGGGGATTATATCTGACAGAGACTTGATGAAATCGATTAGTCCTTTTGTAGATACCCTAAGTGAACGAAAGCTTGATCGCGCTACGTTGGATAAAAAAGCGCACCAAATCATGACTCGTGAAGTCATTACACTTAACCCAAGTGACTCTGTTTATTCGGCTATTGAGCTTTTTAATTCCCACAAAATTTCCTGCATTCCTATTATCGACACGAAAAGGCATCCAGTAGGAATGGTGTCGTGGCGCGATGTGATGAAGTTTATGCAAATTAGGGTAGAGGCAAAACGTTAAGTCGGTACTCGTATGTTATTAATAGTGAACACCGCTTAAAAGGGGAATGGTCTCTCTACCTGCGTTTATATATTGCGGTAAAGAGACCCCTAGTATTAAAGCGTTAGCTTTTGCGGTAGCTGACTTTAAACAGCAAACTGTAGAGTACTGGCACAGCGATAAGTGTAAGTACCGTCGCAAAGGCCAGGCCACCCATAATGGTCACTGCCATATCAGCAAAGAAGGCGTCGAACAGCAGGGGCGCCATGCCTAAAATGGTCGTTACCGCCGCCAGTGAAACAGGGCGTACACGGCTAATAGTAGCGTCAACAATCGCATGTCGAATGGCTAAGCCTTCTTCAATCTGAAGGTCAATTTCTTCAATAAGTACAATAGCGTTCTTAATAAGCATGCCAAACAAGCTTAAGAAGCCGAGTAGCGACATAAAGCCAAAAGGCATATCGGTACCTAATAAACCAGAGACTACGCCAACAATAGCCATAGGTACTACAAGCCAGATAATCAGCGGCTGACGAGCATGACCGAATAGCAATACTGAGATAATAAACATGACTAGGAAGCCAGCAGGCAAGCCCGCGCCCAGCGCTTTTTGTGCATCGCTAGAGCTTTCAAATTCGCCGCCCCATTCTAATGAATATCCAGCTGGAAGTGCTATGTCTTCAATAAGTGGGCGGATTCTCGCTAACGCTTTGGCAGCAGTTTCATCGTCACCCGGCTCAGCTTCTACCGTAATGGTGCGAACGCGGTCGCGACGGTGAATACGCATTTCTTCGGTCATTAACTCCAAGCCCTGAGATACCTGTGTGAAAGGCACATATTGGCGCTGTTGCGTAGACCATACTTGTGATTCACGTATTGATTGAAGCTCGGTATCTTCAGCCTTACCCATCTTTGCAATAATGTTGTAAGCATAATCACCGTCTTGCACCGTACCTAGCTGAACGCCGCTACTTGCATACTGTATAGTCTGGCTAAAGTCACTATGCGAAACGCCAGCAATCCCTGCGTTGTAGTTGTCAAACTGCGTATTAATGGCAAAGCCTTTTTCACGCCAGTTATGTCGAACGTCTTTCACTTGTCCGTCAGCAAAAAGCAGTGCTTTGGCTTTATCTGCTAGTTCGCGAAGCACTTCGGTGTCTGGGCCAGAAAAACGGGCCTCAAGTTTTGCGCCAGAGCCAGGGCCAAACTGCATGCGCTCCATATAAAAACTAGCGTCGAAGTCCAGGTCGGTAAGCTTACTCGCAAGCGCGCTTTGAATAGTCGGAATATTATCAAGTTCATTCGCGCGAACCATGAAAAAGGCATAGTTTTCGTTAGCACTTTTAGGTGCATAAGTGAGGGTGAAACGATCGGCGCCTTGCCCTATAAAGGTGGTTACAGCCGTGACGTTTTCCATTCCCAAAATACGAGCTTCAGCTTCTTTTGCAATGACTTCAGTGGCACGTATATCTCTATCTTGCGGGCCCCAATAATGCACAAAGAACAGCGGCGCGTTTGACGGAGGGAAGAAGCCTTGTTTTACCATGCCAAAACTTCCATAAGCCACGATAGTAATGACAAACAGTGCACCAATGGTTACCCAACGAAGCTTAAGTGCGCCTAAAAGTGCACGCTTAAACCAGCGTTGCGATGCAGAGAGTTCGTTACCTGTGGTTTGCCCAATACCTTTGCGGTAAAAATATGCGCCAAGCACGGGCACCAAGGTTACCGCTAATACCCAACTTATCATGAGGGAAACCAACACTACGGCAAACAATGAATAAAGAAACTCGCCTGTAGCATCGTTTGAAAGGCCTATGCCTGAAAAAGCCGCAATACCGATAATGGTTGCGCCAAGTAAAGGCCACTGCGTACGCTTAACAATAAAGCTGGCTGACTCTTTGGCTGTAGAGCCGGTCGCCATGCGCAGCATCATCCCCTCAGCAACTACGATAGCGTTATCTACCAGCATACCCATGGCGATAACCATGGCACCAAGTGATATTCTTTGAAGCTGAATATCCATAAGCCACATGATTAAAATAGTACCTAGTACGGTGACAAGCAGCACAGAGCCAACTACCACGCCTGAGCGCCATCCCATGAACAAACATAGCGTTAAGGTAACAACCGCCACCGACATAACGAGGTTGTTAATAAAGCCTGTAACCGATTCATCGACGACTGAAGCCTGATCGTAAATAGGCGTAAGCGTAATACCGACAGGCAGTTCTTGAAGCAGCTTTTCTACTTTTGCGTTAACACGCTCGCCCACATCAACAATGTTAACGTCGGTCAAGGCGGATACTGAAAGCGTAAGTGCTTCTTCGCCGTTGTAGCGTACATGAACGGGTTGTATGTCGGCAGGCTCTAACTTTAGCGTGGCAATATCAGCAACCCGAAGGGAACGGTTTGTGCCAGGCACTACCACTGACAGATTAGATATTTTTTCTAGTCTGTCTGGCGCGCGCTCTACAATTAGGCGCACATTTTTTTCGTCAACTTTAATACGGCCGCCGTTGAACGGGCGCAGGTTGTCTTCAAAAAGAGAGGCGAGATCAGGAAATGAAATGCCTAAGCCCGCGAGTTGATAAGGGTTGATATAGGCCACTATCTGTTCTTTTTGAACGCCAGTAACATTTACTTTGGCAACGCCTTCTGTAGTAAGCAGGTCACGTCGAATAATTCGGGCGAATTCTCGAAGCTCCCGGGTATCGAAATCAGGTGCACTTAACGCATAATAAAGCCCGTAAACGTCACCGAAATCATCAAATACCACTGGGTTTTGTGCCCCCGTTGGCAACGAGCTTGCGGTGTCGCGAAGTCGCTTTCTCAACTCATCCCAAATCTGTGGCAAGAGGTTACTGTCGTAAGTACTCTTAACTTCAACGGTAATTTCTGAAAGGCCCGGCGATGAAACTGACGTCACTTCCTTTAACTGCGGCATTTGCTGAATGGCAATTTCCAAGCGTTCAGTGACTTCACGTTCTACCTTTTCAGCACTGGCTCCAGGATAGTTGGTGTATACCTTTACCTGTTTGATGGTAAACGCAGGGTCTTCTAAGCGACCAATTTTGCTCATAGCCAAAATGCCGCCTAAAAGCAGGATGACTACCATTAGCCAAATGTTGACGGGCTTATCAATTGAATAGCGTGCGATATCCATAAATTACTTCTCTCCTTGGTAAGGAAGCACTTTCATGTCTGCACGCATTTGTGTTGCTCCAGCAGCAACCACTTGCTGGCCAAGGGTGATTTCGCCTTGGCTCTTACCCTCGATAATCGCTAGCTCATTTTCAATATGTTTAACGTTTACAGCTTGCTTGGCCACTGAACTTGTTTCATCGTTATATACCCACACTGCAAAGCCTGAGTCCTTGTCACCTACAAGTGCTCTTACAGGCACAACAAAGCCTTCTGGATAAAGGCTACCTTGTAGGCTGACTTTTACCACTGCGCGCGCGCCCGGTGTTAGGGGAAGTTCTTCGCGAGGCTCCATGGCAAACACCACTTCATAAGTTTGCGACACAGGATCAGGTTGAGTAGAGTGCTCTACATAGTTCACCGGATACCACTGACTGCGATTGGTGGCTAATGTGGCGCTGGCTTGCTTTATCCCGCGGCCAATATTGGCAGTAAGTAAACGCTCAGGAACATTAATGTTGAAGTATATTTTAGACACATCTTGCAGGCGAGCAATCGGCGTACCTGCGGCAACAAAACTATTATTTTCAACAAGTCGTTGAGATACCTTTGCATCGAAAGGGGCATATAGCTGTGTGTAGCTCAAATCTTGCTCTGCATTTTTTAAGTCGATAACCGCTAGTTCGTAAGATGTTTTTGCAGTATCCAGAGAGCTCTGTGCAACTAGCTTTTGAGCGAACATTTTCTCAATTCTATCAAGCTCTCGTTTGGCCTGATCAAGTCGTGTCGTAGACTCGTCCACGCGTCTTTCGAATGGTTTACGATCAATAGTGGCCAGTAACTTGCCTTTATTGATATCACTGCCTGTCACTAAGTCGGTCTGGATAAGGCGGCCTGAAACTTCAAAGCTTAAATCGACGGTTTTCACTGCCGATACAACGGCAGGGAAGGTGAATTCGTCAAAATCTGGAATGTTGCTAACCGTAGCGAGTTTGACATAACGAGGTGCAACGTTTGCTTGTTGCTCGGCAGGCTCTTCGGAAGAACATGCACTTAAAGTGGAAACCGATAAAACGCTTAAAAATAAAATGTGAGAGAATCGCATCATGGACATAGGTGTATGTAATCCATAGTCAGGGTAATTAAAGTATTGATGTGTAAACCAGGTAGTGATGCTATGCACAACGGCAGCAAAGATAGTCATTACCTAAAGTAAACTGGTGAGTGCATTTTAGTGCGGTCACATTGAAAAGTAAACTGTTCGGTGTAAAATGATCGGGTTAATGTAGCGGATAACTAATTTTGAGAATCTCCATATGGTAGGCAACACACGTACGCGTAGCGACATCAAACGCGAAGCCATTATTCAGGCGGCAACACAGGCGTTCCAAGAGTTTGGCGTAAACGGCACAAGCATGGATAAGCTGGCTGAACTGGCAAATGTGTCAAAGCGCACTGTGTATAACCACTTTTCTACAAAAGATGAGCTGGTGATGCATTTGGTTACGCAGCAGTGGCAATCGGCTATTTTAAATATAAATAAAAAGTACGATGCTACGCTTCCGCTAGACGAGCAGTTAGAAGACCTTATTTTGCAAGACATTGAGTTTATGGTGAGTGAATCACACCTCGATTTAGCTCGGGTTGCGATTGGCCACTTCTTCTACGAGCCGGAAAAACTAAAAGATGAAGTTGCGCAATTAAAAGCCCAAGAGACGGCTATGCACCGCTGGTTAAAGGATGCCAAAGCCGACAATAAACTCGCGTTTGACGACTTGGATCGGGTTGTCGATGAAATTGATAGCTTAGTAAAAGGACAGTGCTTTTGGCCTCAGCTGTTCAAAATAGAAGATTCCCTCAGCGATAACGATAAGAAGAGCTTAGCGAAAAACACAGTGGCTTTGATTTTAAGCCGCTATGCTGTTGTGTAGTTTGGCAGGCCATATCAATGAGTTTGTTCAAGGCTCTTTCAGTATCGAAGGGCCATTGAACTTTTACTTCCCAAACATTCTTTCCGCTTATCCGTCTTCGCGCTAACTTCACAGTTCTCTCTTTATTCACACGGACTACACTTCAGATGATGTAGCCAGTAAATACCTTTTCACTTAGCTGTTTGTTCTCCCTGTCGCTCGTCCTCCAACACTTGCAATATGCGCCTCTACAATCGTACGAAATATATTCACCTGCTTATTCTTTAGTCTATTTGGGCGCGGTTTGAGTCTTATTTATCTAGTAAATTAAGAAAATTTATAAAGAGTTTTTAAATTTTGTCGCTTTTGCTCTCGTCATTTGTTCTAAATTTTTATAATATCCCGACCAAAAATAACAACTATTATTATTTGCAATTGCAAAATTCGACAGAAAGCCGGGTCGTGATAATAGGGTTTTACAGATTTTTAAAAGTAAAAACACAACACTTACAGAACACTTGGAGAGCAATTTTGAAATTCAAACTTACGAGTATTGCTGCTGCGATAATTCTAAGCCCAGCAACTTTTGCTGCTGATATGGAAGATATTGAGAGACTAACGGTGAAAGGTAAGTACCTTTCGGTTAACCAGTCCAACTCAATTAAAAGCCCTACACCTATTATCGACGTGCCACAGAGCTTGTCGATTATTACGGCCGAAGAAATTACAGCTCGCGGTATTACTAGCATTGGACAAATTATTGACTACGCACCAGGTGTTAATACATCGCAAGGTGAAGGTCACCGCGACTCGGTAGTATTCCGTGGTGTGCGCTCTACTGCAGATTTCTACTTAGACGGTAACCGTGATGACGTTCAATACTACCGTGCACTTTACAATGTTGAGCAGGTAGAAATTCTTCGTGGTCCAAATGCGTTGCTATTCGGTCGCGGTGGTACAGGTGGTATCTTAAATCGTGTATCTAAGAAAGCGAAAACTAGCGGGACATTTGTAAATTACAACGTTTCGGCAAATACTTTTGGCGCTTACAATTTACAATTAGACACAAACGTTGATACGGGCGATAAGTCGGCATTGCGTATTAACGCGATGTACGAAAGCTTAGACAATCATCGCGACTTCTTTTACGGAGACCGTTACGGCTTTAACCCAACTGCACGCTTTGAGTTAAGCGATGACACAATTGTTGATGTGTCATATGAATATATCGACCACGAGCGCTTTATTGACCGCGGTGTGCCAACTGCCAACGGTGAACCAGTAGAAGCGTTTGAAGAAATCGTGTTTGGCGATCCAGATAACAACTACCAAACATTGGGCGCTGACGTGTTCCGTGCAAACGTTGAGCACACTTTCTCAGATAACCTGAAAGGTAACTTCAACGCTTTTTACGGTGACTATGACAAAGTTTACTCGAACTTTTATGCGGCAGGTTATAACGCTGAGACTGAGCAAGTAACGCTAGACGGATACGTTGATTCTACGCAGCGTGAAAACATGATCTTGTCTTCTAACCTAGTTGGCGAATTTGAAACGGGAAGCATTGGGCACACGGTTATCTTTGGTGGCGAAGTTATTAATACCAAGTCAAACCAAGATCGTTACAACCCTGTGTTTGATTCCACTGACGGTGATAGAGAAACGTTTAATATTTCACGTCCGTTAAGCTTCCGTGGTTTAACTGGTACAAATGCTGAAGGCGTAACAGTTACAGCAGACTTCTCTGACTTGAACGACGATACGCATGTAGACTTAGATGTATACTCTTTCTATGTTCAAGATGAAATTGCACTATCAGACAACTTCGACCTTGTACTAGGTGCACGTTTTGACAGCTTCGATATTGAAGTATTCAACGCGGATCCTGAAGTTTTAGAGACACGCAGCAGAAAAGACGAAGAAGTGTCACCGCGTGCTGGCCTTGTTTATAAGCCGCAAGAGAATATCTCAATTTATGCAAGCTACAGTGAGTCATTCCTACCACGCAGTGGCGAGCAGTATGCGAATATCAACGGTAACGCAGACGCACTTGACCCAGATACTTTCACTAACCAAGAAATTGGTGTTAAGTGGGACTTCAGTGAAAGTATGAGCGTTACGGCTGCAATCTTTGAAAATGAGCAAACGTCACTTGATAACGACCCGAATGACCCTGAAAGCTTTGTTGAAGTTGACTCAGATGTATCTGGTTTTGAGCTACAGCTGCAAGGTTATATCACAGACAAGTGGTATATTACTGCGAACTACAGCAACCTTGATGGCGAAAATGCAAGTGGTGTGGAGCTTCGTGAGCTACCTGAAAACACCATGTCAGTATGGACAACCTACGAAGTGAATGAAGTATTTGGCTTCGGCATTGGTGCTACATATCAGGACGAAAGTAAAGTATCGACAAGTGCTACGTCACCTGTACTGCCAAGCTATACCCGTGTTGATGCGTCTGCTTACTACACGCTTAGCGACAAAATGCGCCTTCAGTTAAACGTTGAAAACTTGACTGATACGCTTTACTTCCCGAATGCACAATCTACGTATCAGGTAACAGTAGGTGCGCCAATTAATGCGCGTCTATCACTGATTGGTTCTTTCTAAACTAACCGTCAGTTTTAAAATATTGTTTAAAAGCCATTCGCGAAAGCGAATGGCTTTTTTTATCTCTGCACTTTATATTTAGAGGCTTTATGCTCTATTCGCCTTGCTTTGCAAAGTCGATAAGTGTCTGTCCATCCATACGATAGCCTAGCCATTCACTCTTTGGTTTAGCGCCAAGTGACTCGTAAAAATCGATAGCTGGCTTGTTCCAGTCTAAAACGCTCCATTCGAAACGCCCGCAATCGTTTTCTACCGCTGTTTTAGCTAAGTGTTGCAATAATGCTTTCCCTGCACCCAGGCCACGTGATTTTGGTGAAACATACAAATCTTCAAGGTAGAGACCATTGCGTCCTTGCCACGTTGAGTAATTAAAGAAATACACAGCGAAACCAATAGGCGTGTCATCGCTTTCACACATTACACAATGCGCGGTTGCGCCTTCTCCGAATAATGTTTTAAGTAGCGCTTCTTCATCTGCTTCTACTTCATGCTCTGCTTTTTCATAAATAGCAAGTTCCAGAATGAACTGGCGAATTTGTGAAATATCCTCAGGCGTGGCGGGTCTTATTGAAATGGCGTTGCTCATGGTGACTCCCATCATAAATAATCAAAAAAAATGAGCCAATAAAGGCTCATTTTAAAACAGTTAGGTGTTTGTAGCTTTTCTCAGCGATAAAAGCTAGTCCATCGATGCACTTGGCTGAGGTACATGTGTATGAGAAGTACTATTGCCGTCGTCACCCTTAGTAGGCTTTTTACGCACAATTTTGCGCTTAATAAACGTAAACGGACCACGTAAATCAAGCAGTATTAAGTACAAGCACGGGACCAATATAAGCGTTACAAGCGTAGCATAAAGTACAGCAAACCCGAGTGCCGCAGCCATTGGTACAACAAACGCTGCCTGTAGGCTTGTTTCAAACATAATGGGCAGTACGCCCACAAACGTAGTGATTGAGGTTAACGTAATCGCTCGGAAGCGCGCGGTACCAGCTTCGGTCACCGCTTCTTTAATACTGTAGCCTTGTGCACGGCGCTGGTTCACAAAGTCAGTCATAACTAGCGAGTCATTGATAACAACCCCTGCGGCAGCGATTAGGCCAAAGTTAGACATCATAGATAAGTCTAAGCCCAGCACAAAGTGGCCGAAGACTGCTCCGGTAAAACTAAATGGGATAACCGACATGATAATAAGTGGTTGCCCGTAACTTTTAAGCGGTACAGCAAGAAGGATATACACCATGATCATGGCAGCTAAGAAAAACAGTATCTGCTCATTCTGTTGCGCTTGCTGCTCCTCAATGTCACCACCAAGTTCAGTCATAACCGACGGGAACGACTCTTTCAGTTGAGGAAGTAGCTTCTCTCTAATTTCGGTGACCACTTCGTTTGGCTCAATCTTTTCTTCATCGATATTGCCCCAAATATAAACGCTACGGTATCCACCTTCACGGCGAATATAGCTTATACCTGGTTTCTCCTCTAAGGCCACAACGTCACCCAGCATAACTTCCTGACCATTAGGTGTGGTGATCAACGAGTACTTTAAGTCAGCAAAGCGTTCGCGGGTAAGCTCTGGGTAGCGCACCATTACTTTCACTTCTTCACCGTTTCGAATAACACGTTGTGCTTCGCCGCCGTAGAAGCCAGCACCTACTTGAGAAGCGATGTTAGACAGTGTAAGTCCCAAATCGTACGCAACTGGAAGCAATGTCATTTGTACTTCTTTGCTTGGTGGGTCGATGGTCGAGCTAACGTCAAACAAGCCCTCTTGCTGCTGCAGCATTTCAATAAACTTAAGACCTGCTGCGTTTAGGGTGTCGATATCAGGGCCAAAGAGTAAATAACCAAATTCGCCGTCATCACCTTCGCCATTTACATCATCAACCACAGTAAATGACTTCATGCCGGAAATCTCAGGAATGGCTTCGCGCCAGCGGCGAGCAAGCTCAAACGTATCGATAGGGCGGTCTTCTTCGTTAACTAACGGCGCTAAAATACGGCCTTCAGTTCTGTCTTCATTAAATGCAAGGCGATCTCTTATCATGCCTTGACCGAACTCATCGATGATTTGTTCTTCAACATCTAAAATTGTTTGCTCAACAATTTTCAACGCGTTAATGGTTGCTAAGTCTGAGACGTTTTCATTCATCTCTATTTTAACGCTTGGAAAGTCATGAGGTACTTTAGGATTTGGCACCATTCGGACGTAGTTAGCACCAATTAGGCCCATGCTTAACATTAACAGTGCGACAAACATCATCAGCACTGCCCAGCGCCATTCAATCGCTTTCGCTAGAGAACGCTTGTAAGGACCGTTAACAAAAGCAAAGAATCGCTTATTAAAACGCGCGCGCCAGCTGTTAGGTTTAACTGGGGAAAATTTAGTGTGGGCTAAGTGTGCCGGCAGAATGAGTTTTGATTCAACTAAGCTGAATGCTAAACACAAGATTACGACAACAGCGATATTGTAGAAGAACGTGCCTTCCGGTCCGCTGCTTAGCGTAAACGGCGCAAACACGGCGATAGTGGTTAATACACCGAACGTGGCGGGTGTGGCTACGCGCTTGGCACCGCGGATAACATTGTCAACACCGCCACCTTTGCTTTCAATTTCGGTGTAAGCACTCTCGCCAATAACGATCGCATCATCAACCACAATACCCAGTACCATGATAAATGCGAACAGCGAAAGGATGTTTATGCTTACACCAAACAAAGGCATTAGCATCATGGCACCAAGAAAACATATCGGTAAACCAACCATTACCCACACGGCAAGCCTAAAGCGCAAGAACAGGGTTAACATTAGCGCCACTAGAATTGAGCCTTGAACCAGGTTAGACAACATCATGTCTAAACGAGCGTTAAGGTAATAGGTCATATCAACCAGAATTTCTAGGCTTACTCCTTGAGGAAGGCTTTCGTTTTTCTGATCGATATAGGCTTTTACGGTTTCGGCTACAGGAATGGTGTTTTGGGTTTTAGTGGCTTTAACGGCAATGTAGATAGCGTTCATGCCGTTGTATTTAAAGTAGCGTTCACCTTCAACGAATCCATCGTTGATATAAGCGACATCGCCTAAGGTTACCTTAGCGCCGCCCGCACCAATTTTAATGGGAATTTGCTTAAACTCATCGCCGCTGTAGTACTGATTCTCAACACGTACCGATACGATACCTGAGTTAGTTCTAAGCTGACCTGCGGAAATGTTGGCAGAGTAACTATTAATTGCCTGTGTAACGTCGGCAATAGTTAAACCGTACTTCCTAAGCGTATCGGGTTTAATTTCAATGGCAATTTCATCGTCCGGTGTATTGGCTTCAACCAAAGAGATAGAGCCAAGTTGTAGAAGCTCATCTTCCACGTCTTTTGCCAGCACTTTGAGTTCTGATAAAGGCAAGTCACCGACAAGAGGCATTTCAATAACCTGCTGCTGGAACTCTACTTGGGAAACGTTAACCGGCTCCATACCTGCAGGGAAGGTGGCAATACTGTCAACGCGAAGCTTCACCTTATCAAGTACATCTGTTAATTCAGCTTTGGTGTCAATTTCCAGTGTAACTGCACCGCCACCGCGAAATGCACGTGAAACCGTACGTTTAATCTCAGTAATGTCTTTTACCGCTTCCTCAACTTTAATGAAAATACTCTCTTCAATCTCTTGAGGTGAAGCACCAGGGTAGTTGGCTTCAACGGTGATGTAGTTTATTTCAATGTTTGGAAACATCTGACGCTGAATGGTGAAATAGCTCGCTATACCCATGATGATGATAAAAATCATCAGTAGGTTGGCGGCCACGGAGTTTCTGGCGAACCAAGAAATAATGCCGGTTTGTGTATCGTTGTGGTTTTCCATGACAGCTCCTTAGTTCACTTTCGCTGTCACAATTTCGGTCGTGGTTTCAATGACCTTAACAGGCATACCGTTTTGAGGATATTCAGGCAAACTCATCACGACTTTTTTGGCATTGAAATCGCCTTGAATAAGGAAGTCGCCATTTTCCTCGCGAACAACTTTAACCTTTTGCGATTTTAACCTGTCTTCGTCATCTAACGTCCATAACAATCGATTGGTTACCAACTCTTGAGGTACGCGGTATACGTCACTAAGGGTTTTTCCTTCAAATGCGATTGTGCTATACGAACCAAACTTCACGATAGGCTTCGACGAATTGATGGCGTAAGGATCTTCAATACGGGCAACGAAATAGCTCATACGCGTGGTGTTATCTACCACACCCGTATCACGGTGAATGGTACCTTTTACGGTAGTGCCCTGTACATCATCTACTTCGATGGCGATTTCACTACCAATGGTGTTGTCTGCTAGAAAAACACGGTCAAAGCCTGCTACAGGGAAGGTTACTTCAGCGTATTCGATGTTGTTAATAACAGCGACTGGCGTGCCTTGAGTAACATAGTCACCAGTGCTGATATCTCTCGATACTATAAGTGCATTGTATGGTGCTTTTACCTTACAGTTGTCTAAATCACGCTTGGCGATTTTAAGCTGCGCCTCTGCTGATTTTACACCAGCTTGCGCACTCATCACTTGAGGTTTGCGAAGGTAAAGGTCAGTTACCCTTGCGTTAGGCATCGTTTTCGCTTCTTTGGCAGCAACATCAGCTTGCGCTTGCTCTTGGATAAGCTGTGCTTGCGCGCTAGCGAGGTTAGCTTCAGCCAGCAATAATGCCGCTTCATATGCGTCAGCTTCTATTTCAAATAAGGTTTCGCCACGTCGAACCAGACCGCCGCTCACAAATTTAGGGTTCCAGCGCTCAACTTCTCCCGATACCTGAGCTGCAAGGTTTGTGGTTTCAAGGGGCGTTATTTCGCCATAAGAGGTAAGTTGAACGCGCACGTCTTCTGGCGATAAGGCTTCAATAGTCACCGTTGGGCGGGTATCAACTTCTTCTGTAATAGTATTATCAGAGGCAGAGGCTTCGATTCCTTTCATACCTAAGTAGCCTACTAATAAAACACCAATAGGCAGTGCAACTTTCATCCATTTCATGGCTAAATCTACTTTTATAGCGAATACTTTACATAGTGTAGCGCTAAAGTGTTTCAGGAATACAGCGCAAATGTAACTAAACATGAGTCAATTTTGTGTAAAGTCAGTTATCCCTACTAATTTAAACAGGGAAATTGGTTTAGTTTTCTGAAAAAGAGGGGGAGCTCAGCGCCGAAAATTCACACACGCAATCTCGACCATTATCTTTGGCATAGTAAAGTGCTTGGTCTGCTCGACGAACGGCGCAGGAAATATCTATATCGGGATTAACTTCGCTCACCCCGAAACTACTCGTTACATGGATCTCGCTACCGTTAATATTAAGCGGTGCGTTGTTCAAAATATCTCGAATATTTTCCAAAGCATTTACAGCACCCGCTTCATCGGTATCGGTAAAGATGAACATGAATTCTTCGCCACCCCACCGTGCGAGAATATCTTGTCCTCGCAGGCGAGAACTAAACACTTTTGAAATCTGACGAAGGACCTCGTCACCTTGTTCATGGCCTAAGGTGTCATTAATACTTTTAAAGCGGTCAATATCTGCAAGGGCGACCGAAAATTTACGTTTGCTTCTCAGCATTCCTGCGTACTCGCGCTCTAGACACTGCTGCGCCCCTCGCCGGTTTAATAACTGAGTTAAGTGGTCATGCTTGGCCTGGCGCTCAAACTGCTCACTTAAATAAAGTGCGGTGTCGTAACTTTTTTGTCTACTGTACTCATAAAACGCCGACAGAAATGAAACGGTTAAAAAAGAATACAGTAAACGAGTTTTAAACGTGTAGGTGTAGTTTGCTACAAATGAAGCGTCATTGAAGCCGAAAAGTACGATGGCGCTAACTAGCGTGAAGGCAATAAGTGCGATGAGGCCTCTGACAAAGCCTGCAAAAAACATAGTGACTGGCGGCACCAAGTAAATCCAAAGGGGACCGGTATTGTCTTTACCACCGGTAATCAGCAGTAGGAGAGTTAGTACCATTAAACAGATAATGAGAAGTGTTATAGACCATGTACGAGCTTTGGCTGATGCAAACCGAACTTGTAACCGCTGTGAAATAGCAAATACTACACTGGCAGTAAATAGGGTAGTGGAAAGGGAATATTCACCGTCAATAAAAGCCCTGGAGCCAAGCAAGAACGTGATAGACATACCCACTGCCGCAAAAAGGTTCACCACCATAATGCGTCTGTTGGTTTCATCTTTGTAGTGACGGCTTACGCCACTAAATACGTATTGCTTGAGAGAGCTGAACATGATTAAGCAGATTTTGTCACAGTTTTTCTAATATCTTCTGCGAGTTGTTGGATAGTATTTCTCATTGCTTTGATACTTGGAGAAAATCCATCATCTTCAAGGAGCGTTTTGAATAAAAATGGGTAGCTTTGCGTTTGGCCTTCCACGTGAGTAATCACATATTGGCCAGATAGAATAACTTCCCCTTCATAGGTGCTGACAAAATCATTGAGGTGCAACGCCATATGAATGGCTTCTTCACTTGCGTAGTGATCGGGGCGAAGCAATGACACTTGCTTTGATGCTAACGCGCTGGTTAGCGCCTTAGTAAGCCCTTCGTCTACAGGCTCGGCCCACAAGTGACTGGTTGAGATATGCAAGTTGGTGTCACTGGTTTGGTACACAAGCCCACGGTGTTTGAGATATTCCGGTAGGGTTATCTTATCCATTACAACAGCTGTTGATGCTTTGTTTACGGTATATGCACTGTCACCCGTGGTGTGAAGCAAATAGTATGTCAACGAACGAGGCGCGCTACTACACGCCGATAATACGCAGGTGAAAAGCGCAAATACACCGATAAACAGTGCTTTACCTGTAGGTTGAGATGGGAAAACCTTAAGCTGCTGTATCATTCTATTTATTCCTTCCATCCTTGTTTTTGAATGTTTCGCTATGGCAATACTGTCAATTGACATTCACTGTAGCGTATTACTTTCTTAATATCGGCTAATTATCAAGGATAAAGCGCATTCATTTTTTACGCCATTGTTGCTCGAAAATTAACCGCGTATTTGTTTGGCTGTACTGCGCTAATTCTTCGCTTTAGGTTGAATGTCCGCTTCATCATCCTTTGAAAATATTAAACTATTCGGAGACTGGTTTAGCTTTAACAATAAAGGCTGAATGTTGCGCATGGTTTCTTGCAGCGCATCAACGGTCTCTTTTATTTCAGACTGGTTAAAACCACCCTCGCTGTAATTTTTAAGCAGGCCATCAAGGCTAACAAGAACCTGATTAAGATTACTATTTAATGCTTTCGCATCAATATCAGCGATAAGTACATCAAAGTCGCTGCTCGCCGTTTCCACAGACTCAGCAGCTAAACGCATGTCTTCAACGGCTAACTGCACATTTTCCACCATTTCCTTAAGCGGAAGCTGATTGATTTTGTCTAAAATTGCGTCGGCCTTTTGCGTCAATTGCGTGAACTCGTTACTAACAGTAGGAATTACTTCGTAGCCGTTAATCACTTCAATGCCGCCGTTACTGTCGGCATCAGGTACATGCTGTAAATCTACATACAAACCACTTGTTAATACATTACCCATGCGTAGCGATGCGCGAAGATCTCTTTCTAGCCAGTTTCGAATGGTTTGCTTTATTGCACTAAGGCCTTCTTTGGTATCTGGCTGCCTTGCTTTACCGGGGTAAATATTAATAAGCACGGGGATGGGATAATCTCGCTCCAAAATGTTGCCATCTAAAGCAGGGAAGGAGTTGATAGCAGTTACGTTGCCAATTTCAATACCACGGTATTCAACCGGTGCGCCAACGGTTAGACCTCGCACACTTTCATCGATAAGTAGCAAGTATTCAGCGGCGACTTTATAACGTGCATCTGAGGCGGATGTGCTATCCCCATAAATTGTGAAAAAGGCGTTATCTAGCACTTGTTCACCTTTTGGCACGCCGTCAGGGATCCCAAAGGTAATACCGTTTGCTAATAAGGTTTCCAAGCTGCCTGTTTCAATGCTTACACCGTTCGATTCAAGCAACAATTTAACACCGCTGACATCCCAGAAACGTGTCGTGTTGGTTATGAGTTTATGGTAAGGCGCTTCAATAAATGCGTCGTAATACACCACACGTTCTTCAATATTAAAGGTAGCGTCTTCAAACTCGCCAACTTTAAACCCTTTATAAATAACGGGATCGCCAGGTTTGTAGGCAAATTCGTCGTCACTTTTTAACATAACATGAAGCCCTGGAGTGCCAGGAGGCGTAACCGGTGGGCGCTCAAGTGCCGTAAAATGGAGTTGCTCTTTGCCTTTATCACGGGCTGACATGGCAATATAGCTGCCAGACAAGAGGGTGTTAAGCCCTGAAACCTCTGAAAAACTTATACGGGGGGCGACAACCCAAAACTTTGCATTTTCATTGAGTAGATGGGCCGCGCTAGCATCAATTCTGGCCGTGACAAGTACGCCGTTTAAGTCAGGCTTTAGCGTTATCTTTTTTACCTGTCCAATATCTAGGTCCCGCACTTTTATTGGTGTTTTGTTTACCTCAATACCTGTTGCCGAATGCAGCTCTATCGTAATAAGAGGGCCCTGATTCTTCCATTGGTAGTACACCATCCAGCCACCAATAACGATAACAAGAATTGGGATGATCCAAATGCGAGAAATGGACGAGGTCGGTTTGACCTTAGCTTCATTAATGTTCGGATCGTTTGTGGTCATGGTAATTGCTTCCACTGCTGCCAAATTAGCCTCGAATCAAACGTCATCGCGGCTATCATCGTTACAAATACAACGGCACAAAAGGCGAGTGCCGCTTGGCCCGGATAAATAGACATGGTGTTCCCCATCTGAATAAGGGATACCAGCACTGCTACAACAAAAACGTCTATCATCGACCAGCGGCCTATCGCCTCAGTGATGCGGTAGTAACGTATACGTAATTGTTTTGAAGTGGTTTTCTCTCGCTGTACGGAAAAATTGAGCCAAGCAAGAATGATAATTTTTGCCACTGGCACTACCACGCTGGCAACTAAAATAATTATCGCCACTGGGTATGAGCCCGATTCCCACAACGATATGACACCACCAATAATGGTATTGGGCGTCTCTTGGCCAAAAAATTCAGTATACATAATTGGCAATACATTAGCAGGAATATATAAGATACAAGCAGTGATCAACAACGCCCACGTACGCTGAATACTCTCTCGCGCTTGCGCTTCACACAATGGTTTAGGTTGTGGTGGTTGTCCTTGAGACATCCACATGGCATAGCGTGTGGGATCAAATTGGGATATACAAAGAGCCGTGAACGCTGAAAAGCCAACGAATGCGTAAAATGACAGGCCTATGGAAACGTCGGCCAACTCGGTAATTTTGATAAGGCTAACCAAGGTACCAACCAGAAAAATTTCTGCCATGCTCCACGGTAAGAGGGCTTTCACAAGTTTGTAAAGCCGCGGCAAGTAAAAGGGGCGTCGGTTTTGTATTTGAGCTAAAGATAATATTAGCAGGCCGCCTAGTACCATTCCGGGCAGCAGTAATGTCGCTAAGCTGGTTATTATCGCTAGTGATAAATAATCGTTTTCGATGAGTACGGTAATACCGGTGGGCAAGTCAATACTATGCTTTTGACCGCTTGCTTTAAATGTCAGAAAGTTAAAAGGTAACGAAAGTAATAAAAATATCAGGGCACTGAAGGTATAAGCGAGCAACTTTTCGCTTGCGCCATCGCGATGAGATATTAGTGTGTGGTTACATACTGGACACACGGCCCGTTGCCTGTGTGCTAGCGCGGGAATGTGTACCTGAGTATGGCATTGCTCACAAACTATAGATAACGTATTTGATTCAGCCATATGCTTTTGCACGCCACTTTTTGTATGCTCGTTGTATGATAGATAGCAGCCTAGAGGTATAACTAGTTGATTTTTAGTATCAACAGCATAGCTTATTGCAGGCATGTCGGGAAGTATAGCCAGTCGTATTTAACAGTAAAAAATAATCGACGATTAAGTGATGGAAATAGCAAACGAAATTCGTAGTGTATATGGAAAAATTAAGAAGCAGGTAAGTCGTTTATTCCTGAAAAGGCGTGTTGGTTTTTTGCGTTTTTGGATAAGTATTACCTTCGCTCAGCGATGTTATTTTTTAGCAACCAGCATGCTTTTGGGGTGGTATGCTTCTTATTATTTTCTATCTGTTTTTCTTACTGCTATTGAAGCCGTTTGGCGTTGCGCGGTTTTGGCATCCAAAACACTATCGGTTTGCCACCTCTACCACATTGGCAAGGCTAGCATGGACACGGGGCGTGGCGCTGCAGTTAGGAGTTTTAGCTAGGCAGTTGGGCTACTCTCTGAATTTAGTAGTGAAAGTGCTAACCCTTTAATAAGCATAGAAAACGTAACGGAAAATGAGCTTGAAAATGGTGAAGCGCAACTTACTAAGGAACAGGAGGAAGATATTTCTGAGTTAGAAAAGGATTTAACCACGCTACTGACTAACGCAAAACAAAAGAGTGTTGATTACAAAAAGTCACAACGACGTGCCTTAGCCTATTTCATTTATGAGTTTGAAGCTGACTCACTCTCACGCTGTGCTCATCCTGAGGGAACCCGCGTTATAGAGCTTAACGACTACGAAATTTTGCAGATTGAAAAGACAGATGAAGTGGAAGAGGGATTTGTTTACACGGTTGAACCTTGTCGCTCTGCTGCAATTGGAATTTCAGTAAGTCCGTAAACTAGCGCTGAGATAATAACGGTTCAAGAAGTAAAAAAGCTCGCGACAGCAAACTGTGGCGAGCTTTTTATTTATTAGTCAAGCAACTGCTTAAAAGCTAGCGTTGCCCGGTGTACGTGGGAATGGGATCACATCACGTACGTTTTGCATGCCAGTTACGTATGCTACAAGACGCTCGAAACCAAGACCGAAACCTGAGTGAGGTACGGTGCCGTAGCGGCGAAGGTCGCGGTACCACGCGTAGTCTTCTTTCGATAGGCCCATTTCGTCAAGGCGTGCATCGAAAACGTCTAGGCGTTCTTCACGCTGTGAACCACCGATGATTTCACCGATACCCGGCGCAAGTACATCCATTGCTGCAACTGTTTTACCGTCGTCGTTAATGCGCATGTAGAACGCTTTAATATCTTTCGGGTAGTTTTGCATGATAATTGGCGCACCAACGTGCTCTTCTGCAAGATAGCGTTCGTGCTCAGAAGATAAATCGATACCCCATTCAACAGGGAATTCGAATTCTTTGCCGCAGTTTTGCAGTATTTCGATAGCGTCAGTGTAGTCCATGCGAACAAAGTCAGAGCTTACTAACTTTTCTAAACGCTCAATGGCGTCTTTCTTAATACGCTGAGCAAAGAACGCCATGTCGTCAGGCAGTTCTTCAAGCACAGCCTTACACACATATTTCAGCATGTCTTCAGCTAGCTGTGCTACATCTTTCAATTCAGCAAACGCCACTTCAGGCTCAATCATCCAAAACTCGGCAAGGTGGCGAGATGTGTTTGAGTTCTCTGCGCGGAACGTAGGGCCGAAGGTGTACACCTTAGACATAGCTGTACAGTAAGTTTCAACGTTAAGCTGACCTGATACCGTAAGGTAGGTTTCTTTTCCGAAGAAATCTTCTGAATAGTCAACATTGCCTTTGTCGTCGCGTGGAAGGTTCATCATATCAAGGGTTGATACGCGGAACATTTCACCTGCACCTTCTGTATCGCTTGCCGTTAGAATAGGCGTAGAGATCCAGAAGTAACCTTTCTCATGGAAAAAGCGGTGAATCGCCTGCGACAAACAGTTGCGAACGCGGGTTACCGCGCCGATAACGTTAGTGCGTGGGCGAAGGTGAGCATATTCGCGAAGGTACTCAATGCTGTGGCGTTTAGCGGCCATTGGGTAGGTATCAGGGTTTTCTACCCAACCCAAAACATCAACGTCAGTCGCGTCAATTTCAACGGCTTGGCCTTGGCCCTGAGATTCTTTCACTGTACCGGTAACCGATAATGAGCAGCCTGCTGTTAAGCGCTGGATATCGGCATAATTTGACAGAGAATTTAGCGCAATAACTTGTACAGGATCGAAGCAACTACCGTCGTGTAGTGCAATAAATGATAACCCCGCTTTAGAGTCGCGGCGTGTTCTTACCCAACCCTTTACGGTTACCGATTCGCCAACGGCGTACTTACCTTTAAGTACGTCAACTACGGGCGCATGCGTCATGTTAATTTCTCCGTCTTACTAATTTTATGTTGTTGCTTACTATTGAGTCATTTTCAACAACACAGTGCATTAAACTGTGGATGAAAAAATGCACTAAAATTTGCTTTATAGTCAATGTTTTTGGATTGCCATGCCGATAACTTACTAGAATCTGTATTAGCTTTTCGCTTTTCAAATAGGCATTTCGCAATTCGCTTGGTGCCAAATATAAGCAAAATACAGATCGAAACATGACTTGGTGATGTAAAAATAACCAATGAAATACAATCCAATAGCACGCTAGTATACCCAACATAAAGCGGGATGCCAGAGAACAGAGTGACAAATGGGAAATAAAAATGATTCGAACACGCCAGTGTCTCAGCAAGCACAAGAACCGAGTGCTACGCAAAGTGACGTTGACCGTTCTAGCGATGCCGAAAATGAGAGAAGTTCTATGACTTACGAGCAACTTGCAGAGCGACGTTCAACGCCCCGTTCTAAAACGCCTTTTTATAAGGTGATGCTTGGGTTAAACATCGTTGGCTGGGTTGGCATGGTTGTCGTACTCATACTGTTTCACTATGCGCGCCCTGACTTTATCAGTGGCGTGCAGCAGTACTGGGGAATAAAAGGCGATATAAGTTGGTCTGAAAGTCATTTGTCGGCCATGACCATCATGCTGCAGGTATGTTTGATCGTGAGTTTGGTTAGCATAATTATGCGTGCCAGAAGAAATCGTCGTCAAAGCGATAGCTTTGGCATAAACCTATTCATTCTATTTGCTATTGCGGCGATAAGCCTAATCACACTGGCTACCACACTGGGCCTGTAAATAGAGAAAGCGCTCTACTTGCGGTGCACGTCAAAAACATAACTCAAGGGCAAAATGACAAAGCTTTGTGAGTAGCGCTTTCGACAAGCGGTGTTTATGTCACTTGACGGGTTTGCTATGAGCTTCCCATCAAGTGAGCGATGCATAATAAGCGTTATTATTTACAAGGCTTGCGGCAATAACTTAAATAAAAGCAGCTTGGATAAGCCAGTACGTATAGGCCGCGTAGGCCAGCACAAATGCTCCGCCTTCCAGACGGTTTAAACGTCCTTGACGCTTAATGCCAATACAGAAAATGAATAGGGCAATGGTTGATGCGAACATCACCATAACGTCGCGGTATAAAAACTCAGAACCTACAGTCATTGGCTGAATGGTGCCTGCAATGCCCACTACTGCCAAAGTGTTGAACATGTTAGATCCGATCACGTTACCAATGGCTAAATCGTGTTCGCCTTTCTTCACCGCCATTAGCGATGACGCAAGTTCTGGTAACGATGTACCAATTGCGATAACCGTCAACCCGATAATAGTATCGCTAACACCAAAGAAGGTGGCGACTTCTACCGCGCCCCATACCAGCATACGCGAGCTTGCAACTAGCAATAAAAGCCCTGCAATCAACCACATTACGTGGGTTTTTACTGTACCTTCGTTGCTATTAATCTCTTCATCGTATTCGTCGGCAAGGGCGTCTTTGTCGCCTTTCATGCCGTGATAAATACTCCAAGAAAGCAGAAGCACAAACAGTCCTAACAAAGAGAATGCGTCGTCTTTCGAGATATTTAAGTCCCACACCTGCCATGCGGCAAAGAAGGTGATGCCAAGTAAAACAGGCAGTTCTTTCTTAATGATTTCTGATTTAACCGCAATAGGACTAATGATTGCGGTAAGGCCAAGGATTAACAGGATATTGGCGATATTCGAGCCATAGGCGTTGCCCAGCGCTATGCCAGAGTTGCCCTGGATTGCAGCAAATATGGAAACAATAATCTCGGGGGCCGATGTACCAAACCCAATAATGAGCATACCGATGAGCAAGGGGGATACGCCAAAATGATTAGCTACCGATGCGGCTCCGCCTACAAACTTCCCTGCGCTCCAAAGCAAAACCGGTAATCCGATTAAAATAGCCAAGCTGGCTAATAACATACGTACTCCTTAAACCATTCGTATCTTGTTTGCTTACTTCAGTGTATAGGCAAACTCAATAAAAAAAAGTCGTTTCAATCTATTCAAATGCACATTAGTTTTTGTTGTCTTAACGATGAAAAAAAGCCGTACTGATAATGCTATGCAAATGATAAGTAAAGCGTAAACTCAGCGCTACTTTAATCGTGTTTGTAAATTGAACAAACACGCCCTTAATTGTAACTGACAACACACTATTTAGAAGCGAATTACATGCACAATACACTGATTGTTACTGATGATGTTACTCCTTTTTGTAACACAGCTTTAACCGTGCTGACTTTTCAAGATTATCTTGCTGAATTTCCAAAGTTGAACGAGCCCAAAACACGCGTTATCAATATTTGTGATACCACGCGTTACTTAAGCGAAGGATACTATTGTTCACTTTTGGCTCAGGCACGTAATCACTCTGTATTGCCTTCTGTAAATACCATTAACGATTTACGCATGGCGGAAGAGAAAAGTATCGATCGCATCGTCTTCTCTTTGTCGGTATCTCAAGACAATACGGAAATTACTGATGAGCCTATATTAGTACTTTTCGGCGAAGTGAAAGATCAGCGCTTTAAGCGTTTGGCGCGCCAAGCGTTTGAAAAATACCCGTACCCTGTTTTGGTGTTAAGCCCAACAGTTACCGATACGAAAGTGTCGCCTAAAGCCACGGGTAGAGTACAAATTGAAGGCTTTGCAAGCGTACAGGCAAAAGCGTTTAAGGACTTAAACGCCAAGCAACAAGCGCGTTTCATTGAGCAATTAGAAGCACATACCAAAATACAGTGGAAAGCCGGTAAAACGAGCAAACGTACTCGTTGGGATATGGCCATTTTGGTTAACCCAGAAGAGAGCACGCCGCCTAGTGACGAACGCGCCATTAAAAACTTTGTGAAAGCAGCTGAAAAAGTGGGCTTTCGCGCAGATGTGGTGAGTCGCCTGTCGCAAGAAGAATTGGGTCACTATGATGCATTGTTCATTCGTGAAACGACGGCGATTGACCATCATACCTACCGTTTAGCGCGTGCCGCAGAGCGAGAAGGCATTGTGGTCATGGACGATACGCAGTCAATTCTGCGCTGCTGTAACAAAGTGTACCTGCAGGATGCGTTTGCTTATCAAAAAGTGCCAGCGCCGAAAGCGACGTTTGTATCGAGCGCTACTGATGAAGTATGCGAAAAACTCATAGCTGACTTTGGTTTGCCGCTTGTTTTAAAACTGCCAGAAAGCTCGTTTTCCCGCGGCGTGCATAAAGCTGAAAATAAAGAAGCGTTAAAAACGCGCTTAGAACAAATGCTGGCTGAATCGGCACTTGTTTTGGTTCAGGAATATATATTCACTGAATTCGACTGGCGAATTGGTGTATTAGGTGGCAAACCTATTTACGCTTGCCAATACTTTATGGTGCGCAACCATTGGCAGATATACAACCATCAGGGAGACCGATTCTCTTCGGGTGGATTTGCCACAATGCCAACGTTTGAAGTGCCTAAGCCGGTGTTACAAGCTGCTATCAAGGCCGCTAAAGCGGTGGGTGACGGCTTGTATGGTGTAGACATCAAGCAAACCGGCAGTGCAGTTTATGTTATTGAAGTGAACGACAACCCAAGTATCGACTCGGGTGTTGAAGACAAATATTTAGGCAAAGAACTGTACGAATTAATTATGCAGGAATTTGCTGACAGGTTGGAGCAAAGAGGGCGATGATTACATCGGCTGAGCGAGTAATTGAAGTGAATAATGCAAGTCCACAGGAAAGCGCAAATCGTGCATATGGTCTAGCTGAGGGCGCATCTAATACTAAATCGACAAATGGTGCCGGTGTGCCTTCTACGCAGTCGAGTGTAGTGCTACGCGTTGCGACATTACACGATCTTGCTTCGCTTCAGCACATTGAGCAAACTTGTTTCACCACCGACAGGCTAAGTAAAAGTCGTTTCAAATTTTACATTGATGCACAGCACGCAGAGCTTATTGTGGCCGAGCGTGAGCCGTCGACTTCAAGTTCTAACCTCGACAAAAATAAGCCGAGTGTAAATAGCATTGTTGGCTATGGACTGTTGCTGCTGCGTCGTGGAACGCAGCTCACTCGACTTTATTCTATTGCAGTTTTGCCTGAAGCGAGGGGGCTTGGCGTTGCTGAAAAGCTCATAAATAGCTTGGGGGAGCGGGCGCTTTTGCGGGGAAAGCGATTTATGCGCCTGGAAGTGGCAGTAGGTAATGCTGGCGCCATTGCTCTGTATAAAAAGTTAGGGTTTACTCAGTTTGGTATGTATACCGATTACTACGACGATCACACTGACGCATTACGTATGCAAAAAGTGTTGGTGCCGAGTAAGTCAGTTAAGCCAGAGGTTTATCCGTGGTACCAACAGACGACTGATTTTACCTGCGGTCCGTCAGCATTAATGATGGCAATGTGTGCATTGAACAATCGCTATGAGATGACCCAAGAAAAAGAACTATCGTTGTGGCGTACTGCTACCACGATATTTATGATGTCAGGTCATGGCGGTTGCCACCCGGTGGGATTAGCGCTCGCCGCGGTAAACGAAGGTTATGCAGCGAAAGTGGTCATCAATCAGGATGTCCCGCTTTTTGTTGATGGCGTTAGAGATACTAACAAGAAAGCGATAGTCGAAAATGTTGAGTCGCAGTTTATGGCAGAGGCACGTAGAAAAGGCATTTCTGTTGAAATCTCTGACTGGCGAGTTGATGTTATCGACCAAACCCTTAAAGCTGGCGGGGCAGTATTGTGCTTAATCAGCACATACGCGTTCGATAAGAAAAAGGTTCCCCATTGGGTTGCGGTGACTAGCTGCGATTCTCATTGCTATTATCTGCACGATCCAGATGCGAGTGAGGGGCAGCCTGTCGAGTATCAACACATTCCGGTTGCCCGCGAAGACTTTCTAAGGCTTGCCAGCTATGGCACGCGTAAAGTAAGAACATTGGTACTCCTTAAAAAGAAAAAGTAACACGAATTTTTGCTTAGGCCTGAGGCACGGAGAATGCTTGAGGCCTCATACCATTAGTCCGCAAAGATAAATACCCACTCAGCGAAACTTAAAATAGCCATAACCGTGGCGTGTCATCGCAGGTATTAGTGATGAACTCGTGTAACGTTAACCTTTTTATTTAGCGTTTTAAGTTGTTTTACTAATTGAGAAAGCTCTTTCACCGAACCTGAATAATCAATGTGCTTATTCATTTCCTGGCCTTTCACAGCACTTCTATAAAGCGCCTCAGTTTCAAAACACGCTGTTTGCTCATTTAACGTGTTCCATTCCGCTTTTAGGTCGCTTGGAATACAGTGACGTTTTGCAATAATTTTGTCTTTTATTTGCAACACTTTCCCGATTAATAATTGTGCATCTGTTGGCATAATAATATCTCCTGTATAGCTTTTTGTGTTTAACTTGCTGTTTATCAAAGGTATTGAATGTTTACTTTGATAGGCGTAGTGTAAATTCAGCAACATCTCAACACACACTCATAATAAGTGTTGCAGCAAAGATGCCAACTCTTACTAGATGATGACTTAGAGCACGCCAAATGTGCCTAATGCGGATCGCAACTGTTGAGGCTCACTAAAGCGAGAAAAAGAGAGCGAGAAAAGAGAACGTCGAAAAGAGAGAGGAAAAGCTAAAACGAAAAATAGCGAAGCCGGCTGACGGATAGAGAAAAAGCCCGCGCTATCTTAGTGCATGCCTTGCATGACGCCCTGAAATCTCAGGCCACGAAATATCAGAGCATGCAGCTTATTAAGATTTAATGTGTTGTTTAGTGGAACTGGTAGAAGTGGCTTTTTAAAAGGCCAATAAAACTCGCATTAATAAGATAGACCCATGTGCTATTTATAAGCGTAGCGCTTGGGTTTATTTTTGATTTTCTTAACCTGACAATAGCAGAAGTGTGGCGTCCAAATTAACAGATTAAGTAAGATAGCGGTAACAAGGCTGAACACAATTGACGAAGGCGTTAGTGGGACAGAGGGGCTGAAATTATCTAACACGCGCTTCAGCGTACCATATTGAGAAGGCGAGGCCATAAACACAAGCTTTTCGAAGTAATGACCGTGCTCTAGCTTCCTTATGCCTTGCTCTAAAGTGGTGATCTGGGCGAAGCGTGTGGCTTTCATCGAGGCATTCTCTCGCACAACTGGCTCACTGTTTTTCTGTAAGCTTTCAAGCATGGCTTCAACCGAAGAAAAACCATGCTGCTTGGCGAGCGCTGACGAACTAGAAACTTCATCTCTCAGTGCATCATAATAACCATTGAGGTATTGACGATAATGATCCGCCAAGATGGGGACTTGAAGTGTAATGATAAACAAGACTGCAAATACAACTTTATCTAAAACACGTACTATCATTCAAATCTCGCTATAAACACTCTGCATTAATGATCCAATTAGTGACCCGCTTTAAAGTTGAATGTTCACTCTATTAGAAAACTAACATCAACCCTCGGGCCATCTGACGTCAACTGGTGGTTCAAAACTCATATTTCACCCAAGAAGATAGTTAGCGTAACAATCTCACACACTATTTCAAGGCGGTGTAAATCGCATGGGTCAGCTTACTTAACTGCTCAGAAGATATAATGTAAGGAGGCATAATGTATACCAGTTTCCCGAATGGCCGTATCCACACGCCATGTTTCACAAAATGGCGTTGAATTTCGGCTACATTGACGGGATTTACCGTCTCGACTACCCCTATAGCACCTAACACCCGTACGTCAGCGACTCGCGGCAAGTCTGCACATATTGCCAATTCGGTTTGTAATTGTTTCTCAATGACAGGAATTTGTTGCTGCCAATGATTTTCGTTAATGAGCGACAGACTGGCATTGGCCACCGCGCAGGCTAACGGGTTGCCCATGTAGGTTGGACCGTGCATAAAGACGCCAGGCTCCCCTTGGCAAACTCCTAAAGCTACGTCTTCGGTACACAAGGTTGCGGCCAGTGTCATATAACCACCCGTAATCGCTTTACCCAAACACATGATGTCAGGCGAAATACCTGCATGCTCGCAAGCGAAGAGCTTACCTGTACGGCCGAAGCCAGTAGCAATTTCATCGCAAATTAAAAGTACGTCGTAGGTATCGCAAAGCTGGCGGCAGCGCTTTAAGTATTCGGGGTGGTAAATACGCATGCCTCCCGCGCCTTGAACAACAGGTTCTAGGATAAGGGCTGCCATCGTGTGGTGATGCTTTTCAAAAATCTCTTCAAGTGGAAGAATGTCATCTTCGCTAAACGTTTGGCCAAAGCGAGTTTGAGGAGCGGGCGCAAAAATCTGCTTGCTTAGTACACCCTCAAATAAACTATGCATGCCGTTAACGGGATCGCACACGCTCATTGCAGCGAACGTGTCGCCATGGTAGCCATTGCGCGGCGCGACAATGCGTGACTTCTCTGAGCGCCCTTGACACGCCCAATACTGGATCGCCATCTTTATCGCAACTTCAACAGACACTGAGCCAGAGTCTGCTAAAAATACACGCTCTAAACCTGCCGGCACCATGTTCAGTAACGATTTACACAAATCTACCGCCGGCTGGTGAGTAATACCGCCAAACATAACGTGAGAAAATGCGTCAATTTGCTTGTGCGCAGCATCGTTGAGTACGGGATGGTTGTAGCCGTGAATAGCAGCCCACCAGCTAGACATTCCGTCTACTAATACTTCACCGGTGGCCAAGGTAAGCTCAGCGCCTTTTGCACCAACTACTTCATAGCAGGGAAGGGGATTAACCGCCGAGGTATAGGGGTGCCAAATGTGTTGTTTATCAAATTCTATATTGTTCACAAAATAACCATTGGTAAAGGTTTTAAATTGGTCAGAGTTGACAAGTCGATATTGGGGCATAGACTAAGCCAGCAATAATAATTAGTAAAGGACAGTCAATGACGCTGGCTAGTGCGCCTTCTGCGCAAACGACAACTATTCGAAACGATTGGACCAAAGCTGAAGTCGAAGCTTTGTTTGCCATGCCATTTAACGATTTACTGTTTAATGCCCAAGCAGTGCATAGACAGCATTTTAATCCGAATGAAGTGCAGGTCAGCACGCTTTTGTCGATTAAAACCGGTGCTTGCCCTGAAGACTGTAAGTACTGCCCGCAAAGTGCTCGGTATGATACGGGCCTTGAAAAAGAACGATTACTGGAAATTGAAAAAGTCATCCAGCGTGCGAAAGAAGCAAAGCAAGTAGGCTCAACCCGTTTTTGTATGGGGGCTGCTTGGCGAAATCCACGCGACAGAGACATGCCTTACATTTTAAAAATGGTTGAAGAGGTGAAAAGCTTAGGCTTAGAAACCTGCATGACGTTGGGTATGTTAACCCGCGATCAAGCTGTGGCCTTAAAGCAAGCGGGCCTTGATTATTATAATCACAACCTTGATACCTCTCCGGAATACTACGGCGATATTATCACGACCCGTACTTACCAAGACCGATTGAATACGTTAGAGAACGTGCGTGCTGCAGGCATGAACGTTTGCTCTGGGGGAATTGTGGGCATGGGAGAAACGGTGAGCGATCGCGCTAGTATGTTGGTGCAATTAGCTAACCTTCCTGAGCAGCCTCAAAGTGTGCCTATTAACATGTTGGTTAAAGTAAAAGGTACGCCACTCGATAGCGTAGAAGACTTGGACTATTTTGAGTTTATCCGCACTATTGCCGTTGCTCGTATCATGATGCCTAAGTCACATGTGCGCTTGTCGGCAGGCCGCGAAGCCATGAACGAACAAATGCAGGCCCTTTGTTTTATGGCAGGCGCGAATTCTATTTTCTATGGCTGCAAGCTGTTAACCACGTCAAATCCAGATACCCACGAAGACGTAATGTTGTTCAAAAAGCTTGGTATTAACACTGAACGTACTAGGGATTACTCAGACGAAGCACATCAACAAGTGTTAGAAGAAGAAATTGCCCAGCAACAAGAACAAGGCGACGACAGTAACGACTTGTTTATTGATGCAACCAAGCCTAAGGTAGCGCCAAAGAAACAGCATTTAACGGAGGCGTAATGGCCTTTCACTGGTTAGACGATTCGCTGAGCGCGCGTACCGAGCAAGGCTTGCTGCGCCAGCGCCACTGCCAACAATACGAAAAAGACAGCATTATTTGTATTAACGGTGAGCACTACCTTAATTTTTCAAGCAATGACTACCTAGGCATGCGCCAGCATGAGGGTGTATTGCAAAGTTGGGTTGAGGGGCTAGCGCAATTTGGTGGTGGCAGTGGTGCATCGCCTTTGGTAACTGGGCACACACAGGCTCATTTGGCGCTAGAAGCCTACATTGCCGATGGTTTAAACCGAGAAGCTGCGCTGTTGTTTAACTCTGGCTTTGCCGCCAACCAAGCACTGTGCATGGCACTTTTTCCTCACATGTCTCACCCGAATAAAAGCGCGAGAGCAGGGCACATCATTGCTGATAAGCTCATGCACGCTTCGTTTTTAGAGGGCGCACAATGTGTATCTGACAGCGCTAAGCTTCGCCGTTTCAAGCATAACGATCTAAGTCATTTAGAGAGCATGCTATCAAACGTCTGTCACAGCCAGATATCCGATGCGGTTGGTAATTCTGATGCAAACCAGCAAGACATTCTGATTGCCAGTGAAGGTGTGTTTAGTATGGACGGTGACGTAGCGCCTTGTGAAGATATCGCTGAACTGGCCGCTAAATATAATGCATGGTTCATGTTAGACGATGCACACGGTATGGGTGTATTGGGTGAAAACGGCTTCGGCACAGCAGAAGCACTAAACTTAAGCCAGCAACAAGCGCCTATTGTTATGGGAACATTTGGCAAAGCAGTGGGCACGGCCGGCGCCTTTATTGCGGGAAGCCAAACCCTAATTGATTATCTGGTGAATTTTTCTAAACATTATGTGTATTCCACTGCCATGCCACCAGCACAAGCGGTCGCGACCTTGTACTCTCTTACACATATCGCCAGTGATACTGCCCGCCGCGAAACGCTGCATAACAATATCGCCTATTTCAGAGACTCGTTTCAAAAGCGCTTTGGACAGACACTTAATACAAGCGAGAAAGGCGATGCATCAATTGAAATCACTTTGGGGCAGTCGCAAAGCGCGATCCAGCCCATTATTGTTGGTAGCCCAGAACGTGCAGTTGCACTAAGTGAGGGGCTAAAGCAGCGCGGTATCTGGGCAACGGCTATCAGGCAGCCTACTGTACCGAAAAACCAAGACAGGCTGCGTATAACGCTTACGTCAAATCATACATCACAAGATATTGACGTATTGCTTGATGCCCTAGAGCTTTCACTTAATAACTTTCTGTTAAGTGAGACTTCAGTAGAAAAAGAATCAGACAGCGCTGTGAGTACTCCTGACTCTGTAAGTAAAAAAGAGATGTAACGATGTCACTAAGTCCCGCTATAAAAGCTGCTATGTCGGCAGAATCGAGAAGTCTCTTCGACGGTAAGCTGTCGCGTGACGCGGTGCAGGCGGCTTTTAAGGCAAACGGGGCTTTTTCGTCCGAGACATCTTTTGAATCTGAGAGAGCGACTAAAGCTAAAGGGGCTCTCACAGTTAAAACTGCTTACCCTTCTGATTGCTCTTCCAAAGCTGCGGCACATTTGAGTGCAGAGGAGAGCGCTAAGACTGAAGGCTATGTTGCAACTGAAGGCGATGTTAAAGCTGAGGGCTATATTACAACCGAAGGCTCTATAATAACTAAAGGCTCTGCAAAAGCTGAACGCGATGATACTGCTTCAACAATTAATGAACAGGACGTTGCTCATCGTTTTTCAAAAGCGGCTGTGCAGTACAACAGTATTGCAAGTGTTCAGCGCATTATTGCTAATCAGGCATTAGCGAACTTACCGATAGACCTACAGGGTACGGCTCTTGATATTGGCTGTGGTACTGGCATTCATACCCAAACGCTTGCAAATAAAGGTGCAGCTGCAACTGGCGTAGACATTGCCGAGGGCATGTTGGCGCAGGCCAGAAAAATGTACTCTGACCCCATTTTCGTAGAAGGTAGTGCTGTTGATTTGCCTTTCTCTGATAGCCAATTTTCAACCGTATTTTCATCTATGGCGCTTCAGTGGGTTAGCGATACTGGGCTTGTTGCTAATGAGATAGCGCGAGTGCTTGAAAAGAGTGGTATTGCCGAGCTGGCGATTATGGTGGCGGGTTCATTTAGTGAGCTTAAAACGGCGCGCAAAGTAGCGCAGCTTCCGCAAGCCGAAACCTATATGCCAACAACCGCACAATGGGTAAATGGCTTTAAGCAGTCGGGCCTTTCTTTGCAACGGCTGATTACTAAGGACTATGTCGATACTCACTGCGATATTATGTCGCTACTGCGCTCTGTGAAGGGGGTGGGGGCAGGTGAAACCGGGCAAAGACAACCGCCGCTCACCCGTCGAGATCTTAAAAAATTAGCCATGGCTTACAGTAATATGAGCAGTGTAGAAAGTAAGTTACCGCTTACCTACCGCGTAAGTCATTTTAGATTGGAAAAACGATGAAGCAGTATTTCATTACCGGTACCGACACCGAAGTAGGTAAAACCTATGTTACCTGCCAACTACTACAAGCTGCGCAAAAATCCTCGTTAAGCGCCATCGGCTACAAGCCTATTGCAGCCGGATGCGAACAGATAAACGGCGAGTGGGTTAACGAAGATGCGCTAAATATTCAGAAAGCGTGCTCCAAAATACGCGCAAATAAAGCCATTAAAATTACAGACAATAACGAGCTAAAAAGCGTAAATGAAAACAACGAAGAAAGTGGACAGACACTTCCTTTGCATCAAATAAACCCAATTGCACTAAAGCCGGCTATTGCACCACATATTGCTGCCCTTGAAGAAGGTGTTGCGTTAACGTTTGACGAGATTGCAAAAGGGCTTGACGAACTGCACGCCTATCAACCAGATCTTTTGTTAATGGAAGGTGCAGGTGGGTGGCGTTTACCGCTAACGGTAGGTGATGAGTATACGCCCACTTACTATCTTTCTGATGTCGTGAAAACACTCAAAATGGATGTGATTTTAGTTGTAGGCATGCGACTAGGTTGCTTGAATCATGCGCTATTAACCGCAGAAGCAATTCGCGCCGATGGACTTACCATTAAAGGATGGGTTGCGAACGACATCACGGGTAACATGACGCGATACCAAGAAAATCTGCACTCTCTTAAAGCCATGTTACCCGAACCGCTACTGGCAGAAATTCCTTACCAGGTAGCGCCCAACGATGAGGCGTTATTCGTCGCTATCAAGCAAATAAGTTAAATCATCACCTGAATGAATTGGCGTTTTTTCTTCACCTAGAAAGATAAAGCCGTCTTTTTCACCCACTAGGGTAAGTTGATTATGAGTAAGGCGCAGCGCTGTACCTTCGCGAATAGCAACTACTGGCGTGGTTGGATTAAGCGTGGTGAACTCTGCCAAACGTTGGTCGCGGGTTTCGCCATTGTGACCCGGCGGCTGATAATCGGTGTAATGCGGGTTTAACTGAAACGGCACGATATCTAGTGCATCAAAACTCGGCGGCTCGATAATGGGCATGTCGTTAGTGGTTCTAATTGATTGACCACAAATATTCGAACCTGCACTCCAGCCAATATAAGGAGTGCAATCGGCGATGGCGTGCTTTATTGGCACAATAAGCGCGTTTGCATAAAGGGTAGAAAGCAGGTGAAAGGTGTTTCCACCGCCTACAACAATGGCTTGGCCGTTTTTCTTTGCGTTATTTACCGCGGCAACCGGATCTTCAACGGAATGTAGCCCAGTAACCTTGCACTCTGGCAGGGCGGTAGCAACGGCGTCTACATAGCTATCGTACGTTTGAGTGACGGCGGCATAAGGAACAAATAGAAGGTCGCGAATTTCGCCTAAGTGTGCAAAAATAAGCGCTCTAGCGTGCTCTAAGTAAGCCTCGTCGCCTTGACGCGAGCTACTTAGCATAAGTACATGTGCGGTCATACTAACTCCACAATTTTTCTGACGGCGTATCATACGTGAAACTAGGCATAAAGTTTAGTCGCGCTCCGTCACTGCGTTGAAATAGGATTTTGAATGAAACAATCTACATCGGTGTTGTTCGTGTGTTTGGGTAATATTTGTCGTTCTCCAACCGCAGAAGCCGTGTTCAAACACAAGGCTGCACAAGCCGGATTAAATATTGAAATTGACTCAGCGGGAACCCACGGCTATCACATTGGTAACCCGCCCGATAAGCGTTCGCAAGCCGCAGGCGTAGAACGAGGCTACAGTTTCAAAGGGCTAAAATGCCGACGTGTGGATGAAAACGACTTTGAGCGATTTGATTTCATTCTTGCCATGGATAACAGCAACCTTGCTAATTTGCACGGTATGTCGCCTAGCCAGTACCACGATAAAATTAAGCTGTTTCTTGATTTTGCAAATGCAGACGATAAAGAAGTACCTGATCCATATTATGGCGGCAAGCGCGGCTTTGAGCTGGTGTTGGATCTTATCGAAGAAGCGTCGGACGGTTTGATTGCGCATATTAAACAAACCCAACAACAATAAACGCAAATCATATTGATAAACCATCTCGAAAGCCCACGTTGAGAACCCGTATTGACAATGACAGGAACTAAACGCACCGCCGTCACTTTGGTTGTAATAACAGTACTTTTGTCACTCGTCATAGGTGTGGTAGGGATTGTTGGCGTGACAGGGCTGTCTGATACGGCGGCTGAACTAAAACAGCATATTATTGTTCAGCTTCAAATACCGCTTATTCTCACTGCGTGTTTAGTAGGGGCGGCACTGTCTACAAGTGGCGCTACCTTGCAAGTAGTACTGCGAAATCCCCTGGCAGATCCGGGAATTATTGGCATTACGAGTGGCGCAAGCTTGGTTGCTGCGCTTTTGCTACTGCTAACCCCACAATGGGCTACAGCGTACCTACACTATTTGCTGCCTTTGGGATGTTTTATTGGTGCGTTGTTATCTACATTTATTATCTACCGCTTAGCAAGAAAACTGTTGGGCTCCTCTACGGCTGTTATTCTAGCGGGTATTGCCATCTCTACTCTTAGCGGCGCTATTATCGCTTGGCTTTACATGTTCAGCGACGCTAATGCCCTGCGCAATCTTACTTTCTGGTTAATGGGTAGTTTGTACCAAACTAACTGGTTAATTTTGTCAGTGGGTGGCCCGTTAATCGCTGTTGCTGTCGCATTACAGCTTTATTTCGCCGGCGATTTAAACAAGCTCTATGCTGGTGAACTTGCAGCAAAAAGCAGTGGTGTGGATGTGGAGAAACTCACTGAGCGCGCACTCATTGTCTGCGCTATTGCTGTAGGCACTGCGGTGTCTATGGCAGGCTCTATTGCTTTTGTTGGCTTATTAGTACCGCATATCTTACGTTTGATCATCGGGCATAATAATCGCTATTTGTTGCCGTTAAGTGCATTAAGTGGTGCAAGTCTGCTGATGCTGGTTGCGTTAAGCTCTGAAATGACCCGTGCCATTACGCTTCCGGTGTCTATGGTAACAGCTACGTTAGGCGGTCCATTATTAATTTGGGCATTAGCTAAAGGTCAAATAAAAGGGTAGTGGAGGGGAAATGAAATGACGACAAACAATTTTAGACCCCAGCAACGCCCTGATTCTGGCAGCAATGAACGAATAAATGCTAGTGAGCAAGACACCATAATTACTAACCCTAAGGAAAACGTTAGCGTTAAAGATGACGTTGCTGATTGCAATAGCCCAGCGAATAGCCATAACCTAGCAGATAGTCGTACCGTTTTAAGCTTACAGAATGTAAAAGTGGCATCGCGACTTTCGGTGGAAGGTTTACGTGCAAAAAAAGGCGAGTGCGTTCACATTATAGGACCAAATGGGGCAGGGAAATCAACACTGTTGCTTATTCTTGCGGGCCTTATTGACGCTGATGAGGGCACCGTCATGCTGCTAGGCAAACCAATGAACGATTGGTCGCTGGCAACACTTGCGAGTGTGCGCACCTTATTAGCGCAACAAAGCGAAAGTGGTTTTCACTTGTCGGTAAAAGAATACCTAAGCTTTTATGCAACAGCACAGCAAGATGAACTAATTCCTCCGGTTTTAGAAAAAGCACTCGAAATATCGGGTTTCTTGAACCAAATTGTCACCCAGCTTTCTGGCGGCGAGCGTCAGCGAGTTGAGATTTGTCGTTCGCTTTTGCAAATTTGGCCGCAGCTAGAGCGCGGAGAGGGGGTAGTGCTTTTAGACGAGCCATTGCAAGGACTTGATATAAGGCATCAATATGCACTGGCTAGTTTGGTAAAATTCCTTTGCGATAAAGGGAATACCCTACTTATGACGTCTCACGATATCGCGCTTAGTGCCAACTATTGCGATAGTTTATGGCTTATGCAAAAAGGTCGCATGGTAGCGTTCGGTAAGCCACAAGAGGTGGCCACGCAAACAAACTTAGAAAGTGTGTTTGAATGCCATTTTGCTATAAGCAAGCACGATAACTTTCTAGAAATTCAAGTTTGCGCACCTATTTCCCTAGAATAAATGTGGTAAAGTGCCCCCAGCATTTTTTTAGATTCACATTTTCACATTAGGCTGATTAGAAAAAAGCGCTACAGACGCACTGTTAAGCGCGTTACAGTCTTTTTATTCGAAGCGTCTAGCTTCAATAAATATTTTCAGTAAAACGTTTGCCCTACGTTTTTTATTCAGGAGAACACCGTTGAGTAATTGGCAAGTAGACAGTTGGAGAAATAAACCTATTCTTCAGCAACCAGAGTACGATGACAAAGTACGTTTAAAAGAAGTAGAGCAAACATTAAGTTCTTATCCACCGCTTGTATTTGCTGCTGAAGCCCGCGAGCTTAGACGCCAGCTAGGTGAAGTCAGCTTGGGTAAAGGCTTTCTTTTACAAGGCGGCGACTGTGCTGAGTCGTTTGACGAATTTAATGCGCCTAAAATTCGCGATACCTTTAAAGTTATTCTTCAAATGGCCATTGTGCTTACCTTTGCTGGTCGTTGCCCGGTAACTAAGGTTGCCCGTATGGCAGGCCAGTACGCCAAGCCGCGCTCATCAGATTTCGAAACCCGCGGTGGCGTGACTTTGCCAAGCTATCGTGGTGATATCATCAATAACTTCGAATTTACCGAAGCGGCCCGTCGACCAGATCCTGACCGTTTGTTGGAAGCCTACCATCGCAGTGCATCAACACTGAATTTACTTCGCGCGTTCGCGCAAGGTGGTTTGGCCGACCTTCATGAAGTTAACCGCTGGAACATGGCGTTCGTTGAAAACAATCCGCTTAAAGAGCGTTATTCTGATATGGCCAACCGTATTCAAGACACCCTTGAGTTTATGGATGTTATTGGTATTAACGCACAAACCAGTTCTACGCTGCACGAGACCTCACTGTTCACGTCGCATGAAGCATTGCTGTTGAACTATGAGCAGGCGCTAACACGCATCGATACCCTTACCGGTAAGCCTTACGATTGTTCGGCTCACATGGTGTGGATTGGCGAGCGTACCCGTCAACTTGACCATGCGCACGTTGAGTTTTTCCGTGGCATTCACAACCCAATTGGTGTGAAAGTGGGGCCAAGCATGCAAGAAGACGAGCTTATTCGTTTGATTGATGCGCTTAACCCGCTAAACGATCCAGGTCGTTTAACGCTAATTACGCGTATGGGCGCCGATAATTTAGCCGACAATTTGCCACGCTTATTGCGTAAAGTGAAAGCTGAAGGCAGACACGTAGTGTGGAGCTCTGACCCGATGCACGGCAACACGTTCTCGGCATCTAGCGGCTATAAAACCCGTAACTTCGATGCAATTTTGAAAGAAATTAAGCAGTTTTTCCAAGCTCACGAAGCAGAAGGTACTCACGCAGGTGGTATTCACCTTGAAATGACCGGTCAGCACGTAACGGAGTGTACAGGCGGTGCTTATGAAATTAGCGATGAAGACTTAGCGCAAGCCTACAAAACGCAATGCGACCCGCGCTTAAATGCAGACCAAGTACTTGAAATGGCATTCTTGGTGGCTGATCATTTGCGTAATGCTTAAAGTGACCAACATCGCATTGGCAAGTTGAAGAAACGGCATCATTGAGATGCCGTTTTTTTTACCTAAATTTTACGCGTATATTTGAGGTTAGGTTGATATGCTCATTGTGTTGAAGTAAACACGATTGACCTATGACCCAATTTAAACACGGTTTCTATACACTCTTTATTATGGCTGTGGCTATTTTAGGGTGTTTAGCACTTAGTAACTGGTTACTGCCGCTTGGCGGTATTCTGCTCATACTACAGCTTGCGTGTGCCATTGTGGCGTTAACGACCTCAAGGTTTTACGGCTTGCTTGCAGGGGTAGCCGGAGCACTGAGCTTTAATTATTTTTTCACCGAGCCTTTGCACTCATTTCAAATTGCAGAAGTTGAAGACAGCATAAATTTTGTCGTTTTCATCATTGTAGCCATCCTCATTAGCGAGCTTGCTGTCTACGTCAATTCTCAACAACATGCACTACAGGTTGTTAAAACACAATCTAGTGTCCTGCGATCTGTGTCACACGATTTGCGTACGCCGCTCTCTACCATTATCGGTTCTGTTGAAACCTATATGACATATCAAGACAAGCTTGATGACGTTGAGAGACAGGCACTGTTAAAAGGGGTTCACGATGAAGGTAAACGCCTTTATGTTTACGTTGAGAACCTGCTTCAAGCCACACGAATTGAGCATAACGCGTTAGCGCTAAATTTAACCCATGTAAACCTGACCGCCTTTTTAGCTAACCTTGAAAGTCGTATCAACAGCGGTCGACTAAAAGTGATCAACAACAGTGACAGTCACGGTATAACTGTGTCTGAATCACTGTTTGAACAAGCTTTATTTAACGTAATTGATAATGCCCTTAAATTCAGCGATGACAGTGTATTGCTGATGGTTAGCCGCTCTGATGGAGAGTTTAAGTTTCAAATAGCCGATAAAGGCGAAGGGATCAGCGATGAACAGCTACAAGCGCCAATACAGCTTTTTCAAACCAGTCGTCGCAGCGATAGCGGAAAAGGCGGCATTGGCTTAGGGCTAAGCGTAGCAGCAGGCATAGTTCACGCCCATGGTGGTGCTATCAAGCTGTCGAATACCACACCAGGCCTTCTCGTCAGTATCACAATTCCAAAAAGGGATTAGCGCAATGAGCCACACCATTCTACTTGTTGAAGATGATGCGAATATTCGTCAGATGCTGAGCATTGCGCTAGGTGCAGAAGGCTACCTTTGTGTTGAAGCTGCTTCGGTTCGAGAAGCTTTGTCATTGTTTAATCAGCACCGTCCTGACCTTGTCATACTCGATTTAGGGTTACCTGATGGTGAGGGGAGTGAAGTACTTAAACGCATAAGAGAATCTAGTCGCCTGCCAGTGCTCGTGTTGTCTGCAAGAGATCAGGAGTTAGACAAAGTCGACCTGTTGTCCCGGGGTGCCAATGACTATGTCAGCAAGCCTTTTGGGATCAGAGAGCTTGTCACCCGTGTGAAAGTACTGCTAAGAGACTTCAATCCTGTGGTTGAGCCCACATCGCCCACACGACAGATTGGCAAGATAGCGTTGGATATTACCGAGCGACGGCTGCTCGTTGAAGGCGAAGTTATCGCGCTCGCCCCAAAAGAAGTTCAGCTTCTTGACGAGCTTACAAAACAGCCTGGGGCGTTTATTAGTCAGCAAGAATTGTTAAGAAGAATATGGGGGCTACATCACAGTGAAGATACCCACTACATCCGCGTTCTTGTAAGACAGCTAAGAAAGAAGATAGATCCGTTCGAGAAAGATTTAATAGAGACAATGCCTAAACAAGGCTACCGAATAGCGGTTGATAAACCGGAGGCTAATTAATGTCGCACTTTAGTGTAATTGGGCTTGGCAAGTTTGGCTTAACGGCCAGTTTAGAGTTAATTCATATGGGACACACCGTTACAGGAATTGACCAAAGTGAAAAGCTGGTTGAACAGTATGCAGGTGAGTTTACACAGTGCGTTGTGTGTGATGCCAGTGATGAGCGTGCACTCAAGGAATTAAACTTGTGTCAGAGCGAAGCCGTGCTTGTTGCTATTGGCGAGGATATGCAAGCTAGCTTACTGTGTACGTTGGCACTAAAAAACTTGGGCGTAGCCAATATTTGGGTGAAAGCTAATAGCTCTGCTCACCACGCTATTTTATCCAAGCTGGGTGTGTCGAAAATTATTCATCCTGAAGAAGAGATGGGAGCAAGGGTGGCGCAAGCGCTTAACTACCCAATGGTGAATGACTACTTGGGTATAGGGCACGGCGTTTATATCGTTGATGTCATTTTGTCTGATCACTTTTCTTCACAGCGCTTAAAAGACGTGCTGTCCGTCGGTAAGGGGCAAGTCTCTTGTTTGTTAGTTAAGCGAGGTCACCAGCTACATCATAATCCATCGTTAGACTTTGAAGTTACTTCGAAAGATACCGTTATCCTCTGCGGCCATAGAGAGAACCTTGTTAAAATAGCGCCTAGGCTAGCACAATGAACAGATGGGATCCTAGCTACAGACCGATAGAGCGCTCGCCTAAAGGTATTAATAAAATTCAGGTAGGGCCGCCTCTTATTCTCTCTCTAAGCTTTGTGGCGGTGATTTTCTTAGGCACCGTTATCCTAAAATTACCAATGATGACTCATGAGCCCATCTCGTGGATCCAAAGCCTATTTACTTCCACATCGGCGGTGACAGTAACGGGTCTTGTGGTAGTCGATACCGGATCTGTTTTTACAACTGCTGGACAAGCGGTGATTGCGGTTTTAATTCAGCTGGGGGGCCTAGGGCTGATGACGTTTGCCATCGTCACGCTCATTGCCTTAGGAAGTAAAATCAGTTTCTTGCAGCAATCGGCAGTGAAGGAGGCGTTTAATCAAACAGATTTATCAACGCTTGTGTCTACAGCAAAGTCGGTACTGATTTTTGCCTTCTTCGTTGAGTTAGCGGGTTTTTGTATTCTGTCGGCCTACTGGATGCAGGAAAAAGGAGTAAGTGAAGCGTTATTTCACGCGTTTTTTTACACCATCTCTGCGTTCAACAACGCAGGATTTGCACTAAGTGGGGATAGTCTTTCCGCCTATGTGGGAGACCCGATTATCAACATCACTATTTCTGCATTATTTATTATTGGTGGTCTCGGGTTCTCCGTTTGGATAGAGCTTCATAAAAAGCGCAGATGGCAACGTATCTCTGTGTATGCCAAGACAATGATATTGGGTACGCTAATTGTCAATGTAACCGCCTTTTTGCTTATCTTTGTTATTGAAAGTGATAATCCTGCAACCTTGGCGAACCTCGATACTCAAAGCGCATTATGGGCATCATGGTTTCAAGCTGTTACTCCAAGAACAGCCGGCTTTAATACGCTGGATATAGCGTCGTTAGAAGATCCAACAACAGCACTAATGTTGTTGCTAATGTTTATCGGCGGGGGCTCAATGAGTACCGCAAGCGGTATAAAACTGATGACTTTCATCGTTTTGATCATTGCCGCATACAACTATATTCAGCGGGGAGCTGCGCCACGACTCTTTGGCAGAACAATTTCAAATGACACTATCAGCAAAGCGCTAGCGCTTACGATGATTTCCATAGGTATTACGTGGATAGCTATTTTTCTTTTATTAATGTCAGAAAAAGCTGACTTTTTGGATATCGTGTTCGAAGCGGTTTCTGCTCTTGGGACCGTGGGTCTTTCCAGAGGGTTAACTGGCGAGCTGTCAAACAGTGGTGAGTGGATCATTATCTTACTGATGTACGCGGGTAGATTAGGGCCTTTAACATTGGCTTATTTTATTGCCAGCCCTCGAATAAGCCGCATTAAATACCCAGAAGCTAAGCTCGCAATTGGTTAACCTGCAAAAATGGCGGCTCGTTCATCTTCACTTAAAATACCGACGAAGATGGTTTCTCTTCTTAAGTTGGCTGTGCGCTCATCGTCAGCCAAAAGAAGCGCCTTAAATACGTCTGGTTGATGGCGAGCCTCAATTATTCCTTTCCAAAGAAGGTAGCTTCCATAGCGCATCATTTTGTTGTGATAACGGGTTTCTAATGTTTTTTCGACTTCTTCGAATAGTTCTGGTTGCAACATCAGTTTGTCGGCAATGGCATTGTGTATTTTTTTGATGCGTTCGTTTACGTCACTTCGACGTTGCTTTCTGGGTCTTGCTAACATAAATCTTCGTGTGGTTAGAGTTTACTCATTTTGCCATTAGGGGACGCTGAGTCCCCTTGTGATTGCTAGTCGTCATTTAATAGCGGTTCTACAACAGACTCTAAGCCGTTTAGTTTAATTTCATACATTAAAGCGAGCTGTTCACCAAGCTTGTTTTCTGGAAAGCCTTGCTTGTGAAACCAGACCAAATAGGGTTCAGGTAAATGAAATAGGCGTCTTCCAGCGTATTTGCCAAAGGGCATCACTTGGTTAATTGCGGCTTTGATAAGCGTTGGGTCCATTTACTGATTACCTTTTGTCTTGGAATTTTCGATGAGGTCTTCATCTTCACGCTGCTGTGCTTGCCATAGTGCTGCGTATTCACCACCTTGCTCAAGCAAATAAGTGTGTGTCCCTTCCTCTACAATGGTACCGTTTTTAAGTACAAGGATCTTGTCGGCATCAACAATTGTGGACAGTCTATGGGCGATGACTAAGCTGGTGTGTCCTTTAGCAGCGTCGCGAAGGGCCGCTAATATCGCACGTTCTGACGTGCTGTCTAACGAGCTGGTGGCTTCATCAAAAATCATGATTGGCGCGCCTTTAAGTAAGGCCCTTGCGATAGATACGCGCTGCTTTTCGCCACCAGAAAGTTTTAGGCCTCGCTCACCTACCGTTGTGTCTAGCTTTTCAGGTAGGCTTTCTACAAATGCTTCAAGATGCGCGAGTTTGATAACTTGTTTAATGTCTTCATCGCTGGCGTCAGGGTTACCGTAGCGAATGTTCTCCAGCAAGGTAGTGTTAAACAGCACCGTATCCTGAGGGACAATACCGATATGTGAACGCAGACTTTGTTGCGTAACCGATGCGATGTCTTTTCCATTTATCGTGATGTCGCCCTGTTGAGGCTCATAAAACCGAAAGAGTAGTTTCATCAGCGTTGATTTTCCTGCGCCGCTTTCACCCACTACCGCTACTTTTGAGCCTGGCGGTACATCAAAGCTTAAGCCGTTAAGTATTTGTCGATTCTCAGTGTATGCAAAATGAACATTGTTAAATTGCAGTGCGGGGTTCGCACAGGTTAATTCTGTAGCGTCGTGGGCATCTTTTATGGCCGGAGTTTGGGCGAGAAGGTCAAACAACTTATCGATATTCGCAAGGCTCCCTCGAATTTCACGGTACACAAACCCCAAGAAATTTAAGGGCATAAAAATTTGCATAGTGAACGCGTTTATCAAAACAAAGTCACCTATGGTCATCTCGCCATTCATGACGCCAAAGGCGGCGTTTGCCATCATAGATGTCATGGCGATAGCGATAATGGCAGCTTGGCCGCCATTCAATGCAAATAGCGACAAGCGGTTTTTTCTTCGTGCCTTTTCCCATGCAGCTAAATCCGTGTCGTAGCGATTGGCTTCAAAGGATTCGTTGTTAAAGTACTTAACGGTTTCAAAATTTAGCAGGCTGTCTACCGCCCGGGAATTGGTGGTCGAGTCTGCTTCATTCATCTGAGTAACAAAGCGAGTGCGCCAATCCGTGGCTTTCATCGAAAAGCCAATGTAAGCCACCACGCTAACTACAATAATTAACGCGAAAGATACGCCAAACTGAAACAAGAGTAAGCCTACAACAAGAGTGATCTCTAATAGGGTAGGAACAATATTAAACACCATAAAACGCATGAGGAAGCTTACGCCGTTGGTACCGCGCTCTATATCTCGTGACAATCCGCCTGTGCGTCGATTTAAATGAAAGCCCAAGTCTAAGTTGTGCAAATGTTTGAAGACTTTTAGTCCAAGGCGGCGCATGGCACGCTCTGTAACCCGTCCAAATAGCGTGTCGCGTACTTCGCCGAGCAAAACATTCAGTAAACGCAGTGTTCCGTAGGCAACGATAAGGCTGATAGGTACCGCTAATGCAAGCGTGGTTAGGTCGCCATTTAAGCTATCGACAGTGTATTTCAATACATAGGGTAGGCCGATACTGGCAAGTTTTGCTGCTACTAGGCAGAGTAGAGCAAGAAATACACGGAGCTTGAACTCTAGGAGATAAGGCCAAAGCTGTGAGAGAACGTGCCATTTAACAGGTTCGTCGACATTGGTAGGAAAACGGTTTTTTCTCATTTTATAGTGTGCTTTATTATTGTGTTTACAGTGTTAGGAACGCGCTGATTCAAAAAATCGCTATTCGTAAACGTTGTAATAGATATTGAGCTAACCTGCTCGTGTAGGGCGATTTTCGCTTTTTGAAGTGCGTTTTGAAATAGGCTAGAGATTAAAATGGTCTTATTTATAGCGATGAATGTGTTTAATTTTGGTTTCACCGCGCGTACACTAGAGGTGGTTTAATTTAGTTACCTTGTTATTTACTCAATGTTTTACTGGCTTTTGTTAGATTGAGAAAGCCGTGAATTGAATGACTAAGCAGCACAGGATTAAGGAGTTAGTTTGTTAGAAGATAGTTTCGGTAGACAGTTTCATTATTTACGTTTGTCAGTGACCGAAGCGTGCAACTTTCGTTGTCAGTACTGTTTGCCAGACGGATATGAAGGCCCGACGAGCGATCAGTTTATGACGCTAAACGAGATTGATACCTTGCTCAAAGCGTTCGCTAAGCTAGGTACGTCGAAAGTGCGCCTAACAGGCGGCGAACCAACGCTGCGAAGAGACTTTCTTGATATTTTACAGCTAACAAGTAATACGCCTGGTATCGAACGTGTAGCGATGACAACACACGGAGCGCGAATGGAAAAGTTTGCGCATCAGTGGAAAGTAGCAGGGTTACACCAAGTAAATGTAAGTATTGACAGTTTAGATCCCCGTCAGTTTGCCGCTATAACAGGACAAGACAAGCTTAAAGCTGTACTTCGAGGGTTAGACGCAGCGATTGATGCCGGCTTAGACGTGAAAGTGAACTCTGTCTTACTCAACGATTTTTCAGATAGCCGTCTACATAGGTTTCTTGCTTGGCTAAAAGATATGCCAGTAACGCTCCGGTTTATAGAGCTAATGGAGACAGGCGACTTAAATCAGTTTTTCAATAAGCAACATCAAAGTGGTACGCCGCTAAAAAGTTCGTTGTTAGACATGGGCTGGCAGCCTTTGTTGCGTAGAAAAGATGCGGGGCCAGCGCAAGAGTTTTACCACCCTGACTATGCCGGTAAAATTGGCTTAATCATGCCTTACAGCAAAGATTTTTGTAAAACTTGTAATCGACTACGTGTTTCTGCCCCAGGAAAGCTTCACCTATGCTTGTTTAGTGAAAATGGGATAGACATGAGACATCTTCTTGCCACTGGAAATGTGGATGAAGTGGTCGCTTTTTTACAAGATGTGCTGGGTCAAAAACACGAAACACACTATTTGCATGAAGGTAAAACGGGGGCAACTAAGCACCTTGCCATGCTGGGAGGCTAGTTAATTGGCTCTACGTTAAAGGAAAATGTAGGGCAAAATAAATACATCGAATAAGTTTGGTTTGTTGTAAAAATGAGCTATATTCAGCGGTGTAAGTATATTAAAAATAATAACGATAAAGGAAGTATATGCATATCAAGGACAGTGCGCGTCTTTCCTACCATTATATCACCGAACAAGACGCAGACTTTTTATGGGAGCTCGACCAAGATGAGCTTGTCATGAAATATATCAACGGTGGCAAGAAGTCTTCTAAGGAAGATATTCGGGAAATCTTTGTTCCTCGTTTCCAAGCCTATTCCAATCCAGCTCTAGGGTGGGGACTGTGGCGCGTGGAAACGCTAGTCGAAAAGGAAAGCATTGGTTGGATTTTGGTTCGACCCTTTGGCTTTTTTACTCAACACCCCGAAAGTGACAACATGGAACTAGGGTGGCGTTTTAAGCGCCATACGTGGGGCAAGGGCTACGCAACAGAGGCTGCGGAGTCTGTTAAAGAAGCGCTGTATGATATAGGTGTTGAAAAATTCTCTGCTATTGCTAACCCACAAAATAGTGCGTCTATCAATATTATGAAAAAGCTAGGAATGACGTTTAGTCACGAGCTTGAGTATAAAGACAAACTCTATCACGAGACAGTAGTCGTCTACTCTAATTAAGTAAGCGTGTTGGTATGAGAAGGGCGAGGGGAATAACTGACGTTATCATTCGCTCTTTAAAATGCTTTTCACGTTCTCGTAGCGAGAATACTGATCTTCTGACAAAGCTGCCGACTCGAGTGTTTCTCTGCATTTTTTGATGGCCGAAAGGGTGTCGGGAAGCATAGGCGCGTTAGCTTTTCGGGCCCTTACTATTGCTTGAAGGTAGTTAAGCGCAATAGATGGATTTTTAGGCATGACGCGGAACGCTTGAGCAAATGTTGTGTAAGACTGTTCTAAATTACCTCGTTTATACTGCGCAACGGCGGTGTTGTTAAGTATTTTAGGGCTTAGCGTAATCGCTTCTTTTTCTTCTTTCTCTTGTTTTAAGTAGGTGGCCATTAGGTTTAATTCATCGTTCTCCTCATCCTGCCTTGATGAAATGGCGTCTAAGATCGCAAGGGACTCTTTCTTCATTCCTACTTCATGAAGGGCTTTGGCTCTATCAAGCAAGGCTTCTTTGGAGTGGTGTTGGGCATGATCTGTGTGAAAATCTGACAACAGCATTTGTGCTTTCACTGTGTCGTCTTTCAAATAATGAAGACGCGCGTCAATCACCGTCAGCTCATCGTTTAAGGCTGCTTTCGGGTGAGCCTTTTTCAACTGTCGCAAATACTCATTAGTTTGTTTAACTATGCTGTTTACGTGTTCGGGCTCAGATGTCATAGCAAAATCAACACCCGCTCTTGCGGCAGTTAAATAAATATCTGGCTTGTCATGGATAGAGTCTTTCGCGTAGCGGACCACCTTTTTAGCGCTGTTAAACTGACTTTCGTAATCATGGGTGATCCGCGCCAAATTTATCGCTAACTTATGTCTAGCAATGTTTTGAGGTGAGATATTGCACGCCAGCGATGTACACTCCAGCGCTTCGTCAAAAGCTGACTGCTTAATTTGCAGTTTGGCGAGTAAGTCATAGGCCTCAAGCGCAGAGTCAGGTCGCATTGCTAACTGGATAACTTCTCTTTCGGCATCGTCCAATTCATTGAGCGCCAACAGACTCTTCGCGATCCCCATTTTTGCCCAACTAAAATCTTGAACGTTAATTATCGATTCAAAGAAGGCTACGGCTTCTTGAAACCTTTCTGTGATAATCAACAAATCGCCTTTAATCTTCATCGCTAGCGGAAAGTGTTCGGCTTGCTCAGGCTGCAATAGAAAGAACTCAACCTCGGCCAGGGCTTTTTCGTAGTCCTTTTTATCCATGAATGAATAGATATTCTTTAGCGCTTTTTTTCTTGATAAAACTCTGGAAAGTCGCCTGTCTAACTCGTTAACCGAAAAAGGCTTAGCGATAAACTCATCCGGCTGTAACTCTATGATGGCGTGGACGACTTCTGCTGAGGTATCTGCACTGGTGAAGATGAATGCGCTGGTAAGGGGTAGTGATTGAGTTTCGTTTAGTTGCTCAAGTAAAAAATAACCGCCTTGTTCAGAGCGCAAATTATAAGAGCAGATAATGGCGTCATAATCATGTTCTTGCAGTGCGGAAAGGGCATGAGAGGGCCTATCAACATAGTTCATGTTCTTGAAACCTAACTGCTCAAGTGCATAGTGCATATGGCTTTTCGCCAGCACCTGGTCTTCAGCAATTAACAACTTAGTATTTCTAGCCAAGTGTAGTTTCATCAATTAGTAGCCTCTGAAACATGAGAACCCTTATTTTTCTTACCATATCACGGTAAGTACACCTTAAGTATAGTTCTTTATGGAGACTATCGCATAATGGAAGCTGCTCGTAGCTGAATTTTAGTACTGGTTATTGATAATGATTGCTGGATTTGGTGTAGGAGTAGCCAAAATGCTTTAACGTGACAACGACTAAGACATAGTTAGATTGTTGTGTTTCTAAAGATTGATATATTGAGAGGGATGGTGGACGCTACTGGGCTTGAACCAGTGACCCTCGCCTTGTAAGGGCGATGCTCTCCCAACTGAGCTAAGCGTCCGTATTTTTGATTTCACTATTTAACCACGGTGAGGAAGTGGTGGACGCTACTGGGCTTGAACCAGTGACCCTCGCCTTGTAAGGGCGATGCTCTCCCAACTGAGCTAAGCGTCCGTATTTTTGATTTCACTGTTTAACCACGGTGAGGAAGTGGTGGACGCTACTGGGCTTGAACCAGTGACCCTCGCCTTGTAAGGGCGATGCTCTCCCAACTGAGCTAAGCGTCCATATTTTTTATTTCACTGTTTAACCACTGTGAAGAAGTGGTGGACGCTACTGGGCTTGAACCAGTGACCCTCGCCTTGTAAGGGCGATGCTCTCCCAACTGAGCTAAGCGTCCATATTTCTTTAAAGCTTGCCTAAGCAAGTGGGGCGGTATTATAGAGTCGGTTCCGTTAGTGTCAACAATAAAATTAAAGAAAAATGACTGTGTGCCCGAATTTTAGACACTCTGGCTGCATCTTAACTAAATTGATGAAAAGAACAGCGTTTTTAATCGCATTCTGAATTCATTGATAAACAAAAACTGCAGCGTGGGTTTACACGAAAAAGCTGGAGCTTGGGTGGACAGACACTCGCTTCTTACTAAGAGTTGAAATAGAGGTTGGCTGGAATTGAAGTGGACAGTCACTTATTTACCACAAACATATAATTAAATTGGCCTCGCACAATGGGGCTTCGCACAATGGACACACACTCATTTTTTAAAAGAAGAAGTGGCAAACAAGGACAAAGTGCAAGCGCAAAGTGGACACCCACTTATTTTTTCGTAGCTTAACGCTAGTAAACCTAACCAAATAAAAGTGGTGCTTACTTTATTCTTGAAATATCAATTGAATTACCAAGTGGACAGTCACTTAAAAATCACGCAACGAAAAAAAAAAGGAGAGAAGGAGAAAGGACAGACACTCACGTAAACCTGATAAAGTGCGTGCAGAATCTTTTTATTTAAAGTACCTGGTCTTTTCGGACACCCACTTACTTTTTTGAAGCTATTATCGGTTCTGTCACTCTCTGATCGTTGGACTTTTTTGAGTGTGTGTCCACTTCAGTAAGAAATGAATTTTGAAAAAGTGGGCTTCAACAATAAGTGTCTGTCCACTTTATAGCTCACTTTCTTCGTACCATCTAAACTACTTCAAGAGATTTCTTTTTCCTTCTATTCTTATCTTACTTTTGAAGTCGCGCTTACACTGGTAGAATGCGCCCAACTTTAGAAATACATTAACAATAGAGAGTGACCATGTCGGTTGTTACACGATTTGCACCCAGCCCAACAGGCTATCTTCACGTTGGCGGCGCACGAACTGCGCTTTATTCTTGGCTTCTTGCTAAAAGCAAAGGCGGCGAGTTTGTTCTTCGTATTGAAGATACAGATATCGAGCGTTCAACTGAAGAAGCAAAGCAGGCCATTCTAGACGGAATGCAATGGTTAGGTTTAACGTGGGATACGGGTCCAATCTATCAGACTGAGCGGTTCGATAGATATAAAGAACTTATTCAGCAGCTTTTGGATGAAGGTAAAGCGTATAAATGCTTTATGAGTTCTGAAGAGTTAGATGCGATTCGTGAAGCGCAAAAAGAACGTGGTGAGAAGCCTCGCTACCCAGGTACCTGGAGAGACAGAACTGATCATCTAGAAGGTCAGCCTTTTGTTATCCGCTTCAAAAACCCTTTAGAAGGTAAAGTGGTAATTAATGATCACGTGCGTGGAAAAATCGAGATTAGCAATACTGAGCTAGACGATCTTATTATTCAGCGCTCTGACGGTACCCCTACATATAACTTCTGTGTAGTTGTTGATGATTGGGATATGGGTATTACTCACGTAGTTCGTGGTGAAGACCATATTAATAACACGCCACGTCAAATCAATATTCTTGAAGCGCTTGGTGCACCTGTTCCAGAATATGCTCACGTTTCTATGATTTTAGGTGATGACGGCAAGAAGTTATCTAAGCGTCATGGCGCTGTAAGCGTGATGCAATATCGCGATGATGGTTTCCTACCGCAAGCTGTGCTTAATTACCTTGTTAGGTTGGGGTGGTCTCACGGCGATCAAGAAATTTTCTCAGTTGATGAAATGATTGAGAAATTCAGCTTAGATGCCATTGGGCAATCTGCATCGGCATTTAACACAGAAAAGCTAATCTGGTTGAATCAACACTACATTAAGACATTACCAGCAAGTGAAGTTGCGTCACACGCTAAATGGCACTTTGAAGAGTTGAATGTTGATTTAACGACAGGCCCAGCGCTTGAATCTATAATTGCTATTCAGGCCGATAGAGTAAAAACGCTAAAAGAGTTAGCTGAGATTTCTACGTACTTTTATCAAGACTATGAAGATTTTGATGCGAACGCAGCAAAAAAACACCTTCGCCCAGTCGCTCGTGGCCCATTAGAGCTTGCTAAAGATAAATTAATGGCAATTGAAGAGTGGAACCCAGAAAATATTCAGGCTGCTATAAATAGTACAGCCGAAGAATTGGAAGTGGGCATGGGGAAAGTAGGTATGCCGCTGCGTGTAGCTGTGACAGGTGGTGGTAATTCACCGTCGTTAGATATCACGTTGAATCTTATCTCAAAAGAGAAAATTGGCGAGAGAATCGACAAAGCGCTTACTTTTATAGCAAACAGAGAAAATTCATAAAAAAAGCGTTGACATGACAGGGGGGGATGCCTAGAATGCGCCCCGCTGTCACGGAACAGTCACACAAAATGACTGGTACCATGATGGGGCCATAGCTCAGCTGGGAGAGCGCCTGCATGGCATGCAGGAGGTCGGCGGTTCGATCCCGCCTGGCTCCACCAAGTCACATTGAGATGTGGTTTGATATAGGCTGAAGTTGTTAACGCAGCTTCGGACTGAAAAATTCGAAAATTTAGTTTCGAAGAAAGAATTCAGTCCCCTTCGTCTAGAGGCCTAGGACACCGCCCTTTCACGGCGGTAACAGGGGTTCGAATCCCCTAGGGGACGCCATTTTATCGCGTCACAGTCGATTAAAACTGTGAAATAGGCTGGAGTTGATTATTCAACTTCTGACTGAAAGTTTCGGTAAGGTAAGGTCGCTCAGTTCGCTGGCTCACTTCGCCTTACTAAAAATATCGAAAGTAAAGCTTTCGAAAGAAGATTTTCAGTCCCCTTCGTCTAGAGGCCTAGGACACCGCCCTTTCACGGCGGTAACAGGGGTTCGAATCCCCTAGGGGACGCCATTTTATCGCGTCACAGTCGATTAAAACTGTGAAATAGGCTGGAGTTGATTATTCAATTTCTGACTGAAAGTTTCGGTAGGGTAAGGTCGCTCAGTTCGCTGGCTCACTTTGCCTTACTGAAAATCTCGAAAGCGGTGCTTTCGAAAGAAGATTTTCAGTCCCCTTCGTCTAGAGGCCTAGGACACCGCCCTTTCACGGCGGTAACAGGGGTTCGAATCCCCTAGGGGACGCCATATCGAAAAAACCAGCCATTCGGCTGGTTTTTTTGTTTCTGGCTTAAAACTTTGTGGACAGACACTGCAATTAAATCTGTAAGCAAATAAATGCAAAGCCATCTTAAGAAAGCTTCAGTGGACAGACACTCTTCTTTCCCTCTTTAAACCATCTACCTAGACATACACCGATCATTTTCATCGGAATTTGCAATTCTTACAAAAGAGGCGTCAACACCTTCGCGCAAGTACTTTTCAGAGGTTCAATGCGTAAAGAACTCATGTCACAACCCTTTAAGAAACTTTTGTGTGATAGATACGTGAGCTTGTTGAACTGTTATGATCTAAAAAATACAAAAGAGGTGTTATATGCAGAATTATCCAATTGGAACTCCTGGTGAGCCGTGGGGCGAAGAAGAAAAAGCCCAATGGAAAGCACAGCAGACTGTGAAAAGAAGTTATCAGGAAGAAGTACTTAATAAACTCTTCAACATTATCCCTGAAGGCTTTGAGTTAAAGCAGTATGGCGCACTTCCTTATGATACAGCGCGTTACCCACTATATGCTGTAATTCCCAAGAGTTTTGACGCTGAAAAGCCGTCTGCACTCGTTACAGGCGGTGTTCACGGCTACGAAACTAGTGGTGTGCAAGGAGCGCTTCAATTTATTGAAACAAAGTTGGCTCAGTACGCAGAGCAAGTAAATATAGTTGTGGTGCCATGTGTAAGTCCCTGGGGATACGAGTCGATAAATCGATGGAACCCAATGGCATTAGATCCGAATCGCTCGTTTTACAGTGATTCTCCTGCACCAGAGTCTGCTCAGCTTATGCAATTAGTATCTGATTTAGCGTTATCTCTTACGCTTCATATTGATTTGCACGAAACGACAGACACGGACAATAGTGAGTTTAGACCAGCACTGGCTGCGCGGGATGGGGTGACCCATGATAACTGGAACATTCCAGATGGTTTCTATACGGTTGCTAATACTCCAAGCCCCCAAATAGAGTTTCAAAAAGCAGTTATTGAGGCTGTGAAAAAAGTAACGCATATCGCACCGGCCGATGAAAACGGAAAGATTATAGGTGCAGATGTGGTGAGTGAAGGTGTAATTTGCTATGACAAGAAGTCGTTGTACCTTTGTGGAGGTATGACAGATGCTAAGTACGTCACAACCACAGAAGTCTATCCCGATAGCGATAATGCGACACCCGAGAATTGCAATGATGCTCAGGTGGCCGCAATTTGCGCTGCACTCGATTATTTAAATTAGACGCTTGAACGTTTAGACGTCTAGATGTATATTTGAGCCTCTTTTTTAGGAGGCTCTTTGTGTTTACTTATTCTGCGGTTATTTACGACGGTAAAAAGCAAAATTTAGTGAGGTATGACTGTGGGACAGACACTGAGTTTTCCTCATATCTTGAATCGCGCTTTGGTTGTCATGTCTGTTTGTGGTCCAATAAAGAGCTATCAGAAACTACAATGGCAGCTATCGCAGCTTCGCGAATACAGAGTAAAAAAGACGGTCTGGATAAAACAGAAGCTTTATGAACTTAATTTCCCCATGTGTAGCATTGTGCAAATTAACCGAAGAAGACATTTGCATTGGGTGTAAACGTACGATTGAAGAAATCATTAATTGGCGGACATACACCGATAATCAAAAGAACGCCGTATTCACTCGCCTTGAAAATTTAGAAAAGGAAGCCGCTACCCAGTCACAGCCTCGTAAATAGGCTAAGTGCGGACTTCTACCAAGAACTTTCTACGTATGGACAGACACACAAGTTTTCTCCATTCGTACAAAATTAGAAACCAGCATCATTCTCACATGAATTAAAGTGTTCAGCGGACAGACACTTACTAAATTTAAACAGCTGCAATTTAAAACCACCTTAAATAGACAGCCACAGAAGTTGAAAAACTAAGCATCAAAGCCTGGCTGATATAAGTGTTTTTTGCTAAACTCCCGCGCCAATTTTATGTTCTATTAATCTGAGACGTTTGCAATGAAAGTAATGCTTGCCCCTATGGAGGGCGTTGTCGACCACTTAATGAGAGATATGCTCACTCGCGTGGGTGGTTTCGATCAGTGCGTTACTGAATTTGTAAGAGTGGTCGATCAAAAGATACCAAAGAAAACGTTTTATAGACTTTGCCCTGAGCTTCACAATGGCGGCAAAACTCCGGCAGGTGTGCCTGTCCGAGTTCAATTATTAGGACAACATCCACAGTGGCTTGCAGAGAATGCACAAACAGCGATAGAGCTGGGCTCTCCTGGTGTTGACCTAAATTTTGGTTGCCCTGCCAAAACAGTTAATAAAAGTAAGGGTGGGGCGGTTTTGTTGAAAGAAACCCAAACCCTTTATGACATTGTGAAAGCTGTAAGGGACGCTGTTCCTGCAGAAATCCCAGTTTCAGCCAAAATCAGACTAGGTTTTGAAGACAAATCTTTAGCTATCGAGAATGCTATAGCTATCACTGAAGCGGGCGCTTCTGAGCTCGTTGTTCATGCGCGGACCAAAACGGAGGGGTATAAACCACCGGCGTATTGGGACTGGATAGCGAAGATAAAACAACACACCGATATTCCACTTGTCGCAAATGGTGAAATTTGGAACGTTGAAGACGCTCAGCGTTGTCAGAGCCAATCAGAGTGTACCAACCTTATGATTGGACGAGGTGCATTGGCAATGCCTAATTTGGCGATGAGTATTAAAGAGGGTGTAGCACCTATGCCATGGTCTGAACTGGCTGCTTTGCTGATTCAGTACTCTGGCTACGAGATTTTTGGTGATAAGGGCAAATATTACCCCAACCGAATTAAGCAATGGTGCGGCTATCTGAAAAGACAATACCCTGAAGCTGAAGTTCTGTTCAACGACATAAGGCGCCTAACGAAATCTCAGGACATTGTTGATGTGCTTGCACGCCAAGCCGATATTTAGCCAAGTACTTTTGCAATGGTGTTAGAGGTTCACGACAGATACCTTTGAGCATTTGCAACGTTTGGGCGACATGCCCTTTGGCAGCATCTGGCGAAATTCTCCATCATCTCGGGGCAACCGACAGGCCCAGTAAAAAGTGTTTCAAAATTACTAGTTACTATCTGCCAGTTCTCTTTTGTCATTCCAAGCTTACTTAGCAAGTGGTTGGGAAGCTTTGGGACTTTGCAGGTATCGTTATTACTCTCTGCATTCATCGTATCAGTGATAAGCTGCAAATAATCGGTTAATGCGAAGGGCAACGGCACGGTGTTCTTGTGGTGACTATCGCTAAAGGGCATCAAAAACTTAGGCGTTTTATTCGAGCGTTTGGCATTTAACCGATATTGGATACTAGTATGGTGAGAGTTGCTTAGCGTCGTCGCTATTTTTGCTCGAATGGGATTTAAATCGACGTAAGCCATTACACTGGCCAGTGCTTTCTCATCGAGTATAGCTTGTGACCTAAACCTTCTTTCCCAGAAATAGCCCTTACATTCATCTTCTTTGTTAGCTCTTCGAGCAATATATTCATTGAGCATACGCATAAACCAGCTGATGCTTTGAAGTCGCTCTCGATATAAAACAGATAATGATTTCAATTCAGCAAGTTCTTCTGACGTTACAGAATCAAAGTTTTCTAAATATCGCTGCACTACGGGCGGGCATTTATAAAACATCCTCCACCGAAGCAAGACCTCATCCATCGTCCAGCCTTCAGCTCTGCCTTTTGCTATATGTAATACCACATGAATGTGATTGTGCATAACAGCGTAGGCGCATAGGTCGATGGCAAAAGCTTGAGAAAGCTTATGGAGCCTGTCTTGAATCCACTTTCTTCTATGCTCATAGTTTATGCCAGTGCGGGCATCGCGACCACAAAGGTAAGATTGCCTCACGCAGCGAGAAATGCAGTGGTAATAAGGTGTAACATCAGTATTTATTTGCTTGTAACGAGGTAGAGGCATATCCGTATCCCATAGTTATTTATTGACATTATGAGATTTACGGCGTCAATTTTAAGTGGTCTTTGGGACAGTTTTAGGGACGGTTATTTTTCATGAGTGCTCTTTCGATCAAATCTCAGAACTGGCAATCGTGGACAGACACTCGAATTTCATAACGGATAGACGTCAATCGTTAAGTCTATTTGACCCAAAAGAAAAAGGACAGACACCCTTATTCGCCGGGTTTCTGTCCTTTCTAATTTCCTTATTGCAAAGCCGCCTCTACTAGCAAGAGGACTAAGCAAAAGTACCAACGAGTGTCTGTCCCTAACAATTTAATTTAAAGGGCAAGTTATACAAACACGTCAACCCTAGAACCCACACGCCCATCGTTAGCGCTTGAGGTCTGCTGTGTGCTCTGGGGCTGAGTCTCGCGACTTTCTTGCACATTACGGGGCTCAACCTGTTGAGTAGGTCGCTGTGGCGATTCTAAGACAGTGGAAACAGGAGACGAATTAACAGAAGAAACGTCCATAAACAAACCTCGCATTTAAAAAATCACTTGATAAGATTAGCACAATTATTGAGCGCTAAGAATTAAACTTCTTAAGTGTCTGTCCATAAAATTAGCGATCAAAGGCTGTGCCTCAGCATTGGGATGAATACCATCGTTTTGCATTAAGTCCTTATTTAGCGCTATTTCTTCAAGGAAAAATGGAATTTTTTGAACGTCCTGAGCTTCCGCTACTTTATTGAAGTTTTGAGTAAACATCTGCGTATAGCGCTTGCCATAATTAGAAGGAATTTGCATTTCTTGCAGAAACACTACGGCATTACTCTCCTTCGCAACATTTACCAGTGAATCTAAATTATTCCTAATCTTACCGATATTATGGCCCTGAAGGCCGTCATTACCGCCCAGTTCAATCAATACATGAGTAGGGTTGTGTTGCTCTAATAAACGGGGAAATCGCGCTAAACCACCGTCAGTGGTCTCTCCGCTTACCGCAGCATTTACAATATCAATCGGAATGTTGTCGTCTTGCCACATCTTTTGTAACAAACTGACCCAACCCTCATGTTGCTGTAATCCATAAGCCGCGGATAAACTGTCACCTAAGATAAGTAAAACCGCATTTTCGCTTGTGTCGCTCTGCTCGGCTTGATCTGATAGCGCTTGAAAGGGTATTAAAAGAATAAGTAAAAACGCGAACAAATAACGAAATTTAACAAACACGAATTGATGACCTCTTATGATAAAAGCTAATGCTGTAACCAGAGTAGTGGATACGAGTGAAGGTTCACTGCAGATCCTTCGTCCTATTTCTTTTGAAGTCAAGTCTGGTGAGTCCGTTGCCATTATTGGCGCGTCAGGCTCGGGTAAGTCAACTCTTTTGGGCTTGTTAGCTGGACTTGACCAAGTTACAGAAGGGGAAATTTTCTTAGATGGCGAAGCACTTCACAGTATGAATGAAGAAGAGCGCGCAATTTTAAGAGGAAATAAAGTAGGCTTCATCTTCCAAAGCTTTATGTTAGTTCAAAGCTTAACAGCCTTAGAAAACGTGATGCTACCGGCAGAAATTGCAGGGCTTGATAACCCAAGGGCACTAGCTTTGGATATTCTAGAGCAAGTCGGATTGAAACATCGCGCACATCACTTCCCTAATCAGTTGTCGGGGGGCGAGCAACAGCGTGTTGCCATAGCGCGAGCATTTATTACCTCTCCCAAAATACTTTTCGCCGATGAGCCTACCGGCAACCTAGACGCCAAAAATAGTGAAAAAATCGAAGCGCTGTTGTTTGAGATGAATAGAGAAAAAGGCACAACTCTCGTACTCGTAACTCATGATAACGAGCTTGCGGAACATTGTGACAGGCAACTCACTATGAATGCTGGCGAATTAGTTGAAACAACTGGCGCGAACACAATGAATAAGAAAGAGGCGGTTTAGATGTCGACGTCTTTTAATTTAGCTTGGCGGCTTTTCAAGCATGAGGCTAGACGTGGTGAACTGACCATCATATTGCTGGCCATTGTGCTTTCTGTGGCAGCCGTATTGTCGTTGTCACTTTTTAGCGAGCGTTTACAGGGCGCACTAAAGTCTCGCTCTGCGGCTTTCATTGCAGCAGATGCGCAACTTCGTTCAGACGACCCTATAAACGAGGAATGGTTGGCTAGAGCCCGAGAAGAGGGCCTTGCGACGGCAAAGCAGGTAGCAACACGTTCAATGGTATTTAAAGGCGACGAGATGTCGCTTGTTGATTTACGAGCCGTGAATGACGCTTATCCACTGAAAGGGACGGTCAATATTACTGACCAGCCTTTTGGAGAAAAACGCAATACTGCAGAGTTGCCACAATCTGGCGAAGCATGGGTACAGTCTCGGCTTTTTCAGAGCTTGGGGCTTTCTATTGGCGATAGCATCGATATTGGTGATGGCACTTTTACCGTTACGCATGTATTGGTAGATATTCCCGATGCTGGTTTTAGCGTGTTTAATACTGACCCTATTGCGCTAATTAACTTAAACGACTTGGAAAAAACTGCGATAACCGGGCCAGGGAGTCGCGCTCGTTATGTGGGCTTTTTTGCCGGTGATGCGGGTGATATAGAAAACTTCAATACTTGGTTATTGCCCCAATTAAATGACGACTTACACTCGTGGCGGACAGTCGAAGATGACGAGTCAGCGATAGGGCGCTCTGTCGCAAGTGCTGAGCGCTATTTTCTGTTAGCGAGTTTGTTAGCAATAGTATTAGCGGCCGTTTCCATTGCCGTTGCTGCTCAGCGTTATGCTCAACGTCACTTTGATCCCGTAGCAATAATGAAGACCTTGGGTGCAACAAGCAGCACTATCCGAAAAGTCTATTTATTCCAAATTTTATTCATTACTGGGCTTGGTATATTTATCGGCCTTGTTATTGGTTTTATCGGTCAGCAAGTGGTGGTTTCACTTGTAGCGGACAGAGTGGATGTATCTCTTGACGTGTGGCATTGGCGACCACTTTTAATTGCCGTTGCTACAGGCGCTACGTGTGCATTGCTCTTTTCCTTATATCCGCTTTTGCAGCTATTTTCAGTTCCCCCGCTTCGCGTATTAAGAAAGGACATATCAGCGAATTTACGTTCCAGAAGCATTCAGTTCGTGGCATCAGGTGGTGCGATATTTTTATTGATGTGGATGTATAGCCGCGATTTAAAAATTAGCGCTATTCTTTTCGTTTCCGGCGCTGCGTTGGTGCTCGGATTACTTGGTGCTACGTATATCTTAATTGCAGTAGGTCGCAAGCTGGGCAGTGGAAGAATGGGGGCGTGGCAGTTGGCATGGGCACGTATTAAGCGACGTGCAATGGACAACAGCGTGCAGCTTATTAGCTTTTCCGTCACCATTATGTTGCTTTTAGTGGTGCTGGTAATGCGCAACGATATGGTTTCGCAATGGCGCTCGCAATTGCCAGAAGGTACACCGAATTACTTCTTAATTAACATTACGCCGGATATTCAACCCGAGTTGGACAGACACTTCGCTGACAATGGCGTAAAAATTGAAGAGTTTTATCCCGTCATTCGAGGCCGATTTGTTTCGGTAAATGGAGAAGGGGTAAACACCGAGGTTTCTAAAGAAGATGAGCCGAATCGAGAAGGCCGAAGAGGTTTAGGCAGAGAAGCAAACCTAACTTGGAGCAACGCGCTTCAAAAAGAAAACGAGGTCATTGACGGGAACTGGCATGGCGATGAGGATAAACACTACAGCGAAGGATGGTTCCCGGTTTCCGTTGAAGAAGGCGTTGCAGAAAGGTTGAACATTAAAATGGGCGATCGGCTTACTTTTAATGTGGGAAGCGAGATTGTCGAAACGAAAGTAACGAGTATTCGTACTGTGAATTGGCAGACTATGCAGCCTAACTTTTTCTTCGTTATTCACCCTGAGGCAATGGCCGCATTTAGCCCAACTTATATTACTAGTTTCTACCTTCCTACCGAGAGAAAGGCAGAGTTAACTAACCTACTTAAACCGTTTGCATCAATAACTATGTTCGACGTTGATGCTCGAATTAATCAGTTGCGAGAGATTGTGGATCAGGTGTCTGTTGCCGTTGAATTTATTTTGGTGCTGGTATTGTTAGCGGGCAGTCTGGTGTTGATTGCACAAGTACAGGCGAGTATGGATGAACGCAGACAAGAAATAGCCATACTTCGGACGCTCGGTGCAAAGGGGACGTTGATAAGAAAAAGTGTTATTTTTGAGTTTGTTATCATTGGTGTAGTAGCAGGCTTTATGGCAGCAATGGCCAATGAGTTGAGCCTTTATTTACTTCAAACCTCTGTATTCCAAATGGAAGCAAGCTTACACCCAGAATACTGGGCAATAGCGCCAAGCGTTGGCGCTGTCGTTGTAGGCATATTAGGTGCGTTTGGATGCTGGCGTTTGCTTACACTTAATACCAGTCAGATGCTGCGGAATATGGTTTAGGTATTGTTGCGTTAGTTTAAAATGCGCTTTAATACAAAACGGACAGACACTCGGTTAAGTGCCGTTTAGATTAAGGGCAGTGGACAATCACTCAATTCAAATGAGTGTCTGTCCACTGTGCATTTCACAGCAAAGTTCGCTAATTACGAAAGAATGGTTTTCGCGAAGAGTTTGAGAAGTGCTCTGGTTTGATAGTAAATAGATGTTTTTGAGGCCTGTGACTAAGCAAAGTGCCTCGCGATAATGTTGTGCAATAAATGTGGACACACACTTGCTTAGCAATTCAAGTGACTGTCCACAAGGCACGTAGCTAATTTCAGTAATTCATTTAAGCGCGATACATCTCTCTTAGCGCCTCGTCGATAGAACGGAAGTCAAAACTGAAGCCGGCGGTAGTAAGCTTTTGAGGAATGACTCTTTGCCCCTCAAGTATCATCGTCGACGATTCGCCCATTGCTACTTTCATAACAAAGCCCGGGACATTGAACAGGCAAGGCCGGTTAAGTGATTTTGCGAGCGCTTTAGAGAACATCTTGTTCGTGACAGGCTCCGGTGCCGTTAAGTTAAATGCACCAGAACATGCACTATTCTCGAGCAAGAACGAGATAGCACGCACCATATCTTGTAAGTGGATCCAGGCCAAATATTGACTACCACTACCAAGTGTACCTCCGGCCCCCAATTTAAACGGTAGTGCCATTTTCCCTAACGCTCCGCCTTTTTCGGTGAAAACTACACCAGTTCGAAGCGTTACGACACGTGTCTTAGCTTGATCTACACTTTGGGCAATAGTCTCCCATTTAGCGCACAGTTCATGGGTGAACTCGTTATGAGGAGGAGTTTCTTCAGTTACAAGCTTGTCTCCTTGATTGCCGTAGTAACCAATCGCGGAGCCCGATAAGAAAACAGACGGAGGTGCATCACAACTATTTATTTTTGAGACTAGCTCAGAAGTGATGTCCCAGCGGCTATTGCAAATTATTTTCTTTTGAGTGTCTGTCCAGCGCTTATCGGCGATAGGCTCACCAGCTAAATTAATTACTGCGTCGAAACTTTCAAAATTTTCTAACGAAGAAACGTTCTCGACGATTTTGACGTTATCCCCCAATTTGCTCTTTGCTTTTGCAAAGTCGCGAGAAATCACCGTGAATTCATGTTCTCGAGAATATTGACGAATAAATTCGCTTCCTATCAGCCCTGTTCCACCGGTCAAAAGAATGTTCACAATTAGCTCCTCGAGGTATGACCTTATCCCGTCTTATTGCAAGATAGAGTCAGGGACACGGAATCAGAAAATCTAAGGGCATGTGGCTTATCGACCTCTACCTCAGCGTAGCGCACCGAAGAATGTTCTGCGGCAATGCTTAGCACATCGGCGGTAAGTTTTTCCAGAAGAGAAAAACGGTTGTCTTCTACAAGCTTGATGATTGCCTTTGTAATCGTTTTATAGTTAAGCGCATCACTCATATCATCGGTGTTCGTCGCTTTTTCAGCGTCGTAATCAATTTTCACGTTAACAACAACGTCCTGCTTGTTTTTTATTTCATCTTCATTGATGCCAATGTAAGTGCGTAGTCTTAAGTTTTTAATTTTAATAGTGGCAAGATTAAAGTTCATTGAAGTCTCTTGTTTGTAGTTGTTTATAAGTCGTTGTAAAGTGTTGTCGTTTCAGTCAGGAATGTAGCACAAAATGTCAATGGAACTACGCTCGCCAACAGCAAAAATTCTAATCGTTCTAGCATGTTTAGTAGTGGTAATGGCTGGTATTAAAGCCGCCAGTACGATCATGGTACCGTTTTTTCTCTCTATTTTTATAGCGATCGCGTGTAGCCCAATAATACGTTGGACTTCGAAATTTGGCGTGCCTAAATGGCTCTCTATAACTTTTGTTATACTGCTTATCGTTGTTTTTGGTTTTCTTTTAGCTGGCTTAGTTGGCCAGTCTATGACCGAGTTTCGAGAAAATTTGCCAGAATACAGAAGTAAGCTTGATACAGAGTTTGCCTGGGTTGTGTCCAAATTGGCTGAATTTAATATTCACATCAATAGAGAGTTAATCGCTTCGCACCTTGATCCAGCAACGGCTATGTCTGTAGCAACAAATTTCATCAGCGGAATGGGCGGCGTACTTTCAAACCTCTTTCTTATTCTTCTTACTGTCATTTTCATGCTTTTTGAAGCAGACAGTATTCCCCGCCGGTTGCATATTGCCCTTGCTGATCCTGGAATGAAACTAAAGCATATCGACAGATTTATTCGTTCTGTGAACAGTTACTTAGCGATAAAAACTGTGGTTAGTTTAGGGACCGGTTTGATTATTGGGGTTTGGCTGTATGTGATGGGGGTAGATCATTTCATGCTTTGGGCTGTGTTGGCTTTCATGCTCAACTTTATTCCTAACATTGGCTCAATTATCGCTGCTGTGCCCGCAGTATTGATAGCCTTTGTTCAACTTGGCCCTGCCTCAGCAGGTTTCGCAGCGCTTGGCTTTGTGCTTGTTAATACCATCATGGGAAATATGGTGGAACCCAGATTGATGGGTAAAGGCATGGGGCTTTCTACACTTGTGGTATTCCTTTCGCTAATATTTTGGGGGTGGCTGTTAGGCACCGTTGGAATGTTGCTATCAGTTCCGTTAACCATGGTGGTAAAGATAGCTCTAGAGTCTCGCGAGGAGAGCAAGTGGCTTGCGGTGCTGTTATCGAGTGAAGGTGAGAAGTCTGCGTCGTAACTTAGTGAAAGTCGATAGTGGACAGACACTCAATCGATTTAAAAAAATCTCTTATTGGCCTCTAGCTAAACAGTCAATTGAGAATGTGTCAGTCCCCCAAACTTTTGTGTAAGATTAAGTGTCTGTCCACTTTCCATACGCCCCAACTTTTGTAGGAACTCAAGTGTCTGTCCACTTTCATACTAGAGCAATTGAAAGCTCGAGGATTTAACGGTCATGCACAAACTTCGTTGTACTTTTTAAAGCACTATTCGTGATTGGGAAATTGAATAACGATACGAGCACCGCCAAGCGAACTGTCCTCGATGAGCATTCTACCTTCGTAGATTGAAACCAAATCGGCCGCCAACGCCATGCCTATTCCGTGGCCCTCGGTATAGGTATCAAGTCGAGTTCCTCGCTCTAACAAAAGCACCTTTTTGTCGTCAGGAATACCAGGGCCGTCGTCTTCTACTTTAATTGTTAGCCCACCATCACTTTTCGTCACTGATACGATAATTCTATTGTTCGCTGCCTTGCATGCATTGTCTAAAAGGTTGCCACAAAGTTCCATGAAGTCGGTCTCGTCCCCTTTAAACTGAGTGTCCTCATCCATTTCTAACTCAATGGTAAGGGCTTTATCTTGGTAGACCTTATCCATCGCATCGGCAAGCTTGTGCAAAACGGGTAATATATCGATAGCGTGTTGCCAGCCAGATTTTCCAGCACTCGCTCTTTTCAGCTGGCGTTTAATGATTCGGTCAATTTGCTGTAATGCTTCGTTTACCTCAGTAGGTAAATCGCTAGTGCCCGATGCTACTGCCAAAGGCGTTTTTAAGCTATGTGCTAAGTCTCCTAAACTGTTTTTATATCTCGCCCTTTGGGCGGCCTCAGTTTGAAGCAAACCATTAATGGATTGCTTTAAGGAATCGAATTCAACGGGATAGCGTGATTCTAACTGGCGTTTATGTCCACTTGAGGCTTGTGAAATTTCGTCAATTAACTTTCTAACAGGAAGAAGTACTAGGCTAATCCCGATAATAATAAAAATTAGGAGCGCTATACAGAGCGTGAAAATCCACTGCCACGTCGTGTCTAAGAACGTATTCCGCTCTGCTTCAAAAAGTGCTTTATTGTTAAATATATAAAACCGAACAGGCTCGAAGTCTCTACTTGAAGCAAATTCCGCAGTAAAGGCGTATACAAAAAACTCGGAATCTTCTTCAAACTTAGGTGTATGAGAATCCAAAAATAACTCGTTACCGACTGCAACGTCTATCTCAGGTGGTGCAAAGGTATATTCAAGAGCTGAGGCTGACTGCCAAATTACTTCGTCTCGAAACACAATCACGCCAAGATAACCTGATCCCGGAAGGTTTAACTGCTCTTCGTATAAAATTTCAGGCATATAGGGCAGGTCGCCATCTAACTCGAAAGCCGATAACAGACCTAAGTTCATCAACCTAAGCTCACTCATCTTGGCTTGCGTAAGGCTATCAGTATATGCCTCGTCTAAAATGACAACAGTAAACGGCGCAAATAACGCTAGAAGAACAATCGCTAGAAAGATACTCCGAAGACGTAGCGACAATTGCTTCATAAACTTCTATTTATCCTATAGCCTCTACCTCGAAGGGTTTCGATTGGCTTTAACTCACCGGTCGGGTCCAGCTTTTTCCGCAGTCTTCCAACGAAAACCTCTATGACATTACTATCTAAATCGAAATCTTGGTCATAAATGTGCTCGGTTAGCTCTGTTTTTGAGATGACCTTTTGCGGGTTAAGCATAAGGTACTCCATGACTTTGTATTCGTAAGCTGTTAGATCCAGAGCTTGACCGTTTAACGATAGTTCTTCACTAACGGTATCCAGTGAGATAGGGCCGAACTGAATGGTTGGGTTCGCTTGTCCTGAAGCTCGTCGAATTAGTGCTTTTGTTCGAGCAAGTAACTCTTCGTTATGAAAGGGTTTGGTGAGGTAGTCATCGGCTCCGGCATCAAGGCCTTCCACTTTCTCTTGCCACCTATCTCTAGCAGTTAAAATGAGTATAGGGCAGGAAATATCAGCTTGACGGGCTTTTCGTATAACCTCAAATCCGTCTAGCTTTGGCATGCCGATGTCGACGATAGCCAGGTCATAGCTATATTCTTTAATGAGAAAAAGCGCGTGCTCACCATTATCTGCGAGGTCTACGCTATAGCCATTTTGCTGAAGGAGCGCATCAAGCTGGGTTAATAATCTGCTATCGTCTTCGGCTACGAGGATACGCATGTTAGTCCTTATCTTTATTTGTTTTTACCTTGCCTGAGCGTTTGTCTACATCTACTGATACTACTCGCCCTGACTTTTTAAGTACTTTTACCCGGTAGTTTTTTGAGGTCTGTTCAACTTTTAAGACGCGTCCATTTACAGCAACGCGAGCACGCTCAGCAGCTTCGCTTTTTGATATATCGCCGCCAGAGTCTTGAAACGCCAAAGCTGGCGCTGTGTTAGACAAAGCTAACACTAAACAAACTACTGCAACACGAAGCGATAATTTCATACAACCTCACAATTATTATCCCACTCAGGCCAAACTACAGATAAGTATAACTTGGTTAACTGAACCCATTCTGAACTAGGTTTAGTCTACCTTGCGGAGCAAAAGCTGTATATAAGCCTTAAGTAAATGGCATTTACGAAAGAGCAAATATTGTGGACAGACACTTAGTTGCTAAGAGGCCGGAAGTCAAAATGAGAGTGTCTGTCCACAAGTCTATTTCTAAGCTTCAAAGTGGCGCATATATTTAAGTGCTCTCGTTAGTAAGTCATATTGAGTAATCTTTACTCTTATTTTGAAAAAGTGTCTGTCCACTTTGTTGATTGTTATTAAGGGGGACCAATGTTTATTGTGCAAACGAGTGACTGTCCACGGTTTTTGTAAATTAGTTCTCAACGCTCATATGGATGTATGAGTGTGTGTCCAAAGCTGTACCTAACTAGTGTGTAGTGAAGAGCTTACGTTTCTCAATAACTCTTTTGGCAGCTGAGCGGGATGATATTGACTTTTTTGGCATGCCACGTGCGAGGCATAAGCTTCAGATGAATCAATAAAATGAAAATAAGGCGTTTAGTTCAACTACCCCATTCAATAGTAACGTCGGACAGACACTTATTTTCAACAAGGAGGAGCTATGTCTAGCGATATTAAGAAAACAATGTGGAAAGCAATGTCAGATAGTCCAAAAGTAATGGTAAGTCTGGTAGGCGAGGATATGCATGCCGAGCCTATGTACGCCCAACTTGATAAAGACGCTGATAGCGAGTTTTGGTTTTACACTAGTCGAGACAACCGCATTGCTAAAGGTGGAAAAGCCATGGTTCATTTTGCATCCAAAGGTCATGATGTATTTGCTTGTATCCGAGGCAACCTCACTGTTGAATCACGTAAAGAGGTGATTGATAAATACTGGTCTAATCCAGTAGAAGCATGGTTCGAGAAAGGTAAAGATGATCCTTCTTTATTAATGCTTCGCTTCGAACTTATAGATGCAGAAGTGTGGGATGCAGACCCTTCACTCAAAGGCATGTTTAAAATGCTTACTGGTAAAACGGTAAAGCCAGAAGAGATGGGTGAACACGAAAAGGTCGATCTTTAAACGCAGTATAATGGGCCAATTTTATGACGAAGCTTTGAGGCGCTGGGACACTTACTCAGAGGAGCGAGTGTCTGTCCACAAGGGATTGGTTATTACGGTTGTTGGCTGATTATTAAGTAACTGCCCATTATCAACCAAAGGAAGCTTGGCAAACAATTACGAGTGCGTGTCCTCATTAGTCTAGCAAGTGAGTGTCTGTCCACACTAGTTCGATAAATAAGTGTTAGCTTTGTTACTGTTGAAGCAACAAAAAAGCCCCTTAAAACCGGAGCTATTCGGTCTCAAGGGGCTTTCGTTATTTATCGCAGTTTGCTACTTAGCGTTTAGCTAAAAACTAAGGCAAAACCCTTTTGTAAGGTTTAACAACAACACTTTCGTAAACACCTGCTTCGATGTACGGGTCAGCATCGGCCCATGCTTGAGCAGCTTCTAGTGAATCAAACTCTGCGACTACTAGCGAACCAGTAAATCCGGCCGGACCTGGGTCTGGGCTATCTACAGCAGGGAAGGGGCCTGCCATAACTAAACGGCCCGCATCTTTTAATGCATTCAGGCGTTCAAGGTGAGCAGGTCGCGCCGCTAGTCGTTTTTCTAGACTATCCGCTACATCGGTTGCACAAATCATATATAGCATACATTTATCCTTTTGCCGTAGCGGCTTTCATGCTTTCAACAAAGCTGCCGAGCTCGCTTAGCATTTTGTGACTGTCCGATAAATTGGCAGCGATAATATTCACTGTCGCCGAGCCTGAAATTGCGCCAGCGGCACCTGCGTCAATAGCAGATTTAACCTGTTCCGGTGTAGAAATACCAAAGCCTAACAATGCTGGCGCTGCTTTGTGTTTGTTCAAGCGCTCAATAAGCTCTGAAGCAGGCACGTTTGCGGCAGTTTCTGCGCCAGTAACGCCCGCACGCCCCAGCAAATACGTGTAACCTTTCGAGTATTCCCCGATTTTTTCCATGGTTTCGTCAGTAGCATTAGGTGGTGCAATCAGAATTTGTGAAATGCCAGTGGCTTCGGCTGCTTTTTGAAAAGGTGCTGCTTCGCGAATAGGAACGTCAGCGACCAAAATTGAGTCAACGCCTGCCTCTTGCGCTTTATTGTAAAAATTTTCGATGCCTTGGGCCATTACTAAGTTGCTGTACAGAAGCAAGCCGATAGGCACATTAGGATATTTTGCGCGAACACGTGAAATAACACCCAAGCAATCTGCTACCGTCACCTTGTTATTTAATGCGCGAATAGCAGAAGCTTGAATCGTGGGGCCATCAGCGATGGGGTCAGAGTAAGGTATACCTAACTCAAGTGCGTCAGCACCGCTTTCTACTAGCTGGCAAATAATGGCTTCAGATTGCGCTAAATCGGGGTCACCCACCATTACGAAAGGTACGAAAGCGCCTTGGTTCTTTTCATCAAGGCCGGCAAACATTTGTGCATATCTATCCATTATAAATCGTCCCCTAAAATGTTGATAACGTGCGCTAAATCTTTGTCGCCACGACCTGATAAGTTAACTACGATGATGGTTTCTTCTTCCGCTTCATCTGCCATATTGAGCGCGTGCGCTAAGGCATGCGACGATTCAAGGGCAGGAATAATACCTTCTTTTCTTGCAAGCAATTGGAATGCGTTCAGCGCTTCTTCGTCGGTAGCGGCCACGTATTCCGCTCGTCCAATGTCGTGAAGATAGGCATGCTGAGGGCCAACAGCAGGGTAGTCGAGACCAGCAGATACTGAGTAGCTCTCTTCAATCTGGCCTTCTTTGTCTTGCATGATGAAGGTGTAAGCGCCGTGAAGAATACCTTTTGTACCCGTCACGATAGTTGCGCCGTGCTCTTTGGTGTGCACACCTTTACCCGCAGGCTCAACGCCAACTAGGCGTACAGATGGCTCATCAATAAAGTCTGCAAACATACCGATAGCATTTGAGCCTCCGCCCACACATGCTACTACGGCGTCAGGTAAGCGACCTTCTTTTTCCATGATTTGTGCACGAGTTTCTTCACCAATCATACGGTGATATTCACGAACAATAGTCGGGAACGGGTGTGGGCCCGCGGCTGTGCCTAACAAATAGTGGGCTTTATCATAGTTTGCCGACCAGTCGCGCATGGCTTCGTTTACGGCATCTTTAAGCGTACCAGAACCGGCATTTACAGGAATAACCTCTGCGCCCATAAGCTTCATACGGAACACGTTTGGCGCTTGACGCTCAACGTCTTTCGCACCCATATAAATGCGTGCTTTAAGCCCCAACAATGCACATGCTAACGCGGTGGCAACACCGTGTTGGCCTGCGCCAGTTTCGGCGATAACCTCTTTTTTACCCATGCGTTTAGTCAGCAGCGCTTGGCCCAACACCTGGTTAGTTTTGTGTGCGCCACCGTGAAGCAAGTCTTCACGCTTTAGGTATAATTTTACCTTCGGGTTACTTACTAGATTGCGAGTTAACGTCATTGATGTGGGGCGACCGGCGTAGTCTTTTAACAGAGATAAAAACTCTTCGTTAAATGTCGGGTCGTCCTTGGCATCCAAAAATGCTTTTTCCAGTTGGTCTAGTGCTGGAATAAGTAGCTCGGGCACGTACATGCCACCAAATTCACCAAATTTTGTATCTAACTGGTTCATTACGTTGTCCTGTATTTAAATTAGTAACGGCGGCAAATGGCAAAGAGCGCATCGAGTTTTTCTTCGCTTTTCACGCCGGGTGCGGTTTCTACGCCTGAATTCACATCAATAGCACCACAGCCGGTTGCAATAGCTTCTGCAACATTCTGGGCGTTTATACCGCCAGCAAGCACTAACTTATGCTTCGCTTCGATATCGTTTAATAGCTGCCAATTGAACGCTTCGCCTGTACCGCCTTTGGCATCACCCACTTGGCAATCCAGAAGAACACGGCTTACAAGGCTATTATTTAAGTGTCTGTCCACCGCGTCTGGTAGTGCGCCAGAAGAGGTTGCTTTAACACCTTCGACTTTCCAAATTTCACAACCTTCTGGAAGCTTGGTAGCAAGCGCTGAAATGTAGGTGTCATCTTCGCTGCCGTGAAGCTGCACGGCAAAAAGGTTGAGCAAGGCGGCGAGTGATGCCACTTCATCAATGTCGTGATTAACGAACACACCAACAAAAGCACCGTCAATGCTCTGCGTTATAGTCAAAGCCTGTGCTTCGCTCACATAGCGTGGCGATTTTTCAGCGAAGATAAGCCCGCCAAAGCTAGCGCCTTTATCAAACGCCATTTGCGCTTGTTCGGGGTTGGTAAGCCCGCACACTTTAACTGCGCCATTCACTAACGTTTTCACAGCGCGCGGTAGGTCAGCCTCTGCCATTAACGCACTGCCCACCAAAAAGCCTTGGGATACAGGCGCTAAACGAAGCACGTCTTGATGTGTGTATATGCCCGACTCTGAAATAACCACGTAGTCGTGCGTGGCTTTTTCAAGCATGGGCACAAGGCGTTCGGTTGTGGCTAAATCGGTAGAAAGGTCGCGTAAGTTGCGATTATTGATACCAATGATGTTCGCTTCAAGGGCAATAGCGCGCTCCATTTCTTCTTCATTACTTACTTCGGTAAGAATGTCTAATGACAGGCCATTGGCAACGCTTGCCAACTCGCGATATTCGTCATCATTTAGCACACTAAGCATTAATAGCACTGCGTCGGCATTATAGTGACGGGCTAGATACACTTGATAGGTATCAACGAAGAAATCTTTGTTAAGCACAGGCTGAGCAATACGCTCAGTAACATAAGCTAAGTACTCAAATTTACCTTGGAAGTACTTCTCGTCTGTCAGCACAGAAATACCGGCAGCATAAGGGGTGTAAGCCGCTAAGATCTCGTCTAAATCGAAATGCTCTCGAATAAGGCCTTTTGAAGGCGATGCTTTTTTGCATTCGAAGATAAAGCCTGCGTTTGGCTCACTAAGTGCGGCAAATAAACTCTTTTCGGAAGGAACTAGATTCGCCTTGAAGCTTTCTAGCGGCAGTGCTTCTTTGCGTGCGGCCACTTCTTCTCGTTTGTCTGCAACAATTTTCTCAAGCACATTAGCCATTCGTGCTTACCTCCTGAGTAATTTTGGCAACCTTCGTTAATGACTGCATGGGTAACCCTTCGGCCATAGCGTTCATCGCCATTTCAGCCCCTTCTTTGAAGGTTGAGGCTTTGCCGGTTACTTTCAACAGTGCCCCGCAGTTCATGGCGATAGCGGCACGGTGCGCCTCTTTACCTTCGCCGTTTAGCGCTGCTTCAACAAATTGTCTGTTTTCTTCAGGTTCACCGCCCTCAATCGCAGAAAGAGGATAATGAGGTAAACCGAAGTCTTCGGCGGTAACGGTAAGCTTGCGAATATCGCCATGCTCAAGGTCGTAAATCATTGATTCGCCGTGAAGCGCCAGTTCATCCAAGCCATCGCCATGCACTATCATTGCGCGGTGTTGGCCAAGCAGCATAAGGGTTTTTGCGTAAGGCTCAAGCAGTTCAGGCGAGTATACGCCGAAAACGCCATGAGTTGGACCCGCCGGGTTTGCCAGCGGCCCCAGTATATTAAATAAGGTTCTGGTCTTCATCGCAGCGCGCACGGGGGCTGCGTGGCGCATACCGGCGTGATAAACCGGTGCAAAAAGAAATGTGAAATTTGCTTCATCTAAGCACTTGCGGGATGTTTCTGGGCTAATTTCTAAATTAAGACCAAACTGGCGAAACAAATCAGCAGAGCCAGACTTACTCGATACACTGCGATTACCGTGTTTCGCCACCTTCACGCCACAAGATGCGGCAACTACACCGGCTGCACTGGAAATATTAATGGTGTTGTGGCCATCTCCGCCTGTACCAACGATATCTGCAAACTCATAAGACGGTGTGGGAAAGGGCAGTGCATTGGCAACCATGGCACTCGCCGCACCCGCAATTTCGCTGGGAGATTCTTTTTTCATTTTCAGCGCAGTCAGCACTGAAGCAATCATCACCTCGCTTTGCTCACCGTGCATGATGCTGTTAAACAAGCTGTATGCCTCGGTTTGCGACAGTGATTCTCGCAACATAATTTGTTCTAGTAGAGGGCCTGCGTTAAGCATGGTTCGCTCCCTGTAACGTTAAATAGTCAATACTTTGCTTTAACAGTAAACTGCCGTGGGCTGTTAAAATAGATTCTGGGTGAAATTGGAAACCCAACATGCGATCTTCACTGTTGTAAACTGCCATTACGGCCTCACTGCCGTCATCGTTTATTGTAGATGCGCAAACAGTAAGGTTTTCAGGCAATGAATGTGCCACTAAAGAGTGGTAGCGTGCTACATGTAAGGGCTGCTGTAAGCCTTTGAACATAGCATCTTCAGAATGAGTAATGGCAGAAGATTTGCCGTGCATAACTTGGCTGGCGCGACCTACGGTGCCGCCGTAATGCTCAACAATAGCTTGATGGCCTAAACAAATACCAATTACGGGGAACACGCCGTGTACTTTTTTAAGTAGCTCAGGCATACAGCCAGCTTCACTTGGTGCACCTGGGCCTGGCGACAGCATAAGAAGCACTGGGCCTTTCGTTGCTTGTTCCTGCATTCTTTCAAACAGAGCATTTGCTGAAACCGTGTTGCGATAGACTATAATGTCTAGGTTTAAGGTGCGCAGTTCGTCCACAAGGTTGTAGGTAAATGAGTCTACATTGTCGAGCAAAAATAGGGTGGTCACTTGCTGATTCACGCGTTGCCTCCTTCATTTAATGCAACGTTGATACTTTCAGCTTCTTCTTGTAGCGCTGCTTTTACTGCACCAATTACCGCTTGTGCCTTAGCGCGGGTTTCATCAGCTTCAGCTTGTGGAACCGAGTCATATACTACACCTGCACCCGCTTGAATATAAGCCGTGCCGTTTTTCACAAACGCTGAGCGAATGACTATACAAGTGTCCATGTCGCCTTGACCGTTCAAATAGCCAACCGCGCCGCCATAACTGCCGCGGCGTTTTTTCTCTACTTCACGAATTAACGTTGCTGCACTTACTTTCGGTGCGCCAACTAGAGTGCCCATATTCATGCAGGCTTGATAAGCGTGCAGTGGATCTAAGTCGTCACGTAGCTGGCCAACCACGCGCGATACCAAGTGCATCACGTGAGAGTAACGGTCAACCTTTAGCAAGTCTTTCACATAGCGCGTGCCTGGGCGACTCACCTTTGCCACATCGTTTCGAGCAAGGTCAACCAGCATAATGTGCTCAGACTTTTCTTTGGTGTCTTCGCGGAGGTTAAGCTCAATACGGCTGTCTAAATCTCTGTCGATACTGCCATCAGGGCGCTTGCCACGTGGACGGGTACCGGCAATCGGGTAGATCTCTACCTGATTACTTTCTCTTTCGTATTTAAGCGCTGATTCAGGAGAGGCGCCAAATATGCTGAAAGCGGCATCTTGCATGTAAAACATGTAAGGGCTCGGGTTTGATTCTTTTAGTTTAGCGTAAGCAAGTAGCGGCGACGGGCAGGGGAGAGAGAATGTGCGCGAGGGCACAACCTGAAAAATGTCGCCGGCTAAAATGTGCTGTTTTAAGTCCAGCACATGGTTGCAAAACTGTTCATCACTTAAATCAACACTAACTTCAACGCTTGGGTCAAAAGAAGAAAGTGACTGTCCGTTTTCGGTTTCGTTTGAGTTTTCTGAGTCGGAAACGAGTGACTGTCCGCTTTGTGCTTCACTTTCTACATCAGCAATCTTCGCTCCATTTGTACTTACTAGCACAGGCTCAGCGGGCATATCGTGTAGCTGCTGATGAATTGCTTCTAAGCGCTGTGCAATGGCAAAGTATTGCTGGGCAACATCTTGTCCGCTAAAAACACTGCCAATTAAATGTGTCTCGCGGGTTTGGTGGTCAACGGTAATTAAGGTCTCTGCCAAGTAAAACACAAAGTCTGGACAGTCATTTTCACCTTCTGCAACATCGGGTAATTTTTCAAAGCCTGCTAGCATGTCGTAGGCAAATGCACCGCCTAAGAAAACCGCGTGGGGATGTTGGCGGATTGGCGTTATCTTATTGATAACAATGCGAAGCGCGTCCATTACGCTTGCGGCCTTTAAGCGGCTGTCTTCGTCAAGTTCACCGTCGGCTTCATCACACACCAACGTAATTGAAGTGTCTGTCCTTTCTTTGATGTGTAGGCCGTCAGGGGCGTGGTCAACAAATAAAGGTAACACTGAAGCGCCGTTGCCTGTCAGTGCTTTCACTTCAACGCGGTTGCCCCGGCATTCCATGCGCAGTGCTGCGTCAACCATTAACAAGCTTTGTAAATCGTCTTTAGAATCAATTTCTGCCGACTCTAAAAGCAATGCGTTATTTTTATTGCCACAAAGGTGGGCAAACGCGGCAAGTGGATCATCGACATAGTGTCCCACCTGCTCAATTGTCTCTACCTTACCTGGAGAAATCCCCAGTTCCGCTAAACTCATTTTTGCTACTCTCCAACTGCAAAAAGACAAAAAAAAGGCCCGTATAAACGGGCCTTTATGTGTATTCATTCACGCACTACAGTGCACACCGCCCGTTAAGTTAGGGAGTGCCACCACCAAGCTGCAACTGTCATTGCTGTTGAAATATTGTATGAATGCATGAATTACTCGTTGTTTTTCCAAACTTCAATAGGATTTGAAGCGGTTAGTACGTATACTTTGTGTGTATAGAAGAAAACAAATTGCCGTTTGTGTCAACCTAAAATTTGCATAAGACATTGAAAATAGATCTACACAGTCATACAAAATTCTCTGATGGCCACCTAACGCCAGAAGAATTAATCCTTCGCGCGCACACCATGCAGGTGGATGCGCTTGCCGTTACCGACCACGATACCGTAGCCGGTTTGGAAGAAGCACATGCTACTCAATCGAAGCAAAAACGTGCATTAACCATTATTGATGGTGTTGAAATTTCCACCACTTGGCACAGTTTCGATATCCATATAGTTGGATTAAATGTGGACAGACACTGCCCAACGTTTCTTGTGCGGCTGCAAGGCCAGTCTCAAACTCGTGAAGCCCGGGCTGAAAAAATTGCTGATAAGCTCGAAAAGTGTGGGTTTGAAGGTGTTCTAACGCGAGCAAAAGCGCTAGCGGGCGTTGGCCAGGTGACACGGGCGCACTTTGCACGCGTATTAGTAAACAACTACGGTGTACCAAGTATGGACGCCGCGTTTAAAAAGTATCTTGGCAAAGGCAAACGAGCTGCAGTTAAAGCAGAGTGGCCAAGTATCGAAACGGCTATCGAGTGGATCCACGATGCAGGTGGACAAGCTGTACTGGCTCATCCTGCTCATTATGATATGACAGCGAAGTGGCTACGGCGCTTGGTGGCCTTGTTCGAACAAGCCGGTGGCGATGCCATTGAAACTGCGTTTCCAGGTATCAATAAAACCAAACAAGAGCTTATTAATGAGCTTGCACAAACCCATCAGTTACTAGCATCGGCGGGCTCTGATTTTCACTTTCCGTCTCGTTGGACTGAGCTGGGTAAGAACCTCGGCATTAGCAGTAAGCTCACACCCGTATGGCATAATTGGAAACAATTTGAATGGCAGGTGGCCGAGAGCTAAGGAAATCTAATTTGCAACGCTCTCGGTATAAATGGGCAAGGTAAGGCAAATGGTTCACGTACGGTTGATGAGCGCTATAGCTAATCAATATGCCGAGATTTGGTTAGTAAAAAGCCCAAAAGCTAATTTAACCAGCGAGTTTTACCAACGAGCTTAACCAGCAAGCTCAACAAGTGGACAGACACTTACCCCGTTGGCAAAGTAGTATCGTTCTGCGCGTTTAAGAAAAGGAAGTAATTATGAGTCAATTTTTCTATGTGCACCCCGACAACCCGCAAAAGCGCCTTATTAGTCAGGCTTGTGAGTTAATTCGAGAGGGAGCAGTGGTGGTGTATCCGACAGACTCAGGCTACGCCATAGGTTGCCAAATGGAAGACAAAAAGGCGCTTGAGCAGTTGTGTCGTATTCGTCAAATCGATAAAGATCACAACTTTACCTTAATGTGTCGAGATATGTCTGAGCTATCAATTTACGCAAAGGTAGACAACACGGCGTTCAGACAAATTAAGAACAACACGCCAGGGCGCTACACCTTCGTGTTGAAAGCGACCCGCGAAGTACCAAAGCGTTTGCAAAACCCTAAACGTAAAACCATTGGAATTCGCGTGCCCGATAACGCCATTGCACTTGCATTATTGGAGGAGCTGGGCGAGCCATTGATGTCTACGTCTTTGATTTTGCCAGGCAATACCATGGCCGAATCAGACCCAGATGTCATTCGCGACAACTTAGAAAAGCAAGTAGGGCTTATTATTCATGGTGGTTACATTGGTGAGCAGCCCACAACGGTGGTTGATTTGTCGGAAGACACACCAGTAATTGTGCGACATGGCACGGGCGATCCGTCTCCCTTTGAGTAACTTTCGTTAGGCTGACTTTTTGAAAAGACTGTTTTAAATAGGTTATTTTAAATAGCTTCTTTTGCTAGTTGCAGGTGAAAGTTATAGTAGGAAACCGTAAGCTAAGTTTCTAAGGCCTGTAGCGCTTCGGTTTGCAGCGAAGCGCTGCAAGTTCTCGCGTGAACGCGTAAATAATAATATCAATAATCGCCGCTTTGTTAGCGCGTAAAAACGGTTGTGGAACTGTGTCAGAGCTTGAAGACAATAATAATGATAATGAGGCCTCTGTTGAGAAGGGGCTTTCGACACCTGTTCAGCAGCCGTTGCCACTTGCGTTTATTAATGGCGAAGCGCTAATTGAAAAGCCTGAAGATCTCTTCATTCCCCCCGATGCCCTAGAGGTCATATTAGAAACCTTCGAAGGGCCGCTCGACTTACTACTTTATCTGATTAGAAAACAAAAGTTTGATATCACCACACTGCCCATCGCTGATGTTACCAAGCAGTATATGGAGTATGTTGATGCCATGATGTCGCTAAAATTAGAGCTGGCGGCAGAGTACTTGCTGATGGCAGCCATATTGGCAGAAATTAAGTCCAGGCTTCTATTGCCTAAACGCAGTGACGATTCCGACGAAGAAGAAGACCCTCGAGCAGAGCTTATTCGCCGATTAAAAGAATACGAGCTAGTAAAGCAAGCGGCAGAAGATTTAGATATTCAGCCTAGACTTGAACGGGATATTTTCACCACTCACGTTGAACTAAGTGAGAATGTGGCGCCAATTCGCATTGAGCCCGATGTGTCTTTAGCTGAAATTGTATTGGCGTTCAGTGCGGCCATGAAGCGCGCTGAAGCGTTTGAACACCATACCATTGCACGGGAAGCACTGAGCACGCGAGAGCGCATGTCGCTCATCTTGTCGTTACTCACAACAACAGAATATACGCCACTTGAACGCCTATTTACGGTTGAAGAAGGTAAAGCTGGGGTAGTGGTTTGCTTCTTAGCAATTTTAGAATTAGTAAAAGAACAGCTAATTTTATGCATTCAGGCAGGTCCTTATGCAAAAATTCATGTAAAATTAGGTGCCCATGAAGAAAATTAACACGGCGCAGCTTAAACAATTGGTAGAGGCGGCAATATTTGTTGCTGATAAACCTATTTCAAAGCAGCATCTAAAAGAAACGGTACTCAATGAGTTTACCGTCGCTGATAGAACCTTGAGTAAGGTGATTAACGAGCTAAAGTTAGACTATCAGCCAAGAGGCATTCAGCTGGTGGAAGTAGCAAGTGGCTATCGCTTTCAATCGTTAGATGCGTTAAGCCCGTGGTTAAGCAAATTGTGGCAGGAAAATGCGCCAAAGTATTCTAGAGCAATGCTCGAAACCTTGGCACTCATTGCCTATCGTCAACCTATAACCCGCGGAGAAATAGAGCAGGTAAGGGGCGTGGCGGTAAGCAGTAATATTATAAAGACACTCACAGAACGAGACTGGGTAAAGGTAGTGGGCCACAAAGAAGTGCCTGGGCGACCAGCGCTTTATGCAACTACCAAAGGCTTCTTAGACTATTTTTCGATGACGTCGTTGAGCGATTTGCCCAATGCTGATGCTTTCGAAAACATGGCTGAAAGCGTTGCGTCAGACTCGCCGCTTAAGGTGTTAAATGAGGCACCGTCCGAATAGACCGTGCGACCGTAAACAAGCAATTAAAGAGTGAAAACCCATGACTGAAAAGTTGCAAAAAGTACTGGCTAACCAAGGGCTAGGCTCGCGACGAGAAATGGAACGTTGGATTGAAGAAGGCCGAGTATCGGTCGATGGCACCAAAGCAACATTAGGAGATAGAGTCGATCACACCGCACAAATTCGTGTTGATGGTCATTTGCTATCTCGTCAAACAGAACAGCCAATTTGCCGAGTGTTGATGTACAACAAACCCGAAGGTGAATTGTGTAGCCGTCACGACCCTGAAGGTCGCGATACGGTATTTGACCGCCTTCCCGCCATTCGATTAGGGCGCTGGATCACCGTTGGTCGTCTAGACATGAACACCAGTGGCCTGCTGTTATTCACCAACGATGGTGAACTAGCCAACCGCCTAATGCACCCTAAGTGCGAAGTAGAACGCGAATACGCAGTACGTGTATTCGGTGAGGTAACAGGCAAAACACTACATACCCTTCAAAAAGGTGTGGAGCTGGAAGACGGCGAAGCAAAGTTCCTGACAATTTCAGGTGCGCCTACGCCGCAGCATGCTGAAGATGAAAGCATGAACCGTTGGTACAACGTAACGTTGAAAGAAGGGCGTAACCGCGAAGTGCGTCGTCTTTGGGAGTCGCAGGGCGTGCAAGTTAGCCGCTTGATCCGCGTTAAATATGGCCCAATTGAACTGCAGAAGCGTCTACCGCAAGGTGCGTGGGTTGAACTAGGATTAGAAGACGTGAACGCGCTTCGTAGCCATGTTCAACTGCCAGATGAAACGCAAACTATGGTTAATGTACGCCAGGGCAAACTTGACCACGCGCGTTTAAGTCGCATGCGTCGCTCGGTTAAAAAGCATAAAGTGCGTAAGCAACAAGGCTTAAATAAACGAGCTGGGCGCCCCGCCAAACGTAAGTAATAGTTAATTTATTCTTGACGTGTAAGTGATTACTCAAAGCCGCAAGCGTTCGCTAGCGGCTTTTTTATTTCAGTGACGTGCATTCTTCAACTTAATCACTAGGTTTGTCCCCCATTTAATTCTGATTTCAGTCACGATGATTACGATCTTCTTTCTAAGCGATGGCGTAGCAAAGTGTGAAGCTGCTACGTCAAGTAGTGTAAGACAAACACGGAAAAGGAGAGAGTAATGAAAGATATGCCTCAGTTAGGAATGGGAACGTTTCGATTGAAAGGTGACGAGGCCCGTGAGTCAGTAAGTAAAGCGCTAGAGGTTGGTTTCAGACACATTGATACCGCACAATTTTATGACAACGAAGCACAAGTTGGCGATGCCATAAAAACCAGCGGCCTTGATAGAAGCGAACTGTTTGTCACCACCAAGGTGTGGCACGAGTCATTGGGCGATACCCATTTTATTCCAAGTGTTCACGAAAGCTTAGAAAAACTGAAGCTAGAATATGTTGATTTGCTTCTTATTCATTGGCCATATCCTGGCACTGATATTTCACTCGAAAGTTACTTAGGTAATCTTGCGAAGGCGAAAGAGCAAGGGCTTACTCGTCATATTGGGGTGTCTAATTTCACTATTGATTTGTTAGATAAGGCCGAAAAGGTTCTTGGTAAAGGCGAGATTTACACCAACCAAATTGAAATCCATCCTTTCATGCAAAATAAGAAAGTTGTTGAAGCGTGTAAGGAAAAAGGCATAAAAGCGACTGCATATATGCCATTTGCGGTAGGAAAAGTAATGAAGGACGAAACTTTATTGCGAATAGCGCAAAACCACGATGCGACGCCTGCGCAAGTTGTTCTGGCGTGGATGGAGAAACGTCACATTTACGCAATCCCTTCATCAACCAGTAAAGTACACTTGGCGGAGAATTTAGCTTACGGTGGTGTACATTTAACTGATTCAGAGCTCGCGCTTATTGATGATCTTGATAACGGCGACCGAATTGTAAACCCAGATTTTGCTCCAGACTGGGATTAACGATTTATAGAGCGCGTTTGTCTTTAGACTACTAACGGGATAGCGTTTAATTTTACCTAGCTCTGTGTACTAGGCTAAAAACAGGGGCCGCCTTTGAGGTACTAATGGCGGCCCTTGAAGAGTCTTTGAATTACCGGTTCAGATTAAATCGATAGATGTGACTTGGTATGGACTCGAGTAAAGGTGTTTTTTAAGACATGTGATACCGAAAACATCACATGCTCTATTCGGCTTGCTCTATTTCTTTGATGACTTTGGCGGGGTTACCACCTATGACCACATTGTCGCCAAAAGACTTAGTTACCACCGCGCCAGAGGCCACAACCACATTGTCTCCCAACGTTACGCCAGGGTTTATGACCGCCATACCACCAATCCAGCAATTATCGCCAATAGTAATGGGCTTGGCGAACTCGATGCCGGTTGCCCTTTGTACAGGATCTAATGGGTGCGTAGCGGTGTACAAACCGACTTGAGGCGCAATCATGCAGTTATCACCTATCGTGACCTTCGCTGCATCTAAAATCACACAATTGAAGTTAGCGAAAAAATTTTCGCCTACGTGAATATTTTCGCCGTAATCACATTTGAATGAAGACTCGATGTAAAGCCTTTTTCCAGTACTACCAAACAGCTCTTTTAGTAGTCTTGTACGCTTTTTGTGGTCACTTTGACAAGTTGTGTTGAGCTCGTCTAATTGCATACGGCATTGCTTGCGCAATGCCGATAATGTTTTGTCTGACGGAAAGTATAAATCGCCAGCAAGCATCTTTTCTTGTTCAGTCATGCATTTCCAGTAGGTAAGCTTAAATGATTAAGCCAATACGTTACTGTGCACTGCCGTAGCTTACAATGACTTTTTGTTTTAGTTCATCGCTTTCAATGTCTAGGTTAACAGGGCGGTGCAAAACAATGCTGCCGTCTACAGTAACCGATGCACTAATCGATAGGGTTGGTTTGTTGTCTGATTTCTTGCCCCAAGCGCTTTCACTTTCCTTATATACGATATCGCCTAAAATGTGAGAAGAGCCAGACAAAGTAATATCGCCGTTGAGTGTTTTGATGTGTTTTTCAATGGTTGTATCGACGGCTGTTATGTCTCCATTCACTGTTTCAACGCTACCGCCAATTGTACTTTGCGTAGGAAGCGTAACATTTCCATTCACGGTCTCTACACCCTTAAGCACATTGAGGTGTGAAGCTGCACTTACATCGCCATTTACAATATCGATATTTCGGACAGACACATGGCTACCCATTTCAAGATTTCCGTTAACGATGCTGACTTCATCCGCGCCACCATGATCGCTAATTTCCACATTGCCATTAACAGAAGAAATATCGCCAGCGTGCTTCCCTTCAGCTATGTCAATATTGCCTAGAATAGAACTGAAATCGCTGCCTTCTAATGCACTAGCGTCGCCAACATGGATAACGCAGCCAGTAAGCAAAGAGGCTGAAAGCAACATAGCTGCACTAGCAATAATAGACTTTTTCATATTCTTATATCCTTGATTATTTTATAAATACTTAATAACACGCTTTAACGGTATTAATATCAAACACAAATTTTATTGTGTATTTATAAAATACATTTCACGTATCATGCCACTCTTAAAAAGTATTTTAAATCAAAAGGTTAGTTTAATATGCCAAAGGGGGGAGGCTGCCTTAATAGTGTAATGGCTAATTTTATAGTTTCATCTGCTATCGGATGGCGAATTTGACCATTCTGCACCACATGGCCCTAAGCTCAGAAGGGAGCTCAGAAGGGGACAGACACTCGCTTGAAGAAATTATTTAAAGAAATGGACAGACACTCAATGTGAATACATCTTTTTGGTTACAAGCTGCTTTTTTGAGTGTGTGTCCGAGAAGTACAGGTAGCTATTTGAGTGTGTGTCCAACGAGTACGGGCAAGGTTTTAGCCTATGTGAGTGTCTGTCCTCGAATTTTAATAGTATGTTGGTATATGTGGTTTTTACTTTTTAGTGAGGTTAGGTGGCGATGATAAAGATTTATCACAACCCAGAGTGCGGCACGTCTAGGAATGTACTGGCGGTGATCAAGGCCGCTGGGTATGAGGTGCAGGTTATTGAGTATTTACGTGTTGGGTGGGAACGTGAACAACTAACTTATTTGTTGAATGCAGCTAACCTTAACCCTCGACAAGCGCTTCGCACAACAAAGTCTCCTGCTGCTGAATTAGGGTTACTTGATGAAACAGTGAGTAACGAAATCATCTTTGAATTGATGCTGGAACATCCTGTTTTAGTGAATAGGCCTATTGTTTGCATTCCCGAAGGTGAACACGAAAAAGCAGTTTCTTTACCTCTTGGGAGAGTTGAAGGTAATTCCTATTCGAATAAGCAAAAGAAACAGTGAAATTATGCCGGCCAAGTGAAGCTGTACTGGATATTTTGCCTGTATGGCCACAAGGCCCTTTTGCTAAAGAAGACGGCACACCACTTATAGACCAAGATGGTAAACGAGTAATTTAAACGGAGTAGTTTATGCAGGACAAGTACACGCAATTGAATAAGGCTAAAAGGCTTGCATTGGCCTGTTTGATTTTTGCCGCAAGTGTATTTGTTTTAACGGTTTTACTTCCCAAGTTTTATCCAAACTTGCAAGGAGTATGGTGGTTGGGGCTTATTAAGATGGCCAGTGAGGCGGCGCTCATCGGTGGTCTAGCTGACTGGTTTGCAGTGACGGCATTATTTAAGCCAATTCCAGCGAAGTACCCCATTCCGCACACCAATATCGTGGCTAGTAACAAGTCTGTTATTGCTAATAACCTGTCATTGTTCGTTAAGGAAAAGTTCTTTCATCCTGAAGCAATAGAGAAGCTAATTCGGGACAGCGACCCTGCAAAGGGCGCGGGAAGGTGGTTGTCACAAGATAGAAACGCTACCCGTTTAAGTCGCTTTCTATGCGATGCTTTTGCAGGCGTTCTTCGCGTGCTCGATGACAAACCTGTGAAAGCGTTTATCGCTAAAACCGCACAGAAGGGCATTAACCAACTTGATCTTAGGCAATTGATGGCAACCTCGTTAAGCGCCGTTACGAAAGAGCGCCAGCATCAGGTAGTGCTTGATAGGGTGTTAGGGAAATTGGCCTCACTGCTTGCAGAGCCAGAAACTCAAATCTACATAGCAGATACGTTAGTAGTCTGGCTAAAAACTGAATACAGTCGTATCGAAAAGCTATTACCGTCTAGTTGGCTAAGCGAGCAGGGGGCACTCATTGCTGTTAAAGCGGTTTCAAGTATTTTGGAAGATGTATACGAAGATGAGCATCACCCCATTCGCCATGCATTTGATGAGCAAGTACAAGAATTCCTCTACGAACTACAGCACAGCCCGTTAATGGAGAAAAAGGTAAACAGCTATCGGGAAAAAATTATTAATGACCCAGCGTTAAACGCGTATGTTCAGCAATCATGGGCCAAGTTTCATCAATGGCTTTTAACGTCTCTTGAACAGCAAAATGGTAAAGCAGAAACAAAGGTGTCGAGCCTTTTGAACGATTTGGGTACCACGTTAACGCAAGACAGTGAGCTAGCAAAAGCGTTCAATAAGCACATTGGAGAAGCGGCTAAATATATGGCGCCTGAGTTGGCTGAATTTCTAACCCGTCACATTCGCGACACCATCAATAGTTGGGATGAACGTGAAATGGCTGAGCAGGTAGAGTTGAATATTGGCCGCGATCTTCAAAAAGTTCGCATAAACGGCACGATCGTAGGCGGGTTGATAGGTGCAATATTGTTTGGCATAGAGGCACTGCTTGGCCTCTAGTCATTTATTTAAGCAAGTCGCATTAGCTGGTGTGGGTATGAATAGCTTAAGTGTCGCTGTTAATCAGCGCTAAAACGCAAACTATAAAGCAACTATTTCAACGCTTTGTATTGGCAATAAATCTAAAAAAAGTCTACTTCGCCGTTAGTGCAAATACCAAATTATCAGCGTCTACTTTGCCTTTCAAACCGCCTTCAAGCACCGAGCGCTCTAACCTTTGAATGTTGTAGTCCGCTGAATAAAGAGCGTCGACGGTTTTTTCGTTTACGCTAAAGGGAGGGCCGGCCATTTCATTCTGGTCATACTCGAAAGAAATGATTAGCTGGGGGGCGCATTGAGTAATGGCCATTAAATGCGCAGCATATTGCTCGCGAAGCGGGCTAGGCAGCGCGACTAAAGCGGCTCTATCATAAATGCCCGTAACGTCACCTAAGTCGCTTGATGTAAGTTTAAAGATATCACCTACGTAAATGGTTAAACCGTCTTTAGCGTAAATTTTACCGTTGGAAGTAGTGGTAACAGTGGGCTCTACACCTAGCTCTTCAAACAGCTGTATAATAGCCACTTCGCTTAGCTCAGCACCAACCACTTCACAACCCTTGGAGAGTAACCAACCAATATCTCGGGTCTTTCCACATAGTGGTACAAAAATGCGCTTTAAAGATGTGCTAGGACTATCGTCGCCAAACAGAAAAGACGCATACTTTACCAGAAGTGCATTCCCTTCAGGTTCGTGAAATCCAATCTCGTTCTTTTGCCATTTACTGTGCCAAAAACTATGTTCCATATAAACCTCAAGTAAGTAAGCGATATATCTCTAAAAAAACAGACGTTTTTATGAAGGGTATTAGAAACAAAAAAGGTAGCGAGAAACGCTACCTTTTAAACAAAATTAGTTATCAAGCGGTGTATTGAAGTCTTCAGATAACTCGAAGTCACCTTCAACCGTTGTCACTTTGTTGTCTACAAAGTTAATCACCATTTGCTTTTGAAAATCTTCACCACGCTTTTTCATACCGCGCTTCATATCGTAAACGTAGTACCAAGTGTCATCGTCGAATGAGTCTTGAACAACAGGGTTACCTAGTACATAAATAACTTGTTCTTTTGTCATTCCAACGCGCAGCTTTTCCACATCTCTTTGATCAAGGAAGTTTCCTTGAGGAACGTCGATTCGATAAATCCAGTTCGAGCAAGCGGTTGATGTTAGTGTGATACCAAGAATTACTAATAGGTGTTGCAACTTCATGCGTTAATTTGTCCAGTATTGCCTTTGTTAGTGTCAATGAACTTCGCTAAAGCGAATTTCGAGACTGTTTTATTGCAAGCGCGAAGGCATGCTACATTGACAACTATGACCAATCAACTGCATTTTAGTTCGATGCTGCGCTTTTAAGCAGTTCTTTTGCATTCGCTAGCGCCGATTTGGTTACTTTATCACCGGCTAATAGTCTTGCAAGCTCATCGATCCTGTCTTGCTTCGTCAACGCCAACATCTGGGTTTCAGTACTTTCCCCGTCGGTAAGCTTGGTAACAAACAATTGGTTATGTGCCTGTGCCGCTACTTGAGGTAGATGGGTAACACACATTACTTGCGATTGTTTACCTAATTTACGTAAAAGCCCGCCAACGATTGATGCTGTTGGGCCGCTAATGCCCGTATCGACTTCATCGAAAATCATAGTAGGGGCAGCGTGATGGCCGCTCGCGATAACCTGAATAGCCAGTCCTATACGAGAAAGTTCACCACCTGATACGACTTTTTCTAATTTGTCTGCATCTTGACCAGGGTTGGTAGACACTTTAAATTCTACGGTATCTAGACCTGTGCTCACCGGCTTCTTAAGTTCGTCGTATTGAATCTGAATATCCACTTTTGCGTGGGGCATATTCATTTGGCGAATTTGCACTTCAATATCTTCGCTTAGCTTACCAGCAGCACGTTGCCTGCTCTCAGAAAGCGCTTTGGTCGCGGTTAAATACGTTGCTCGTGCTTCTTCTACTTCGCCTTCAAGCGTACCTAACAGTGTTTCCTGTTCCGATAAAGCATTGAATTCGGCGGCTAGCTCTTGGTGATGCTGATAAAGTCCCTCTGGCATCACAGTATGTTTACGGGCAAGTTCCATCGCCTTCGCATAGCGCGCCTCAACTTGCTGTAAGCGAAGTGGGTCGATCTCTAAGTGATCGCAGTAGCTACGTAGCTCTCCTGCCGCTTCTTCTACTTGAATTGCTGCATCATTAAGCATTGCAATGATTGGCGTTAAACTAGCGTCGTGCGCCTCTAATTCGCCTAAACGTTCAATACTG